>Ga0102589_1000597_pt1 | contig 66500 bp, 69 predicted proteins | sample AraplaMF_Col_mLB_FD_76858 | JGI IMG/M metagenome (GOLD analysis project Ga0102589, IMG submission 76858) | Arabidopsis root microbial communities from the University of North Carolina, USA - plate scrape MF_Col_mLB | ecosystem: Host-associated > Plants > Roots > Endosphere | place: USA...
GATTTTGATTCCGTCATGCCCTGGTTCGAATCCAGGTAGCCCAGCCATATGCGGAAGTAGTTCAGTGGTAGAATACAACCTTGCCAAGGTTGGGGTCGCGGGTTCGAGCCCCGTCTTCCGCTCCAATTTACGGCGGTATAGCCAAGTGGTAAGGCAGAGGTCTGCAAAACCTTTATCATCGGTTCAAATCCGGTTACCGCCTTTTTAAATTATCCCATGCCGGGGTGGTGGAATGGCAGACACACAGGACTTAAAATCCTGCGGGGGTTGACCCCGTGCCGGTTCGAGTCCGGCCCTCGGTATCAAAAAAACCTCTTACAATTGTAAGAGGTTTTTATATTCTTATATAATTGGACAATTAGTAGTTCTTATACTATAATTGTTGTATATCGTTTTGGCGGTGTGGTGGAATGGCAGACACGGTAGACTCAAAATCTATTGTCTTCACGGACGTGCAGGTTCAAGTCCTGTCACCGCTATCAAATAAACAAAGAGAAGGATTTTGCTAAATGCAAGATCCTTCTCTTTTGTTTTAATTAGGAATCATTAATCCGATTGATTTTGTTTTAATTAGGAATCATTAATCCGATTGATTACATGTTTTTACCAAAATTTACTAAGACTAAAATTCGACAAAATATGATTTTTTTCTTGAGTTACTGACATTTGTATGTTAAATTTATATACATAGTTCAGCAATCAATACTATTTACCTATTACTTTATAGATATATAGTTAGTTGTATGAGCATTCGATGATTTATTATAACTTGATAACAACGCAGTGTATTGATTCCATAGAAGAACGATACATTGCGTTTTTTTATGGTTAGATTCATAAATTTCTAATCTAAAATATGTATTCATAGTGTATGATCATGATATCTGTACTTTTTAAACTTTGAACTTTCTGACTAGAATAGATGATATATACTTTGTACTAATGACTGTAAGGTGATATGGATGAACATAAAAGAATTTCAAAATGAATTGATATTATATAGTAAGGAAATAGGCATAGATAAAATTGGATTTACTACTGCAGATCCTTTTGTTACTTTGAAAAGTCGGTTATATAAACAACAAGAATTAAACTATCAATCAGGTTTTGAAACAAAAGATATTGAACGTAGAACAGATGCGAGAAAGATTATGAGTGAAGCACATTCGATCATTGCGATTGCATTAGCTTATCCCTCTAAAATGAAAGATGCTCCGAAAAGTAAAAAGGGTTCTACAAGGGGTATATTTTGTCGTGCTTCATGGGGGGAAGATTATCACACTGTTGTTAAAAAGAAATTGTTGCAGCTTGAATCATTTATTTTATTACACTATCCAAATGCAAAGGTTCAATCTATGGTAGATACAGGTGAGTTAGTAGATCGAGCAGTAGCTGAGCGAGCAGGGATTGGATGGAGTGCTAAGAATTGTTCGATTATCACACCAGAGTATGGGTCTTATGTTTATTTGGGTGAGATGATAACTTCATTACCATTTGAGCCAGATACACCAATTGAAGATCAATGTGGAGAATGTACAAAATGTATGGATGTATGTCCAACAAGCGCAATTGTCGCTCCAGGGCAGTTAAATGCTAAAAACTGTATTGCTTTTTTAACGCAATCAAAAGAAATGATCCCATTGGAGTTTCGAAAAGAAATAGGCAATCGTATTTATGGCTGTGATACATGTCAAACAATTTGTCCAAAGAATAAAGGCGTTAATTTTACTCACCACGAAGAAATGGAACCAGATCCTGAAACGGTTAAACCATTATTACGTTCAGTATTGAAAGTAAGTAATAGGGAATTTAAAAGACAGTTTGGTCAAATGTCAGGTTCATGGAGAGGAAAAAATCCAATTCAACGAAACGCTATTATCGCATTAGCTCATTTTAAGGATGATACAGCATTAGATGACTTAAAGGATCTTGCTGTTCATGATGTTAGGCCAGTAATTCGAGGAACAGCAATTTGGGCTATTTCAGAAATAGATCGTGAAAATGGAGCCATTTTTATAAATGAATGTCTCAAAACAGAAAAAGATGAAATAGTAATAGAAGAAATTCAACGGATTCTTTCAAACTAATAATAGATGAGAGGTATAATCTCCATCTTCTCAACATCGTATAGAATATAAGCGAATGTTGAGAAGGGGGGATTTTCTTGTTAAATCGAGACCTTTTAGAACGCTATGTTAAAGAGCGTTTACAATTATACTTTGGAGATGGATCAAGAAACCATCTCATTCAAGAAAGTGAATATTTAGCAATTCAACGTAAGGTTGAATTATATCATCAACGAAATACCTCACTTGTAAAAGCATATGGTAGTGTAGAAATAAAAAATATATGGACCGATCATGACATCACATATGTTAATTATACTTTGCATATTCGCTATTTTTTAAAACAAACAGACTTATATTTTGAAGAAGAACAACAAGAAAGACAAATGGCTTTAAATCATCATGAAATGGTGTATGACATAGAATTCCCTATTGAATATGAAGATGATTTTGATGAAATTGAAATGATAGTAGAAGTTGAACAAGACACACCGATGGACAGGAATAATGTATACAATCGTTTCAATGCTGTTAAATATGCTGAAACATGGTGGGATGGACATAATAAGGAGTACCCTCTTTATGCGAATGATTGCACAAATTTTATTTCGCAATGTTTAAGAGCAGGTGGCTTGAAAATGAATGGTATGCCGAAAAACGCAGTTGGATGGTGGTATAAGAATTATTCAGCGAGTAGCTATAGCTGGAGAGTGGCACACGCATTAAGAAAGTACTTACCAATATCTCAAACGGGGATTAAAGCGGAAGAAGTAGCAAATCCAAAGGAATTAAGCCTAGGTGATTTAATCTTATATGATTTTGAAGGCGATGGCAGATGGAACCATTGTACAATTGTGGTTGCTAAGGACGAAAATGGGGAACCGTTAGTAAATGCGCATACTCAAAATAGTCGAAAACGTTATTGGTCTTATTACGACTCTACAGCTTACACTGATAATATAAAGTATAAATATTTCCATATTGTAGATGGATTAAATAAACCAAATATGGAATAATTCCATTCATATTACTGAATTGGTATAATAGAAGACATTGAAACAATTATAGAGGTGAAAATATGGGAATACATGTTGTATTATATCAACCACAGATTCCAGCAAATACAGGCAATATCGCACGTACTTGTGCAGGAACAGATACTAGTTTACATTTAATTCGTCCATTGGGTTTTTCAACAGATGATAAAATGTTAAAAAGGGCAGGACTAGATTATTGGGAGCATGTGGATATTCACTATCACGATTCTTTAGATGAATTATTTTCTAAGTACGAAAATGGAAAGTTTTATTTCATCACTAAATTTGGAGAAAAAACATATTCTAATTTTAATTATTCGAATCAAGATGATGAAATATTTTTCGTATTTGGTAGAGAAACGACTGGTCTACCTAAAGAGTTAATTGAAAAAAATATGGATACATGTTTAAGAATACCGATGACAGATCATATTCGTTCATTAAATCTATCTAATACAGCTGCAATTTTAATTTATGAAGCATTACGACAACAAGATTTTCGTGAGTTGCTAAAGGTAAAAGATTACTCACAGTAAAACAAAAAGTCACCGTTCAGGTGCTTTTTTTTTGTAAAAAAAGATGCTTCTTTAATATAGGATTTTAGTGTAACATAACTTTTAAATCCTTATTAAGAAGCATCTTCTACTTAATTATTTGTTTTTTAGTCCAGGTCTGTCATTATAGCCAGAAGAAAAAATTGCAGCTAAAAATGAAGCTATAACTAATAAAATTAGCGTTAATCTCATCAGTATGTATCCTCCCAATTGAAAATTTCCCAATTCCCTAAACTTATTATACAAAAAAAACATAGAAATATGAAAGTAAAATTATGTATTATGTGAAATTAGTCTCGATTAAAAAATATTTTCCCTCTTAAGATATAGCATGAGTACGGACATACTCGCATATCTTTTAATAATCTCTCTTACAGATGAGAAAAAGGAGGTACTTGTCCATGGATATATTAAAGAAACTTGAGCAGCATCGTGATATGGAACAGCGATTGAAATGGGAAGGCACTTTTGCTGAGTATCTTGAAATGTTAAAAGAGGAGCCATGGGTTGCCCAAACTGCACATTCAAGAATTTATAATATGATTAAAGATGCAGGAATTGAAGAAGTAAACGGAAAGAAAACGTATAGCTTCTTCAATAACAACCTTTATGGATTAGAGGAAGCATTAGAGAGACTAGTGGAAGAATATTTCCATCCAGCTGCAAAAAGATTAGATGTTAAGAAACGTATCTTATTGTTAATGGGTCCTGTAAGTGGTGGTAAATCAACACTTGTAACAATGTTAAAGAGAGGTTTAGAATCTTATTCACGAACAGAACAAGGTTCTATTTTTGCTATTAAAGGTTGCCCAATGCACGAAGATCCATTACATCTAATTCCAAATCACTTAAGAGATGATTTTTTCAATGAATATGGGGTACGCATTGAAGGAAATCTATCTCCATTAAATTTAATGAGGCTTGAACAGGAGTTTGGAGGAAGAATTGAAGATGTAATCGTCGAACGGATATTCTTATCAGAAGATCGACGAGTAGGAATCGGTACATTTAGTCCATCTGATCCTAAATCTCAAGATATAGCGGATTTAACAGGAAGTATAGACTTTTCAACAATTGCACAGTTTGGTTCAGAATCAGATCCTCGTGCTTATCGATTTGACGGGGAATTAAACAAAGCTAACCGTGGAATGATGGAATTCCAAGAGATGTTAAAATGTGATGAAAAGTTCCTATGGCACTTATTATCCCTGACACAAGAAGGAAACTTTAAGGCAGGGCGTTTTGCATTGATTTCTGCGGATGAATTAATTATTGCTCACACAAATGAAACTGAGTACAGATCATTTATAAATAATAAGAAAAATGAAGCATTGCACTCAAGGATTATCGTTATGCCGATTCCTTATAATTTAAGGGTGAGTGAAGAAGAAAGAATTTATCAAAAAATGATTTCTGAGAGTGATGTAAGTAATGTTCATATCGCACCTCATACTTTACGTGTAGCTGCGATGTTTACGATTTTGACTAGATTAAAGGAACCTAAAAGAGGCGATATTGATTTAGTGAAAAAAATGCGATTATATGATGGTGAAATGGTAGAAGGATATAATACAGTTGATTTAGAAGAGTTGAAAAAAGAATATTTGGATGAAGGAATGCACGGAATTGATCCACGTTATGTGATTAATCGAATTTCTTCTACAATTATCCGAAAAGAAATACCTTCTATTAATGCCTTAGATGTATTACGTTCTTTAAAAGATGGTTTAGACCAGCATCCATCAATTTCGAATGAAGATCGTGAACGTTATATGAACTTTATTTCGATTGCAAGAAAAGAGTATGACGACATTGCTAAACAAGAAGTTCAAAAAGCATTTGTTTATTCATATGAAGAATCAGCAAAAACGCTTATGGATAATTATTTAGATAATGTAGAAGCCTATTGCAATAAAAACAAATTACGAGATCCGTTAACTGGAGAAGAAATGAATCCAGATGAGAAATTAATGAGATCAATTGAAGAGCAAATTGGTATTTCTGAAAATGCTAAAAAAGCCTTCCGTGAAGAAATATTAATCCGTATTTCTGCCTATGCACGTAAAGGAAAACGATTTGATTATAATTCACATGAACGATTAAAAGAAGCAATCCAAAAGAAACTTTTTTCGGATTTGAAGGATGTTGTTAAAATTACGACGTCCACAAAAACGCCTGATGAGCGTCAATTGAAGAAAATAAATGATGTAGTAAGTCGACTAATTGATGAATATGGATATAATTCAACATCTGCAAATGAATTATTACGCTATGTAGGTTCATTATTAAATCGATAAATTCTTAAAGCGGCTATCTAATTTGATAGCCGTTTTCTTTTGCTTTTGTAAATATATTTTTTATAATAAGATTAAATGAAAAAGAAGGGTGCTACTAATAATGAAAAGAATCCGTTTAGCAGAAAATCTTGAGTTTTCACAAATAATCCATGGTTTATGGCGCTTATCAGAATGGAATATGTCATCAGAGCAATTAATATCATTCATAGAAGAATGTATTGAATTAGGTATTACAACATTTGACCACGCAGATATATATGGTGGTTATACTTGTGAAGAGATTTTTGGGAACGCTTTAGCACTTAAACCTGAGCTTCGTGAAAAAATCCAAATTGTTACGAAGTGTGGCATTAAACTAAAATCTTCTAAGTTTCCTGATCTTAAAATGAATCATTATGATACTAGTAAAGAACACATTTTAATGAGTGTAAATAATTCATTAAAGAATCTTCAAACAGATTATATCGATTTACTATTAATACATAGGCCAAATCCTTTCATGAATCCGAAAGAGGTTGCTGAAGCATTTAATCAACTTCATAAAGAAGGAAAAGTGCGTCATTTTGGTGTATCAAACTTCTTACCTTCACAGTTCAATATGTTACAGAAACATTTAGATATGCCATTAGTAACAAATCAAATTGAAGTATCGCCAATGCAGTTGGAGCATTTTGAAAAAGGAACTGTTGATTTACTTTTAGAAAAAGGAGTCGCTCCAATGATTTGGTCGCCTCTTGCTGGGGGCCAGATTTTTACAAGTCAATCCGAAGCTGCTGTTAGAGTACGTTCAATGCTAGAAGAAATTGGTGCTGAAATCGGTGCAAATTCAATAGATGAGGTTATGTATGCATGGTTACTAGTTCATCCAGCAAACATGATGCCAATCGTCGGATCTGGAAAAATTGAAAGAGTTAAAACTGCTGTAGAAGCTTCAAAATTAAGTATGACATCTGAACAATGGTTACGAATCTATGTAGCTGGAATGGGACATAATTTACCATAAAAAAAAGAAGTGGATATCCTTTTACTAAAAGAAGGATCCCACTTCTTTTTTTATATTAATATACTGTATTTCAAAGACTTGTCCTATTTTCTGAAAAAATGGGTGCAAAAAATAAAAGAAAGATTGTCAATAATTGTGTCGTCTTGCATATGATAGAGTAATCCATAAAAAAGGGTAGAAATCCACCTACCGAATTAGTGTATGCATAGGTGTATTACTGTGTGACGATTTTTTTTATTTTTAAAAATAAATACAACGAGAGTAAGGGAGGGAAAGAAAATGAGTAATGAAAATATAGAGCAAAAGCATAATTTTACCATTTCACAGGAAGACTGGACCCTCCATCGTAAAGGACATGACGATCAACAACGCCACCAAGAGAAGGTACAAGAAGCGATAAAAAAGAACTTAGCAGATTTAATTACAGAAGAAAGTATCATCATGTCCAACGGTAGAGATGTAGTAAAAATCCCTATTCGTTCATTAGATGAGTACAAGATTCGTTATAACTATGATAAGAATAAACATGTAGGCCAAGGAACTGGTGACAGTAAAATTGGTGATGTAGTAGCTAGAGATGGCTCCCAAAGTGGTCAGCCTCAAAAAGGAGCAGGAAAAGGGCAAGGGGCTGGAAAAGAATCAGGAGAAGATTATTACGAAGCAGAGGTTTCACTAATGGAATTAGAGGAAGCTCTTTTTAGTCAGTTAGAATTACCAGATTTAAAACGAAAAGAACAAGACCTAAATACCGTTGAAAATATAGAATTTAATGATATCCGAAAAACAGGGTTAATGGGGAATATTGATAAGAAACGGACGATGATGTCTGCATTCAAGAGAAATGCAATGAGAGGTACACCAGCATTCCATCCAATATCACCAGAAGACTTAAAATTCCGCACATGGAATGAAATTAGGAAACCTGAATCAAAAGCAGTTGTGCTGGCAATGATGGATACGAGCGGTAGTATGGGCCTATGGGAAAAATATATGGCTCGAAGCTTTTTCTTTTGGATGACAAGATTTTTAAGAACAAAATATGAATCAGTAGATATTGAATTCATTGCACATCATACAGAGGCAAAAGTTGTTACAGAAGAAGAATTCTTTACGAAAGGTGAAAGTGGAGGAACAATTTGTTCATCTGCATACCGAAAAGCACTTGAAGTAATCGATTATAAATACTCACCTGAACGCTACAATATTTATCCATTCCACTTCTCAGATGGTGATAACTTAACTTCTGACAATGCACGTTGCGTTAAACTTGTGCAGGAACTAATGAAAGTAAGTAATATGTTTGGTTACGGAGAAGTAAACCAATACAACCGTCACTCTACTCTAATGTCCGCATATAAAAACATAAATGATGAGAAATTCCGCCATTATATTTTAAAACAGAAATCAGATGTGTTCCATTCTATGAAGAGCTTTTTTAAACAGGAGCAAGAGAAGGCAGCGAAATAGAGATAGAAATAGGAGCGGGAATCAATAGAATTTGAAAAACAGAAAAACCCTAGGGAGGGTTTTTCTGTTTTTTGTTGATATTGAATTACTTAAAATAATCAAAAGTGTTTTTAGCTAAAAGAATGCATGTTACCACAATGAAAAGTATACGGACGTATCCACTTCCTTGCTTGATCGCAAATTTTGAGCCACAAATGGCTCCTGCTATTTGTGCTATTCCCATAGATAAACCATACGCGTAATGGATTTGTCCTAAAAACATAAACATTAACAATGCAGCAATATTACTTCCGAAATTTAAAAACTTCGCGTTCCCCGCAGCCTTTATAAAATCAAAGCCAATCATTAAAAAAGCAAAGATTAAGAATGAACCTGTTCCTGGCCCAATGAAACCATCATAGAAACCAATTGCAAAAATTAACAACATAAACAAGATAATACGGTTAATTGATAATTTTTTACTGGTAGATAAATTTCCCCAATCCTTCTTGAAAATGGTATAAATTGCAACCGTTGCAAGCATGACAAGCATCAGTGGCTTTAGTACATTTGGATCTATTAAATGAACAATCCATGCGCCAATCATTGAACCGATAAAAGTGAGTGGAAACAACTTATAGATTGATTTTAAATCGATCTTGCCCGAACGATAAAACATAATGGTGCTCGTTAAGGATCCAATTGACCCCGCTAATTTATTCGTTGCAACAGCAGCTGCTGGAGTAAGACCTGTAAATAACAATACTGGCAACGTAATAAGTCCACCGCCGCCAACGACGGAATCGATAAATGCTGCTAAAAATCCAAAAACAATTAATGTAATCAATAACGATGGATCTAAATCAAATATCATCCAATCTACCTTTCATAAAGTTACTACTTAGATAGTAGTTAATAAAACGTTTATTGTAAATGAAATTTTTGGTCTCTAAATGTAAAAAATTATATTTATATGGAGTTCACTAAATAACAATAACAATTGTTTATGGAAATTGGTAGAACCTACTCCTTTTTAAAAGAAAGTTGTCTATTATGTGAACAATTATTAATTAGAATAGAAATATTATAGAATAAAGCTTAATATATGTAAGTTAGGGATGAAAATAAAAAGGAAGATAGGTGAGGAAGAATGGCTAACATAGGCATTCCAGGTTTAATATTAATTTTAGTTCTCGCATTAATCATTTTCGGACCTAAGAAATTACCTGAAATCGGTAAAGCTTTTGGTCAGACTTTAAAAGAATTCAAGCGTTCAACACGAGAATTAACAAGTGATATTGTTGAAGATAAAGATAGTAATAAACTAGATAAAAAATAAAACGATAAAAGTAACTTGGTAAGAGTATTACCGAGTTTTTGTATTTTTGTGGATTAAGAACATATTATACAATTACAACACAATTTAATATTAGAATAACAAATGTATGTAATTTATTATTTAGAATTAAGAGGAGATTTTTATGAAAAAAGCTTTATCATTTTTAATTTTACTAATCTTTCTATTCCCATCAATAACAAGTGCCCATACAACACTTGAATCATCAAATCCATCTGAAGGACAAGTTATTTCTGATCCTCTAAAACAAATCACGTTAAACTTTGAAACGCCATTAGAGAAACTTAGTACATTAAAAGTATTTCAGGATGGAAAAGATTTAGAGGTAAAGGACATTTCTGTTGAAGATAATAGAATGGTAGCAAATTTACCGAAGAATCTAGAGAATGGTAACTTTGAAATTGAATGGAAGATAGTTGGAGAAGATGGACACCCCATTACTGGCAATGTTGAATTCAAAGTACAGTTAAAACAAGACGAGGATAAAGTTATAACCAGCAGTGATAAAACATTAGAAAAAAGCAGTGAAGCCAAAGAAAAAAATACTCAAGAAACAAAAGAGGTTACTCCAAAAGAAGAAAAGAAAAAAATCCCGTTTGCCTTAATAGGAATAGGTATTTTTGGTATTTTATTAATGGTTGGTGGAGTAATCGTTTGGAATAAAAAATGAGTATGATCGTACCAATTACGGAGTTTATAACTTATTTACTTTACTCATTGTTAGTAGGATATATCGTTTTGCAACTTGTGCCTGAAAAGATGAAACCTGCAATTTCAATGTCAAAGCGAACTGTATATTTCATCTTGTTAGGTATTATTTTATTTTCGATTGGATCAGTTTTTAATATTATTTTCTATTTTCAAAACGCAGTAGATTTTAAGTTGGCAGCTTATTCAGTTTTTGTAAAAACAGAAATTGGAAAGGCTTGGTTATTTTCAAGTATGTTTGCAATTGTACTTTTCCTAAATATAGTAGGTAATGGTAAAAAAATCATTAATGTCATCACATTATTACTAATGATTTCAACGATTGGATATGCAGGACATATTACTTCGTTAGACTTTTGGACAGGTTTTATTTTTCAAAGCTTGCACTTTCTAATGGTGACCATCTGGAGTGGAATTCTTTTTCACGTAGCATGGTTTTCGAAAGAAACAACTAACTATACAAATTTTTTAAAATGGTTTACACCACTAGCGATCGGTTGTGTAATTATCATTTTTGTGAGTGGAATTGTATTGATGTTAAAAGTTGTAAAACTTGAAGATTATACGACTGCCTGGTTATTACCTTATGGACAAATGTTATTATTAAAACATATTACGATTATTCCAGTTTTATTTTTTGCTTTTATCAATGGATTTTTAATAAAAAAGTCAATTGGGAATTCAACTTATAACATAAAAAATTGGCTAAAGGCGGAAAGTATTGTATTAACTCTAGTATTCTTTTTTACAGGCGTAATGAGTACAAAATCATCTCCTCATGAAGTTGATTTGACGATTAGAACGGAAGGTCCATCTGAATGGATTGAAAGAATAATGGGAATAGTTATTGTACCAACAATGAAGTTGAACTTTTTTGCTTCAACGGAAGGACTCATGTTGATCGGAATGTCTCTACTCTTCCTAGTTTTATTGGTTTTAAGTTTTCTAAAAAAAATAAATGTCATGTTACCAATAATGTTTGCACTATGTTTTATTATCACAATGTACATTGGGTTAATGTATAGTGTTACAAACTAAATTTGAATGATTGTATCTTTTGTATTAATTACAAAAGATACAATCATTTTTTTATTGAAAAAAATTAATGTAATTTGAAATACTTATTGACAATAAGCTCGTCCGTAAACTAAAGTATAGACAAATGCAAGAAAGTTGCGTTAGGGAAAAACTTTAAGAGGAGGTCAAACTATGTCTAATAAAAAAGTATCAAGACGTGACATATTAAAGATTGGTACAACTGGCATGCTAGGTCTTGCTGGAAGTATGTACTTAAATGCCTTAATTCCATTTTCTAATAAAGCAAATGCTTCAAATCATACTAATCATAAAAACAATCATTCTATGAATCATGAAACGATGATTGATCATTCAAAGACTGACGGCTATAAAATGGCTGAACGTCTTTTAACTGAGTTTGATTATGGAAAAGTGTCAACACTTCCAGATGGTCGAACACTACGTGAATATAAAGTTGTTGCAATTGATAAAGAAATCGAAATTGCAAAAGGAATTAAATTTCCAGGTTGGACGTTCAATGGGACGATTCCTGGACCAACTTTCAGATGTACGGAAGGTGATCTGTTACGTTTCCATTTTACAAATAAGGGAAGTCATCCGCACTCCATTCATTTTCATGGTATGCATCCTCCTAGTATGGATGGTCTTATACCAGTTATGCCTGGACAATCATTTACGTATGAATTTGAAGCAAAACCCTATGGCTTACAAATCTATCATTGTCATGTACTCCCATTAGCACGCCATATTCATAAGGGCTTATATGGAAATTTTATTATTGACCCAAAGAAACCAAGAGAAAAAGCTAAAGAATTCAATATGGTTATGAATGGATTCGATTTGGATTTAGATGGCGGAAATGAATTTTACACAGTTAATGGCTATGCTTTTGCTTTCATGAACCATCCAATCAAGGTAAAGAAGGATGAACTTGTTCGTATTTATTTAAGTAATCTGACTGAATTTGATTTACTAAACTCGTTTCATTTACATGCGAATTTTTTCACTTATATTCCAACAGGTATTAATGAAAATCCAACTCAATTTACTGATACAATCATGCAATGTCAAGGAGAACGAGGCATTCTCGAGGTTCGTTTCCCTTACAAGGGGAAATATATGTTCCATGCTCATGTAAGTGAATTTGCAGAATTAGGCTGGATGGGATTCTTTGAAGTTGAATAGAAGGGAGTGAGTGATGATGAAGCTAAAAGGGTTATGGATGGGGCTGGTTCCATTCGTTTTATTAGTTGCCGTATTAAGCTGGATTTTTGTGAATGGGGCTGGGATTGAAAAAGATCCTGCTGCGCCAATTGAAGTATTAAATATTGAAAAAATTAAAGTCACTAAAGCTGGGTTTGAAGTAGATGTTAAAAATACTGGTCCAAAATCACTTACGATTGCCCAGTTAATGGTTGATGATTCAGTATGGAATTTTACCGTTACTCCTAGTCAAACTTTAGAGAGATTTCAAGATGGAAAGATTATGATTTATTACCCTTGGGTTGAGGGCGATCCTCATGTAATTAAATTAATTACTGAAAATGGTATCGTTACAGAGGGGGAGATTGCAGCAGCAACATTAACCCCTGAAGCAAACTGGAAAAGCTTTATGAATTACGGATTAATTGGTTTTTATGTAGGAATCGTACCGATAACATTAGGATTACTTTGGTACCCGTTTATGAAACGTTTGAAACGTAGTTGGATCAATGCGATTTTAGCTTTAACTGTTGGCCTCTTACTATTTTTATTTGTGGGAACCTTGTTTGATGGATTTGAGATAGGGGCAGAGGCACCTGCTGTTTTTCAAGGAAAAATGGTTGTTATTATTTGTACAGTACTTACGTTTTTACTATTAATTGGTTTTGATCAATACCAACAAAAAAGACTAAAAAGTAGTGGTTATTCACCCTTTGGCATATCCCTTTTAATGGCAACAGGTATTGGACTTCATAACTTTGGCGAAGGGTTAGCAATCGGTTCATCGTTTGCTCTTGGTGAGGCTGCACTTGGTACATTTTTAATAATTGGATTTACACTTCATAATATAACTGAGGGCATTGGAATTGCTACACCTCTTATTAAAACAAAACCAAAAATTAGTACATTCGTTTTATTAGGAGCAATTGCAGGCGCACCAGCAATCTTAGGAACTTGGTTTGGTGGATTTATCTTTTCACCAATATGGGGAGCGATTTTCCTAGGAATAGGAGCAGGGGCAATTTTACAAGTAATCTTTGTAATTTCGAAAATGCTGATTGAAGATCATAAAAAACATAAAGAACAAGCTGTGTCTTGGCTAAACCTTGCGGGATTCACTTTAGGATTATTAATAATGTATTTCACAGCGTTCTTTGTGAAATATTAGAATTAAAAAAAGAGATAGAATTATCTATCTCTTTTTTGATTACTTATTGGTGATGAGCGGATGGTTCATCCTTGCAATGGATTAGAAGATTAATAGTCATCCATATTTTTGTATTACATATTTTATAAATCATAAAAAAACAGGAAAGCCTGAATAAGCATCTCTCCTGGTTTTAAAAATTAAGTTCATTTGTTTTTTACTACTGTTTCACCATATAGCTCTTCTAAATGTACTAGATGGAGATTTCCCCATTGGTTCATTAATTCCAACATAGGAATGATCCCTTTTCCATATTCAGTAATAGAATATTCAACCTTTGGAGGGATTTGAGCATAAACTTTACGATGTACAATATCATGGTATTCTAATTCTCTTAGTTGGGATGTCAGCATTTTTTTTGTGATTGCTGGGACTAATCGTTGCAATTCACTAAAACGTAACGTTTCATGTTGAATAATATGAAAAAGTATAATGGGTTTCCATTTTCCTACTAAAATATCTAAAGCAGTTTCAACTGAACCATTACATTCTTTTTCCATTAACACATTCCTCCTAGGTATCATTTTGTATACTAGGTCACATTTAAGTGTCTACTTCTAATGTGAATTCTTAGGGATTATTATAACAGTAGTAACAAATTCTAAACAAGGAGGAAGAACAATGACAAGTACAAAACTATCAATTGGAATTATTTTAGGGAGTACAAGACAAGGGCGGGTAAGCCCACAAGTCGGTGAATGGGTAGAAGGTATTGCAAAACAACGTGGTGATGCGAATTACGAAATTGTTGATATCGCTGATTTTAAACTACCGTTTTTAGGTACTACTGATGGAACAGAGCCAGGAATTAAAGCTTGGTCTGAAAAACTATCAAGCTTAGATGGTTTTGTATTTGTTGTTCAAGAATATAACCACAGCATTAGTGGTGCATTAAAAAATGCGGTTGATTTTGCACGTGATGAATGGGCTAATAAAGCAGCTGGTATTGTAAGTTATGGTTCAACAGGTGGTGCTCGTGCAGCAGAGCATTTGCGTGGCATATTAGGAGAATTACAAGTAGCAGATGTAAGGGTTCATCCAACACTTTCTTTATTTACAGATTTTGAAAACTTTTCGACGTTCAAACCTGCTGGGTTACATAATAAAAATGTTAATGATATGCTTGACCAAGTTGTCGCTTGGAGCGGCGCATTAAAAACATTACGATAAATAAATTTTTATGGAAAGAGGGATATCTAACATATCCCCCTTTTTTTTATGAATAAAATAATTTCTCTTTTATATTATAAAATTAGATAAATAGATTTTTACTTTCAATAGAGGACTGACTATTAATTGATTTTCTAATGATGAAATAAAGCAAATTTACGTCTAACATAAACATTCCAGGCAAATACTAACATTAAACACAAAGGAGCGGATGAAATGGATTTTCGAACAATAGAGCAAATCATGGCAGAGCAACCTTCAATAGAACGAAAGATCAAGTTTAGAGGAAATACATATAAATTAATCAATACTACCCATGACATTTCCCACCGAGAATTCACAGATCTTACATGTTATACATATCGAAATGAAGAAATTCAGCAAAATCTATTACTGTATTGCCGAGTAGGAAAGATTGTTATCATTGAGAAAGAATAAACTTAAATTGGGCAGTAGTATGTAAAAGATCGCTTTGGCGGTCTTTTTTGATGTTTATAGAAGAAAAGCAATTAAATGGAATCATTTTATTGATTCATTCCAGCGTTTATACAAGCGAAAAGACTATTAAACTGGAATAGTATATGTTTGTTTACATTAAAAAATCTTTTTCTTAAAACTTCATTAAGATATCACAATTGTATATTATACTGTCTCAGGTAGATGAAACTAATTTGTGAGGTAAATGAAATGGAAGTAAATACAAATTTGGAATCACAGCCAGAGCAAGTGATATCTAAAAAAATGTCATTGTATAAGACAATTTGGAGATGGCATTTTTATGGTGGGATGATCTTTGCGCCAATTTTGATTCTGTTAGCAATTACAGGTTCGATATACTTATTTAAACCTTATGTAGAACCAATGTTGGACCCTGATTTACACTATGTTGAAAAAGGCTCAAGAGAATTAACTCCAAGCTTACAATTGAAAGCTGTAAAAGATAAATATCCAGTTGATGCGATCACGTCTTTTACAAATGTGAAAAATCCTGAACGTGCAACAGAAGTTGGAATTGCAAAAGGCGATGTTAGTTATACTGTTTTCGTGAATCCTTATACAGGAAAAGTATTAGGAGAACTGCAAAATGATAAACGGTTAATGGAGATTATTGTCAAACTACATGGAGAAGTAATGGTTGGTAAGATTGGGGATCATCTTGTTGAGTTATCAGCATCTTGGGCCATTATCTTGTTAGTAACTGGATTATATTTATATTTCCCTCGTAGTAAGCAAACATTTCTTGATGTGATACGAATTCGAATAGGTAAAGGTTCTCGTGTATTTTGGCGAGATCTACACGCAAGTACTGGATTTTGGATGACTATTATTTTATTAATGCTAGTTTTATCAGGATTACCTTGGGCTAGCTCATTCGGAGAGCGTTTGAATACATTTGTTGCAAAAGCTGATTTATCAAATGCACCTGAGCATTTATGGGATGGCAGTATCCAATCGACGAAAGTGACAAAAGAAATTGCAAAAACACCGTGGGCAGCTGAGAATATTCCAGTTCCAGAATCAGTTTATAGCAATAAAGGAATGTTACCGATTGAAAATGTGATAAAAATTGCCGAGAAAACGAATATATATCCTGGCTATACAATCAATATGCCAGAAGGAGATACAGGAGTATATTTAATTTCTTCGTACGGCTTTGCAGCGGGCAGTGTAAAAAATTATGTAACAATGGATATAGATCAATATAGCGGGAAGGTCTTACTTGATTATCGCTGGAAGGATTACAGTCTTTTTGATAAAACGGTTGAAACAGGGATTGCATTACATGAAGGTCGATATTTTGGTGTAGCAAATTTAATCATTGATTTAATTGCTTGCTTATCACTAATCCTAATTGTTTTAAGTGGAATTACGATGTGGTGGAAACGTAGACCAAAAGGCAAAATAGGTATACCAAAAGCATCTGAGGGCAATAAATTTTATTTAGGTGTTTTACTCATTTCTGTCATTTGTGGACTTTTAATGCCTATGGTAGGCATATCAATCTTCTTAATTGGTTTAATTGAGTTTATTGTTAAATTTATAAAACAAAAAGTTCGTAGACCAGGATTAGAATAAACAAACCATTTCAGTAATAGAATAATAGATTGCTAAGTTTTCGAAGTAACGAGTACTTAGCAATTTTTTGCTAATAAAAAATGAAAAAATTTTGTTAACAAGAGGTGCAAAATGAGAATAGGTAAAAAATATATCATATTTCCGTTATTATTTGTGATAATTTTATCTGGATGTGGAAAATCCAAAGAACAAGTTTCAAATAAATTCTTAGATAGTATTAACATTGAACTTTCAGATGAACCAACTTCAAAAAACGCCGAGCATACTTATCAAGTATCTTTAACAAACTCTAAAAATGAGTTAGTGAATGTTGATTCTGTAGAAATCATACTGACTATGAAAAGTATGAATCATAAAGCTGAAGGAAAATTGAAAAAAACTTCTAAGGGAGTATACAAGGGCAAAATTGAATTACCTATGGATGGTTCATGGAGTAAAACAATTGTCTTACATCAAAGAGAACATACACGTAAAGTTAACGGTACACTTATAAAGTAATAGATTAAAAAACATCTTTTAAATAGATGTTTTTTTGTTTTATAAAGACGTGTAATAAATTGTTAGGGATCTTTCAAAAGATGGAGTAGTAATTGATAGACAAGGTGGCTAAATGGCTTGTATTAAAAACAGAAAAACCTTATATCAGGGTTTTTCTGTTTTTTTCATTAATATTCTCTTTTGTTCCCTTTTTTTACGTGGTTCCAGTCGACTTCAACATTTCTTCTAATTTTTTGAAGTAGGTTAAAAACTGTCTCAATTTCGTCTGTAGAAAGCCCGGATAATGCAACTTGATTTGAATGGTCGCCTTCTCTCTTTAGAAATGGATAGATTTGTTCACCTTTATCTGTTGGAAATAATCCTTTGTTCTTTTTATTTATGCCGTCATTTTTCTTTTCAATGAATCCTTGCTGTTCAAGTTTTTGAATAGCACGGGCTGCAGTGGTGCGATCAACTTTAATCATTTCGGCTAACTTTTCTTGAATGATTCCTGGATTTTCACATATTCTGACAAGATATAAATATTGTCCTTTAGTGAGTTCAAGTTCTTTAAATTCAATATTACTAATAGAGTCTAACGCTCTAGCGATCATGCCGATTTCGCGAAGTATTTCCTTCATTTATAAAACTCCTTATTATTTTGTTGTATTTACAACAAAAATGGGATTATACTATTTAATAAAGATATATATATTATGACTCACATATTGAAATAAATCTAGAAAAGGAATGATGAAAGATGAATGCAATCAAAATAACTGAAAACCATGGTTTGAATGTATCTTTTGAGATAAGAAAAAGCGTTTTTGTAGAGGAACAAGGTGTACCTTTAACGGATGAATTTGACCAATTTGATTCACTAGATGGATTAGCAGAGCATATTTTAGCTTATTATGATGGCAAGCCAGTTGGAACAGGACGAATAAGATGGGTTGATGGTATAGGTAAATTAGAAAGAATTTGTATTCTAGAGCCTTATCGAAAATTTGGGCTTGGAAAGGTGATCATCAAAGCGTTAGAAGCAATTGCGGAAGAAAAAGGCATCACCAAAGTGAAATTGCACGGTCAAACACATGCTGAGGGGTTTTATGAGAAGCTAGGGTATCAAACTGCATCAGACGTATTTATGGAAGACGGTATTCCGCATATTTTGATGACAAAAGAGTTAGTTGCAAATTAAGGATTACGTAATGGGAAGGTGAATAAAACGAGATATTTATTATATGGGTTAGGAATCATCATTTTAACGTTAGGTGTTGCTTTAACGATTTTATCAGATTTAGGTACATCTCCTTTTGATGCACTGTTAGTCGGATTATCTAAGACTGTGGGTTTTACGGTTGGAACGTGGGAGATGATCATTGCTCTGATCTTAATCTTTTGTAATTCAATTTTAAAACGAAATAGACCAGAATATTTGGGTTTAGCTACAGCAATTATTACGGGCTTAAGTATTGATTTATGGCTATTTTTACTGGAGCATGTCATTCAGCCTGACATTTTTATTAGTAAATTAATCTGTTTTGGAATAGGTTTAATTATCACCGGAATGGGTAGTGCAATATATCTTCTTACAAACTTTGCACCGATTCCCGTAGACCAAACGATGTTAATTATTCGCGAAATACTTAAAGTGAATTATATAATATCTAAAACGATCATTTATGTTCTCTTTTTACTTTTAGCATTCATTTTTAAAGGTCCAATTGGTATTGGTACTGTATTAACAGTTTGTTTAGGCGGTCCAATTTTAAATATATGTATGCCAACTATGGAGAGACGTGTAAACAAATTACTAACGAAAAAATCTAATCATGTGGAAAACAGTCATTCAATTTAGTTTTTGTCTTTACTAAAGCAAGAATACAGACAGCAAGAACCCCCTCTTTTATTAGAGGGGGATCTGTTATGTAAGCAGGGTAGTATAGAATAAAAGTAGAATTGTTATTTCATTGTTTTTCAGTACAATCATAAATTGCTTTATATAATATATTTAGCATTTCCTCTAATTCAGATTTTGTTGATGCTAGAGGTGGCATAAAGACGATTACGTTTCCAAGCGGACGAGTTAACAAACCTAATTCTTTTGCTCTTTTTGTAACTTGTACACCAACTCGATCATTCCAATGAAACGGCTCCTTCGTCTCTTTAGAGAGGACAAGTTCAATTCCAATCATGACTCCCTTTTGACGAATGTCCCCAACATGCTGTAAGTCATAGAAATTTCTTAATGACTTTTCAATAAAGGCACTTATTTCTTCAACATGGTTGATTAATTGTTTTTTTTCGAATAAGTCTAAGTTCGCTAATGCAACAGCACATCCTAGTGGATTGCCTGTATAACTATGACCGTGGAAAAAAGTTTTTTGTTCTTCATATGTTCCTAAAAATGCTTCATAAATCGTGTTCGTCGTTAAAGTTGCGGAAATAGGAAGATATCCTCCCGTTAATCCTTTTCCACAAGTCAAAATATCAGGTGTAATTCCTTCTAGTTCACAAGCAAACATTTTCCCCGTTCGGCCAAAACCAGTTGCTACTTCATCAGCAATTAATAATACCTCATATTTTTTACATAATGCATCCAATCCTTTTAAATATCCAGGTGGCATCACAATGATCCCACTTGCACCTTGAACAATTGGCTCAATGATTAATGCAGCGATTGAATCCGCTTTTTCAATAAATAGATTTTCAACTTCATTTAAATAAGCTTTTGTTACCTCCTCAAGTGTTCCTTCATACTTTGAACGATAAAGATGTGGATAGGAGAGTTTAATACTAGGAAATAGTAAATCACTATAGGCTTGATGAAATAAATCAATTGCCCCCACTGAAACGGCCCCAATTGTATCTCCATGATAAGCTTCCTTCATTGTGACAAATGTGTTTTTTTCTGTTCTTCCGATATTTCTCCAATATTGATAGGCCATTTTAATAGCAATCTCAACAGCTGTTGCACCAGAGTCTGAATAAAATACTTTTTCTAAACCATCTGGCGCAATATTAACTAGTCTTTCTGCTAAAAGAATAGCCGGAATATTTGCCATCCCTAATAAGGTTGAATGCGCAACCTTGTTTAATTGTTCATGAATTGCTTCGTTTAGTTCTTTAATATTATGTCCGTGTACATTTAACCAGATTGAGGATACCCCATCATAATATTCATTACCCAATACATCAAATAATTTTCGATTTTTACCATGTGATATGATGAGCGGTTCCTCATTTATGTAATCTTGCATTTGAGTAAATGGGTGCCATACATATTGTTTATTTTTTATTGATAGTTCTTGATAAAGCTCTTTCTCCATATGTTAACCTCCTAATCATATATGTTAACCTAAAATACAAATAAGGTTGACATATATTTTATTAGCATGGTAATTTAATTTTATTAGTTTGTCAATTCGAAAGATTAATAGGGAGGATGTTATGCAGAACAAAACTTTATCTTTAACAGTCATATCTTTATTTGCATCATTAACATCAATTGGAGCATTTATAAAAATTCCTTTACCAGTCATTCCTTTCACTCTTCAAGTATTATTTGTGTTTTTGGCTGGGTGTCTGTTGGGGAGTAAACGAGGATTCATTAGCCAGTCATTGTACGTTGGAATGGGTTTAATCGGAATACCAGTTTTTGCTTCTGGGGGAGGTCCAGAATATATTTTAAAACCAACTTTTGGCTATTTAATCGGATTCATTGCAGCTGCATATGTGATTGGATTGATCGTTGAAAAAATAAAACAGCCAAATCTCAAACACTTTATGTTTGCTAATTTAGTCGGTTTACTGATTGTTTATAGTTTTGGAATTTTTTATGTTTATATTTCATTAAACACGTGGCTGGACAGTCCGACTTCATTTAAAGCAGTTATGATGATGGGATTTGTTTATAGTGTCGGCCAGGATATTTGCTTAGCCTTCATTAGCAGTATCTTGGCGAAACGATTATATGGCCATTTTTCTAAAGTCAGAAGTAGTGAAAAGAAGTTGGCTGCGTAATATGGGAAAAGGATATTTTATTACAGGAACAGATACGAATATTGGCAAAACAGTTGTTACTTCACATTTGGTTGCAGCCATGCAGCAGTTAAGAGTTGACGCAATTCCTTATAAACCGATTCAAAGTGGAGTAGTAAAAAAGAATAATAGATTAGTAGGAGAAGATGTTGCTTTTTATAAGGAATATTTAGACCTTAAAGAAGATTTTTCTTATTACAATACATATACACTTGAAACACCTGTATCTCCACATTTGGCTAGTATGCTAGAAAATGTGGAGATTCATGAAGAGTTTATATTTAAACGTTATAAAGAATTAGAACAACAACATGATGTCGTTTTTGTGGAAGGTGCTGGTGGAGTAGCAGTTCCTTTAAAAGAGGATTTTGACACAATCGATTTAATGAAAGAATTAAAACTACCTGTCATCATTGTTACAACGTTAAAGCTAGGTACATTAAATCATACATTACTAACAACCGAATATTTAAAATCTCATCATATTGAGATCAAAGGTTTAATCATCAACAAAGTACCATCCAGATTAAATGTAATGGAAAAAGATAATGTATTGATGATGAAAAAAATGACGGGACTAGATGTAATGGGGTTAATTCCTGAATACAAACAGATAGAGGATTTCACGAAATTCAGTAATCTTCAGTTTCAAAATATGATCATGACTGAAAAATTGATATAAAGTGAGGGATTTGATGAATTGGACTAATTTGGCGGATGAAGTAATTTTAGGAAAAGAAATCACTGATGAAGAAGCAATGCAAATTATAACATGTGACGACGATGAACTTCTTCTTCTATTACAAGGTGCTTTTACAATCCGAAAACATTATTATGGAAAAAAAGTGAAACTGAATATGATCATTAATGCAAAAAGTGGCTATTGTCCAGAGGATTGTGGCTATTGTTCACAGTCTTCTATTTCTAGCGCTCCGATTGAAAAATATCCTTTTTTATCTAAAGAAGAAATTCTAGAAGGAGCAAAGCGTGCGTTTGAATTAAAAGCTGGAACGTATTGTATTGTAGCAAGTGGTAGAGGGCCAACGAATCGAGATGTTCACACAGTTACAGAGGCTGTAAAAGAAATAAAAGAGATGTACGGATTAAAAGTGTGTGCTTGTTTAGGAATCATTAAAGATGAACAAGCAAGTGATTTAAAAGAAGCCGGTGTTGATCGATATAACCATAATTTAAATACTTCCAAGGAGCACCATGATTACATAACTTCCACTCATACATATCAGGATCGTATCGATACAGTTGAAAAAATTAAGAAGTCTGGTATTTCGCCTTGTTCTGGTGCAATCATTGGAATGAGGGAAACGAAGGAGGATGTTATATCCTTAGCGAGATCTTTGCGTGAATTAGATGCAGATTCAATTCCGGTTAACTTCTTACATGCGATCAAAGGAACCAAGCTTGAAGGTGTGAATGAGTTAAATCCGCGTTATTGTTTAAAAGTGTTAGCACTCTTTAGATATATGAACCCAACAAAAGAAATAAGAATTTCTGGCGGTCGAGAAGTAAATCTTCGTAGTTTACAACCACTAGGACTGTACGCTGCAAATAGTATTTTCATAGGTGACTATTTAACGACAGAAGGTCAGGAAACAAATAGTGATCATAAAATGTTGGAGGATCTAGGCTTTGAAATAGAATTGGTACAAAAGCAAGAAGAGCTTTGTCTTTAAATTGAATAAATAGTACATAGTAAAGCTGCTAAATTAAAAGCAGCTTTTTTATTTTCTCAAGATTGTTAGACAGGGATATTTTGAAATAAAAAGAATATCTTCATAACAGTACAAGTTGAAGAAGGGGTGGAGTATATGTCATATCAATCTAAATTTAAAACGATTAATGGAATGGAAGTTCATTTCACTGAATGGGGAGACCCGCAGAAGCCTACAGTCGTATGTTGGCATGGCTTAACTAGAAACGGACGTGATTTTGATAGTTTAGCAAGCAATTTAGCCAAAAACTATCGTGTCATTTGCCCAGATACAATTGGAAGAGGACTGAGCGGGTGGAGTACAAATCCTGAGAAAGAGTATTGCTTCGAGCACTATAGTAATCTTGCTATCGCATTACTAGATCATCTTGAAATTGAACAAGTACGTTGGATTGGAACTTCTATGGGAGGAGCAATTGGTATTCGAATTGCGGGAACTTCGACTCATCAAAACCGCATTAGTCACCTAGTATTAAATGATATTGGTGCAGGCGCATCCGAAAATAGTTCAAAGGATATTGAAGGCATTAAACGAATTATTCGTTATGTTGGAGCTCCTCCAGTTTTCAATACGTTTCGTGAACTGATGAATTATTATAAAATGATTTATGCCTCATTTGGTCTATCTAATGAAGATGAATGGTACCACTTTACTAAACATTCATGTAGAAGAAGAGATACAGGTGGTTTTAGTCCAGATTACGATCCAAACATTGCTTTACAATTTCAGCATGAAGAAGACTTAAACCTTTGGGCTTTTTGGGAAAAAGTTCAGTCTAAAGCATTACTGATCAGAGGAGAAATATCTGACGTTTTACCATTAGATGTTGCGTTAAAAATGGAGCAAAGACAAAATTGCCAATTAGTTACTATTCCAAAATTAGGTCATGCACCGGCATTAAACACTAATGAACAGATTTCAATGATAGAAAATTTTTTGCAATCCTAAACGAGAACGGACAACCTAAATAGGATTTTTATTTAAGTTCTCAAAATTTTATATATGATACAATGATTTGTAAGTAAAGACTTTAAAGGTAAGGTATATTATATGAAGAAAAAATTAAGTAAACTTTTAATCGGAATACTATTAATCTTTCTCATTTTATTTGGATTGTACAAATTAATGAATTCACGATCGTTTCAATTATTTGGTGGATTAACAAATTATGTGGACACGGATCAAAAAGTGGTCGCTTTAACATTCGATGATGGTCCTACTAAAAATGTTGATGAAATCCTGCCACTGTTAGATCAGTACAATGTAAAAGCTACTTTTTTCTTAATTGGGAATGAAATTGAAAAAAATCCTGAAGAAGCTAAAAAAATAGTGAGTGCTGGTCATCAAGTAGGTAACCATACGTATTCACATGACCGAATGGTATTAAAATCTCCATCCTTTATCAAAGAAGAAATTGAGAAGACCGATGAATTGATTAGAGAAGTTGGATATAAAGGTGAAATAGATTTTAGACCGCCATACGGCAAAAAAATGATTGGATTGCCATATTATTTAAACAAAGTAAAAAAAGAGACAATCACTTGGACTTTCGAGCCAGATACTTACTACAGTTCTGCAGCTGACAAAGTAGAGTATGTTACAAAGAATATTAAACCAGGTTCAATCATTTTACTTCATCCAATGTATGATAAAACCGGAAATGAATTGAAAACAATTGAAGAAATCTTACAGTTATTAACAAAAGAAGGTTACAAGTTTGTGACTGTAGATGAACTTCAGAAAATGCAATAAATAAAAGATTCATGACTAGAATGTAAAAACCACCTAATGAAAATTAGGTGGCTTTTTAATACCCACTATTTGTTTTTCAAACTGACTTTTATAGGGTCCAGTTTTACAGGAGGTGAGTTCAAACCTAGAATGCCAAATGGTACCATTATTGAATAATCATTTTCATTAAATCCTTTAACATGTTCGATCGGAAAGGTAGATTGATAATGTAACGATTGTTCATCAACAATACTAGCTTTTTTAGCATAAAGTATGGAATCTGCTTTTAAATGTTCATAAAGAGCTTGGCCAGTTAGTCCATTTGTGTCTTTAGATTTGACTAGTTTAATCTGATCCGCAAAGTTTTGTAAGATGTCTTTTCTTACATCTGATGTATTGATATGTTTAAGTGTGTAATCGACAACAAAATGCTGATTCTTTTTCTGTACTTTTTCAATGTTCATGGTATAGCCAAATTGTTTACTTACAATTTTATGAGGTAGTAAGCCTATTGATTGGATAGTATCATCTTCATTTCTCGAGAACTCAGGATAAATCATTAAAAAATTAGCTTTTTTATCTATATCACTTTTAAATGTAGCACGCTGTTGATCTACTTGTTCTATGTTAAGTTTTTTTCCATGATCATCATAAACTCTCATTGTTAATGTATCAGTTTCATTAATTATTTTCGTTTGATAGTTAATGATCGTAGTTGCTTTTCCTTTTATGACGGACTGCATTTTTAAAGAATAAGCACCATCTTGTGATGAGCTCATTGCATTCGAAGTAATCTCTTCAGCAAGTATTTGTTGGACAGGAACATGAAAACTCCAATTCCCTTTTTTTCCTCCCATATATGTAAAAGTTAACGGTAAATTAATTTTTGAAGGTAAGGTTTTAAGCGGATATTCTAATGTCATTGCTCCAATGTATTCTTCACCTTTTTTCAACAGCGGCTCTCTTGTACCAGACCACTGTTTTTGTTCAACACCATCATATTGTTTGAGCGAATAACCTGCTTCAGGTCCGGTACTTTTACTCAGATTCTCTGATATTCCTTTTCCATCAGCTTTAAAAGTAATACCAATATTATTTCCATCATAATATGCACTGGTCACCGTTACATCAATACCATGATCACTTGCCTTTTCGTTAAGTTTACCAACCAGACCATTGGATTCTAGTTTTTTCCCTATGTCAGAATTGAAATTTTCATAGATCGAACCGATGATTGGAACACTTGCTAATACGGCTGTGACTGGTTGAAAAACAAACCCCGACACAAATAAAAGTGAAGCAGCAATTGTTGCGATATAGGCCATTTTCTTTGGTTGAAATTTTTTCTTCGTTTTTTTTATCTCATCTTTTCCAAAAGCGATTCCTCTATGTATTGCAGCAAATACTTCTTCTTTTGGTACTTCTATATCAGCCAATTGTTCATTAAACCATTCTTTGTTCATAATTCCTCGCTCCTTCTATCACTTTTTTTAATTCAATTTTGGCACGCCTAAGGTAGGTTTTTATGGTGCTTTCAGGCTTTTCCATCGCTTCAGCTATACTCTTAATGGATAAATCATGATAATAAAAGAGAATAATAGCCGTTTGATAGGAATTGTCCAAAGTGGAGAGGGCATAAGGTAAATCGATTTCCATTTCTACATTTTGATGATTTGTTTCTAAAATTTTATGAATAAGTACATCACCAGATAAAACAGTTTTATTTTTCTTATTTAAAAGCTGATAAGAAGAATGGATTAAAATTCTAATAAGCCAAGTACTAAAGTATTCAGGATTATTTAATTGATTAATAGAAACAAATGCTTTATATACGGTTTCTTGAATAACATCCAATGCATCTTCTTTATTCCGGACATACAAAATTGCGGTTTTATATAACTTATCGCTTTCTGCTTTTATAATTGTCTCGAAAGCTTCTTCATCTCCGTTAATCGCGTCCAGTATAAGGTTAATATCAATCACTCTTTAACCCCCTTTCATATATTAGAGTGTTTATAGCAGGGAAAAGTTTCATAAATTTTAAAAAATGATTAAAAAAGGCAGAAAGAACCATGTCTCAAAAGCAAAATAGAAGCAATATAGTTCTAAAAGACTGTAGAGAGCTCCAACTCTAAGATTTATGCTAAAATATAGTTACTTGGTCAAATACTTATAGCGTAGGAAGCGTTCTTTAGTATATTAAGCTGATCTTTTGAGTCTTGTATTTATTGTGTAAAAATAAATAGGGGAAACATGAAGAGAATTCGATTCATCAAGGGAACTTAGTTAAACTATTTATGGAGGAATTTTAGATGGAGCATTTAGAACACGGTTATAATTGGAGATATTATGCCGCCATCATCGTTTTTTGTATTGCTTACGCATTTATTATTAGTGAAAAGATTAATCGAGCGCTAATTGCATTATTGGGTGCGGGAATTATGGTGGCGATCGGTGTAGTTGATTTACATTTTGCATTAACAACACATATTGAATGGGAAACAATCACATTATTAATCGGGATGATGATCATCGTCTACATAACAAGTACATCAGGATTTTTTGAATTTATTGCGATTAAAGCAGCGAAAATTTCAAAAGGACAACCTATACAGATTTTGGTTACATTGTCATTATTAACGGCCATAGCTTCAGCTTTTTTAGATAATGTAACGACTATTTTATTAATAGTTCCGATAACTTTATCAATCACAAAAATTCTAAAAGTGGATCCGATTCCTTTTTTAATGCTAGAGGTTATTTATTCAAATATCGGAGGAACAGCAACTTTAATTGGAGATCCGCCGAATATAATGATTGGATCTGCAAATAAGCACTTAACATTTAATGAATTTCTATTTAATTTAGCGCCTGTTATTGCAATCATAGTAGCCGTCATAACAGTTATTATTTATTTTATTTATCGAAAAAAGTTAGTAACAACGCCAACTGAAATTCAGAAGCTAATGTCGATTAATGAATCAGATTATATAAAAAATCGTTTACTAATGTATAAATCACTAATTGTTCTTGGTTTTACGCTATTAGGATTTGTTTTACATTCGGTTCTACATCTAGATGCAGCACTTGTTGCAATGTTAGGGGCGACCATATTAATGGTAATCGGAGTAAAAGAACATGATTTGGAGAAAGTATTTGCGAGTGTAGAGTGGGTAACTATCTTTTTCTTTGCGGGGCTTTTTGTTTTAGTAGGTGGATTAATTGATATTGGTTTAATTGGGTCACTTGCAAAAAAAGTTTTGGAATTAACGAATGGTGATCTGAATGTAGCTGCCCCCTTAATTTTATGGGTTTCAGGAATAGCATCTGCTACGATTGATAATATTCCTTTTGTTGCAACAATGATTCCGTTAATTCAGGATTTAGCTGTTGGAATGGGTTATTCACCTGATTCACCCCAGGTTGAAGTATTGTGGTGGTCACTTGCTTTAGGCGCTTGTCTTGGTGGGAATGGTACTTTAATTGGTGCTTCTGCCAATGTAGTTGCAGCGGGTATTGCTACTCGTGAAGGATATAAATTTGGCTATTGGGATTTTTTGAAAATCGGTTTACCAATTACAATTTTATCACTAGTGATTTCACATATTTATATATTCCTTCGATATTTAGTGTAATAGAAAGATGATAAGCTTTAGCTTGTCATCTTTTTATATTTTGATTGGAAAAGAAGACTGTTGAATTATATTCGTTTTTCTCTAAAGGGAATCAGATAAAAGAAGACTGTTGAATTCCACTGCAGGTGCTCGCTTTCCAGGGGGCGTGAGCTGAGCCTCCTAAAAAAAGGTAGGCATGCTAAAACCACGACGTCCTGTCATAACGCATGCATGACCCACATCCGGTGGGCCTCCTGCGGGGTCTCAGCCTTCCCGCACCTCTTATAGGAGTCGAGCACCTTCCGTTCCATTCAACTTCTTGAGTAACTTTCTTTTTAATGAATCAGGAATAGAAGAGTATGGATTATAATAACAATTTGTTTCATATCTAGTATATAGAATGAAAGCAATCAAATTTTCTTCAATCGTCAATTCACATAAAAATGACGGGATTTAATGTTTTGTACCGTTAAGTAGTAGTGTTTAGAAATGAACTATATAAAAAAAGTGTGGGGTAATAACCCCACACTTAAGCAAATAACCTCTTATTAAACACGTTTTATACTTAAAAAAATTCAAACTGTAGCTGTTCTTTTTCATTGTCTTTTTTCTTTTTTTGAGCTTTCGGTTTTTCAGTCGTAGTTTTAGTGGGCTCTGCTTGAATACCCATTTTGATTTTCTTTATTTCTAAAGAATGTTCTTCCTTACAGTTAGTACAAGTATAAACTGTATTAGGTATACGTGACTTAGCAAGTTCGTAACGCTCTTCTTTGGACATACCTGCTTCTTTTGAACATTTACCGCATAATTTTTCCATTTATATCACCTTCTATCATTATTATACATAACCTTTTTTAGTTTTGGTGAATGTTTTTCTCATACGCCTTTTTAATGACAAAAGAGGTTTTTGAAGGATCAATTGATTCCAAGACTTCTTTTTTATGACAACTAGCATACAAACAAAAAAAGTTAAGACTTTAACTGCATGTACTTCAAATAAAGAAGTAGTTCTTTTTTATATAGAAATTAGGATTTATCCTTTTCGAACATCATATATTTAGAAAAACGATGAATTCATAGTATTGATGAAGGGAGTGACAGAATATTATTAAAGATGACTTATCTAATTTAGATTTTGTGATAAATGCAGGAGATATCCCATCGATTCAAGCTGGAACACTTTCTAAACGTCCAGTGAATCCAGAAAGTGGGAGTCTATTTTTAGATACTAGAAACCGAGTTTTTTATCGGTTTAATGGCATTCGATGGGAATTATTAATAACAACTGTAAATCTTGGAACATACGGATATTCGGCTCCTCCAATTCCACTACAAACATCAAATTTATTATTTTTTACATATTCAGATGGTGTAAGGTCAGTATATACAAACAAAGATGGCTTAGTAGAATACGGAATCACAGATATAATGTCACCAAATGAGGTTTCATATATTAATTTATTTATTAATGGGGTTTTGCAACCAACTGTAAACTATAGAGTTGAAAAAGGTAAGCTAACAATACTGACAGAAGATATACCAATGAAGGGAGTCGTAATCATTCTTCAATTTATTTCAATTTATCAATTATAATGTGCAAAGATAAAAAAGTTCCTTTGAGGGAACTTTTTTTTGATGCGTTTTATTATGTTGAAACTGTAATATCTGAAGTAGGCGCAAAGCTAACGATTTCTAATACGACCGGAGTGCCCGTTAGAATGCTTCCTCCAACCGGAACTGCAATCTCTAGAGATCCAACACCTGTTGCTCCTGGAGTGTATGTTGAGATTCCATTCATTTGTAAAACACCGTTTATAAATACATTAAAGTAACTATTATTTGTAGGAAGTGTAGGAAGGGAAGTAACAGCTGCGCCAGTATCATCTAAGAAACTTGCAGCGTCTATATCTAAAGTAGCACCACCTGCTGTCGTTGAAGTAGTGATATAAAAGTATCTGGAAGCAGTTGGATCAGTTTCAATTGTAGCAGTAGCATCAACAAGAATTTTCATTAATTGAAGTGCCATAGTATGTCTCCTTTCTTTGTATGAATTTTACTCTGAATTATAATATTATGAGCAATTCATGTATTATGATTGGGGGACAAACTATATCGTAAAAATCTTTTTTATAGCAAGGAAGAATATATATAAATTGGCAGGGTTGAAGAGGGATTTGTGGACAAGATGATAAGCTTACTTTTCGTTTAGGACCGTCAAAGACGGTCATTTTTTATTGGTTTTTTACTTCATTTAGTGCTTCTGTATTTGATTTACTAGGAGCAAAATAGCCCTCAGAATTTACCGCAGCAGGTTCTGGTTGGCCATTATTTTGCTTTTTCTTTTTTACATGAGCATGTGGATTTTGATTGTGACCCATTTTTATCACCTCCAAAAATAGTATGCGCGATATTTCGGATATAGTTTCGAACAATATCTTAACAATAAGTGGAAAGGATAAGCTGAATAATTGTAGGTACTATATTAGAAAATAAAAGACAAATAAAAATAATGAAGAATCTGGAAAAGCTGTTTCGAATGAAAAAGAATCCTCAACTCAAAAAAGGAACTACTATGAGTTCCCTAATTACGTTCTACTAATTCAAAATTTCTATATTCAGTTGGTGAACAATTTTTAAACCGTTTAAAAATTTTATAGAAGTTTGAGGGACTTTGATATCCTACCTGATAGCAAATTTCTAGGTTTGATTGGTCTGTGTTCTTTAAAAGATAAGCTGCTTTATCCATTCTAATTTTTTCTAAATATTCGCGAGGAGTTTCTGATGTTTCTTGTTTGAAAAGCCTTTCGAGATAGAAAGGACTAACGCCCACATGGTCTGCAATATCTTGTAGTACAAGCTTACTTTGATAATGTTTTAATAAAAAGGTAATGACATTTCTAATTAAGATGACTTGGGGTGAGTGATCGATTTCTGGCTGACATCTTTTACAAGCTCGAAAACCTGCTTTTTCAACTTCGTTTAAGTCATAAAAAAACTCTACATTTATTTTTTTAGGTTTCCTTGATCTACAAGAAGGACGACAATATATTTTTGTTGTTTTTACTGCAGTAAAAAATAATCCATCATACTTGCGATCACATGCAATAATTTTCTCCCACATTTCTTCAAACGAAAGATTTATATTAGACACTTATCAATTTCACCCTTTCATTTTTAAGCCTCATATAAAATCGATGTATCTTTATTTTTAATTAATTGTTTGACTGTCTTTTCTAAATGAGAGATGATCTGATCTGACAAAGCGTTACCGAAACTAAAGCGTTTCACACCTAGTTCTTTAAGCTTATTACAATTTGTTAATCCAGGTAAAGATAATATGTTAAGTGGAGCATCTACATGTAAGCTGATTTCTTTAATTTCTTCTTCATTTTTTAATCCAGGGACAAAAATTCCACTTGCGCCACTTTCAACATATGACTTTGCGCGATTTAGCGTATCAATAAGTGGATGTTCAACTTGGAAATAAGTATCAATTCTAGCGTTTATATAAAAGTCTTTAAAACCATTATTGTCTAAAGCAGTTCTCATCTCTGATAAGAGTTTACTATGTTGTGTAATGCTCTTTAAACCTTTACGATTTTTAAATGAATCTTCAATATTAATCCCAGCAACACCAACATCTGCAGTTCGTAAAACATTATATACAATTGTTTTTATATTTTCACTATAGCCTGCTTCAATGTCTGCTGAAACAGGAATGTTTACATTTTCCGCAATAGACTCAATGATCCGTAAATGTCGATCAAAATCAATTAATTCTCCATCTGCAAGTCCGATTGAATTAGCAATGCCCCAACTAGTTGTGCCAATCGCCTTAAATCCAGCTTTTTCAAGTGTTAATGCTGACAGTAAATCCCATGCATTGCCTAAAAATAATAAATCATCTGATGTATGGAGCTCATTAAAAATTTGTATTTTATTCATGTTACTTCCTCCTAATATAAGTTATTTCCCATTTTAGCAATTAAGGTTAGTTAAATTCGTCCTCATTCTTGCTCTTATAGTCCAAACTCACGTCTATTATTAAGAAATAAGAATTAATTCTCGTTTGTTGAGAAATTAACAAAGGACAATACCATAGGTTAAAGAATAGTAAAAAGGAAAACCAAATCATGGTTTTCCTTTTTTGATACTAATATAGAAAGAATTGATTGGGAAAAGGAGATAATACGATGCCTTTCATAGAACATCAACAATTCATAAAAGCACCAATCGATGTATGTTTTGATCTTGCGAGGAATGTTACGATTCATGCTTTGACAGCTTCAAAAACAAAGGAAAGAGTTGTTGGTGGAGTAACGGAAGGGCAATTAGAGCTAGGTGATCGTGTCATTTGGGAAGCTATTCACTTAGGTATTAAGCAAAGATTGACTGCTCAAGTCACATTAATGGAAAGACCGTATAAATTTCAAGATGAAATGGTAAAGGGAGCATTTCACTCGTTCATTCATACTCATGAGTTCAAAGAAGTTAAAGGCGGGACGTTAATGCTTGACCTCTTTGAATATAAATCTCCTCTCGGCTACATTGGTGTATTAGCTGATATATTATTTTTAAAGAAATACATGAAATCGTTTATTGCCACTCGGGCAAATGAACTGAAAAAAATTGCTGAGACAATGGTTTGAATCGATCAATTTACAATTCAGACTGTTGAATGAAGAGAAGCGAATGATATTTGTATCATTTTGTCGAAGTGTTTCATCTTGAAAGTTACGTTTACGTAAACTTTATAATGAAAGTATGAACCAGAAAGGGGAGGGGATTTTTGGCGTTTTATTCAATACGTGACTTAACAAAAGAGTTTGAAATGACTCCTAGAACGCTGAGATATTATGAAGAAATCGGCTTACTACATCCTACTTATTCCGAAAGTGGAAGAAGAAAATACAGTCATAAAGACCGAACGCGTCTCTATTTAATTAGAAGAGGGAAACATTTAGGTTTCAATCTGCAGGAAATAAAAGAAATGATTAATTTATTCACAATTGATCGTACTGGAGAAAAGCAATTGATAAAAACGATTGAATATGGCAATCAGAAGATTGATGAACTTGAGCAAAAAATAAATGAACTAACATTATTAAAAAAAGAGATCGAGAAAATGAAAAATAAGCTTGAACGAACATTATCTGAGATAGAGGTGTAGAGATGAATTTGTCTAGTTTGTTGCAGGTGAATAGTCGAAAATATAGAGATAAGGAAGCTTTAGTTTTTGGAGAACAGCGATTAACTTTTCATGAGTGGAACGAAGCTGTTAATAAGCTTGCACATTCATTATTAGAAATTGGTATTCAAAAAGGTGATCGTGTTGTTTTATATATGCCAAATACTATTGAGTTTGTTATAGCCTATTTTGCAACGATTCGCTTAGGTGCAATAATCGTACCAATTAATGCGAAGCTAACAAAAACAGAAGTATCTTTTATTATTGAACATTGTAAAGCAAGAGCATTTATTGTCCATGAATGGTTATTTCAAAACATAAAGAATTGGGATGATGAAGAGCTGATTTGTATTAAGACTGGAAGTCAGAAAGAAGGCTGGTTTTCATTTGAACAATTACAAAATAATAAAACAACAACAAGTGAAATCAACAATGGCTGCTCAGAAGATGAGGAAGTTTCAATTTTATACACTTCCGGAACGACTGGGAATCCAAAAGGTGTCTTATTTACACATAAAAACATTTTGACAGTTGCTACTATGATCTGCATCGAAATGAATGTTAATGTTAACAGCCGACTACTTCATATGATGCCATTAAGTCACTCAGCACCATTACATTTGTTTCTTATGAGCGGTGTAATGACAGGAGCTACTCACATATTATTACCTACATTTGATCCAAAAAACTTCTTAACGACAATTCAGAATGAAAAAATTACACACTTCTTCGGTGCACCAGTTGTTTTTACATTAACAGCAAAAACCCTTCCAATAACAGATTATGATTTATCTTCCGTACAAAAATGGATATACGGTGGTGCACCATTAACTGTGAATGAATTTAATTTTATTCAAGAAGCATTTCAAACAACTAATTTTACATGTGTTTATGGATTAACCGAAGCTGGACCAAATGGTACTTTATTAGACGGTGAAGATCATATTTTAAAGGCAGGGAGTATTGGAAATCGCGCAGCATTGAATTGCGAAATACGTATTGTTGATGAAGAAGGCAAGGATGTTGAAATTGGGGAAATCGGCGAGATTATCTTAAAAGGTGAAGGAACAATGAAAGGTTATTATCAGGCTGAAGAACAAACAAAGGAATCATTTACAGGGGAATGGCTGAAATCGGGTGATCTAGCAAAAGTAGACGAAGATGGTTTTTATTGGATTGTTGATCGTAAAAAAGATGTCATCATTTCAGGTGGAGTAAATATCTATCCTAAAGAAGTAGAGGAATTGCTCTTAAACATACCAATGATAAGGGAAGTTGCAGTAGTTGGAATTCATCATGATATATGGGGAGAAACTGTGAAGGCATTTCTTGTTGTTGATGATCAAACGACTGATTACGAGGATTTATGTAAATGTTTTCTTGGTGGTAAATTAGCAAGCTATAAGATTCCTAGATTGTATGAAGTAGTAAATGAGCTTCCGAGAAATGCAACTGGAAAAATATTAAAAACATTATTAAAAATACGTTAGGTAGGTGTGGAAATGAACTTTTATGAAGAAGATCTTCATTTACATGAGTTATTAAAACAACATTTAGATAAAGAGTTTTTTAACTGGGCAAATAATGAATTAATTGAATTTGGAAGCCTATGTGCAAATGAATTTGATAAACGAGCAATTCACACAGACCGCGAAGGGCAACCTCGATTGATTAAGTATGATGCATATGGAAATGATATTTCTCATGTGTGGGTAAATGAAGGTTATAAACAAACAGTTAAAGATACTTATGATAAAGGAATTGTAGGATATCTTCACAAACCGATACCTGAATTAGGGATAAAAGGAAATTATATTTACTCATTTGCACAAGGTTACTTATTATCGCAAACAGAAGCAGGTTTCTATTGCCCTGTGACATTATCAATGGCTGCAGCATTTTTAGTAGAACGATATGCAGATGACACCTTGAAGGAAAAATATTTACCACATTTACTGTCAACTGGCGAGACAGAATTATATGAGGGAGCAACTTTTTTAACTGAGCGACAAGGTGGTTCTGATGTAGGTGCAAACGTTGTAAAGGCGATTAAAGAAGATGAACATTATCGAATTTACGGAGAAAAATATTTTGCTAGTAATGCAGGGCAATGTGGAGTAACAACGATCCTTGCTAGAATTGAAGGTGCACCTACTGGGAGTAAAGGTTTAAGTTTATTTTTGGTACCCTGGAAAAATGAGGATGGCACAAATAATGGATTAACCATTCGTCGTTTAAAAGATAAATTAGGTGTGAGAGCAGTTCCTTCTGGTGAGGTAGAATTTGATGGGGCAAAAGCTTTTTTAATTGGAGATGCTAGTAGAGGCTTTTATTATATGATGGAAGCGTTGAATTTATCTAGAATCTGCAATGCTGTTGCATCCATTGGCATCATGAGAAGAGCTTATACTGAAGCTAAACAATATGCAGAAGATAGACCTGCGTTTGGACAGATGTTAACAAATTATCCAATGATTCAAGAAACCCTAACGAAGCTTGCAACGATCCAAGAAGTACAAACAAGTGCAGTGTTTGATTTGATTGCTTTATACGACCGTGTCATTGGTAAAGAAAACGGAACAAATGAAGAACAAGCCTTAGTCCGATTGCTAATTGCAATTTTAAAAATGCGGACAGCCGAAGAAGCAATTCATTTTTCTCATGAAGCAATTGAAATGCACGGAGGAAATGGATATATTGAAGATTTTGTTACACCGCGTTTATTAAGAGATGCTCAAGTATTGACCGTTTGGGAAGGCTCTGCCAATATTTTAGGGTTAGAGGTTCTACGATTGCTTAAGAAAAATGTTTTTCCAACCTTTATATCATTTATTGAATCAAAATTAGTAGATACTTCAGAATCTTTAGCGGGTGAAAAGGAGTTAGTTATTCAGAAACTAAATGTCTTAAAAGATGTAGTTAATTATGCTTCAACAATAGATCAGAATACGCAAACTTTTTATGCGAAAAAAATTGCGAACAAAATGGCGGATTTATTAGAATCAGCGATTTCAATTGAGGATGCAAGGAGAAATACTCGTAAAGTGTATATTGCAAAGGTGATCGTTCAAGAACGTTTTCAAAAAGATGAATTGATCAAAGAGCCGTTTACTTTAGAATATTATAATGAAATTGTTAATAACAAAACGACTATTAAGAAATAAATACTTAATAATATACGAAAACAGGAAACCCAACTAGTGGTCTCCTGTTTTTTGTTTCCGTTGCATTGAAAAGGACTTGTAAAATAGTTGTAATATGAATGTTGTCTAATTGGCATGGCAACGTTACATTCCTAAGTTAACATGTATAAGTATATGTCAAGACTTAGGGAGAAGAAGATGAAACGAATTGTTAATAAGTTTGCACTAGTAGCCATTGCAAGTAGTTTGTCATTTACTTTACTGCCTAATGGTGCATTTGCTTCGAGTAATAAAAGTACAGAGATTAATAGAATTCAAGATAAAAGGATAAAAGTTCAAGAACAAACTCAAAGAGTAAAAAATGAAATTGAACAATTAAGAAATAAACAAGAAGTTTTAGTAAACTCTTTAGATTCTATCAATACTTCCATTGAACATGCTAAAGAAGTGATGAGAGAAAAAGAAATAGAATTGGTAAAAGGTAAAAAAGAAATTGCGATTATGCAAAGTGAAATCATGAATCTACAAAATCGTTTAGATCAACGTCAAGTCATTATAGACGATCGGTTGAGAACACTTCAAAAATCAGGTGGAAATAAGAAGTACTTAGATATTTTATTTGGTGCATCTAATTTTGGAGAGTTATTTCAAAGTATCAATACAATAGCGAGATTTATGGATTCAGATCAAGATATTTTAGTTGACCAACAAAATGATTTGAAAAAAGTTGAACAAAAAGAAAATGATTTATATCATTCGCAAACTAAACTAGAGAACGATAAAGACATGCTTCAAAATCTAAATCTTACACTTGTGAATCAAGAAACTCAAATGAAGGCGATACTAGAAAAGCTGAAATCTGAAATACATGAAAAAGAACATGATGTACTAAGTTTAGAAGAAAAGGAAGAGCTTTTAGCAGAACAAGTAAAGGCAATAAAATCTGCCTCAAAGAATGCTCATTCAAGTGGTGAATTTATGAGACCTGCAGATGGTTATGTATCTTCTGGTTTCGGATATCGTTCATTTGATAACGAAGAACACTCCGGAGTGGATATTGTCAAAAAAGGCAATGTACCAATCGTCTCAGTAGCAGATGGCGTGGTGATCCGTGCATACAAATCATCTAGTTATGGAAATGTTGTATTTATTACACATAATATTGATGGGAAAGTATTTACTTCTGTTTATGCTCACATGAGTAATTATAAAGTGTCATCTGGTCAAAGTATTTCTAAAGGCCAAGCAATTGGAACAATGGGGAACACAGGTGAATCTTTTGGTCAGCATCTACACTTTGAATTACATGAAGGACAATGGAATCAAGCGAAATCAAATGCAGTAGATCCTGCAAAATACATTCATTTTTAAAGTATTCAATTCATTTCAATATTTATATAAATTGTTTCATGAAAAAAGGCATCCAATATGGATGCCTTTTTCATTTATTGAGAATGTGGATAATGAATATCACTTGAGATGGTATTACTTTCATCATGTGAAAAGGAATAGTAAACAGTAAAAATAATCAACAGGCTAGAAATAAAAATAGCTGGAAAGAATGAGGATAAAAGCTTTGGGAATTGGTCGCTTAAGAACATGATTGAGCAAAAAATAGAAGTACATGTGACAAGTAATAAACAAATTAACAATAGCGTTTTTGCTTCTGTTATTGAAAGCATTGAGACCATCATACTCCCCATCATACCCGACATCATTCCTGTAAATATTCCTTCTAACAATGCAAGAAAGTTAAGTCGCAGCCCAATACATAAACCAATTAATGCTGAAAGCCCCATTGAAATTAAAAGAGAATAGAAAAATTGTTGAGGCATCGAGAGAGTGACTAATACACCAATTGATAATCCAATCGTCATACTAATCATCATCATATACATCATTTGATTCATTCGATCATCCTTAGTTGGACGATTGTAAATAGATAGAAATGATATGAGAACTGATACGCTTATGCAGATCCAACCGGTCAACATGTATAATACCCCCTAATTAGTCACTTTGTATCATCATATGGACAATTAAAAATAAATAGAATAAAAAATTGACACCTATACCCCCTATGAGTATATAATGTGAGTGAGGTGATAAAATGGAAAATTGTCATGACGATTCTATGGTACCTAGAAGTGAAGAGGAAATTGAAAATTTAATGAAACGTCTTCGCAGAATCGAAGGTCAAGTACGTGGTATTCAGAAAATGGTCGAGGAAGACCGTTATTGTATAGATATATTAACTCAAATTATGGCGATCGAAGCTGCAATGAAAAAAGTAAGCTTTTCATTAATTGAGAGACACGCTAATCATTGTATGGTAAAAGCAGTGAAAGAAAACAATGGAGAAGCAATGGTAACTGAATTAATGGAGGTTATTAAACGCTACGTAAAATAAAGGGGTCTGATATATATGAGTGAAGCAAAGCAGTTAACACTCGGTATTGAAGGAATGACGTGTGCTGCATGTGCAACCCGAATCGAAAAAAGCTTAAACCGAATGGATGGCGTTGAAGCAAATGTAAATCTTGCTTTAGAAAAAGCCACTATTATGTACGATCAGAAATATCAAACTACGGATATAATAGATAAAATTCACAACATCGGTTATGAGGTTGCACTAGAACATGCAACACTAGATATTGAAGGTATGACATGTGCAGCATGTTCTGCACGAATCGAAAAGGTAATCGGAAAAATGGAAGGTATTACAAAAATTAACGTAAACTTAGCGATGAATACTGCAACCATTGACTTTATACCTGAAGTTCGTTCACTTCAATCAATTATAGATAAAATACATCACATTGGTTATAGTGCAACTATAAAAAATGAGGATGTTAATAAAGGAAATCAAACAACGAAAAAAAAGTTTCTACAATTACTGTTTTCAATTATTTTATCACTACCTTTGTTGTACTCGATGGTTACACATCTACCAATTTCAACTAATATTTGGATGCCACATTTATTAATGAATCCTTGGATTCAATTGATTCTTGCAACTCCAGTTCAGTTTATCATTGGTTGGCATTTCTACGAGGGTGCATATCGAGCTTTGCGGAATAAAAGTGCGAATATGGATGTACTTGTTGTACTTGGTACTTCTGCTGCTTATTTTTATAGTTTAGTGGAAACACTTAAGACAGTATCAGATTCTTCGTATATGCCTCATCTTTATTTCGAAACAAGTTCGGTACTGATTACTCTAGTTTTACTTGGTAAATATTTTGAGCATATTGCAAAGGGCAGAACGACTGAAGCAATTTCGAAACTATTAGAGCTACAAGCCAAAGAAGCAACTATTTTAAAAGATGGAGAAGAAGTAAAAGTTTCATTTGAAGAGGTCAAGGTAGGAGATCATCTTCTAGTGAAACCAGGAGAAAAGATACCAGTAGATGGTATGATTCTTTCTGGTATGTCAACAGTAGATGAATCGATGATTACCGGGGAATCATTGCCGGTTGATAAAAAGAAAGGCGATAAAGTAGTTGGGGCAACTGTAAATGGTAATGGTGTCTTGACGATAGAAGCTGAGAAGGTTGGGAAAGATACTGCATTGGCTAATATCGTAAAAATCGTTGAAGAGGCTCAAGGTTCAAAAGCACCAATTCAACGACTGGCAGACCAAATTTCAAATATATTTGTTCCAATTGTCATAATTATTGCCACCGTAACGTTTCTGATTTGGTTTTTCATGGTTGATCCTCAAAATTTACCGAAAGCGATCGAAGCTGCAATTGCAGTTTTAGTCATAGCTTGCCCTTGTGCACTCGGCTTAGCAACACCTACTTCTATTATGGTAGGAAGTGGAAAAGGTGCCGAACACGGTATTTTATATAAAGGTGGAGAATATTTAGAAACCACTCAAAAAATCGATGCAATTATTCTTGATAAAACTGGTACAGTTACAAAAGGGAAACCAGAAGTAACCGACGTGATTAGTCTTCATCAACGTGATGATTTCTTGAGCCTGGTCGCAAGTGTGGAAAAAATGTCAGAGCATCCATTAGCTCAAGCAATAGTTGATTATGCTAAACAACAAGATTTGAAAATAAAAGATGTGAAAGAATTCGTTGCAATTCCAGGGTACGGTGTAGAAGCAATAATAGAAGAATTTACGATTGCGATTGGTACACGTAAATTAATGCAGGAAAAGAATATAAATACGTCTTCCATTGAGGAACAGCTAACACAATTTGAAGCCTCAGGTAAGACTGGCATGATTGTTGCGATTAATGGAGAGCTTGAAGGAATTGTAGCAGTTGCAGATACAATAAAGGATTCTTCTAATGTAGCCATTCAGTCATTAAAGAGTTTAAACATTGAAGTGTATATGGTAACCGGTGATAACGCTCGAACTGCAAAAGCAATTGCAGATGCTGTTGGAATCGAGAATGTGTACGCGGAAGTATTACCAGAAAAGAAAGCAGAAATAGTAGAGACTCTTCAAAAACAAGGTAAAGTTGTAGCAATGGTTGGAGATGGAATTAATGATGCACCTGCACTTGCAAAAGCTGATATAGGAATGGCAATTGGAACTGGCGCAGATGTTGCCATTGAAACAGCTGATGTCACACTTGTTGGTGGAGATTTATCTCATATACCAAGGGCAATTTCACTAAGTAAGAAAACAATGCATAATATACGACAAAACTTATTCTGGGCTCTATTTTATAATAGCTTGGGTATTCCAATTGCAGCTATGGGATTACTTCAACCATGGGTAGCAGGTGCTGCAATGGCATTTAGCTCAGTATCGGTTGTCATAAATGCACTACGATTAAAAAGGGTAAAAATTTAAGGAGGAATTATCAAATGGAAACAATTTTAAAAGTAAATGGAATGACTTGTGGACACTGTAAAGCAGCGGTTACAAAAGCTGTAGAAAGTGTATCAGATACAAACAATGTAATTGTTAGTTTAGAAAATAAGGAAGTATCCTTCAAACATGTAGATACAGAAACAGTTGAAAAAGTGAAAGAAGCAATTGAAGATCAAGGATATGATATCTTATAAAAAAACAAAGGCGGACTAAGGTTCGCTTTTTGTTTAGCCATAAAAAGGTAAAGATTATACTTACGGGGAGAGTCTATCAATGAAAAAATTACTGTTAATACTTAGCTTTATCACATTAATCGGTTTAAGCGGTTGCGGAACCAATGGACACCATACAGAATCGAATCATCATGGAATGAATCATGAAAAGAAAGAAAAAGAAAAGCCAACTAAAGTAAGTTTTACATTCAATCAAAATCCAAAAAGTGGAGAGAACTCAGAATTAGCTATTAACGTTAAAGATTCAGAAGGTAATACAATCAAGGATTTTGAAGTTGAACATGAAAAGTTAATGCATTTAATCATAGTAAGTAATGATTTATCTTATTTTGACCATATCCATCCAGAGTATAAAGGAGATGGATTATTCACCATTACACCAAGCTTTCCATCAGGTGGGAAATATAAATTATTTGCAGATTTTGTTCCTAAAGACTCTGCTAAAATAGTAAAAACAAAAACGATTCAAGTATTAGGTAGTGAACGAAGTCCGGTGGTTCTAAAGGAAGACCAGCACCAAACAAAAGTAGTTGCTGGTAAAGAAATCTCTTTTAAAACAGATGAGTTAACGACAAATAAAGATATCACTTTATCCTTTACTATTAAGGATGAAAAATCAAAAAAACCAATTCGTAATTTACAACCATACTTAGGTGCAATTGGACATGTAGTCGCAATTAGTGAGGATACCAAAAACTACCTACATGTTCATCCAATGAATGAAGATGCTACAGGACCGGAAGCAAAGTTTATGACAAGTTTTCCAAAAAGCGGCTTGTATAAAATATGGGGACAATTTCAACAAAACGGACAAAAATTTACAGTCGATTTTACTGTAAACGTAAAATGATTAAAAGAAGAAGCTATCATATTAGCTTCTTCTTTTAATGTAAATACAAAGTTCAAAATATATGGATTGAAGCGAGTACCTAGACTTTTGCTTAATGAAAGTTTACTATTTTTTTATAAATAGTTTTTGCCTGTAAAGGTTGATTTGTTCCATGAATAATTGCTCTGCCATCTTTAAATAATACAATTCTATAATCTTCTAACGTACAAGAAAGTAAATAGGGATTCACAATTAAGTCGCTCACATCATTGATTAATCTCTTGGCTAATTCCTCAAGAGAAAGTGAAAGAGAGGACATATTTCTTAATTGAATTGCATCCCTTCCACATAAAATATCTGTTTTCATGTCTGGGTCGCTTTGCAAGTACGGAAAAAAAGGCTGATCACCACACGTAGGGCAATTTTTATGTTTTAACTTTTCGATGTTTATGTCAGCTTTTTCATTTTTCCAAACATCATAAGATTGTAATAGTGGTAGTACCTCTTTACCAGTGATGAACTTTAAAGCAGATGTTACTTGAAAAGCAGTAATAATTTGAACGATGGGACTAATGACACCAACCGTATCACATGTATCTTGTAAAATGGGGATATGTTCTAATAGGCAGTTTAAACATGGTGTTTTTCCAGGAATGATTGGAAAGGTGATTCCATAGCTAGCCACGCATGCACCAAAAATAAATGGGACACCAAATTTTATAGCTGCATCATTTGCGACCATTCTAGTTTCAAAATTATCAGTTGCATCAATTAAAATAGTTTTCTCTTTAACAAACTCTTCAATATTTCTAGCATTGATGTCTGTAATAAAACTATTAATGTTTATACTACTATTTAATTGTAATAATCTATTTTTTGCTGCAATTGCTTTTGGTAACTTATTTTTGGCATCTTCTTCAGAATATAACTGTTGTCTTTGCAAATTACTCCATTCAACATAATCGCGATCAACTATCGTCAGTTCTCCAATACCTGCACGCACTAGCATTTCTGCTATTGATGAGCCGAGTGCTCCTGCTCCAATGACTAGTACACTTGCATGTTGCAATTTTTCTTGTCCGTCTTTACCTAAAAATAATTGCTGTTTCATATATCGGTCAATCAAGAACTCACCAACCCTGTAATCGGACTACTAGCCACTCCGTAATTTTTTTCACGTATTCTTCCTGCTTCGAAACCAAGTTTACCTGCTTCAATAGCCATTTTCATTGCAAGAGCCATCTTTACTGGATCAGCAGCATCAGAAACAGCAGTATTTAATAACACGCCATCAGCACCTAATTCCATTGCATATGCTACATCTTTAGGTGAACCAATTCCAGCATCAATAATAACAGGAACAGAGGATTGTTCGATGATAAACTGTAAATTTAATGGATTCAAAATACCTTTTCCTGACCCTATTGGCGATGCACCGGGCATGATTGCATGAACTCCCAGTTCTTCAAGCCTTCTTGCTAAAACGACATCATCGGATGTATAAGGTAATACAGTAAAGCCTTCTGAAAGTAATATTTCAGATGCTTTTAATGTTTCAATTGGATCCGGTAATAGTGACTTGTCGCAACCAATTACTTCAACCTTTATCATGTCACATAGTCCCGAAGCTTTTGCAAGTTTAGCTATTCTAACGGCATCTTCAGCTGTTTTAGCCCCAGCAGTATTTGGAAGTAGCTTATATTTCGTTAAATCTAATTGTTCAAGGAAGTTTGGTTGGGATTCCTCAAATATATTCATTCGCCTAACAGCAAATGTTAACACTTGCGTTTCAGATACCTCAACAGCTTGTTTTTGAATATCAAAAGAAGGGTATTTGCCTGTACCTAGAAACAATCTTGAATGAAATGAATGTTTTCCAATTGTTAACATCATTAACCTCCGCCTACAAAATGTATTAATTCTACAATATCTCCGTTTGAAAGAACTGTAGTACCGTACAGTTCCGGGTACAATATTTCTTTATTTACTTCTACTACAACGATCCGATTTTCTAGTTGATAAGAATGAAGTAAATCTTTTACTGTGCAAATATTTTCAGCTAGCTGAATACTTTTGCCGTTCAATTGGATGTTCAAACGTCATACACCTCTCCTTAAAATTATCGATTCACTTTAAAGGCTTCTACCCAATCAGGTTTGATCTTTCGCTTCAGAATAAAATCCCGAATCATTTTGCCAGTTTCAGGAGCAAGGAGAATGCCATTTCTAAAGTGACCAGTTGCAAAAAATATATTGTCATCATCAGGGTGCTTTCCGATAAATGGCTTTTGGTCAAAGGTTTGTGGTCGTAAACCTCCCCAACATGATTCAATGGTCATTTTGGTTAGATCAGGTAGCATTTTTTTGGCAGTTTCAATTAATGATTCAATACCTAGTAGGGTTGGTCTTTCATCCCATTCGTTTAGAATCATCGTTGCACCAATAATAAGTTTTCCATTGTTTCTCGGAACAATGTAGTTATGATCGTGGAAAATTGTATGCTCCAGCGTCATATGTTCACTTGTAACAGCAAGACATTCTCCCTTAACTGGGGTAAGTCGATTATTTAGTCCAAGTTGCTTGAAGAAAGAAGTGCTCCAAACGCCATTTGCAATGACGATATTTTCAGCTGTAAATTGTCCATTTGTAGAGTGAATCATATATGTATTTTCAATTTTTTTTATGTCTAAAACACTAGTATTCTCATGTATTTTTGCTCCGAGCACTTGTGCACTTTTGGAAAAAGCAGTACAGACAGAAATAGGAAGTACGTTTACATCATCTTCTATATATGCTGCGCCAATTATATTTGTTGATATATTAGGTATTTTTCTTTGAATTTCAGTTGGTTCATACCATTTGACCGTCGGTTGAGACAGAAGGGAAGCTAATTGCATTTTTTCATCGTCATGATAAGCTAGTTTAAAAATCCCACCTGTTTTCATCTCAATGTCGATTTGACTTAGACTTTTAAGCTCCTCTTTCAGTTCAAAATATGCTAGTTGACTGCTTCTTGCAAAAGGTAAAAAAATCTTTGAATCATTGCACTCAGAATGAGCTCCGAGCATGCCTGCTGCAGCGCTAGTTGATTTCGAACCAATCGTTTGTGCTTCGAGTACGGCAACGTTTATTTTTTCTTTTGCTAAGTAATAAGCGATAGAGCATCCAATGATCCCACCACCAATTACGATTACATCATAATGTTGTTTCATAGATTGCTAGTACACCTCTCCATATATTTTAGAGCAGCATCACGTGGGTTTTCAGAAGAAAAAATACCCGACATAACTGCAATTCCATCAACCTGACACTCTTTAAGTATAGGAAGATGATCAGGAGCTATTCCGCCAATAGCGTAAACTGGAATTGTAAGAACTTTTTTAATCTCCGTTAACTGATCAATTCCATTTGGACGTAATCCTTTTTTGCAATTTGTCTCAAAGCAATGTCCATAAATGACATAATTGGCCAGATTCTTTTCAGAAGAAATAGCCTCTTCTACAGAATGGACTGAGCGACCGACGTTCAATGTTGGATATTGTTCTTTCACTAATTTGACGGGGTGGCCGTGAGTTGGCAAATGAATGTTTATTAGATTAGTAAGCAACGCTACATCTAATCTGTCATTCATGACGATCTTGTTTATAGGAACTTTGTTATCTCTTAAAAGGTTTAATAGCGTAAGTAGCTCCGAGCTGCTTTTAGATTTTTCTCGTATATGAACAAAATCAACAACATCATGTATTTGAATAATTTTTGAAGCAAGATCATGAACAGGATACATATTATTCGTCACTGCAATTAGCTTCAAATTTTCGCCTCCTTTTTGAGAAATAGGGTGTATGTGTTGTAAATTTCCTTTTAAAACAAGAAAAACCACCTTCCTAAAACTGGAAAGTGGTTTGTAAGATACACAAATAAACGCATAAAAAGACATTGCGCCACTTTCCTACGCAGGTACGAACCTGTTCAGGTTATGAGGGTTTAAAAGTAACTACTTTATTCTCAGCCCTTATCAAGGGATCCCCTAGTGATGAATACACTATGAAAATTAAATTTAGCATAGCATAAAAATAAAATAATTCAAGATGTAAAAAATAATAGTTTGTAAATAGTATTTCAAAAGTTAGCAAAATAGACACTTAAAGTTATAATAAAAAAAATTTTTTAAATGCGAAAATAGTGAATGTTTCCAGGGATGGATATGTATTTTCAACCAATCTTGTAAAATTTTAGGGAAATAAAATGATTTACAAGATTGAATCATAGGTTTATATTAAGTCTGTACAAAAGAATAGTTTGACTAGGGGTGTCCAATAAGTTGGGCTGAGAGAGAAACGCGCTTTAAGTTTCTTAACCCTCAGGACCTGATCTGGTTCATACCAGCGTGGGGAAGTTAGCGTTTATTACAGTTGTGATAATTTGTCATTATTGTAGTCAAACTAACCATTAGCCGGGTCTTATATTTTTAAGATACGGCTTTTTTTCATGCTTATCATGGATTGGATTTTGTTCTTTTTAAACACATTAAAAAGGGGAAATCATAATGAACAATTCTGTAAATGAAATGAATTTTTCAATCATGTCTAGTTTTTCGGGAAGTAAAAAAGTATATGTTGAAGGCTCAAGACCGGACTTGTTGGTTCCGATGCGTGAAATCAAATTAACTCCAACAACTGGATCATTTGGGGAAGAGGAAAATGCTCCTGTACGAGTTTATGATACAAGCGGTCCTTATACCGACAAAAGCGAAACTGTCGATATTCGAAAAGGGCTTAAGTCAATAAGAGGAAAATGGATTACTGAGCGTGAAGATGTAATCGAGTATGAAGGTCGTGAAGTAAAGCCTGAAGATAATGGCTTTAAAAGTGAGGTTGTACAGAATAGTATTGAGGTCTTCCAAGGTCTAGATCGGAAACCATTACGAGCAAAAGATGGTGCAAATATTACGCAGTTGCATTATGCACGACAAGGACTGGTCACGCCAGAAATGGAATTTATTGCAATAAGGGAGCATGTTTCTCCTGAATTCGTCAGATCTGAAGTAGCGAGAGGAAGAGCAGTCATTCCTTCAAATATAAATCATCCAGAGAGTGAGCCAATGATAATCGGTCGTAATTTTCATGTGAAAATCAATGCCAATATTGGTAACTCAGCCGTCACTTCATCGATTGAAGAAGAGGTCGAAAAAATGACTTGGGCAACACGCTGGGGGGCAGATACAATGATGGATCTGTCTACCGGAAAAAATATTCACACGACTCGCGAATGGATTATTAGAAATTCACCAGTACCCGTTGGAACAGTACCAATTTATCAAGCATTAGAAAAGGTGAATGGAGTAGCTGAAGACTTATCATGGGAAGTATTTAGAGATACATTAATCGAACAAGCGGAGCAAGGTGTCGACTATTTTACAATTCATGCTGGTGTACTTTTACGCTATATACCACTAACAGCAAAACGTGTAACAGGTATTGTTTCTAGAGGTGGATCAATTATGGCGCAGTGGTGTCTTGCACATCATAAAGAAAATTTTTTATATACACATTTTGAAGAAATATGTGAGATTATGAAACGGTATGATGTAACATTTTCACTTGGTGATGGGTTAAGACCTGGTTCCATTGCTGATGCGAATGATGAAGCTCAGTTTGCTGAATTAGAAACACTTGGGGAACTGACGAAAATAGCTTGGAAGCATGATGTCCAAGTAATGATCGAAGGACCAGGTCATGTTCCAATGCATTTAATTAAAGAAAATATGGATAAACAATTAGAGATTTGTAATGAAGCACCTTTTTACACTCTTGGACCACTTACGACAGATATCGCACCGGGCTATGATCATATTACTTCTGCAATTGGTGCCGCAATGATTGGCTGGTTTGGTACAGCAATGCTATGTTATGTAACACCAAAGGAACATCTTGGATTGCCGAATAAAGAAGACGTAAGAGTAGGCGTTATTACTTATAAAATCGCAGCACATGCTGCGGATCTAGCGAAGGGGCATCCAGGAGCTCAAAAACGTGATGATGCACTGTCAAAAGCAAGATTTGAATTTAGATGGAGAGATCAATTTAATCTTTCACTGGATCCAGAAAGAGCGATGGAATATCATGATGAAACCTTACCTGCTGAGGGTGCAAAAACAGCCCATTTCTGTTCGATGTGCGGTCCAAAATTTTGTAGTATGAGAATTTCTCAAGATATTAGGGATTTAGTGAATGAAAAAGATTTTGAGTTAACGATTGATGAGGGTCTAAAAGAAAAAGCTGATCAATTTAGAAAAAATGGTGGAGAAATATACCAATGATTGAATGGGGGAACCTTGTATGAACCGGGTGATCCAAATAGCAAAACAATTAAAAGAGCTAGAAATTGAAGTGAATCAATTGAAAAAAGAATTAATAACTATCCAAAAAATTTGTGACCATGAATTTCAAAAGAACGATTATATACAGGTATGTACAAAGTGCCACTTTATTGAAAGTTTATATTGGTAAGATAAAAAATAACCTCCTATTTTGGAGGTTATTTTTATTAATAGCCTAAAAGCATATAAAGTTACACAGTAAAAAAAAAATAGATTGAAATGAGATATAAGTAAAAAAAACTAATTGACAATGATTATCATTATTGTTAATATTTTAACGTTATTGATAATCGTTTTCAATAAATGAGGTGGCAATTAAGACGACTTAAATACGCTAAAAATTTACCAGGTAATAACAACATGATATTTAGATGAAGACCAATCGGATTCTTTTTCTAGGCGAAAGAAATGGAGATTAATTAATGGAAAATATGACGCATCAATTAAAAGAAAAGGTAATTCAAGCATTATTTACACTGATGAGAATTCTTTTTGGAGTAGGATGGTTATTTGCTGGGATCACAAAAATTACAGAAAAAAACTGGTATAGCGAACCTGGCGTATTTATTAAAAATTACTTTATAATGGCTCTAGAAAAGCCTAATGTCCCGGAATTTTATAAGTATTTCATTCAACACTTTGCTTTAAAGCATTATATGTTTTTTAATTACACGATTCCAGCTGTACAAATACTAATCGGCATTTTATTGATTGTAGGTTTAATGCTACTTCCTTCAATACTGATTTGTCTATTCATGCATATTAATTTTATCCTTTCAGGCAATATGAACTTAATTAGTCTTACGCTTTATACCAGTGCATTTGCAATTTTACTTTCTTTAGATCGTAGTTATGTATTAAGTTTTGATCGTTATATAGGATTTGAGAAATATATTCATGTTAAAAGACAAAAGATTGCAGTGGAAAGAAATTATCAACAATCAGAAGTTTTGAACGCTTAAATTTTAAAAATAAACTGTAAAATAAAAAAACCTCTTGAAAATATTTTCAAGAGGTTTTATATTTTTTAGTTATTACCAAGCGCCATAGCCGCCTCCAAAATGATCACCTGAGAAACAAGCTGCTCCAACAATGATCAATAGGATGAATAATACAACTATCAATGCAAAGCTGTTATGAAGTCCAAATCCATTACTCATTCATTATACCTCCTTCATTCTAAATTTTTGGGGCTTTCAAAAAACTTCCCTGTAAGGGGGATGTAGCAATATTACAATTAGGAGAGGTGGATAATGTATCGTATGTTTTTTTGCTAACTATGGAACTAGTCTATACACTAAATAGGCTTTAACCCAGTAATAAATATTGCTAAAAAAATAGACTGCGGATTGCAGTCAATACTGATTTGTGAATGAAAAACTTATATAAATGGTATTTCCTTATTTGTTTCCTTTGGGGTAGAGATTGCTGAGTCTATAACATATCCATTAGCGAATTTAACCGCTATTGTTCCTAAATATGTATCAGTAGGCTGAAGTGTTTCAGTACAAGTAAAATAGCGGATATGTACAACATCAACTGTGTCTTTGCTAATCTTTTGACATGCAAGTAAATTACTCAAGCGTTTTAAAGCAACTTCTCTCTTCAGACCAATGATGTCTTTCTTAATAAAAGATTCGTAGTAATTTTTTAAAGGGAACATTTCATCAGCTCCTGCTCTTCTTCCTTCACGTTGATTCAAAGTTATTTGTAGATTGTGGTGTTTCTTCGTATGGTATTTCATGTTTTGTTTCTACGATTGGTATTTGTTCAATATGCTCAGGGATTTTGCCAGAATTAGTATGATCATAAACTCCGAATTGACTGGATGAAGATACATTCTTATTGGTCTATTGATAAATCATTAAAATACTGATTGAAATCACCAATATTCCAATAAAATAACTCATTTCAATTCCCTCCTAAAGATCATTGGCTTATATTTTCATTCTACTTTACATATTTATTATCAATTCAACTATTAAGATATCATACCTGAACATACAAAAAAATATCCCATTATAGTTAACTATAATGGGATATTTTTTAATTAAGCAGAGTGTTCTGAATCATTTAGCTTGTTTTCTGGATTTAAACGGCTATTTCTGTATCCGTAAGAAGCGTAGATGATTAAACCGATTACTAACCAAACTACAAATCCTTTCCAAGTAAATGCTGAAAGTTGAAGCATTAAATATACACAGAATACGATTGCTAGTACTGGGACAACAGGTACCCATGGAGTTCTAAAGCCACGTTTTAAATCTGGTTGAGTTTTTCTTAATACTAAAATTCCAAGTGATACAGCTGAGAATGCGAATAGTGTACCAATATTTGTTAATTCTGCTAATTTATTTAATGGAATGAATCCAGCAAATGCTGCTACTAATCCACCAGTGATCCAAGTACTTACTACTGGTACTTGAGTTTTCTTGTTAACTTTAGACATTTTGTTAGGTAGTAAACCATCACGACTAATTGCATAGAATAAACGAGTTTGTCCAAACATCATTACCATTAATACTGTTGTAATACCGATGATTGCGCCTAGAGAAATGAATCCAGCCGCCCAATCTTGATGAATGAAGCTTAAAGCAAATGCTACAGGATCTTTTACGCCTAATTGATCAAATGGAACGATACCTGTAAGAATTAAAGAAACAACAATATAAAGAACCGTACATACTGCTAATGCAGAGATAATACCGATTGGTAAGTTACGTTGAGGGTTTTTAACTTCCTCAGCAGCAGTTGATACTGCATCAAAACCAAAGTAAGCAAATACTACAACAGCCGCTCCAGCTGTTACACCACCAAATCCCATTGGCATAAACGGTGTCCAGTTTGTAGGCTCAACATACCAAACGCCAATTGCGATGAAAAGTATTACTACAGCTAATTTGATAATTACCATTACAGTGTTAAGTTTAGCTGACTCTTTAACACCTCTTGTAAGAACGAATGTTACGATTAAAACAATTAAAACTGCTGGTAAATCTATATATGTTCCGTTACTAGGATCAAATGCACTTGTTAATGCCGTTGGAAAATGAATATTAAATCCAGCTAATAAACTTTGGAAGTATCCTGACCATCCACTAGCAACAGCAGATGATGCTAGTCCATACTCTAGTACCATATCCCAACCTAAAATCCAAGCAACTACTTCACCGAAAGCAACATAGCTATACGTATAAGCACTTCCTGCTTGTGGAATCATGGAAGCAAATTCAGAGTAACATAATGCAGCGAAAGTACAGGCTAAACCTGCAATAATAAATGAAAGAATAAGTGCTGGTCCAGCATAGTCAGCTGCTGCTACACCTGTTAATACGAAAATACCAGTTCCTATGATAGCTCCAATCCCTAGCATTGTTAGGTCAAATGCACCTAGTACTTTGTTAAGTGAACTACTAGGAGTTGCACTTGCGACAGTTTTTTTACGAAATAAACTCATATGAACCTCCTTAAAATTCTTGTTGTAATTTTCTAAAATTAACCTAACTAGTTTAATAGTTTTGTATAAAAAATAGAAAATTCTGACAATTACTAACGAAAAAATATTATTTGTTAGGATTAATTGATTTTTATAATAACATACGTTCACAGTTTATACAAAGAATTTTTCGACTATTTTTTCAAAAAAACGCAAGAAAATATAGGTAATTAGTAACCAATTGGTTGAAAATTCGAAACAATGCATAAATATTACATAGATCATTTATTATCTAAAGATAATAATGTAAAAAAGACATGATGTTTTCATGTCTTTTTTTATAAACAAAAAAATGTAAAGATGGATAGTAAAAATGAAGTAATCAAAATTGCAATGAATGGACGAATTGCTTTCATTCGTAGCTCTTTTGCATTGATGTTTAAACCTAATCCAGTCATTGCCATCGTTAATAGAAAAGATGTTAAAAAATCGAGAGAAGTCTTTAGTTCCTTTGTTTCAATTAAGTCACCAATAAAGAAACTTCCTAAAAAGCTCATCAAGATAAAACCGATTAAAAACCAAGGGAATGTTAATTTGACTTCGGTGTCTTTCTTTATTCCTTTTTTATTCATCCATATAATCAATAGAAAACTAACAGGTATTAAGAGGAAAACTCTTGATAGTTTTGATAATAAAGCAAATGCCAATGCATTTTCTCCTGCAGGTGCAGCTGCTAAAGCAACATTTGCAATTTCATGAAGGCTAAGGCCGGACCAAGTTCCGTATTCTGCAGTACTTAGATGCAAGAAGGGAAAAAGGATAGTATAAATAATCGAAAATATTGTTCCTACTAGGGCAATGATGCCGATCCCCATGGCTGTATCTTCTTCCTTCGCTTTGATAATTGGTGATATAGCTGCAATAGCAGCAGCTCCACATATTCCTGTACCAATACTTAATAGTAATGAAAGATTCATATCTGCCTTTATCCATTTTGCAATCAACATCAGCATGAAAAAAGAAAAGAGGACTGTTATGATACTTTTTATCATGATCATTAAACCCTGATGAAAAATGACATTCATATTTAATTTTAATCCGTATAATACAATCGCAAATCTTAAAAAGTATTTGGAGGAAAATTGAATGCCAATACGCATAGTTTCTGGATATCCAACAATATGTCTATAAAGAACGCTAACGAGTATGGCACAGGCAAACGGTCCAATATAACCGAGCTTTGGGATTTTAGATAGTCCAAATCCGATGCATGCAATTAAAACTGTAAATCCGATTCCAAGAATTAAAGAGTATATTTTTTCCTTATATATAATTGGTTCTTTTGGATTCTTTTGTACGAATACATTCGGTTCCAATTTTTTCATCTCCCATTCATCAATTCAATTTATATATTTATCGTACGCGATGATTGACGATAAGAAAAATAAATGATTATGATAGTTATCATAAGTAAAAACGATGATAAGAGGTGAACAGATGGACCATTTACTTTTAGTTTTTATTGAAGTTGTTGAGAAAAAGAACTTTTCACGTGCAGCAGAAGAGCTTCATATGACTCAGCCATCAGTCAGTCAACAAATACAAATACTCGAAAAAAATCTAGGAACAAAATTATTAAATAGAACAAACAAATTCGTTGAGTTAACGAAAGCGGGAGAAATTGTATATTCACATGCGAAAGAAATTACAGGACTGTATAAACGAATGTCGACTTTAGTAGATGATTTAATGAATGAAGCAAATGGATTATTAAAAATCGGGGCTAGTTATACATTCGGAGAATATGTACTTCCGCATATATTAGCGAATCTAAAGTTAAAATTTCCAAATATTATCCCCTCTGTCCTAATTGGAAATACAAAAGAAATCGCTCAAGCGGTCTTAACGCATCATATAGATGTTGGAATAGTAGAGGGCGAGTATGTTCATCAAAATTTATTTATGGAAACAGTAGCTACTGATGAGTTATATATTATGGCTGGAGTAGATCATGCTTTAGCAAAAAATAAAGTAGTAACAATTAAACAATTAGAAAATGAAACTTGGATTGTACGTGAAGAAGGGTCTGGAACAAGAGAGGCTACGGAACGTTTATTTGAAACATTAAACATTTCTCCAACCCAATTAGTTGAGTTTGGTAGTACGCAATTAATTAAAGAAGCAGTAGAAGCGGGTCTTGGTATCAGTTATTTATCCGATTTAACAGTAAAAAAAGAAAAATTACTCAATACCATTACACTGTTAAACGTAGAAGGTACACCGATCAAAAGGAATTTCTCGATTTTAACTGAACCAGTTCAGTTGCAAACGAAATCAATGCAAGTGTTCATCACGCTAATACAAGATTTTTATAAGAAGTAAAAATAAAACCTCCATTCGTAAGTGGAGGTTTTAGGTAGTGATTTAGTGTTCAGTTAAATTACTTAATGAAACTTCTTTGTCATTATGAGGCTCATCTAGGGGATAAACTCTAGCGGTTGATTCATTCTTATTTACATGTTGAATATAAATTGGAACTCCATCACAAGTTACATTAATCATATTAGGTGAAGCTATTATTTCAAGTGCTCTTTCTGTATCCATAATAATGACCTCCTTTTATTAGAACCCATCATATTATTTACGATTGAAATAAATAGTATTCAACAAAGATTGTCATTTCCAATTATTCTTTTTAAATATTTGCTTTTCATGTTGTATGATAGCGATAGAAGCAAAAAGTAAGATGATACTGCACATAAAAATTAAACTAAATAAACCAAAAATTATATTCATATTCGTTCCTCCTTTTTCATTAAAACTAGCGTAAAGTATGGAACTGGTTTCATAGCAAGAAAAATTTTGAAAAGGTGAAGTTATGTCTAATATTAAAGATATTGCAAGGATTGCTGGCGTTTCAGTTACAACTGTTTCAAGGGTATTAAACAATGAACGGTATGTTAGTGATGAAAAAAGAAATGCTGTATTACGAGCAATTGAAATAACGAATTATCAAAGAAATTTAAATGCCGTTAACTTAAGTAAAGGGAAAACTCATTTAATTGGGGTAGTCGTACCGTACTCAAATCATCCGTATTTTGGCTTGTTAATAGAGGGAATTTCAATAGAAGCGATTAAGAAAAATTATAAGCTAGTATTGTTTCAAACAGATTATCACAAAGAGCGAGAATTGGAAGCACTTGAAATGTTGAAGCACAAACAAATAGATTCTCTCATTATTTGTTCAAGAATCTGCCCTCTAGAAGTAGTTGAAGCATATTTAGAATATGGGCCGGTAATCTTATGTGAAGATACGAGGAATACTAGGATATCTTCAACTTTTGTTGACCATTATAAGAGCTTTACAATTGCTTTAGAATACATGTACAAAAAGGGTCATAGGAAAATTGGTTATTGCATCGGACGTAGTAGTGGTACAAATAGCCTTCAAAGAAATTTAGCATATAAGGATTTCCTTCATAAAAAAAACTTACCCTATCATGATGACCAAATTATAAAAAAATGTAGCTATTTTGAAGATGGAGAACGAATTGTTAATACTTTAATCAAATTAAAAAATAGACCGACAGCTTTACTAGTTACTAGTGATCAGGTAGCAGCAGGGATTTTAACTTGTTGTAATGAGAAAGGGATCGTCATACCTGAAGATCTTGCAATCATTAGCTTCGATAATCAACCAATTGCCAAATACATGAAACTAACAACTGTTGAAATGCCTATAAAAGAAATGGGTCAAAAGCTATTACATCAAGCTCTACTTAATGAACAATCGCAAACAGAAATGTCAGTTACATTAATTGAACGTAGTACTGTTTAAGTTAAAATTGAAATAAAAAAATCACGACGCATCCGAATCAAAACCTCAATTAGGTTTTGACTTGGAAGTGTCGTGCTTTATTATGAATTCCATCCTCGAGCATGCTCCCTTACAACTTCCAAAAATTTTCTAGCTGCATGAGATTGCCATCTGTTTTTATGCCATGACATAATTGTAAAAACACTCCCAAGACTAGTATCCCATTTAATAGATTGCATTTTACCTTGTTCAATTTCTTGATTCGCTGTAACAAGTGGTAGCATAGAAATTCCTAATCCACACATAACGCATTGTTTTATTGCCTCGACACTCCAAAACTCAATTCCAGTTTTTGTTTGGATACCTTTACTTAACAAAAATGCTTCAAAATAATCACGATAGCTTCCTTGTTCTGTTAGTAGGATATTTTCATTTTCATGTAACGAAAATGATGAAAGTGTTCTTGTTGAGTCAGACTGAGGTGGTAATAAGATGACAAGTGGTTCTTCAACAAGAGTTTCCATTGTTAAATCTGGATCAGAAACATTAGCTTGTAAAAAAAATGCGATATCAAGATCGCCTCGTTTTAATGATTCTTGTAAGTCCCAGCATGAGCCTGACTTCATTATGATATTTACTTTTGGGTATTTTTTTCGAAAAGCCTGGATAATAAATGGAAGACGGTAAATCGTTAATGACTCAGGTGCACCAATTCGAAGGGTGGCCGTTTCTTCTTTTTCCATTTGAAAGACATCTTTCGCTTTTGAATATAATTGAATCATTTCGATTGCATGAGATAAGAAATGCTCACCAACTTCTGTTAATTGTACCTTTTTACCGATACGATTAAATAATGGTACACCTAGTTCTTGTTCCAATGCTTGAACATGTGCTGTAACAGTTGACTGGGCATATCCTAAATGAACTGCAGCCTTTGAGAATCCACCCATATCTACAATTGATTTGAAAGTAATCAAATGGCGAATTTCCATAATAACCTCCTATTATCGAAAAGTCCGATGGTTTATATCATAACTATTCATTTTACCGATTTATTGATGTTTCATATACTTAAGGTATACGAGATTAGTATTTGATTCAATAACTTTTGAGGTGATGTATGAAAAATCGTAAAATTGGATTTTTGTTGCTCAGTGGATTAATGGTAGGGCCTATTCTAGGTTCGGGTATCATTATATTACCTCCAGCTGTGTTTGATACAGCTGGAAATTACGCAATTTTTGCTTGGATGATTATGTTAGGTTTGAGTATGCTATTTGCTCATATGTTTGGAAAACTAAGCTTGTTGATTCCTGGTGATTCAGGCGTACCTTTAGCAGTTGAAAGAGCATTTGGGACCCAAATAAAGAATTTGTCAGCCATTTTCTTTTTACTTGCAGTTTGTTTCGGACCAGTTGCTGTGTTAGGAACAGCGGGGCATTATTTACAGCTGCTTACTTCACAATCATTGTTTGATGAAAAATGGTTAGCACTCGGACTTTTATGTTTTGTTTATTTAATCTTAACAAGGAATATAACCGATGTCGGTAAGTTTGCATTTATCATGTCCACGTTTATTGTTGTAACTTTATTAGTAGGAAGCTTACACACTTTATTTACAGTAGACGGTAACATCACATTATCGAATCCTATTACTGTTTCTGATTTTGGTCAAAGCTTACTTCTGTTATTTTGGGCATTAATTGGTTGGGAAGTCATTGGTAGTTATTCGTTAGAGGTAAAAACACCTGAACGAACAATCCCAAAAGCAGTTGCTTTAAGCTTTTCTATTATTGCTGTTGTCAGTCTAACTGTTGCACTCGCTTTCCAATGGATTCAATCGGATTCAGAAAGTGCAGCAAATCAATCGCTGGCACCATTACTTGAAAGCTTATTTGGCAATTGGGCCACTCCAATCATATCAACTATAACAATCGCACTTTGTATTAGCACTGTCTTACTTGTCATAGGAGCCGTATCAAGATTGATTTCAGACCAAGCTAAAAACGGATTGTTACCATCATGGTTATCGTACAAAAATAAAAATAATGTTGCTACCCGTGGCTTACTTAGCTTGTTTTGTATTCATATTATTGTGTTTACATTATTCTTTCTGAACATTATTTCCATTCAGCAACTAGTAGCAATCGCGAATGCTTTCTTCCTATGTAACGCTTTACTTGGCGTTTTAGCATGTATGCGTATTTTTGATTCTTTATACCTAAAAATCGGGTCAGCTATTCTAGCAATTTGCTTTTTTAGTATATTATTATTTTCATCAATTTATATTTTATTAGCAATTGTAATAGTATCAGTCTATTTTGGTTGGCTGCAAAAAAAGGAATCAATCAAGGCGCAAAAAATGATTTGTCAGGTAGGAAATGACTTATAAGAAGAAATGTCTAGTGTAGGAAAAATAATGCTTAATTGGAAAAAATAATGCAGATAAAGATCACCAATTTTAAGTGATCTTTATCTTTTTTTTAACTTAAAATTTTACTAGATAAATATAGGAATTCATTAATCATTTGCTATTTCTTTGATAAAACTTGAAATCTATAATACTTTACTTTGAATAATTTGCTAGTTATAATGAAACAAATTTGATAATTAGTGTGTCCTTCGGGGTCGGGTGAGAGTCCCAACCGGCGGTGTTGTATAAAATTATTTTTATACTAAGCCCGTGAGCTGCATATGTTTTTTATATGTTTGCTGATCTAGTTAGAATCTAGAGCCGACAGTATAGTCTGGATGGGAGAAGGATGGAGTGCATATATCAGTACGAGTTTGATATTTTCAAATTTTCTTCTGATATAGGCTTAGTTTGTTGTGTCTATTAATCAATTGCACAACAATAAACGCGTAACAATCATGTGAATTTATGGATTGTTTTGGCGTTTATTTAAGTATGCTTCCTTTCTTAAACATCTAAAGCCCCTTAAGTACATTCTTAAGGGGCTTTTTCACTTTTTCAAATGAATTTGAATTAGAGGGTGTGATAAGTTGGATCAACTATTTATGAAATTAGCGATTGAACTTGCGAGCTCAACAATTGGGCAAACAAGTCCTAATCCACCAGTAGGAGCTGTAGTTGTACAAGACGGTTCTGTGGTTGGAGTAGGGTGTCATGTAAAAGCAGGCGAACCACATGCAGAGGTTCATGCTTTGAATATGGCTGGAACAAAAACGATTGGCTCAACCGTTTATGTAACATTAGAGCCATGCAGTCATCATGGTAAAACGCCACCATGTGCGGATTTATTAATTGAGAAAAAGGTTAAAAGAGTCGTTATTGCAGTGCAAGACAACAATCCAAAAGTAAGTGGAAAAGGAATTTCAAAGTTGAAAGAAGCTGGTATAGAGGTTGAGGTTGGTGTTTGTCATGAGGAAGCAAAGAATTTATATAAAGGCTTCTTTACATTTATAAACAAAAAAAGACCGTTTATTACTTTAAAAGCAGCGCTTAGTTTAGATGGGAAACTTTCCACATATTCAGGAGACAGTAAATGGATTACTGGTTCAAAAGCTAGAGAAAAAGTGCATGAGGAACGTCGAATACATGATTGTATTTTAGTAGGCGTTGGAACTGTTCTTCATGATAATCCATCTTTAACAGTACGATTGGAACAGGAAACTAGACAACCTGTTCGAGTCATTTTAGATTCGAGCTTAAGGACACCAATCGATTCAAAAATAGCAAATACGACTGAAGCAAAAACAATTATTTTTGTTGGTAATCAAATAACCGAAAAAGAACTGATTCCTTATCAAGAAAAAGGAATTGAAATGATAAAAACAAGTGATTCAAAGGTTAAGGTAAGAGAAGTCATTTCTCTTTTAGCAGAAATGGGCTACCATTCGATTTATGTAGAGGGTGGGAGTGAGATTCATTCATCATTCATAGAAGAAGACTTATTTGACGAACTAATATTATATTATGCACCTAAACTAATTGGTGGCATCCATAAGGGTAATCTATTAAATGGTTTAGGTAATGAATTGATGAAGGATGTTCCCAATTTAACATTATTATCGGTCGAAACACTTGGTACTGATATTCGAATGCATCTTCAAAACGAGGTGAATTAACTTGTTTACAGGGATTGTAGAGGAAATTGGAACAGTCAAAAATACGGTCAATAAAGGACAAACACTAGTCCTAACAATACAAGCAAAAAAAATTCTAGAGGATGTTCATTTAGGGGATAGTATTTCAATAAACGGGGTCTGCCTAACAGTTACAAGCTTTACGAAAGACGAATTTACAGTAGATGTTATGCCAGAAACCTATCAATCTACTAATTTAAAAATGTTATCAAATCATCATAAAGTGAATTTAGAACGAGCAATGGCTGCAAACGGAAGATTTGGTGGACATATTGTTTCAGGACATATTGACGGTACCGGTGAAATACTTGCGATTAAACCTCTTGAAAATGCAGTTACTTATAAAATAAACATTCCAAGTGCCTATTCAAAATATTGTTTACCAAAAGGGAGTATCACCATTGATGGCACGAGTTTAACCATATTTAAAGTTGAGAATGAAGTCATTTCGATATCATTGATTCCTCATACACGTTTTTATACAATATTGGGCAGCAAAAACGTAGGTGATCCCGTTAATATTGAATTCGACTTACTAGGTAAGTATGTCGAGAAAATGCTTGGGTTACAGGAAGTCAAAAAAGATTCAAACATAACAACTTCATTTTTATCACAAAATGGCTATTTATAAAGGAGTAATGATATGTTCTCTAAAATAGAAGAAGCAATTGAAGATTTAAAAAAAGGCAAAATCGTCATTGTTTGTGATGATGAAGATCGTGAAAATGAAGGTGATTTTGTTGTCATTGGTGAGTATGCGACACCAGAGAATATTAATTTTATGGCGACATATGGACGTGGATTAATTTGTGTCCCAATATCGGAGGAAATTGCGAATCAGTTTGAATTGAATCCTATGGTAACAGAAAATACGGATACACATGGGACAGCTTTTACAGTCAGTATTGATCATCACACTTCAACAACTGGTATTTCTGCATTTGAACGCTCTAGTACCGTTTTACAATTGTTAAAAGAAGAAGGTAATGCAAAAGATTTTCGTAGACCAGGGCATATGTTTCCTTTAATTGCAAAAAGTGGTGGAGTTATTGAACGACCAGGTCATACAGAGGCTGCGATAGATTTAGCACGACTGTCGGGATCTAAGGAAGTTGGAGTCATCTGTGAAATTATGAATGATGACGGAACAATGGCAAGAGTACCAGAATTAATTAATATCGCTAAGAAGTTTCAGTTAAAAATGATTACGATTAAAGACTTAATTGATTATCGGAAGCAGAATGAAAGGCTAGTTAAGAGAGAGGTCGAAATTACATTACCGACTGATTATGGTGATTTTAGGATGATCGGTTTTTCCAATACAGTCGACGATAAAGAACATGCGGCCATTGTGAAAGGAAATATTGATGATGGTAAGCCAGTCCTGGTAAGAGTTCACTCGGAATGTTTGACAGGTGATGTATTTGGATCATGTCGTTGTGACTGTGGACCTCAATTACATTCTGCATTAAATATGATTGAAGAAGAAGGAAGAGGCGTAATAGTTTATATGCGCCAAGAAGGAAGAGGGATCGGGCTACTTAATAAATTAAAGGCCTATAAACTTCAAGAGGAAGGTCTTGATACAGTTGAAGCGAATCTTCATCTTGGCTTTGAAGCAGATTTAAGAAATTACGAAATCGCTGCTCAAATATTGAAGGACTTAGGGACTTTGAAAGTCAACTTATTAACAAATAATCCACTGAAAATAGAAGAGTTAAAAGCTTACGGGATTTCAATAAATGAGCGGGTTCCTCTGCAAGCTGAAATGAAAGCAGATAACGAACAATATTTACAAACTAAACTCGAAAAAATGGGTCATTTACTAAACTACTAATAGGAGAGATTAAAATGAAAATTGAAGGAAATTTAATAGGATCAGGATTGAAAATTGCAGTTGTTGTTGGACGTTTTAATGAATTCATTACATCAAAATTACTTGGTGGTGCACAAGATGCATTGCTACGCCATGGCGTAGAAGAATCGGATATTGATGTAGTATGGGTACCAGGTGCATTTGAAATACCACTAATCTCTAAAAAATTGGCAGATACAAATAAATATCATGCGATTATTACGCTTGGAACGGTCATTCGCGGAGCAACAACTCATTATGATTACGTATGTAATGAGGTAGCAAAAGGAGTTGCTTCAATATCTTTACAAACTGGAATACCAGTCATTTTCGGAGTTCTAACAACTGAAAATATTGAACAAGCAATCGAAAGAGCAGGTACAAAATCAGGAAATAAAGGTTGGGATGCTGGTATATCTGCAATTGAAATGGCTAATTTATTACGAGAAATCAACTAATTTTGAAAAAAAGAGAGGCTACTACGCCTCTTTATTAATTTTCTTTTACCATTTGAATACATTCTTGAATCGCGCTTATTACTAATTCAGGTTCGGATAGCTGAGGAAAATGTCCACTTTTAGTAGCTAAAATATGTTTACCTTGGTGACTTAGTTGTACAAGATTCATTTGATTAGATCTTCTGATTTGAAAGGCATGTTCAGGCATCATCTTTGGCATTTTATCTCCAGAAACTACGATTAATGGTACATCAGGAAAAGAATCTGCCTGCTGTATTTGTTTAGCTGTTTCTTCTACAAAATTTACTTCATTCCACTTTTTGTGGGATGAAAAAGAGTCGAAAGCTTTTAAAAATTTATTTATTCCACGGATGAGTGCACCTTGTGTATCATTAATACTTATATCTTCTGGATGACTAGCATCTAACATAACAACCCCTGCAATTTCTTCAGGATATTGTCTAGCAAACAAGTTGGCATATAATCCACCTAAGGAGTGTCCAACTAAAATATAAGGTGGGTTTACGTTTATTTCCTTTAGCAGTTGTCTTAGTGTGGTTACAATAGAATGCCCATGTTGGGGACTTTTAGGCTGATCACTTTTTCCTACACCTAATCGATTATATGCTAATACACTAGTCTCTTCTGCTAACTCGTAAAATACTTTGTACCATCCTTCAATTGGACCACTTCCTCCATTAATGAGGACAACTGTAGGTACTCCTTCGCCTAATTGAGCAAATTCTATCATACCGCTATTCGTTAAAATCTTCTTCTTTTGAATCGATTTCATATTGCACCTCTTTATTTTTTTGTTTGTGATCACCATAATTTTTCATTATATGTAACCCAAATGAGATCTAAATGATTCTGTTAGATGCATTGATTCATAAAAATGAAGGATGAATAAAATATTAATTTTCTGAATGGGACACTTTACATTACGAAAGTTTGGAGCGAATGTTAGCAATCCAATAGTGCGATCTAGGATAAGCAAAAGAAACAGTTTCGTTCACTATGAAGAACGTATGTGTAAGTTGAATAAGTAAAGTTAGAAAATTTCCTGTTTCCAATATTATACAATAACTTATATAACTAGACTGCCATTCTTATCATAAAAAAGATCGACAAAACGTCGAACATTTAAGAACTAATACATGAATTGCTTACATACTTATGCTCTGATTTTTTTTAGAGAAAAATGATTTCTACATATTATTTAGCACTTTTATAACAAAGACATAACTATAAATATATTTATAGATAAACCACTATTTTGTAATTTGTTTTATCGTTTTATTTGTTTTAACATTCAGAGTGTAAGATAAAAACATTTAGGAGGAAATTTATATGTCAAAAAAAGTGTTAATGGTTGTGACTAGCCATTCAAAGATAAATAATGAAAAAGAAACAGGAATTTGGTTATCGGAGTTTGCTGAGGCTTATGTTGAATTTAATAAGCTAGGCTTCGATGTAACGGTTGCTAGTCCACTTGGAGGAATAGCTCCTGTGGATCCAAATAGTATTGATGGTAGCACACCACAAGAGATGATTGAAATGAAAGAGATTTTGCAGAATACAAATAAGATAGAAGACATTCATTTTAGTGAATATGATGCGGTTTTCTTACCAGGTGGACACGGTACGATGTATGACCTACCAAACAACTTAAAACTTCAAACTGTACTTCGTGATTTATTTGAAGCGAATAAAATTGTAGCAGCAGTTTGTCATGGACCAGCAGGGCTAGTTGGTGTAACTTTATCAAACGGACAGCCATTAGTTGCTGGAAAACAGGTTAATGCATTTACTGATGCTGAGGAAAAAGAGGCTGGTATGGATCAAATGATGCCATTTTTATTAGAAAGTAAGCTACGTGAGCTTGGTGCACACTTTGTAACAGCACCAAATTGGAATTCTCATGTAGAAGTAGATGGCAATCTTATCACTGGTCAAAATCCACAATCTACTTTAGCAGTTGTTCATGCAGTAATTGAAAAACTTGCATAATAGATTAAAAGGTTGATATCTTCTAAGAAGATATCAACCTTTTATATTTGCTAATACAAGTAAAATATAAAAATGAACATAGAAATATTGGATTTAAAACATAGTTGTTTCGAGGTAATTTGATTATCTCGCAGAATGAATTCGCATTTTAATAATTTTGTTAAGATGCTAAATAATGTTTATACTCATATTCAAATAGACCTTTGTGATGTAATAAATATAAAGTCAATTTTTTAATAGATAATGCCAAAAACTATTCGTTAAGAAAGGAAATAAAATGGTTGATTTTGAATGGTATCGGAGCTTTATTAGTATTTACAAACATAATTCTGTTTCTGAAGCTGCCAAGGAAAGAATGATGACACAGCCAGCGATGAGCCAGCATTTATCAGCTTTAGAAGCAGAAGTCGGGCAACCTTTATTTAATCGAATCTCTCGTAAAATGATTCCGACTGAAAGAGGGAAAGAGTTTTATTCAGATATTGTACCATTAATCGAAGCGTTAGAGAATAAAACACTGGAACTTAAATTGATTACTTCACCTACTTGTCCCGTGATTAGATTTGGATCGGCAATAGAATTTTTTCAGGAACGAATCCAACCTATATTAAATAATGAAAAGTTCCGTTTTATTGCTCAGTTTGGATTAGCTTCTGAATTAATCGAGGCATTAAAAGAGGATAAAGTAGATCTAATTGTTACATCTAAAAAGTATCATCAATTAGGAATAGAATATACTAGTCTATTTGAAGAAGAGTTTGTATTGGTTGCTCCGATTGATTTAGTTATTCCTGATTTTCAGAATAAGGTTGAAATGGAAAATTGGTTAAATGAACAAAACTGGTTAAGTTATGGTTTAGACTTACCGATTATTAGAAGATTTTGGAGAGAATTTTTCAATAAGCGACCTCAAATCAGACCTGTTCATATCATCCCAAATTTACATGCATTATTGAATAGCGTTGAAATGGGATTAGGAATTACGTTAATTCCAACTTATTTAATTGAGAGTGCAATGAATAATCAGAAAGCCAAAATGATATTAACAAATTATAAAATACCGAACGAACTCTTCCTTGCTTATCAAGCAAAACAAAAGAGTTCACCTGAGATTATTGAATTGATGAAAACAATAAAAGAAGTATGTGAATCACGCTAATCACTTAAATTAAGAAGTATCCAAAAAGTAGATTAGGAATAAAATTGTAACTTCAATGAAGTCTGTTTTTTCTTACGTCAAAAAGCACTTTTTATATTCAATATAAAAAGTGTTTTTTTGTTTGCTAAATAACTAAGTAAAGGGGTTTTTCTTTATATTTGTTTAACAGTGAGCCTATATGGTAGTGTTAAGAAAAAACGCAGTGATTTTAATATTGAAAAAATTTGTTAACAATATTTGTTTGTTTAACGAACTTTACTTGGAGGGTAATTTAGAAAATGCTTTTTATGAT
>Ga0102589_1000598_pt1 | contig 66322 bp, 70 predicted proteins | sample AraplaMF_Col_mLB_FD_76858 | JGI IMG/M metagenome (GOLD analysis project Ga0102589, IMG submission 76858) | Arabidopsis root microbial communities from the University of North Carolina, USA - plate scrape MF_Col_mLB | ecosystem: Host-associated > Plants > Roots > Endosphere | place: USA...
TGATGTCCTGCCTCTAAGTCAATGATACTTAAACGGCGGAAGCCAAATTGTACATGTTCATCACGAAAATATCCCTCGTCATCTGGACCACGGTGGAAAATAATCGTATTCATATTTTCAAATTGATGTTTTTCTGTTTCTGAAAACTCTCTAGGGTTTTCACATAAACATCCTACAAAACCACACATACTTCTTACCCTCTTTCAGTTTTCATTCTGTTTCTATACTACTATATCAACCCTATTTATACTAGCATAATCAACTCGATATGGCGATAAAAACTATAAAAAAATCACTCCATTTCACATTTTACCCAATTTTTTTGTGCAAACATGAAAAATAGGCACTCACATTTGCACACATTTGTCATATGATATTGCAAATTGATTTCTAGGAGGCAAAAACATGAGTGATGAAAAAAAAGAATCTTCGTCTCGTCCACCAATTCGTAGTTACTTAAAACAAATTGATGATTTTTTTGAACAAACGCCATTACGTGATGTAATTGCGGATATGAATCACTTTTTTCAAAAAGGAAACCGCTTATTAACATTCCCTGTCGACCTATATGAAACTGGAGAAGAACTGGTCATAAAAGCAGAACTCCCGGGCGTTCAAAAGGAACAAATCCAAATAGAAATTCAAAGTGAATACTTAAAAATCTCTGTTACTGAAGAAATCATGGAAGAAACAAAAGATGAAGTTTCACATAATTACTATCGCCGTGAGCGATCCATGTCAGGTGCTTCTCGCATGATTAAGCTTCCATATCTAATTAAGAAAAAAAGTGCAAAAGCTTCCTATCAAAATGGTATTTTAGAAATCCGCGCTCAAAAACTTCCACAACAGCACGATATTTTATCCATAGATTAACCATTATATATATATTTTCCATATCCAAAAAGAAGGATGCCCAGCATCCTTCTTTTATTTCAAGAGTCGCTCCATATCACGTAAAATGTCTTCGTACGGTGTCTTACTAATTCCACTGTATTGCTTCATTACTTTTCCTTCTTGATCAACTAAGAAGAACGATGTTCCATGGATGACTTGACCATTTTCCGGTTTATCTACTAACGTTTGGAAATTATCCTTTGCAAATTTTTTCACATCTTCTAATGAGTACCCTGTTAGCAAATTCCAATTTTTCGTATCATCTGTGAACTTTTGTATAAATGCTTTCAAATTCTCTGGTTTATCCACTTCAGGATCTACACTAAACGAAACGAATTGAACATCTAATTTTTTCTCTTTCGCCATCTTTTGTAGCTTTGCCATATTAGCAGTCATTGGTGGACAAACCGTTTGACAATTGGTAAACATAAAGTCAGCCACCCATACTTTCCCTTTTAAATCTTTTGTTCCAAACTTTTTACCATCTTGATTTATGTATTGAAAAGTTTCTAAATCCCAATTTAATGGTTTACGGAGTTTTGATCCTGAGCCGCATCCTGCAAGTATAAAGAAGCAAAAAACAACTATGAGACCAATCAGCTTTTGATAACGCTTCATTTTCAAACCTCTCTTCTCTTTTCTAAATTTATGTATGACATGTTTATCATAACAAAAGTAAACACTATGAGAAAATTGTTTATCCAATTTGTTCACGAAATCGTACGAATTTAGGTATGTTACTTCCTATTTTCGAGCGAATTACTAGACAACTGTTTCATTGTTTACTAAAATTATCTCCTTCCCGTCTCTTTACACAATAATTTTCAATAAGTCACTCGCTTTGTAAAGATATCCACACTATTTTTTACAATTTTTTAATCGTTAATCAATTTCCCTCACTTTTTTCCTTTACAACATTTCGATACAATACAACTACAAAGATTTTAAATGAGGTGATGTTCATGGCAAAGCGCTATGAAAATATGGATAATGTTAGTACAAAAAAACCACTTCGTTCTTTTTTACGTTGGCGTAAAGAACGAAAACAAAACAAAAAAGATTTTTCTTATCTAGTAGAACAATCACCTGTAAAGAGTAGCCAGTTTTTACGAACGAACACTGAAAAAACAACAATTACATGGATAGGTCACTCAACATTCCTTATACAAACAAACGGGCTCAACATTTTAACAGATCCAGTATGGTCAAAGAAAATAAAGCTTGTACCGAGGCTAACGAATCCCGGCCTTACATTACAGGAATTACCTAAGATTGATATTGTCCTCATTTCACACGGTCATTATGACCATTTGGACTTTTCTACACTTCGTCTATTGAATTCAGATGTTCTATACTTAGTACCTACTGGATTAAAAAAGTTATTTACAAGAAAAAAATTTATGCGAGTAGAAGAATATAACTGGTGGGAATTCACAAAAATTAATGATGTAGCATTTCACTTCGTACCGGCGCAGCACTGGACAAGAAGATCATTGTTTGATATGAATACTTCCCACTGGGGTGGATGGGTTATCGATAATAGCACAACAGATGAAACAATTTACTTTTGTGGTGATAGTGGCTATTTCCAAGGGTTTAAAGAAATTGGCAACCGATTTTCTATTGATATCGCCTTAATGCCTATTGGTGCATATGAACCAGAATGGTTTATGAAAGTATCACATGTTTCCCCCGAGGAAGCAGTGCAAGCCTTTTTAGATGTAAAAGCAACGCATTTCATTCCAATGCATTACGGTACATTTGCACTTGCTGATGAGACACCTAGAGAAGCTATTACCCGACTTCGTAACAACTGGAATTTACGTATGTTACCTTGGGAACAACTTCACGTATTATTTCTTGGTCAAACGTATTTTCCAGAAAAAATGCCCTCTGAGGAAAAAGAATCCATAAAGGAACACGCAAAATTATAAATCCCTTTCCCCTTTTATGCATATTATAAACTAAGGCTTTAATGAACTGCTGATTTTCTGTTCATATAAGAACCGATAAAAGGAGAAAGGAATATTATATGAGGGAGTATTTACAACGACGCTTTATGATTTCAATAAGCGCCATCATCACGATTATCATCGTCTATTACAATCAGTTATAACATCTTAATTAATAGAACTTCTTCCCCACTCCTAAATAGTCTCATTCATTTAAAATGTTGCTGTAGATGAAAAGATAAAAAGAGCTACCCTCAAGTAGCTCTTTTTCTATTCAGCAAAATATGAAAATCCGATTGCCCCTACACCAGTGTGTGTGCTAATTATAGGCGTTGTGTAAAAAATTTCCGTTTGTGTAAATCCACTAATTTTTTCAACTGCTTCTTTCATTTTTTGCGCTAACGGTAATGCTTTCGCATGTGGTACAGCTACCGCCTTTACTGTTTTACCAGCTATATCTTCCTCAAACATTTTTATCAATGTTTTCACAATTTGACCTTTGCTGCGTACCTTCGCAACAGGATTATATACACCATCATCAATACTTGCAATTGGCTTAATGTTTAATAAAGATCCGATCATAGCTGTTCCTTTTCCAATCCGACCGCCTTTTACAAGGTTTTCTAACGTATCAACAACTACAAATAGACGAGTATTTTTACGAACTTCTTCAACACGCTTTAAAATATCCTCCAAAGAACGTTCTTCCTTCGCCATTTTTGCTGCTTCAATTACTTGATACGATAAAGCATGCGTAATAAACAATGAGTCTACCACTGTAACTTTCGTATCTGTCATCGTTGCTGCAGTATTAGCTGTTGCAACTGACCCACTTAAACCATGCGTTAAGTGAATGGAAAGAACTTGGCTACCGTCCTCCCCTAAACGATCATACATTTCAACAAACGATCCGACTGCTGGCTGTGATGTTTTTGGTAATTCTTCTGATTTTTGCATTTCTTCAATAAATTCATCCGGCTGTAAATCTACACGATCTAAGTATGTTTTTCCATTTACAGAAATCGACAATGGAATAACATGAATATCATATTTTTGAATCACATCTTGTGATAAATCCACCGTTGAGTCTGTAACAATTTTAATTTTTTGCATATTTTACTTCTTCCCTTTCCAATACGCTCTCCTTGTTATTATACTAGTATTCACAATGCTTTCAACAGTTTGAAGTGATTTTCGACAAATTTCTTTGACTTTTATGTCTAAAAAGAAAATGACAGAGCTTATTTGCTCTGTCTCTATTTTAGACTATGCATTTTTTTCAAGCGAGTTTGTTTGATATACATTTGAATAATCATTCCACTTTAAGCAACTTTGTAAATATTCGCGAAAAGAGTATGAGAATCTCGGTTGTTTTTGTTTTTGAATTTTAGCAATAAATAGTTGAAGACGTGACTGAATTAGAAATGCTAATGGGTGTTGTGCTTGTAGGACAGGGATTTCAAATATTTTGATACAATTCCCTGTTGAATGAGTGAAATAAAAACTTTTCATAATCACGATATCAATCCTCTTTTTTATTGGATTTATAACTTCAGTATAAACTTACACTAGTGAAAAGTTTGTCTAAATTTCGGAGATTCTATAATTTTTTTCTTCTTTATATTGTATACAGTTATAAGTATAGTATAACAAATAAATAAAAAAAGTGCCTTTATAATGAGGCACTTTTTGATTCTGTATTCATTTCTCTTTTTATTTTCCTCTTATACACAAACTTTGATGCTGTAATACTTAATTCATAAATTACAAGAAGTGGTATCGCTACTGAAAAATCAGAAATAAAGTCTGGCGGTGTAATACAAACAGCAATTACAATTAAAATAAAATACGCATATCTTCTCACCTTTTGTAGTGCTATTGGATTAAGAACACCTATACTAGTTAAAAACATCGTAACGACAGGAAGTTCAAATATCACAGCAAATGGTACTGTCATATTCATCACAAACGAAAAATACTTATCCGTCGTAAACATTGTCTGAAACATATCATCACCAAGACTCATTAAAAATTGCAAAATAAATGGTAAAATCAGAAAATAGCCGAAGCAAAGTCCTCCAATAAATAATAGAAATAATGCCGGGATATACAGAATTGTCATTTTACGCTCATGTTCATGTAGAGCTGGTTTTACAAATAACCAAATTTGTAAAGCTGCAACTGGTATTGTACATACAATTGAAAAGACAGCTGCAATCACAAAATAAATCCATAAAATATCACTTGGACCTAAAACAGTTAATTTCATATTTAAATCTTTTACGATAAAATTATATATTTCTTTCGTAAATGAAAAGCCAATGACAATAAAAATCAGAAACGTCAGCGCTGTTATAATGAGTCGCTTTCTTAACTCTCCAAGATGCTCTATGACACTCATCTCTTGATTGTCCACTCTTATCACCACATTCCCCACTCGCTATATACCATAGAAACAAAATAACCTAGTGAAATTTATTTCTTTTCTTCCGTATCATCATGCAAACCCTTTGCAGACTTTTTAAACTCTTTTAATGTTTCCCCAAAAGCTCGTCCAATTTCAGGTAACTTTTTTGGACCGAAAATAATTAAAGCGAGTACTAAAATTAATATTAAACCCGGAACCCCAATATTTGGCATATGACTTCCCCCTTAATCTCACTTAATTTTATTTTGTCAAAAAATTTTGTAAACGTCAATGCATCTATTAGCTTTTGTCAAAAAAATTCGAAAATATAATCACTTAAACAATTTTCATTTTCTATTTCTTATGTATATGATATGGTAAAGGAAATTACACCTTACTTCATCAAACATGAAAGGAATCAAATTATGACTCAAAAAATAACACGAATGACGCAATTCGTAAAAGAGGAAATTGCCAATGCGATTACCCATGGCATCGGTGCCATTTTAAGCATTCCTGCATTAATAATACTAATTATGCATGCATCAAAGCATGGTACTGTATCTGCTATTGTTGGATTTACAGTTTACGGCGTGAGCATGTTTCTACTATATTTGTTTTCTACGCTATTACATAGCATCCACCACCCGAAAGTAGAAAAATTATTTACGATTTTAGATCACTCGGCCATCTATCTCTTAATTGCCGGCACGTATACACCATTCTTACTAATTACTCTAAGAGGGCCACTCGGCTGGACATTACTTGCAATTATTTGGACGCTGGCCATCGGTGGAATTATTTTCAAAATTTTCTTTGTACGCCGTTTTATTAAAATGTCAACACTGTGCTATATCATTATGGGCTGGCTCATTATCGTCGCTATTAAACCACTTTATGAAAATTTAACCGGGCATGGATTTTCACTATTGTTAACCGGTGGGATCCTATATTCAGTAGGGGCTATATTTTTCCTTTGGGAAAAGCTGCCCTTCAACCATGCAATTTGGCACCTTTTTGTATTAGGTGGTAGTGCAATGATGTTCTTCTGCGTCTTGTTTTATGTATTGCCTGTTGCATAAAAAAGTCTCAGCTTTTCAAGCTGAGACTTTTTTTATTACTTATGTAATTGAGCCGCAATAATATCTTTCGTATGCTGCGTTAATTCTTTTATATCCATACTTGCATATTGCTCAGGTGTAATTGGTTTAGAAATGGTTACTGTTGCATGAGCAGGCTTCATGCGATTTCCATTCGCCTCAAACATCTTATATGTTCCGTCTACAGTTACTGGTAAAATAGCTACTCCGGCTTTTACAGCAAGATGAAAACTTCCTGCTTTAAACTCCCCCATTTCGCCCGCCTTACTGCGCGTTCCTTCTGGGAAAATTACGATAGAATGTCCATTCTTTAAAAGTTCAATTCCATCTTTAATAGCTTGGAGCGACTGACGACGATTACTACGATCCATAAACACACAATTCATCAATTCCATCCAAGTTGGTACAATCGGAAATTTTTTAATTTCTGCTTTTGAAACAAACCCAATCGGTTTATTCAAGTACCCAAGTAAAACTGGAATATCCATATCACTTTGATGATTACTTACAACAAGGACCGGTTTATCTTTCGGCACATTTTCAATTCCATTTACTTGTACAGTCGACCCAGCTACACGAACCATTTTCTTACCAAACCAGTTTGTTGTTTTATACACGAGGCGATCTTTCTCTTGTGGCGACATTGTCTGTGCTTTTCGTTTTATACGCCATAATCTCGGTGTAATACCAATTACAATTACAATTAAATAAAAGATTTTAAAAAACGTTTGAATCATATAGAACCCCCACTTATTCTCATTCCGTCCTTCATTATACTAGACAAACGAAGGAAAAAGAAGAAAAAATGTCCAAACGACAAGCGTTTGGACATTTTTGAGTTTTCTATATTAGAAACGTTTTGCTAATTCGCGAGCATTTGCAATTGCCGCTTCTTTAATTTCTGGTGCTTTTTCAGGGTTTGCATTCATACCTTCAACCGCAAGGTAGTCTACATCAGATATACCCATAAATCCTAATACTGCATTTAAGTGCTTGCGGCCAAAGTCCATTGCTGCGTATGGTCCTTCAGAGTAAACGCCACCTGTAGCTTGAATGTGAAGTGCTTTTTTCCCTTCTAGTAAACCAACTGGTCCGTTTTCAGTATATTTAAAAGTTTTACCTGCGATAGACAAGTTATCCAAGTATGCTTTTACTACTGGTGGATAACTGAAGTTCCACATTGGCGTTACAAACACATAACGATCTGCATTCATAAATGTTTCTAAGTTTGTATTCATTGCTGCAATTTTTTGTTGTTGGCTTTCGCTTAACGTTTCAAAGCCTTCACCTGCTGCAAATTTACCCCAAGCTGTAAATACTTCTGCATCAATTGCTGGTACAGTTGTGTTAAATAGATCAATTGTTACCACTTCATCTTGTGGATGTTCATTTTTATATGCTTCAATGAATGATTCCCCTACTGCCATACCGAAAGATGCTTCTGCTGAATTTGGATTTGCTGTAATAAATAGTACTTTTGTCATTTTTATTCTCTCCCTTAATAATTATCTTTAATTTGAGATTTTAATAAAAAAGTAAATAACTTACCTTATGTAAGTATAATACAAAAACATTCTTTTTCTGTCAATAAAAAATAGCTACTTTTTTTTCGTAAGTAGATAATTCTCCTATCTCCATTTCATTGAATATTCACATTTCATTATTCAATCTTCACGAAAAAAGCTATCTCCTTTTTTAAGGAGATAGCTTTTTCCTAAGTATTACTTTTGAAAAACATGTTTCACTTTTTCACCAGGTACGTTACTTCCACCCCGGCCTTTTACATCTTCAATCATCATCGTAACAATCATATTCGGTGAATTTACATCAAAAGCAGCGAACCATCCAAGTTCTTTTCCATCTGCTTCCTTCGACTCTTTTAACTCAGCTGTTCCCGTTTTTCCAGCGAGAGTCATACCGTCAATCTTAGCAATTTTCCCTGTACCATCTTCATCATTAATTACTTTTGTTAACGCATTTTTTAATATATCTTGGTTCCCTTTAGAAATCACATTTTCTTTCCAAGGTTTAACTTGTTTATCATCTTTAATAAGATGTGGAGATGGTATATTCCCTTCATTTACAATCGGTGCATACGTTAATGCCAAATGAAGAGGCGTCATTAATACTTGGCCTTGTCCATACCCTGTATCAGCCATTTGAATATCATTTTTAATGCCATCTTTTGCAATTTTTGAAACCGGGAATGGATATTCAATTGGTAACTTTTCATCGAATCCAAATTTCTTTGCTTCACTCATAAATTTATCTTTCCCAATTTTTATTGCTTGTTGTGCAAAGTAAATGTTATCAGAAAACTTCATTGCTTTATCAAAATCAATTGGACTTGCATCTTTTACACGTGTTACATAATAATTTCCCCATGAAGAATCTTTTGTCCATTGTAATCCTTCAATTTTCAATTCCTCTTTTGGATCAATTGTTTTCGTTTCAAGACCAATCGCACCTGTAATTGCTTTAAATACAGAACCTGGTGCCGATGCTTGTGTAAAGCGATTTGTCATTGGCTTTTTCGGATCATTATTCCATGCTTCACGTTGTGTTTTTGATGCACCCCTTACTATTACATTCGGGTTGTACGCAGGGCTACTCACAAGTGCAATTGTTTCACCAGTCTGCGGATTTATCGCTGCACTTGAACCAGCTTCTCCCTTCATTTCGTTAAAGATTTTTTCCTGAATTGTACTATCAATTGTTAACGTAACATTTTCTCCATCTTTTGCTTCAATTTTAGCTAATTCTTTTTTCTCTTTTCCTTGTGCATCCTCCATGAAGACACGGCCACCTTTTTTACCACGTAGCTTCTCTTCAAATACTTGCTCCAAACCAGCTTTTCCAACTGGGTCATCTGCCTGATATCCTTTTTTCTGTAAATCCTTTAAATCTTCTGCATTCACTTTCCCCATATATCCTGTTAAATGAGCAGCAGCCTCTCCCAATGGATATGTACGAACATTGACTTGTCGAGTCGTTACACCGTCTAAAGAAATATAATCATTTTGCGTTGCACCTTCTTGTAAAATCCCAATTGGTACAAATGAATCTGGTTTAATCCATTTTGCCGCAAGCTTTTGATCTATCTCTTCTACAGACATATTCAGCAACTTTCCAATTGTTTCCTTTGTCTGTGGTGCAGCCTCTCCTAGTTTACCTGGAATGATGCCAATTTCATTTGCTCTTCCATTCGTTGCAAGTCCTTTTCCATTACGATCATATATCTCCCCACGCTTCGCTTGAAACGTTTGCATACGTACTTTACTGTCTTTTGTCATGCCTGGAAAAATAAAATCTGGAGTCCAGTCTATTTTCCAAGATTCTTTATCTCCATCTTTCTCTTTCACAAGCTTTGCTTCGTGAGAAAAGGAAATTTTCCCACCAACTGTATCCATACTCACATTAAAAGGAACTGGCCCTTTATCTTCTTTATCCTCTTTTACTTTTCCTGTTTCTATCTTTAGATTTTTAACCTCAATACCCGCATAAATCTTTTCATACTTCTCTGTAAAATCTTTTTTTGAAATAGATTTTTTTGCATCTTCTGACAATTGATCATACATATCTGCAAATTTTTGCTTATTCCACGCTTTTGCATATGTATCAAATGCTTGTTCTGGCTTTTCTTCTTTACCACATCCTACTAGCATGAGTGTGAAGCAAAGAAAAAGCAATCCCCATAGTTTTTTCAACCGATTCTCCTCCTTTAGTTAAGCAAAGAAATAATAAATATAAATCTGTCTTTTATGGATTTTTCCTAAGCTACTAAAACTTACAACCTCTACCATTATATCATCAAAAAAGTTCATTCATAAAGTTTTATCTTATTATCCAAATAAAAAGATTGATGTGAACATACACATCAATCTTTTTATGATTATTTTTGTTTTTCATATATGTGATAGTAATATGTGTACGGATTCTTTTCATCCGTAACACCTTTTTCCACAAAAACTTCTTTCCACTCTTTCATATTCATTTCTGGGAAGAATGTATCTCCTTCAAATGAATGGTGAATCTTTGTTATATAAAGCTTGTTCACATATGGTAAGAACAATTCGTAAATTTGCGCTCCACCAAAAATAAAAATTTCTTCTTCATTTTTACATAACTCAAATACTTCTTCTACTGACTGCGCAATTTCACAGCCTTCTACATGATAATTCATATTGCGCGTTACGATAATATTTCGTCTTCCTGGAAGTGGTCTTCCAATCGCTTCATAGTTTTTTCTCCCCATAATAAGTGGGTGACCCATTGTTGTCTTCTTAACATATTGCAATTCACTTGGTAAATGCCACGGTAATTTATTATCCTTACCGATGACTTTATTTTCATCCATTGCGACCATAAATGAAATAATCATATTTTCATCTCCTTTTGCGTTTACACTGCGACAGGCGCTTTAATTGCAGGATGTGGATCATAACCTTCTAATGTTAAATCCTCCATTTCAAAATCAAAAACAGACTTTACATCTGGATTTAATTTTAGCGTTGGAAACGGACGTGGTTCACGCGCTAACTGCTTTTCCACTTGTTCAAAATGATTTGTGTAAATATGTGCGTCTCCAATCGTATGAACGAACTCTCCTGCTTCTAAACCACATTCGTGCGCGATTAAATGTGTTAACAATGAGTAGCTTGCAATATTAAATGGAATGCCAAGGAAAATATCACCGCTTCGTTGATATAACTGACACGAAAGCTTTCCGTCTGCTACGTAAAATTGAAATAGCGTATGACAAGGCGGAAGTGCCATACTTGGCACATCTTCAGGATTCCAAGCAGAAACAAGTAAGCGACGAGAATCTGGTGTTTTCTTAATCATTTCGATTACATCTTTTAACTGATCAATCGTCTCACCTGCTGTCGTTTTCCAAGCACGCCATTGTTTTCCATATACATCTCCTAAATAGCCATACTGATTTGCAAAATCATCATCTTCCAGTACATTCTTTTTAAACAAATCCATTTGCTCATCATATTGTTTCTTAAACTCTTCATCCTGCTGAGAGCGAAGTCCAAAGTCCGTCATATCTGGCCCTTCATACGCATCGCTTTCTACCCAGCTTTTAAACGCCCATTCATTCCAAATATTATTGTTATTTTGTAGTAAATAACGAATATTTGTATCGCCTTTCATGAACCAAAGAAGTTCACTAGCTACTAAGCGGAATGGCACACGCTTTGTCGTTAACAAAGGGAATCCCTTGCTAAGATCAAAACGCATTTGATATCCAAATACAGATACAGTCCCTGTTCCTGTACGATCTTCTTTTTTTGTACCATGCTCCATCACATGGCGACACAGATTTAAGTATTCATATTCAGCATGTTTCATATGTAAGAAAAACCCTCTTTCGCATCTATTTCCTATATGGAGTTTATCATACAAAAAATAATTCTGCATGCAAAATTCTCAGTAAAACTTATTGAAAAATATTTCAATATAGTAAGTATTAACAGAAATCTAGTATAGGATATCCATTTTAATGAATCTTACAAAATTCTTAACTTTTCATCTTTTAAGAGGTATTTCACTCTTTACCAAAGAAACTATAGTGCGGAAGTATAAAATAATATTTGGAGGTTAGAAGCATGTCTAAAATTGAAATTCCTGTTATTAGTTCATTACAAACAACAATTGAAAAAATGATGAAAGATCTACACGTTCCTGGGGCTGCTGTCGCAGTTATAAAAGATGGAGAAGTCATTGTTTCAGAAGGATTTGGCTATCGTGATTCAAAACAGAAAAAACCGGTTACGCCTCAAACACGCTTTGCAATTGGATCTGCGACCAAGGCATTTGGCACCCTATCTTTAAGCCTATTAGCACAACAAAAAAAGTTTGATTGGGATACTCCTGTTCAATCTTATATCCCTACCTTCGCTTTATCAGATATACTTGCAAGCTCCCAAATTACAGCACGTGATTTAGCTTCCCACCGCTCTGGCGTTAGTCGTCATGATGCTCTTTGGTACAACTCTTCCTTAACTCGAAAAGACATCGTTGAAAAAATAAAGCATTTATCACTTGATGCACCATTTCGCACAGCTTTCTTATATAACAACTTAATGTATGCAACAATTAGCTATATTGTAGAAAACATTACAAATCAGACATGGGAGCAATACGCCAAAGAACATATTTTAGCACCACTTCAAATGGAGCAAACAAACTTCTCTGTCACAGACTCACAAAATACGAATGACTACGCATTGCCTTACGTTGAGAAAGATGGAGAAATAAAAGAGGTACCATTCCGTAATATTGATACAGTAGGAGCTGCTGGATGCATCAATTCAACAATTGCAGATATGGCAAATTGGGTACTTTTCCATCTTAATCAAGGAAAAACAGGAGATCACGAATTACTATCTTCTGAATTATTACAACAAATGTATACGCCGCACAATACAATTCCTGATCAGCCACTTTTATCGCCCCCTGAATCACCAGTAAATAGTTATGGTCTTGGTTGGTTTATTAGTTCTTACCGTGGCTATAAAGTAATTCATCATAGCGGAGGTATCGATGGATTTTCTGCACTTGTCTCATTTATTCCAAAAGAAAATATAGGCCTTGTCATATTAACGAACGCCGGAAGCACCTTACTTCCTAGTTATCTTGCAAATCAAATCTATGACGAACTCCTCGGATTGGAAACACTTGATTGGCATAAGCGTGCTATAGAAGACACCGCTCAATTGAAAGAAATGATGAAAGAAGTAAACCAATCACTTCCAGAACAAGTAAAAGAGACCGTACCTTCTCATGCATTAGAAGACTATATTGGAACATTCGAACACCCTGCTTATGGAACACTAGAAGTGTATAAACAAAATGAAGAGTTATATTTACAGTTCACAGAACTAAAAGTTCGGTTACATCACCATCATTATGATATGTTTTATGCAACATTAGACTTATTCCAAATAGAAATGAATGTGTTGCTTGCTTATGAGATGGATATAAAAGGGGAATTCCAAACAATCCAATTACATGTACCAGTTATGTTAAGTACACAGCCTCTTACATTTACGAAGATTAAATAAAAATACAACAATCTAAACTTATAATAGAGGAAAGCTATACTTTCCTCTATTATTTATCCCGTATTAACGGGTAATAAGATCTCTCCTCACATTTCCACATTAGGCGTATAAGCCACTTCTACAACAAACCCATTCGGATCATAAAAATCCACAGTATAATATCCATCTGAGTAATGATTCGTCTCAATCGGCCCACGAATAATCTCCGCTTGTACATTTTGTAAGAAATTAGTGACCTTATCAACTACAGCTCTACTAACACCCTGATAACAAATATGCCTCGGCCCTAACGTTCTTACAATCTTTTCATCTACTTCCTTGAAATATATTTCAATCTTCCCTGTACTAAATGCACTCTCATTCAACTGTTTCCAGCCAATGATAGAGAACAACCTACTATAAAAACATATGGATTCCTCTAAATTTGCTACCCAAAATTCAATATGATGAATACCAGGTTCAAACTGCTGCATCCCCTTCTCTTCCTTTCTGTCATTTTAACAGTACTCCAACAGAAAAGGGTTAGAACAATTACTTGTGAGAACGACTGAAGACTGAAACTGTAGGGCAAGGTTGTGTCCAAACAGTATAAACGACGCCTGTGGAGAGTATGTAAGACTGCTTGGATTCTCAAGCAGCAACGCTCTATGAAACAGGAAGCCCCTTCTTCAAACGACTCGTAAGAGTGTTAAGAAGGGGTCATTCACTTGAAAGTGGTAAACAAGCTGAAGAAATATTAAGGAATCAACGTGCAGACGTAACAGCAATCGGAAGGCCTTTATTAGTAAATCCATTTTGGAGCGTCAACGCATCGAAAAGTTTAAAAGTTTAAAAGTTGAAATAGATGGTCCTGGTGTATATAAGAAGTATTGGTACGCTTAATGTGTATTTAAAACAAAGCTTAACCGTTTGCAATAAAGTTGTATGGTTTATAAAAAAGAACAGCGATTAGCGCTGTTCCTTTTTTATTACATATTGTTGTAAATCAAAAGGAGTGATTTCTTGAATAAACTCCTTCGAGATAAGTGATTGAACGAGTGTACTTTCTGAGATTGTAGCACCTGTTTTCTTTTGATAAGCCTGTTTTAATAAACCAAGTTTTTCTGCTATTTCTTTTGGTAATTCAATTGTTAATGTGTTCATAATTTCTCCCCCTTGTTATTAGAGTACCACTACAATATAGGAGAAACAAGAAAAGAGAATATGAAACATAAAAAAGGTTACCAAGTTTAAAGTTGGTAACCTTTTTTATGTATAAGAACCATGGCTGTTTTTTATGCAATACCGATATATTTTAAAGTTTTTGATGGGGTACTATGATCAAAGAAGTGTTGTAAAAATGCAATATCAACACCAGATTTATATGCACAATATCCCCAAGTTTTTCGAAGTGTATGTGAGCTAATCCCTTCTAAACCAACTTCTTTTGCAGCTTTGTTTAAAATATACCATGCATGCTGTCTTGTAATGGATTTTGTTCCTTTTTGAGACTTTAATAATGGTTCATTTCGTTTCCATGTTTTACGTTCTCTCATATAATCTTCGATTGCATGCTGTAAGTCTTCGTTTACAGCGAACCATTTATGTTTTTTAACTTTTTCATTGTAAAATAAAATGGAGTGACGAACATTTTCATTCTCATCGATGACATCACCAACTTTTAATTGTAAAATCTCGCTTACTTTTAGACCGGAATTTACAGCTAATACGAATAATAAGCCATCACGTTTCGAAGATTGTAAAAGTATATTTTTGATTTTTTCTAATTGTTTTTCGTTTTGAATAGGTTGTCCTGCTTGTTTCATTTCACGCACTCTCCTCTTTTATATGTGTAAAGGAAAGGATTAACTTGTTTACTACTATAAAGGGAGAGTGTGAATTTCATGTGAACTCCTCGTGAAATTAAGACAAATTATTTGACTTCTTTTATTTTTTGTAAATCAAAATAAAAGACGACACTATCATTGGTATTATATACACCATATTTGGCATGGTGTAGTTCCAAAATGTTTTTTACAATTGATAAACCAAGTCCAGTTCCTCCAGTATGGCGGCTACGGGAAGCGTCTAGACGATAGAAGCGATCCCATATCTTTTGTAAACTTTCCTCTGGGATTGGATTACCGGTATTCTCAATTTCCACTTTTACTTTTTCTTCATTTTCTATAACACGAATACGAATTTCTTTACCATCAGGTGTATAGCGAATTGCATTGCTGAGTAAATTCACAACAACTTGCTCAATGCGATTGCGATTTGCTTCAACATATATAGAGGGATTTGCATCGATTTCTACTTGTAATTGTTTTTCTTCCATACTAAATAATAGCTTCGTATACACTTGTTGGACAAGTTCACCAAGTGAAAAAGTATTCATTTCTAGTTTATACGTGCCAGATTCTAGTTTTGCTAATTCTAGCATTTCTACGATGAGTCGATTCATGTTTTCTGTTTCTTCTAAAATAACATCCGTATAGTATGTGTTATCTTTGCTGACGCCATCTTTAATACCTTCTGCAAAGCTTCTAATAACACTCAGTGGTGTTTTTAATTCATGAGATACGCCAGAAATAAATTCTTTTCTAGTTTTTTCTAATTGGCGTTCTCGTTCGATATCTTGCTGTAATTTTGTATTCGCAATGTTTAATCGATCGATTCGATCTTTTAAGTTTACTGATAATGTATTAATACTACTAGATAAACCGCCAATTTCATCATCTACTGAAACGGGTAACTTTTCGGTGAAATCAAAATTAGCCATTTTTTTTGTGACTCGGTTCATTTTAATAAGCGGTTTAACAATGATTTTTGAATAATAAAAGGATAATAAAATAATGACGAGAAATACGACAATTAAGGCATAAACGTAATAATCTTTTAAAACGAGCATTGCTTCATTAACAGGCTGTAAGGAGGTCATCGTAAAAGCAAATTCTTTAATTTTACCTTTTTCAATAACTGGCTTTACAAAAACTTGACTTTTTCCATTCTCCTCTTCTCCGATTGTAAATGTTGTCAATTCATTTGAATTTGTTTTACCTAGTATCACAGATAGTTCCCAGCGCTGAATTCCTTGCAATGTCTCTAAATTATTTGCGAGACGAAGGTCGTTTTTGGAAGGAAGGTGTATTTTGGATACAATCCCTTCAAATGTATGGACGACAGGTTTTGTGTCTTTTGCATATTTATTTTTCTTAGCGTTTGTCCAATCAATATTGAATAATTCAAAGTCAGAAATGATGTTATCATTTTTCCATGTATTATAACGAGTCGTAATCTTAACAGGTATAACTATATCTTTTTTGAAAATTCCATCTATGAGAATAACATCATTACTTTTTAACTGTAAATTCATAAACTTCGTATATTCATCGATTGTTAAAATATTGTTGAGTGGAATGGAATACGATTTATTTGATTTATCCACAATCTCAATATAGTAATTATTTTCATCTTTTATAATTCCATTTGGATCTAATAAAACGACGTCAGCGTTTGTTTTTTCATGAAATTCTTGTTTGAGTTTTCTTATTTCCTCAAATGTTCCCTCACTTTTTTCATAACTTGATAAAAACTTTTCAAAGGCAGTTTGGACAGTTTGAACCTTTTTATTAATATAAAATGTTTCTAAAAACAATGATTGCCCAACGAAAAAAAGGAGGAAGGTAACAGTAAATAATGTTGATGTTAATAAAAATAGTTTAAAGACAATGCTTCTTTTTTTCACTTCTTCACCTCATAAAAGAATACTCGCATAAATATTTTCTCTATTATAACAAACGATAAAAGAAAGTAGATGCTGAAAATCTGTCTCTATCTGAAATAGTTTTTTATTAAAAGTCATATAAAGTAATTATTTGATTTAGAAAACAATAAAAAGAACTCGCCAGACGTATGACAAGTTCTTGTGTGTATTATTGTTGAATTGCCGCGTCTAAAGCGATTTCAATCATTTCATTAAATGTAGTTTGACGCTCTTCAGATGTTGTTTCTTCTCCAGTGAAGATGTGGTCACTTACTGTTAATACAGATAATGCATTTACACCGTATTTCGCTGCTAATGTATAAAGAGCAGTTGTTTCCATTTCTACAGCTAACACACCGTATTCACCAAGTTTTTTCACCATGTCCATGCTTTCACGATAGAATACATCTGCCGTTAAAACATTACCAACGCGAACATGTAATCCTTTTTCTGTTCCTGCATCATATGCTTTCTTTAAAAGATCAAAGTTTGCAGCTGGTGCAAAATCAAATCCAGGGAATGTTAAACGGTTCATGTTAGAGTCTGTACAAGCCGTCATTGCAATAATTACGTCACGTACTTTTACATCTTTTTGAATCGCGCCACATGTACCTACGCGAATTAAGTTTTTCACTCCATAGCTTTGGATTAATTCGTTAACATAGATAGAAATAGAAGGAACACCCATGCCTGTCCCTTGAACAGAGACACGTTTTCCTTTATAAGTTCCAGTGAATCCTAACATACCACGTACATTGTTATAGCAAGTTACATCTTCTAAAAATGTTTCTGCAATATATTTTGCACGTAGTGGATCACCAGGTAGTAAAATAGATTCAGCAATTTCACCTTGTTTTGCTTCAATATGAACGCTCATAAAAATCCTCCTTGTTATGTATAGATATAAATCAACATCACCTGCATTATACACTAGGAATCCTACCAATTAAAATCTTTTTCTTATTTGTAGTATATGCAAGATTCAACGTTTTCAATAGGTTGTTATTTATTACATAGCGGGTTTTTGTAAAAAAGAAATATATAAATACAAGTTGAAAAACCGATATAAACCTTTTCTTTTTAGGGGGGAGAGAGCATCCGACCATGCATAGAAGCGGTCAGACCCTCTTCCTGCTCCATGCCAAGTAAAAACAAAGAGAGAAAACGAGTGCGGGTCACCTTTTATTCTTCATAGCAACTACTTATATGTTGGAAAATCAAAATGGACATATGTAGAAAGAAGATGTAGCAATGTTCTTTTTATAGGTGCAATAGTCAGAATTGTGTTACAATTTATAAAAAAAGTATGGCAGGTGATTGTTTGAAAAATCTTGTCATTGGGCTAATTGCGTTACTATTTATTGTAGCTGGTGGATTTTACATGCAAAAGTATAAAGGAACGACAGAAACAGCAGGGGACATTCGAGAGGTAAAATGGGATATAAAAAATAGAAAGGGAAATGAAAAAATAGATATTACATTTCAACTGTTTAATAAAAATAACAACGAAATTCGTGGAGTTAATGATCGTATTAGAGCTATTATCGTGGACGAGCAGTTAAAGGGAATTCAGCGAATCACTCCTGCATTTGCTGGAAATGGTTCATATAAGCTATCCTCAGGCAAAACGAAAGATAAAGCATATACGATTTTCTTATATGAGGATCATGGTAAAACAGAACAGTTCTTTTCTAGGAAGAATTTTGGGGAAGAGGAAAAAGAGAAGAAACAAAAGAATGTAATAGAAGATACAGTGCTCACCAAAAAAATTGGTGATTACCAAATGTCGCTTTTATTTGGAGCGCTACATCCAAATGAAGCAGCTACATTGACATTTCAGCTGCAAATAAAAAAAGGAGAAAGTGTGAAATTTAATTCCAATACTGGAGAACAAGCGACGCTTTATATAATCGATGAAAAACGAGAACATTTTTTATATGCAGTCCCTGTAAATGAAGAAGAGCAATTGCAATATCGTATTACATTCCCAGAGCAAGGGACGTATAAAATATGGGGAACATTTTATATAAACGGAAAAAAGTATGAAAAAGAGTTTATACTCCAAGTTCAGAAACGAAAAAGCAGCTAGTGATGCTAGCTGCTTTTTCGTTTTCCTATTAATTTTGTTACGGCAAGCATTGTAATTGGCAAGGAATGATTTTTCCGGAATGCTAAATATTTTCCACTCCACGCCGGTTTATATTTTTCTTTAAAATGCCGTAAACCACTAAAACTATATGTATAACGAACGTTATTGAAAATTGCTGCAGCGACGCGCTCAGACCAAAAGGATTGTGTGGATAAACCAACATTAGAGAGCGGGGCCATACCGATGTTAAAGGAATGATAACTGTTTTCTTTTGCCCATTGGAATAAATGAATAAAGATTGCATCCATAATCCCGCCAGGTGCATCTGGATAATAACGCATTAAATCGATAGAAAGTTCACCAGTTTGATAAACAGGCATAAACGTTGTAAATGCAATGATTTTTCCCTCAGCATCAGATAAAGTTGCAATAGGGGCGCGACTTATATACTCACGATCAAAGTATCCAAGAGAAAAGCCTTTTTCTTTTTTTCCCCCAAGCCAAGCGTCTGAAACATTTTTTAATTCTTCATATAACTCGTCTGAAAATGGTGGTTGATGAATGGAAAAGGTATAACCTTCACGTTCAAAACGGTTAAAAGTTGCACGTAATCCAGCACGCTTTTTCCCTGATATAGTAAATGTATTTAAATCAACAACAGCTTCTTCACCAAGTTTAAAGAAGTTATAGCCAAAATCATGGTATAAACTCATCCATTTGCTTTCAATTTGATAGAAAACGCAAATATATCCAAATCGATCCGCTTCAGCTAAAAATTCTTGTAGTACGTTACGGAAAGAAGACGGATCCCCAATTGGATCGCCGAGTACAACAAGTCGTTTTCCTGTTGTTGAAAATAAAAGAAGTGCTTTTCCATCACTACTAAAGAAGAATTGTTTATCTCCTAAAAAACCTAAATGACTTAGTACATTTCCGCCATATTCATCTAAGAAGTTTTGCAGACGTTTATCGTTTGCTGATTGCTCAGGGAATACACTACGATAGCGATTCGCGATAAGAGAACCGATGAGTAAAAAAGTTGGAACAAAGAAAGCAGCTGCAAGTGCACTTCTCTTTACTTGCGTAATATTACGAACGACAAAATCGGGCTTGAAAGCTTCTTTTGCCCCTGCGAATAGGATGCCTAAGTTTTTATACAAGTATAATGTTAGTAGTAAAAATATAAATACTTTTACTACATCGGAAAGCGAAACTGACATTTTTTCACGTACAAATCTTTTGCGAAGCATATATAATACGGCTAGCACAATTAGTAAAATAAAGGTTTCTTCAATATCGATTCCTTTCAGTGTATTAAAAATGGCTGCTCCAATTAAAGAAACAATAGTCATATAGTAGGAACGTTTTGTTCCATAATAAATACCTCTTGATAGAATAAGGAGCAGAATTCCAAATGTTAATGATAAGCTAAAAGAAAATTGAATAAGATGTTTTGGAGCTAAAATGTGTAATGCGTGAGCACGATTTATACTCGTCGGTAAAATGGTCGATAAGATGACCATTAGGCCGGTAAAGACTGTTAAAGCAGCTGATGCCCATGGACCTAGCTTTCCTAAAAAATCACGTTGTAATGTCCAAATGACACCTGTTGTTTCTAAGGCGGGTGCAATAAATGGTTTATCTTCAATCTTTTTTAGGGCAGCTCCGGTCATTTCAAAAGCGGCAAAAATTAACCCGAGACAAAATGGTAAAATATAGTATACGAGGCGGTATAATAACATGGCAGGTAATAATACGCCTGTATCGATACCGTATTGTCCTAATCCAGTTAAAAAGACAAGGTCAAAGGAACCAAGACCACCGGGTACAAGACTAACAACCCCTGCTAATGCTGCAATAACATAAACCCCTAAAAATTTCCGGAAATCGATGTCAATTCCAAATAATATTAAAATAACATACATGACGATGCCGGCAGAAAGCCATTCCACTAATGAAACAAGTGAATATAGAACGGTTGGGTTCTTCTCTTTGATTTCTTCCTGTCCTTCTATGTGTTGCTTTTTTCGATTTTTAATTTTGGAAAATCCAATATATAGCGGTACAAAAAGAGCAAAAAAGATGAGGACAGGCCATAGCCAAGGTTTTTCATGTAAAATAAAACTTGTATCTAGTATTCCTATAAGACCGAGGAATGAGAGAAGGGATAATCCATTTATAAAAGCAGTTGTCATCCAAGCGATGCTTTTGATAAGTTTACCATTCTCTTTTACGTGAGGCCGATATAACATTGTCCGTATACCTGCTCCAACAAGTCCACCAAAACCGATAAATCCATTTAAGGTGTTAGCAATCCAAGAAACACGGAAAATCTTTTGAACAGGTACATCTGCTTTTAAATAGCGGAGCATAACAAAGTCATAAAAGAACATTGTTGAAACAGCAAACGCACCGAGCGTAATAGCTAAAAAGACTCCTCCAGTCGGAATGTTTTTAATTGTTTCAATTGCTTCTCGAAATGAAATACCTGACAATTCTTTCCGAGCTTGAAAGAATACAATTGTCAAGACAACAAATGGGAAAATAATTTTTCCGATTTGTAAGAAACGTTTCCACGAAAACGACATAAATACAACTCTCCTTGCATAAGAAAACTGAGACAATATTCTTATTATGACAAACTTCATGAAAAATAAAAAGGTAAATTGCAGGATATAAAAACTATTTTTTATATAAATATAGAAATGTTATATATTTTTTGCTAAGAATTAATAATAAATTAAAGTTTTGTTTATTCAGAAAAGTGAGTTAAAATAGAACGAAATAAGGAAGAGGGGGAAAGCGGATGGTTATAGTAGGTTACGCAGGCCATGAGCTAGAAAAAGCACAACCTAATACATCAGAAGATTTCTTTAATCGATCCGAAGTAACTTATATTTTGGGTGAACAAGAAAAAACATTTTCTGTATTATATGTCCGTTATTTTGAAGAAATTTTACAAGGAATTACTCCGTTTGAAGGAAATCCAGTTTTTAAAATAGAAGAACAAGACATATATTTACGTGATATCGTTGCTCTAGCTTGTTTTATTAAAAATAAAGAATTTCGTGGGCAAAAGCGTGTATATATTAACAGGATAGAAGATTTTCAAAAAAATTTTGATGATAAAACAGTGGTAAAAGTACAAGACATAATGGCTGAGTTACATAAAAATAAAAAAGTAGAAATAGCGTAAAATGGAAAAGGAGAGAAAAGGATATGTCTAATTCAATGGTTGAAAATCAAACGCATCAAGTTTCTGAATTTTTAGAAGAAGTTATTGATTTAATGACTGATTTTGTTAATTATCATACATTACCTTCTTTATTAGAAGAGTCACCAGAAGGGAATAAACATTATTATGAAGGTTTATTATCATCATTAAGACGACTCCTTGTATTTTGTGAAGAAGGCTTGGATGCGTGCCTTGTTTTATTGAGTAGTCAACCATTTCGAAAAACGGCTGCTGAGAGAACATTATATAAAATCTATCATCAAGTAATTGCTGAATTCTTTTCGCCAAAAAGTGATCAGTGGTATGAAAATAGTCGCTCGGCATATACAGGGAAAAATTCCATTGCTTTTCAACAAATACCGCCTAGCTCAATTGAAAAAGTAATGCAAGAATTAGAAGGAAAGTTTCAAACAATGCGTGAGGAGCTGGAATATTACGAAACGGACTATCAAACAAAGATGTTACACAAGTATTAATAAAACCATTTTCTTTAGGTGTGAGAGAGGATCCGGCCATGGATGGAAGTGGTCAGATCCTTTTTCAGCCCCATGCGAAGTGAGAACAAAAGGAGAAAGTGAGTAGGGGTTCCTTTTTATTTTTATAGCCGCGACTTATATGTTGGGGAATTAAAATGGATGTATATAATAAGATGAGGGAACTACTGTCTTTGATTGTAGGGATGAATAGCTCTAGTATATGTTTTATATAAGTATTAGAGAATACTCAAAGAAGCTAGAGAAAGACTAGCTTCTTTTGCTGTTTTGTACGGTATATACGATGCGGGCGCTGAATATAGTTAAAGTGGATAGCATAGAGGAGGTGTCGTATGAATCAGCAAGGTGTATTTACGGATTATTTTCATGAAGTAGAAAATTGGTGTGAAAGCGTTCTTCACGTATTAGATAGTCGTGCAACTGAAGTTTATGACGTCCATATGCTTGCTTATAAAATTCAAATGCTATTAGACCGTATGAAAGAAAATGAGTATGAAACAGATGCTGAATTCCTGTATGAGATAAGTGATGATGTGGAACACATCCAGAATCATTTACAAGAAGTATTTATACAAGAAAATGAGCAATATGAGTTATATGAAAGAACGTATACTGAGAGATCTGTTCCAATTGGGGGTCACACGCTTCCTCCGTTACCCTATCCATATAATGCGCTGGAACCATATATTTCTCGAGAGATTATGATGCTACATCATGATAAACATCATCGGAGTTATGTGGAAGGGCTGAATAAAGCAGAAAAAATGATGGAAGAAGCAAGGAAAACAAATAAGTTTGATTTAATCAAGCATTGGGAAAGAGAAGCGGCTTTTCACGGTTCAGGTCATTATTTGCACACGATATTTTGGAATAACATGAAAAAAGATGGAGGGGGAAGTCCAAGAGGTGCATTATCTCGAGAAATCGAGAAAGATTTTGGGGGTTTTTTACGTTTTCAAAAGCATTTTACAGAAGCTGCATCGAAGGTAGAAGGATCTGGCTGGGCTATTCTTGTGTGGGTACCTCGTTCGGGAAGATTAGAAATTTTACAAAGTACCCTTCATCAATTATTCACACAGTGGGATACGATACCGTTACTTGTGCTTGATGTATGGGAACATGCATATTATTTGCAATACCAAAATCGGAAAGATGAGTACATTAAAAATTGGTGGAATGTTGTGAATTGGTCCGATGTGGAAAAGCGATTTGAAAGTGCGAAACAGCTTGAGTGGACACCGTATTAGACGCATATTTGTGCGTCTTTTTTGCTGGTATAGAAAAGAATATTTCGTTCATATTTTAAGGGGCCAAGCATACACTTGTACAAAAAGTGCCAAAAGGACGTGGGGGAATATGAGACGAACTTGGATTGTAATTGCACTTATTATAATGTGTGCAAGTGTTATACCGATTCATACATATGCACAAATGAATGATGTAAGCGCCCATAATGCCATATTGATGGAAGAACATTCAGGACGTGTGTTATATGGAAAGTTAGAACATGAATCACAAAAAATTGCTAGCATCACGAAAATTATGACTGCCTTACTCGCTGCCGAATCAGGGAAAATGAAAGAAGTTGTACCTATTAGCGATAAGGCTGTTCGAGTAGAGGGGTCGGCAATTTATTTACAACCTGGAAAAAAAGTACCGCTAGAGGATTTAGTTTATGGTTTAATGCTTCGTTCCGGTAATGATGCAGCACAAGCAATTGCTGAAAATGTTGGGGGAAGCATAGAGGGGTTTGTTTATTTGATGAACGAAAAAGCGAAACAAATAGGAATGAAAGATACACATTTTTCAAATCCACATGGTCTAGATGGAGATGGAACGCACTATTCGTCTGCATATGATATGGCACTTTTAACACGTTATGCAATGGGAAATGAAACGTTTCGGAAAATTTTTGGAACAAAAACATATCAATCGAAAATGTGGGATTATCCATGGAAAAACAAGCATAAACTTGTAACTTCTTATTATGAATTTGCAACAGGAGGCAAGACGGGATTTACAAAAAAAGCAGGGCGTACACTTGTTACAACAGCTTCGAAAGATGGATTAGATTTAATTGTAGTGACACTTAATGCGTCTAATGATTGGGACGACCATATGTATTTGTTTGATCAAGGGTTTAAGCAATATGAGTTAACGAAGGTTCTAGGGCAAGGAGCGCTCTCTGGACTGCAGGAAAAGAAGTATACAAATCATGTTTATATAAAAAATGATTTCGCTATACCGCTAACGAAAGATGAGAAGAAACAGGTTATCCTAAAGGTTGAACTTGATAGGAGTGCAAAATTAGTAGATGGAGAGAAAGTCGGTAAGACAATAGTTTATATTAATGAAGAAAAAGTAGGGGAACGTAATTTGTTTTATAGTAAGCGAAAGTTGGTTGCTACAACTGGAGTATATTGGAATGATGTGATAGAAATCTTCTCTCATATGTTAGGTGTTGGAACAGATGGTTAACCTCGTATGGGTGGCGATGGCGGTTATTGGGATTGTATATGCGATGATAAACGGAACGATGGAGGAAGTGAATAAAGCAGTCTTTGAAGGGTCAAAAGATGCAGTAACCATTTGTATTGGGCTGATTAGTGTTTTAGTCTTTTGGCTAGGGTTAATGAAGATTGCTGAAGAAGCGGGCTTATTAAAGAAATTAGTCTCATTTTTTATGCCAGTTGTAAAAAGATTGTTTCCAGAAGTACCAAAGGATCATCCTTCGATGGGATTTATTTTGTCAAATATGATGGCAAACTTTTTTGGGTTAGGAAATGCAGCGACGCCACTTGGTATTAAAGCAATGGAACAACTTAAGGAACTGAATGGAGGAAAGGATTCAGCAAGTCGTTCTATGGTGACATTTTTAGCTTTGAATACATCCGCAATTACATTGATACCGACTACTGTGATTTCAATCCGAATGACGTATGAATCGGCGAATCCGACTGAAATTGTTGGTGTTACGTTTATTGCACAAGTACTATCGATGATTGGGGCTATTTGGATTGACCGCTATTTTTACCGCAGACGGAGTAGAAAGGGGCGGAAAAAGTGAGTATTGTTAATACAATTTCATTATGGGTGATACCTTGTGTGATTGGTTTTATTCTATTATATGGCACGATAAAAAAAGTTCCAACGTACGAATCATTTGTAGAAGGTGGGAAAGAAGGAATCCAAATTGCTATTTCTATTTTACCATTTATGGTGGGGATGCTCGTATCCATTTCTATTTTCAGGGCATCTGGGGCTTTAGATGCCATGATTTCTGTAATGAAGCCAGTGTTGGATATGATTCACGTGCCAGCAGAAATTGTACCACTTGCGCTCATACGCCCCATTTCTGGTTCGGCAGGATTAAGTATTACTACAGATTTAATTGCTACATATGGACCAGATTCATTTATTGGTAGGCTCGCTTCCACAATGCAAGGAAGTACAGATACAACGTTTTATATTTTAACAGTGTACTTTGGAGCTGTTGGTATTCGTAAAATGGGTGATGCTTTAAAGGTAGGGTTGTTTGCAGATTTAATTGGGATTATTTGTTCTATTGTGTTTGTTTCTTTATTGTTTCAGTAATCGGTATTCATTTTTTGAGTTAATTCGCTTATAATACGTATACGACCACTATTAAGGGTAGGCTTAATAGTGGTTTTTTTGTGGAATATTTTTGACAAAATAATGAACTTTTGTTGTGAACAACTATATGAGGGTAAACAATAAAAAAGAATTGAAACCGAATTCGGCCTTTATAAGTTTAGAAACATAGCTATGTTGTTTACGATATGTTAGGCTGGCTGCTATATGTTCTGGCGGTTGCCAACTCCTTCTAATGAAGGTAAGATAAATTTGAGGTGAATAATGGAAATGGAACGATTACAAAAAGTGATTGCGCAAGCAGGAATTGCATCAAGAAGAAAAGCTGAAGAACTTATTCAGCAAGGAAAAGTTAAAGTTAACGGTAAAGTAGTGACTGAGTTAGGAACGAAGGTAACTCCTCAAGATAAAGTAGAAGTAAATAATATCCCTCTTGAAAAAGAAGAACCTATTTATTTCTTACTATATAAACCAACTGGCGTAATTTCGAGCGTATCAGATGACAAAGGAAGAAAAGTTGTTACAGACTTTTTCCCTGAAATCACACAGCGCCTATTCCCAATTGGTCGTTTAGACTATGATACGTCTGGCGTACTTCTTATGACAAACGATGGTGATTTTGCAAACATATTGATGCATCCAAAATATAAAGTTGAGAAAACATATGTTGCAAAAGTAAAAGGCCCATTAACAGGAGAGAAAATTCGCATGCTAGAAAAAGGTGTTGTATTAGAAGATGGAAAGACAGCACCAGCACGTGTGAAAATCCTTTCTTGGGATAAGCGTAAAGAGATGGCAATTGTACAATTAACGATTCATGAAGGACGTAATCGTCAAGTTCGTCGTATGTTTGAAGCGCTTGGCTGTAAAGTAATGAAATTAAAACGTGAACGTTATGCTTTCTTAGAAGTAGGAAGTCTACGCCCTGGTGATGCAAGAGAGTTATCACCTCATGAAGTAAAACAATTACGTGCGCTTGCTTCTACAAAGCCGAGATAAGTGGTAAAGTGAAACTTCCATCCGTGGGGGAGTTTTATCCCCTATGGATGATTAGTTGAACCGACCGTTTTGGTGAGTGATTATGGAGGCATATATATTAAAATAAACAAATGCTTGAAATAAAGGACAAGTTAGTAGTTACAGAAATTTTTTACATATAAATTCATCAAAGAGAGGGGAGAGAGTATGAAGAAGAATCGCTTACTATTTCGCATTCTCATTTTGCTTATTTTAAGCGTGGCAGTAGGATTCACACTTTATCAAGGTTTTTTTGTTGATAAGGAAAAAATGCAAATCGGGAAAAAAGCACCTAACTTTGTTGTTTCAGATTTAGAAGGAAAAAAAATCGAGCTAAATGACCTGAAAGGAAAAGGGATATTTTTGAATTTTTGGGGAACGTGGTGCAAACCGTGTGAAAAAGAGATGCCTTATATGAATGAATTATATCCTAAATATAAAGAAAAAGGCGTTGAAATCATCGCATTAGATGCAGATGAAACGAATATTGCGGTGAAAAATTTTGTGAATCAATATGGATTAAAGTTCCCTGTTGCGATTGATAAAGGGCAAGAAATAATTGGTACATATGGCGTTGGTCCACTGCCAACAACATTTTTAATTGATAAAGAAGGAAATGTAATCGAGAAAATTACTGGTACACAAACAAAGGAACAAATGGAGGAATATTTAAAGAAAATTACTCCTTAGTAAAGAAAGCCTTTACATAACGAATAGTAAAAGAGTTTGATAGATGAAGGTGCTTTGCTTCGTCTTAGTACCTATCTTGAAAATTCTGAGTATTGCGGTAACTCATGTTTGGAAGATACAATGATAAATAGAAACAAGAGGCGGTGAGAATATTGGAACAGATAAAGTGTGAATGTGGACATGTAAATCCAATAGGCACAATTTTTTGTGAAGCTTGCGGGAAACCTTTTGAAAACAAGGAAGATACGAGGTTATTAGATATGCGATATGAGGGGGGTGCCCGGCGCTCTCTTATTCATACGAGAACGATAGTAGATAAAGTTTGGAGTTTTTTTTCTTCCGTAAAGGTGGGGGTATGGCTCATTGTTATCACTCTATTAGCATCAGCAGTTGGAACCATATTTCCGCAAGAAATGTATATACCTCCAGGTGTTACACCAAGTGAATATTATGAACAGGAATATGGTTTTCTTGGACAACTATATTACCAATTGGGTTTTAATAAATTATATAGCTCATGGTGGTATATAATTTTAATTGCGTCGATTGGTGTGTCACTTGTGATATGTAGTTTAGATCGTGTAATTCCGCTTTATAAAGCTTTAAAAAAGCAGGGTGTAAAAAGACACCCAAGTTTTTTAAAGAGACAACGATTGTATGGGACAGGTTCTCCAAAAGAGGGGGATTTAGAACAGATTCAAGCCAATTTAAAGAAAAAAAATTACAATGTAAGAGTCGAAGGCGAAAATATTTTAGCGGAAAAAGGAAGATTTTCTCGCTGGGGTCCATATGTGAATCATATCGGTCTTATCATTTTTCTATTCGGAGCAATGCTACGTTTTCTTCCGAGTATGTATGTGGATGAAGCACTGTGGCTACGTGATGGGGAAACAAAAGAGATCCCAGGAACTGATGGGAAATATTATTTGAAGAATGAAAAGTTTATAAAAGAAGTTTATGACAAGAGTAAAGATGATAAAGTATTTAATGATGCGATTGAGCGTGTAGGCGATAAAATGATCGCTAAAAACTACCAAACAAATGCTGTATTGTATAAAGCTGTAGAAGAAAATATAGCTGGACAAAAACCAAAGTTAGAAAAGGTAAAGGAATCTAAAATTAAAGTGAATGAACCGTTAAAATTTGATCAGTTTGCTCTATATCAACTAGATTTTAAAGAAAATGAATTTGGTAGTATGTCTTTTTCTTTACAGAAAAAAGACAATCAGAAAAAATGGAAACCCATTAAAGTTAACTTAGAAAATCCAAAAGAAACATACGATTTAGGAGATGGGTATTCTATAAAATTATTAAGTTATTTTCCTGATTTTTATTTTGATGAGAATGGTCAGCCCAATACAAAAACAAAGATTCCGAACAACCCAGCTTTCGTTTTTAAAATGTTTACACCAGAGACGCCAGAAGGAGAAGTGAGTTTTGTAGGTATACAACAAAACATAGAACCAGAAGGAAATAATCAATATAAAATGACCTTTGCAGGAGTAGAAATGCGAAATGCAACGGGGCTTATTGTGAGAAAAGATTTGACACTATGGATTCTTGGAATCGGAGGATTTATCTTCATGGTTGGTGTGATTCAAGGGATGTATTGGAATCATCGTCGTATCTGGATACAACGTGTTAAAGATGAATGGTGGATTGCTGGCCATACAAATAAAAACTGGTTTGGCTTGCGGAAAGATATTGAGAAAGTGCTTGAAGGAACAACAATTCCACAACCATACGACAAAGTAAATGATCAAAAAATTAGTTAAGGTGGGGAGAATATATGGTGCAAATCAGCAGTAATTTCTTATTTGCCGCTTTCATCTTCTATTTAATTGCAACACTGTTCTTCGGGGGGGCGATTAAAGAAAAAGGTCGGAAGTGGGCAAATATAGGTATAACCATAACAATTTTAGGATTTGTCGCTCAAACTGTATACTTTGTAACAAGGTGGATCGCTTCAGGGCATGCACCAGTAAGTAATTTCTTTGAGTTTGGTACATTCTTCGGCATGATGCTTGTTGGTGCTTTTATTGTTATGTATTTCATGTATCGTGTAAGCATAGTCGGATTATTCGCTTTACCAGTAGCCCTTTTGTTAATTGCATATGCAAGTATGTTTCCGAGAGAAATTTCACCGCTTATTCCATCGTTGAAAAGTAATTGGCTACATATTCATGTAACAACGGCCGCAGCTGGACAAGCTATTTTAGCAATTAGTTTTATTACAGGTGTCATATATTTGCTTAAAAATGTAGATCAGTCAAAAAGGACGAAACGGACATTTTGGTTAGAAACAGTTGTGTTTACACTCGTTTGCGCTGTCGGATTCATAGCGGTAACAACAGTTTATTCGGCAACGAAATATGAAGCAAAGTTTCAATGGGTGGATAAAAATGAACAAAAAGTCGAGATGAAATATAATCTGCCTGCACTAGTTGGACCCCATGAAGGGAAGTTAATAACAACTGGAAAACTTGAACCGATTGCAGAAATGCCTGCTATAATAAATGCAAAGAAATTAAATACAGTAATTTGGTCACTGCTTGTTGGAACGGGACTATATCTTGTATTAAGATTAATTTTACGAAAAAGAGTATCAGCGGCCCTTCAGCCAGTAGTGAAAAATGTTAACAGTGATTTACTTGATGAAATTGGATATCGATCTATTGCAATTGGATTTCCAGTCTTTACGTTAGGAGCGTTAATTTTTGCGATGATTTGGGCACAAATTGCATGGACGCGCTTTTGGGGGTGGGATCCAAAAGAGGTATGGGCACTCATTACATGGCTCTTTTATGCTGCAGTTTTACATTTACGTCTATCTAAAGGTTGGCATGGTGAGAAGTCGGCATGGCTTGCGGTAATTGGATTTGCGATTATCATGTTTAACTTTATAGCTGTAAACTTAATTATTGCTGGTTTACACTCATATGCGTAAGGTTTTTTCTCTTTTTTAGAGGGGACATACCGTTCAGTTAAGCGTAATAAAATAGGAAAGTGGTTGTCACTTTCCTATTTTATTTTTGTCAATTTCTTTTCTTTTTTGAGAAAAACATGGCAAAATAAAGGTTGATTTTGTAAAATGATGTCGAGGACTAAATGTCCTGTTCAAAAAAAATACATATTTTTGGAAAAGAAATGAACAAACTTTATTATTCTTGTGAAGTATAATTGTTAAGGTGGAAGTTGGACGCTTTAGAATTATCTATTATGAGATAAAACTAAAAACAGTATTATATCGTAGAAGGGTAGGTGTGAACCGTTGTCATGTTTTTTTCGGGCAGCGGGAAGCAATGGAAAATGAACCAAGAATTTTAATTGTGGATGATGAAGATCGTATTCGTCGTTTATTAAAAATGTATTTAGAAAGAGAACAATATACAATCGATGAGGCTGACAATGGTGATACAGCCTTAGAAAAAGCATTGCAAAATGACTATGATTTAATCTTATTGGATATCATGATGCCTGGAAAAGATGGAATTGAAGTGTGTAAAGGGATTCGCGAGAAAAAAGCGACACCAATTATTATGCTGACAGCTAAAGGTGAAGAAGTAAACAGGGTGCAAGGATTTGAAGTTGGCTCGGATGATTATATCGTAAAGCCGTTTAGTCCACGTGAAGTAGTCCTTCGTGTAAAAGCGGTCTTGCGACGTTCTGTGACAACAACATTCTTTACACAAGATACAACAACAAAAGATATTATTGTATTCCCGCATTTAACAATTGATAACGATGCGCATCGCGTTACTGCTGATGGTGATGAAGTCAATTTAACACCAAAGGAATATGAATTGTTACTATTTTTAGCAAAGGCTCCTGATAAAGTATTTGATCGTGAGCAATTATTAAAAGAGGTATGGCAATATGAATTCTTTGGAGACCTGCGTACAGTAGATACGCACGTAAAGCGTTTACGTGAAAAATTAAGTAAAAAATCAGCTGATGCAGCGAAGATGATCGTAACTGTATGGGGTGTTGGTTATAAGTTTGAGGTTGTGAACGACTGATGCTTTGGAGAAGTGTAGTAGGAAAGCTATGGATGACCATATTGCTTCTTGTTTCATTTGTTCTTGGCTTTGTTGCCATTTTGCTTTCGCAGTTTTTTGATAATTACTATATTGAAATGAGTGAAAACAGGCTTACAAAAGTAGCGACAAGTGTTTCGGAATTAATTGAAGAAGGTGCAGACGAAAAAACGATTGAGAATATCGCGTATAAGTTTGCTGATCCGCTCTCACGGATTATTATTGTGAAGGGGGATCATGAAGTTTCTTCTTCACCGAAACAAGAAGGATTGGTAGATCTTACAATAGAAGATCTGAAAAAGGATAAAGATTTAGCAGCTGTTTTTATAGATAAAAAAGAAAATAAAGAAAAAATAAAAAAAGTGTCTGATGACAAAACGAAGAAGAACTCTGAAAATGATATTATGATTGTTGGCAAGCCGCTGCAATCATCAAATCATAGTGCGGTGTTTGTGTATCAATCATTGCAAGTTCCGAAACAGGGTATGGAAAAAGCGACAGATTTTATTTTTTTATCAGCGGGAATTGCGATTATTTTAACAACATTCTTTGCATTTTTCTTATCGACACGAATTACAGCTCCACTTCGTAAAATGCGTGAAGTGGCCTTTGAAGTAGCGCGCGGGAAATTTGATACGAAAGCACCTATGGTTTCGCAAGACGAAATAGGAGAGCTAGCAACGGCGTTAAATCAAATGGGAAAACAATTAAAGTTTAATATTAATGCACTACAGCAAGAAAAAGAACAACTTTCTAGTATCTTAAGCAGTATGGCAGATGGAGTTGTAACGCTGGATCAAGAGTGTGAGGTTGTTGTTATCAATCCGCCGGCGGAGCATTTTTTACAAGTTTGGCAAGAAGAAAAAGAGTTGGAATTAAGTAGGAATTTACCGCCGGAACTTGTTGAGTTGTTTCATCTTGTAGTAGAAAGTGAGCAACAGCAAGTCATTGAAATTAATTTACAAAAGGGTAACTACGTTGTCCTTATGACGCCGCTATATAATCAAACAAAAATTCGCGGTGCTGTGGCGGTGCTTCGTGATATGACAGAAGAGCGTCGCCTTGAAAAAATGCGTCAAGATTTTATTGCGAATGTGTCTCATGAATTGCGCACACCGATGGTTATGCTCCAAGGGTATAGTGAGGCAATCTTGGATGATATTGTTCAAACAAAAGAAGAAATAAATGAATTTGTACAAATTATTTATGATGAGTCAGTTCGTTTAGGTCGCCTTGTGAATGAGCTTTTAGATTTAGCGCGTATGGAAAGTGGTCATGTTGAATTGCATATATCTGAAGTGGATATTCATCCATTTGTTGAGAAGATTGGACGCAAATTTCAAGGGATTGCAAAAGAAAAAAATGTGCGGTTAACAGTTGATTTCCGTAATCCAATTGAGCAACATTCGCTTGATCCAGATCGTATGGAGCAAGTATTAACGAACTTAATTGACAATGCAATCAGGCATACAAATGCAGGTGGTCATGTTGAGCTTATTATTGATACGAAAAATAATGGACTCATGTTTGAAGTGCAAGATTCAGGTGCTGGTATTCCTGAAGAAGACATTCCGTTCTTGTTTGATCGTTTTTATAAAGCTGATAAAGCAAGAACACGTGGGAAAACAGGTGGTACTGGTTTAGGGCTTGCAATTGCTAAAAACATTGTACAAGGGCATAATGGTAAAATTTCTATATCAAGTGTCGTTGGAGAAGGAACAATATTCTCTGTATATTTACCAGGTCAATCAATATAAGTGATATTGTTGTGAGTGAATACTGAAGTTCTAGTATTTTTTATTCTTTTTGAGTTTATAATATTTTCTCAATGGAATGAAGAATATTAGAGCTTTTTGTTTTATTGTACTATTTGTAGATGGTAGTCTCTCTATGAAAGTTGATTGAAAGACAAGAAGCTTAGACTAAGGAAAGAATAAATCCATGTTGATTTGCTGGCATATAACTCACGGCTATGAAAATAAAAGAAGGTCTCCGCTCATTTTCTCCTTCTGTTCTCACATGGCATGGGGCTAAAAGGTACTGACCGTTTCTACGCATGGTCGGATGCTCTCTCCCATCAAAAAAAGAAAGGTTTAAGTCGTTTTTTCAATGTATACTTACATTTGATGGATCGTGTAATGAATAAAAATTAAAAAGAGAGGTGTAGAATATTTGAAACTATATACGAAAACAGGAGATAAAGGACAAACGAGTATTATAGGTGGACGAGTTGATAAAGATCATATTCGTGTAGAAGCATATGGAACAATTGATGAGGCGAATTCTCATATTGGATATGCGATGACTATGCTTCAAGAAGAATGCTTTCAAGACATACATGAGGAGCTTGAAAAGATTCAGCATGAATTGTTTGATTGCGGTGGGGATTTAGCAATTGTGCAGCAAAAATTACCTTATAAAGTAACAGAAGAAATGGTCATATATTTAGAGGGACGAATTGATCACTACATAGAAGAAGCGCCGCCATTAGAGTGTTTTATTTTACCTGGCGGGAGCCCAGCATCTGCGGTGACCCATGTTGCACGTACGGTAACGCGGAGAGCTGAGCGCTATATTGTATCATTAGGAAAGCAAGAGGAAATAAATGAAGTTGTATTACGATATGTCAATCGATTATCTGATTATTTATTCGCGATAGCTAGGGTGATAAATGCTCGCCTTATGGTGAAAGATGTTGAATATAAACGAAGTGCAATTGTTTTTCGTAAAAAGGAAGTGGAGTAATTCACTTTCTTTTTTGTATACTTTTTTCCGTAATATACCACAATAGAGAAAGTGTGGCGGTTATTAAAAAACGGAGGATGTATATGAAAGGCTTAAAAGTCGGGATACTTGTCTTTGGATTGTTTTTTAGTTCTCAATTATATGGTTATGCTGAGGACGGACGATGGACATGGCCGGTAGATGGAAGAATTAGTGACTATTTTGGAACAAGAAATGGAAAACACTATGGTATTGATATAGCTGCTCCAATCGGAACACCGATTGCAGCTATTCGAGGTGGAACGGTGACAAAATCCTATTTTTCAAATAGTTATGGAAATGTAGTGTTTATTAAGCATGGAGAATATGAGGCCGTTTACGCCCATCTAAATAAGAGATATGTATTTCAAGGGAATCATATTACAAGAGGTGAGGTAATTGGTGAAGTGGGAAACACAGGTGAATCACGAGGTGCACATCTGCACTTAGAAGTTCATAAAGGTGCTTGGACATTTGGGAAAAGAAATGCAATGAATCCATTGTTTGTTTTAAATGAAGAAAGGGATCAAGTGGTTTCATCATCGATGTATATTGTGCAAAAAGGGGATACATTGGTCAGTATTGCCCGTAAGTTTGGCATGACTGTTCATGAGATAAAAGTAAAAAATGCATTACAACAAGATCGAATTTATCCAAATCAAAAATTATATATGAATTAAAAAAAGGGCTAGTAGGACTAGCTCTTTTTTTACCAAAAAATAAAGACACATATAAATCCAGAAATGGCTAAATAGCTATAATAATAAAAGACCTTTGTCCTTGTTTTTTCCTTCGTTCGAAATAATACAATGGTTGGTTCGATTAGTCCAATTGTAAAGCAAAGTAGACCAAGGAGCATACAGCCGATAGAAAACGAATACAAGGCAACTTGTACTTGAAATGGAATTATCCACTTTAATAAAAATGCAATAAGTGCTGTATAACAAATGCTGCCTATATATTTGTTTAAAGTTGTATTGGAACGAAAACCAGGAAGCTTTTTCAAAAAGGATCGGGAAACAACTTCTGTTTGTAAAGAAGTATGTTCTTTAATTATTTTTTGGGCCTCTTTCCCTTTATGAAAGAGAGAGAGAATCCAATTTCGTTTTCCTTGGAAAACAAATTGTGATGTTGTTAAATAGTGATCAATTTTCACTTTACCCCAACTTTTCCACAGATGACGCTCGTGTAGCTTTAGTTTACTTTCTGTTGTTTTATCATACTGGTATACACTAATTCCTTCTTTGTCAAAAGTAGCATAGTATGTTTCTCTTGAAAATGTGCCTAAATCAATTGGACAGTAGAAAAGTAATTCCTTTTTTAAATAAAAGTATTCTTTTCTTAAGTTTTTTTTCATCGTTTCTTGAATAGAGTGTCTTTTTTCTTTCTTCATGACATTTCCTCCGTATTAAGAAAATGCTCTTATCTTAACAATTCAACATCTTATCACTTTTCTGTATGAATGACTAGGGAATTACGCAGGAAAAAGTCAGATTGTAAAAAATATGGATTGTGTTGTCAAATAATTCGATAGCTTTTTTATTGAGTATTAATAAGACAAATCTTATATAGAACGATGCTTACTATTCGTAAGTTATAAACATTTTTATTCACAACTGTATGATGTTGTTGTATAATGGTGAAGAAAATAGAATATCGGTCTATCTTCGGGGCAGGGTGAAAATCCCGACCGGCGGTGATGAACAGTTGCTTTTCGTTCTAAGCCCGCGAGCCGTTAAGGCAGGATTTGGTGAGATTCCAAAGCCGACAGTACAGTCTGGATGGGAGAAGATGGAGGTTCAAGCGTTCAAAAAAGATAGCTCTTTGAACGTCTGTTTGATGTGCCTAAAAATTCTCCCTTTGTGTAAACCACAAAGGGTTTTTTCGTATCATGAAAAAATAGGCATAGCAGAACCTTTCCACTTTCCATGAGATGATCGATGGAAAAGGAGAGAGAATGATGAAACAAAAAAACAATGTAGTACAAATGGTGAGTGTAGCGATGCTTAGTAGTATTGCGTATTTGCTTATGATGTTGGATTTTCCATTTCCAGGACTTCCGCCATTTTTAAAAATTGACTTTAGTGATGTGCCAGCTTTAATTGCAGCGATTATTTTTAGTCCGATTGCAGGTGTAGTTGTAGAAGGGATAAAAAATATCCTTCACTATGGGATTCAAGGAAGTTTAACCGGAGTTCCGGTTGGAGAGGTAGCTAATTTCATTGCGGGATGTCTATTTATTGGTCCAGCGGCATTCTTATTTCGTAAGCATCGCACAGTAAAAAGTTTAACAACAGGGTTAATGTTAGGAACGGTTGCTATGTCTATCATTATGAGTGTGTTAAATTATTTCATTATTTTACCAGCGTACACTTGGTTTTTAAATCAGCCTGCTATGTCTAGCAGTGGTATGCGACAAATGATTGTAGCGGCAATTCTACCATTTAATTTAATTAAAGGAATTGTTGTAACAGTTGTGTTTGTAGCGCTGTTTTCACGTTTAAAAGTATGGGTATTTGCAAAAATGAAAAATGCATAGAAATTTTGGCCATCAGAGGAGAGGATATCGCTGATGGCTTTTTAAATTGTAAGTTAGATGAATAACAAAAAATCCCCCTCATAAAATGAGGGGGATTTTTTGAAGTTAATAAAAAGACTATTCGAATTTTAAAGCGTCGCCATCGAATGATTCGTCAGCAACTTTAATTGAGTCAGTTGGACAACCTTCAAATGCGTCCATCATGTCGTCAATTAATACATCTGGAATTTCAACGATACCTTGGTTATCATCTAATGTTACAAATGCAATACCTTCATCATCGTAATCATAAATGTCTGGTGCAGCAGCTCCGCAAGCTCCGCATGCGATGCAAGTGTCTTTATCAACAATTGTATATTTTGCCATATTCTTTTCCCTCCTGATAATATGTATGTGAAAATATTCGCTATAAAAATTATAACCTTATTGTAAAACGGTTTTTCAAACTTTTCAACATAAAATTATAATGATAATGCTTATCAATTAGAGTGTCAACTTATTTTTGATTTATTTCACAAGATTTTCAAAATGCCTAAATGCTGTACAGTTTGATACAATAGAAAATATAAAGTGAAACTTCTATCAGTGGGGTTCTCTTCATCCCTATCGATAGAAAGCTTTCACCAATCGGGCTTTTACTGTCAGCAAATAGCGGGATAAATGTAATTGAAAGGTGGAAGCGGTGATGCAGTTACAATATACTTTACTATATTGCATAAAACAATTAAATGGTGAACGAACTGTTTCTTCCATTTATCACCTTTTAAAAGGAAAACGTTCTTCACAAACACTACAAGACGGAAATATATTTCACATTTCTTTTCTGTTTGGAATATACAAATCATTACAACGTTCTGATTATGATCAGGAAATTGAACATGTATTGCATAAAGAATGGATTCAGAATGTACATGAAAATACGTACATTTTAACTGATGCTGGAAAGGAACAACTGGAAACTTGGAAAAAAACACTTTCTTTTCCACAGTATTTACATGGTTTACACTATGGTGATCTTGGCGAGCTTTTTTGGAAACGACTTTCATTAATTATTCAAACTGTGTCAAATTTACAACAGCAAAATGCGAAATTTATTCCTATTCAACAAGATACAGAGATCATGATGTGGGTCAAGCAGTTCCTCATCGGGATACCGTATACAAGAAGTGAACTTGCGGCAGGTTTGTGGAAAGAGATACATATGCTGTTGAAAGATACTTTGCCAATAGAAGCAACGATTTTTACATATCGACTAACTGGGTATGAACGGATTGGATATACATTAAAACAACTTGCAGAAATTACAAACCAAGATGTATTTCGCATCTATCTCTTATTTTGGGGTACCATTCATTTCTTTATTCAATCTGTTCGAGAGAATGAAAAAGAGTTTCCGTTATTAACAAAAATTATTTCTTATCCGAATGAAAGGGCAGATTTGTTTAGTTTATCCACGCAGAAAACATATCAGCTTTGGAGACAAGGGCTCTCTTTAGATGAAATTGCAACGATTAGAAATTTAAAGGTTGCAACAATAGAGGATCATTTTGTTGAAATTGCATTACGAGAACGAGATTTTTCTATTGAAATGTTCATGGGGAAAAATAAAATTAAGCATGTGCAGCGCATTATTGAAACATTACAAACACGTAAGTTGCGTGTATTAAAGCAAGCGGTAGGAGAAACAGTTTCTTATTTTGAAATTCGTCTTGTGTTAGCACAGATGGAGGGTGTAAATGAGACTTGAGGATTATCTGTATAAGTGGTTTGGTTATAACGAATTTCGTCAAGGACAGAAAGATGTTATTGTGGATTTGTTGCAAGGAAAAGATGTTGTGGCGATGCTTCCAACTGGAAGAGGAAAATCAATGTGCTATCAACTTCCAGGTCTTATGCGAGATGGAACAGTACTGATTGTTTCTCCATTACTATCCTTAATGGAAGATCAGGTAGCGCAGCTTAAATATATAGTAAAGGATCGTGTGATTGCGTTTAATAGTTTCCGTACATTAACTGAGAAAAAAGAAGCGATAAAAAGATTATCTTCTTATAAATTTGTCTTTGTCTCGCCTGAAATGCTGCAAACTGAAGCAATAATAAGAGAACTAAAAAAGATTCATATTTCGCTATTTGTCGTTGATGAAGCACATTGTATTTCGCAATGGGGTTACGATTTTCGAACAGACTATAAAAAATTAGATCAAGTTATAGCGGCTATTGGACATCCTCCGGTATTAGCATTAACAGCTACTGCAACAAAAGAAGTATTACAAGATATTATAAAAAGTTTAAAACTTACGAATGTAGCAGAGCATGTGTATTCGATTGATCGTCCAAATATTGCAATGGAAGTACAATTTGTACAAACAATAGAAGAAAAAAAGGAAGCGCTTCTCACGCAAGTTACTTATTTACAAGGACCAGGAATTATTTATTGTTCTAGCAGGGCTTGGACGGAGCGCCTGACAGAATATTTAAGGAGTAAAGGTATAGCAGATGTTGCATTTTATCATGGTGGAATGGAACATGAAGAGCGGATGTTAATTCAGCAACAATTTATGAATGATCAACTGCAGCTTGTTATATGTACAAGTGCATTTGGTATGGGGGTAAACAAGCCGAATACAAGATATATTATTCATTTTCATTATCCAGCAAATATTGCTTCTTATTTACAAGAAATCGGTAGAGCGGGAAGAGATGGAGAGATGAGTATTGCGATTCTACTTTGTAGTCCATTGGATCATGATCTACCAGTTTCTATCATTGAGGATGAATTACCAAATAAACAGCAAATTCAATTTTTATTTTCCTTACTACAAGAGAAGATGTTCCAAACGAAAGTATTGCCAATGGAAGATGTGGAAGAAATTTGTTATAATGCCGCAAGGTTTAGTGAGCAGCATTGGCGTTTTGTACGTTATCATTTAGAAAAGATGAAAATCATACAACAGAAGAAGCTCATTATGGAATCCTTGTCAGATGAGAAAATGAAAAAATTGATGTTAGAAGTGGACGGGCGTCTTCGGAATAAATATAGGCAATTAGAAAATATGAAATCGTGGCTCCAGTTTAAAGGGTGTAGACGGGAACAAATGCTACATCAATTTGGATATAAGAAGGAAGCTGAGGTAAAAAACTGCTGTGACTACTGCGGTATTTCCAAAGAAGATTATAAAAAAAGACGAGCAAGACAATCAATTTTCGACTATAATTGGGAAGCGGAGTTACAATTGCTCTTTGGTATGAGAGAACGGAGGAATGATGGACATTCAAAGGCGTAGTATTGAAGACATAGGTCCGAAAGAAATACGGCTTAACCTCTATATAACACAATTAATAATTATAGGTGTTGGCTGCGCATTAGCCTATATATTATTTCCAAATAGGAATGAATTTTATGATTTGTGGAAATGGGAACCTGTTTCCATCCTTATAATAGGTAGTGGAGTTGCGGGTGGTGTCATCTTATTTGATTATATTGCAATGCAAGTGTTCCCAGAATCGTGGTTTGATGATGGTGGAATTAATGAGCGGATGTTCCAAGGGATTTCTGTTATACAATTATTAGTTATTACGTTTGTTATTGGATTTGCTGAAGAATTTTTATTTCGGGGTGTGTTACAGACGCATTTCGGACTTGTAATTGCTAGCCTTATTTTTGCTGTTTTACATATTCGATATGTGATGAAGCCATTCTTATTTTGCTTTGTATGTATGATTAGTTTTGTATTTGGATATGTGTTTCAATGGACAGGAAATTTGTTTATAACAATTTTTGCACACTTTCTTGTTGATTTTATAATGGGACTTCAATTAAGAAAATAAATGAAAGGTGGTGGTGAACAGCATGAGGAAACAAATTCCCGATTTTGAAGAAGAATTGGAAGAAGAGCAAACAGAAGAAGGTTTACCGCCGCGAAGTGAGGTTCATAGAAATAAAGAAAAGAAAAAATCTAAATTTAAGATTAACCACTTTTTTGTTCGAGTTTTAACATTTTTATTTATTTTGTTACCACTTAGTATTTTATGGTATACGGATAAGTATATCGAAGTAAAAAGTGCAAAAGAGAATGATGTCCCTGGAACAAATGCGTTTGAAGTGATTTTTTTCGATTCAAATAAACATGGTGAAGGAAAAAAGAAGCAGCCAGAAAAATTTGAAACGCATATTGTAAAAGCAGGTGAGACATTTGAAAGTATTGGGAAACAGTATTTTCCCAATGAAGATGGGGCTACAATCATTAAACGCTATAACAATTTACAAGACAATCAGTTAGAAGTGGGAAAAGAATTGAAAATTCCTGTCAAAAAGAAAACGGAGAAGGAATAGTAGCTGTAAAATAATGGTTATATGAGTGATTGAAAAGGTGAATGAAGTCTTTTGTATCGGATGAGATTTTATTCATCTTTATTGCAATATAGCTTGATAAAATTACATTTTGTTGAGAGGGAAGTTGAGAAAAATATATGTTGTGGATTTTAGGTGGCACGTTCATATGTATTGGCTTTATTTGTCTTTTTATGATGTATAGAGAAGCATTGCGTAATACATTGCTAGAACACACTTTATCATTTGTAAATTTCCCGGAAAGCTTTGGAAAGGTCAGGATATTTTTCATTTCAGATATTCATAGGAGAATTGTTTCGCCTTCTTTAATTGAAAATGTAAAAGGAAAAGCTGATTTTGTTATTATTGGCGGTGATTTAGCTGAGAAAGGTGTATCGTTATCACAAATTGCTGCTAATGTTCAAACATTAAGTAAAATTGGTCCTATATATTTTGTATGGGGAAATAATGATTATGAAATTGACTATCATGAACTAGATGCGTTATTACTAGAACATGGTGTGAAAATTTTAGATAATACAAGAGTGCTGTTTGAATCAGATTCTGGCGACAAGCTTTGCTTATTAGGGGTGGATGATGTTGGATTAGAACGGGATCGTTTAGACTTGGCACTAGCAGATTGTCAAGAAAATGGCTTTCGTATTCTTATTAGTCACAATCCTGTTATTGTAAACAAAATGTCTGGACAAGAACAAATTTCCCTCGTATTAAGTGGTCATACCCATGGGGGACAAATTCGTCTATTTCATTTTAAACGATATCTAAAAGGCGGCGTATATAAGTATCCGAATACAACTTTATTTGTGAGTAATGGGTATGGAACGACATTGATACCACTACGTTTTCGAGCTCCAGCCCAAACGCACTTAATTACGTTGCAAGGAAAAAAATAAGAGATGTTCGGTTTAAAGGTGGGAAAAACATGCCAACTTTAAAAGGGAAATATAATATAAAAGCTGTTTCGAATATGCTTGGAATTCAGCCGAGTACGCTGCGGGCTTGGGAGAGACGATATCATATTATTGCTCCAAAGCGCAATGATGCTGGGCATCGCCTATATACAGAAGAGCATGTGAGAATTTTAAAATGGTTAATGTATAAAGTGAATGAAGGATTTACGATTGGTCAAGCAGTCCAGTTATTAGAGAGCAATCGATTGCAAAATCACAATTTAGTTGAAGTAGCGTACAGTACAGAAGTGTTTTTAGTAGACGATATCCTTCATTATTTGTTAAAATTTGATGAAAAGCATGCCCGTGAATTATTAAACGAGGCATTTGTTATTTATACAACAGAAAAAGTAATCACTCATATATTTGTTAAGATTATTGATAAATTGGAGACTATGCGGAGAAATGATGAGATAACAGCTGTACAAGAGCGGTATATAGATTCATTTTTATGTTCACGCATTGGAATGATTTATCATAATACGCATACTAATTTTATTTTGCCAAAAGCTTTGGCTATATGCGCACCAGGAGAATTGAATACATTAAACCTTTTTGTTTTCACAATATATTTACGTTTGAAAGGCTATCAAGCAACATATTTTGGGACAGGCCTAGAGGAAGATGAGATTCATACAGTTATTAAGCAATTTGCACCCAAATATGTGTTTATATCATGTTCAAAAGAGCGATATTTGAAAGGCGCACTAAATTTGATTAAGAAGTTGCAAAGTCAGAATTCAAAGATCTGCATAGGGCTTGTTGGATTTGCAAGTCAGTTTGTTTCAGATGAAGACAAGATTGGACTTCAAAATGTGTTCGTTGGTGATACAAAAAAAGAATGGGATAAATGGTTAAATACGTCGGAATAGTTGTTCGAAAAGAACCATCTATTTTCTATTTCATATAATAAAAATTAGATACAACGGTTACGTAGGGAGGTTACAAGATGAGGCTGGAACGTTTAAATTATAATAAAATCAAAATTTTCCTAACGTTTGACGATTTATCTGAGCGAGGATTGACGAAGGAGGATTTATGGAAAAATGCTCCGAAAGTGCAACAATTATTTCGCGATATGATGCAAGAAGCAAATAAAGAACTTGGATTTGAAGCGGATGGTCCAATTGCGGTTGAAGTTTTTTCTTTACAAGCACAAGGAATGGTTGTAATTGTCACAAAAGAAAATCACGAAACCGATACAGAAGATGAGTTTCGTGATGAGTTTATCGAGATGCAAGTAACTCTAGATGAGAGTGAACATATATTGTATGAATTTGCAACGTTTGAAGATGTGATTACGTTGGCAAATCGTTTGTATAATCTCGGTGTAACCGGAGGGAAACTCTACACATGGGATGGGCGTTTTTATCTTTGGATGGAAGAAGAAACACCATTATTAAAGGCAGATATTATTGCGATTTTGGCAGAATACGGTAATTCTTCTACAGCAACAATTTATCGTATTATGGAATATGGAAAAGAATTAATGGATTCTCAAGCAATTCAGCAAATATACAAGTATTTTGTCTTAAAACAAAACCTCAGCTAGTAGAAATAGCTTGAGGTTTTGTTAGTATTTTGCGATATTAGATAGACTAAAATACATTGTGATATAAAAAACATTTAAATATTTAAGTATTTTACTTTTCTAAAAGCGATAAAAGGACTATAATAATAGTGAAAACGCTTGCAATAAAGAATAGTTTGTATACATTTGTTAGCGTTTTCTATTGCATTCCAAATTTAACGGTGTATACTAGGCAATGAAGGTTTACTAAACAAGTGAAATTACAGGGGGTTTACTTACTATGGTAGCCGAAAAGGGAGCTCAAACACAAACACAACAAAGGGAGCAACATTTTGAATTGTTGAATTCAACACAAATTGTTATTAACGAAGCCCTAGAAAAGTTGGGTTATCCAAACGAGGTATATGAATTACTGAAAGAACCAATTCGTATGATGACAGTGAAAATTCCAGTTCGTATGGATGACGGGACTGTTAAAATATTTACAGGATATCGCGCACAGCACAATGATGCTGTTGGTCCAACGAAAGGTGGAATTCGCTTCCATCCAAACGTAACAGAAAACGAAGTGAAAGCACTTTCTATTTGGATGAGTTTAAAATGTGGTATTGTTGATTTACCATATGGTGGAGGTAAAGGTGGTATCATTTGTGATCCACGTGAAATGTCTTTCCGTGAATTAGAAAGATTAAGCCGTGGATATGTACGAGCAATTAGCCAAATTGTTGGTCCAACAAAAGATATTCCTGCTCCAGATGTATTTACAAACTCACAAATTATGGCATGGATGATGGATGAATATAGCCGCATCGATGAATTTAATTCGCCTGGATTTATTACAGGGAAACCGCTTGTATTAGGTGGATCTCATGGGCGTGAAACAGCAACTGCAAAAGGTGTAACAATCTGTATTCGCGAAGCTGCGAAAAAACGCGGTATCGATATTAAAGGCGCTCGCGTTGTTGTCCAAGGGTTTGGGAACGCTGGTAGCTTCTTAGCTAAATTTATGCATGATGCTGGTGCAAAAGTAATTGCGATTTCTGATGCTTACGGTGCACTACATGATCCAAATGGATTGGATATCGACTACTTACTAGATCGTCGTGACAGCTTCGGAACAGTAACGAAATTGTTCAACAATACAATTTCAAACAAAGAGCTATTAGAACTTGATTGTGATATTTTAGTTCCAGCTGCAATCGAGAACCAAATTACAGAAGAGAATGCTGCGGATATTAAAGCGAAAATTGTTGTAGAAGCAGCAAATGGTCCAACTACATTAGAAGCAACTAAAATTTTAACAGAACGCGGTATTTTACTTGTTCCTGATGTATTAGCAAGTGCTGGTGGTGTTACTGTATCTTACTTCGAATGGGTGCAAAATAACCAAGGTTACTATTGGTCAGAAGAAGAAGTAGAACAACGTTTAGAAAAAGTAATGGTAAGATCATTCGATTCTATTTACGAAACATCACAAGTTCGTAAAGTAAACATGCGTTTAGCAGCCTATATGGTTGGTGTACGTAAAATGGCAGAAGCTAGCCGCTTTAGAGGCTGGGTATAATAGAATAAAGAGTTTAGAGAGAACGTGGTTTCCTTCAAGGAAACCACGTTTTTTTATTGAAGTACATAATAAGGATCATAGAAAAGGTGGAGATAAAATTGCAAATGAAGATTGATGTGAGTGAGTGGATGAATTGGAAAAGAGAATCGTATATTTAGAAGAAAGGTTAAAGAAAAGGAATTCTAGTGAAAGGGCGAGTGTACTGCAAATATTTGGAGAAGGAATTATGTCTTTGTTGTTTGGAGTATGTATTGTTGGGCCAGTGATAGCTATCGTCTGGGGAATTATAATATTACTTTTAAAGTGGTTCGGTTAAATAATTACTGTTAATAGGTGTAATATTGTTAAAAGTGGATGATCGATTACAAAAAATAAAAAAGAACACTTGTTCCAACAGAACACTTGTGCTATACTCTCTTTAGATAAACAAAACGGAAACAAGATAAGGAGAGATTAATAATGAAAATGACAGCAGACCAAAGATTTATGATGCCAACAGATGTTATGGAACGGGTAGAGGTTTTACGAAAAAAACATGTAAAACGTTCCTCTTTGTTACAATCCGTAAATAAATTTTTCGGTTTAGATACAAAAGAAGACTGTGTTTGGTTTTATGGGTTTTATGGAACGGCTGTAAGTATTTTATTATTTATGGTATTTACTTCGAATATTTTTGATTTTCTCTTTGTGTAAGAAATGTGCTATATAGATATCGAGGTTGAATACATATATAAAGAAGAAAGGTAATTTTCTAGAGCGGAGTTGATAGACATGGTGATGTTCCCTATAGAGCGAAATTATATTGGGTACGGAAGCTCCCGACCAGGAATCCGCCTTTCGAAGGTGAGGTTCATTGTAAGCCATGATACGGGGAATCCTGGCAGCAATGCGATAGGAAATCGAGATTACTTTAACGAAATACAACCGAAAGCATCGGCGCATACTTTTATAGATGATACAACCATTTTAGAAATTATCCCAATTGATGAGGTAGCGTATCATGTAAGATATAATGTACCAACAGACAATGATTTGTTTGGTTATGATGCGAACAAAGCAGCAATTGGTGTTGAAATGTGTTATGGAGGTAATGTTAACTTTTGGGATTCTTACACGCGGTTTACATGGTACCATGCTTATTTATGTCATACATTCAATTTAAATCCTAAAAAGGATATTGTATCTCATAAAACACTTGATCCTACGAGGAAGATTGATCCAGAAAATGTATTGGGACAACAAGGAATACGATTTAGGCAATTTTTAGCGGACGTCTATCGAATGTACGTATCGTTTAGATGACAAATATATGAAAAATGAATACAATAAAGATAGGTGCCTACTGCTGAAAGTAGGTTTTTTCTTGTTTTGTAATAAATAGAGATTGAGGCAGAAGACTAGGAGTGAACCGAGTATGCAAAAAGAAACAGCTATTATAATCGGGGGCGGACCGTGTGGATTAGCAGCAGCGATTTCACTGCAGCAACAGGGAATCAATCCACTAGTAATTGAAAAAGGAAATATTGTGAATGCGATTTATCATTATCCGACTCATCAAACGTTTTTTTCCTCTAGTGAAAAGTTAGAGATTGGTGATGTTGCTTTTATTACAGAAAACCGCAAACCAGTTCGTAATCAAGCGCTTGCGTACTATCGTGAAGTGGTAAAGCGTAAAGGTGTGCGAGTAAATGCATTTGAACGCGTAGAACAAGTGCAAAAGGATGGGAACTTCTTTAGAGTAAGTACGACGAAGCGTGATGGAAATACGGAAACATACGCTGCGAAATATATCGTAGTGGCAACGGGATATTATGATAATCCAAACTATATGAACGTTCCTGGAGAAAAATTGGAGAAAGTATCTCATTATTTTAAAGAGGGACATCCTTATTTTGACCGAGATGTAGTTGTAATAGGAGGGAAAAATTCAAGTGTAGATGCTGCGTTAGAACTTGTAAAAGCTGGAGCACGTGTAACGGTGTTATATCGCGGGGGAGAATATTCGCAGAGTATTAAGCCGTGGATTTTACCTGAATTTGAAGCGTTAGTACGTAATGGTACGATTCAAATGCAGTTTCATGCTCACGTAAAAGAAATTACCGAACATACGCTTACGTATACAAGCAACGGAGAGTTATTTACAATTCAAAATGACTTTGTATTTGCGATGACGGGATACCACCCGGATCATAGTTTCCTAACAAAAATGGGAGTAGAAATTGATAAAGAAACAGGGCGTCCGATATTTACAGAAGAAACAATGGAAACGAATGTGGAGAATATCTTTATTGCGGGTGTTATTGCAGCTGGAAATAATGCGAATGAAATTTTTATTGAGAATGGAAGATTTCATGGTGGAGCAATTACACAAACAGTTGTATCAAGAGAACAAAAATAAGCTGTCGAATTTTTCGACAGCTTATTTTTTAATCGTGCATAAACATTTGTTGGATTTTATCTTGAGAATGAGTACATTCTAAAGCAACAAGTAGTTTAATACGAGCTTTTTGGGCATTTAAACCGTATGTGAAAACAATTCCCATATCTTTTAATTGTTTTCCTCCACCCTCATAGGAATATACGTCTTGGACAATTCCATTAAAGCAGCGAGAAACGAGAACAATTGGAATCCCTTTAATTATTAAGCGTTGTAAACTAGAAAGCGTTCGTGGTGGTAAATTACCTTGACCAAGTGCTTCGATTACAATCCCATCGACCGGTAGGTTTTCAATTGCTGCTAATAATGTATCATCCATACCAGCGTATGCCTTTAACACAACAACATTTTTAGAAATTTGCCCAATCATGTATGTTTCATGATTTACGAGAGCGTGATGGAAGACAACGCCGCGTTTTGTCACCATACCGATTGGTCCGTATTGAGGGCTTTGGAATGTTGCAACATTACTTGTATGTGTTTTTGTTACATTTGTTGCACAGTGAATTTCGTCGTTTAACACGACAAGAACACCTTTTCCAAGCGCTTCGCTGCTACTTGCAACCTTTACAGCTGATAAAAAGTTATATAAACCGTCAGCACCCAATTCATTGCTAGAGCGCATTGCACCTGTTACAACGATTGGAATGTTCGCTTGTACAGTTAAATCTAAAAAGTATGCAGTTTCCTCTAATGTATCTGTACCATGTGTAATGACAACGCCATGGATATCTTCATGTTTTACTCTTTCGTCAATGATGATTTGTAATTGTAACATCTCGCTAGGAGTCATATGAGGAGATGGAAGATGAAAGACATCTTCAACGATTAAATCAATATCATCCGCTAAATTTGGAATGAATTTTAAAAGAGGATTTTGTTCCCCTGGTTGTACAACCCCAGTTTCTTTATCTTCTTCCATTGCGATTGTTCCACCTGTGTGTAAAACTAGGATTTTTTTCAATGCTTATACCCCTTTCTAGTCAAAAAATACATTTAGAACATACCATGTTTTTACTAGATTCGACAATGGAAATGTATAAAAGTTTGTATTAGAAATGAAAATAAAGTTGACTACTTTATTTTGGAAATAATTGAAGGGAATGGATTCTTAATTTTTTTATCGTGAGTTGTTAGAATGAGTGAGAAAAATGAAAAGAGGATATTTCTTTGAAAAAAATTGAGGGAGCTTTAATTCGTATATTATTGATTCAATTTATTTGTCTCTGCATTATTCAATTGCTTTTCATGCAAGAATCCACAGTGAAATATTTATCAAAAATCGTTTATTATGAAGGAGTTACAAGTGAAAATATAACTGATATTTTACAAGTCAATAAGTAGTTTTCATTTTCTTCTAGTAAGGATTGTGCTACAATAATTGAGGGTTTAATCGGTATGAAACAAGCGTAGAGAAGCAGGGGATTTGTACCTGCTTTTCATTTTGTTTTATAAGTGAAAAAAATGAGGTGTTACAGTGGATAAACGAATTTCAATTGCGATAGATGGTCCAGCAGCTGCTGGAAAAAGCACAGTTGCAAAGGTTGTTGCGAAAGAACTTTCTTATGTCTATATTGACACAGGTGCAATGTATCGTACGCTTACATACGCTGCTCTGGAACAAAATGTAGATATTGAAAATGAAGAAAGTTTAATGGAAGTTTTAAAAAATGTGAATATTGATTTTCAGCAAGGTGAAAATACACAACTAGTTTTCTTAAACGGCAAGGATGTATCTGAAGCGATTCGTACACCGAATGTAACAAATCGCGTATCAATTGTTGCCAAGCATCGTCTTGTTCGCGAAGAGATGGTGCGCCGCCAACAAGCTCTAGCAGAAAAGGGCGGGGTGGTAATGGATGGTCGTGATATTGGTACGCATGTGCTACCTAATGCGGAAGTGAAGATTTTTATGCTTGCTTCTGTTCAAGAGAGAGCGGAGCGTAGACACCTTGAAAATGCGAAGAAAGGCTTCGCTTCTAGTTTGGAGCAATTGAAAAAAGAAATTGCCAAGCGTGATAAATTAGATTCAGAGCGCGAAGTTTCTCCGTTAAAAAAAGCGGATGATGCATTGGAGTTAGACACAACTTCTTTATCAATTGAAGAAGTTGTCCAAAAAATCATGGATATTGTTTCTGGAGCGTTTGCAAAATAAAGAAAGAGGGAATCCTCTTTCTTTTTTTTATTTTAAAAATATTAGTATAACAGAGAATAGTGAAACACTTCCCTTGACAAATAAGTCAATTTGTAAGAAGTTAGTAAAAGAAGAGAAACTGTCAGAATATATTCGCTATTATATTTTAAAACATACTTTATTCAAGGAGATTTTGCTGTATACTATTTATATAGGCTTCTATATCTTCTATGAAGTGTATAGCAAAAAATAGGTTATTGTATGTATTGGAAGCGAGTATATGCTAAAAATTTCTTATAACATGCAAATGAAAACATTTGTTTTCATTTCGTATATACATAAAAAAGCTTTGTCAATTCTGTAGGGAGGTATTTCCATGGTAGAAAAAATGAATGAAGAAGTTGTGGATTCAAAAGCATTACAAGTGGGTGACGTTGTTACAGGTTCTGTAACAAAGGTTGAAGAAAAACAAGTTCTTGTAAATGTTGGATACAAAACAGATGGCGTTATTCCGATTAGTGAATTAGCTAACGTTCATATTGAAAAAGCGAGCGATGTTGTAAAATTAGATCAAAATCTTGAATTAAAAGTTATTAAATTAGAAGATGATGATCTTGTATTATCGAAACGTGCTGTTGATGCAGAAAAAGCATGGGTAGAGTTGCAAGAAAAATTCACTTCAGGTGAAGTTTTTGATGTTACTGTAAAAGATATTGTGAATGGTGGTTTAGTTGTGGATCTTGGTGTCCGTGGATTTATTCCAGCTTCACTTGTAGAAATGCACTATGTAGAAGATTTTACTGATTATAAAGGAAAAACATTAGCGGTGAAAATTGTTGAATTAGATCGTGAAAAAAATCGTGTTATTCTTTCACATAAAGCAGTTGTAGAACAGGAATTAGAATCAAAGAAAAAAGAAGCGATTTCTTCTTTAAAAGAAGGAGACGTTGTGGAAGGTACAGTTCAACGATTAACTGACTTTGGTGCTTTTGTGAATGTTGGTAATGTAGATGGTTTAGTACACATTTCACAAATTTCTCATGACCGCGTTGAACAGCCTTCTGATGTGTTAACACAAGGACAAAGTGTAAAAGTCAAAGTATTATCGGTTGATGCAGATACGCAGCGTATTTCTTTATCGATTAAAGCGGCTCAGCCAGGACCTTGGGAAAACGTTTCTGCTGAAGTTAAAGCGGGTGATATTCGAGAAGGTATAGTGAAACGAATTGTTACATTTGGTGCTTTCGTTGAAATTTTACCAGGTGTAGAAGGACTTGTGCATGTATCGCAAATTGCAAATCGTCACGTGAAAAATCCAAATGAAGTATTAGAAATGGGACAAGAAGTGAAAGTGAAAGTACTTGAAGTACATGCAGCAGAAAAACGTATTTCTTTAAGTATAAAAGAAGCTGTTGAAGAAAATAATGAAACAGAAGATTATAGCCAATATGAGCCGACTTCTGAGTCTGCAACTTTCCAATTTAGTGATATTATTGGTGAACAACTGAAAAAATTAAAGAAATAAAGAGGGGTACAAGTGGTAAGGGCAAAACGAAAATTAGAACATATTGAATACGCTCTTTCCACCGGACAGTCTCGTATACATGGCTTTCATGACATTGCTTTTGTCCATCAAAGCTTGCCAAATTCAAGTTATGAAAGCATTACATTTGAAACGGAAATCGGCGAACTTTCATTAAGTTCGCCGATTTTTATCAATGCGATGACTGGTGGTGGTGGAGATCACACATTACATATTAATGAACAGTTAGCACACGTGGCTAAGCAGCATAACCTTGCGATGGCTGTCGGTTCTCAAATGGCTGCGTTAAAAGATGAAAAAGAAGCATCTTCTTATCGAATTGTTCGAAAGGTAAATCCAAATGGAATCGTTTTTGCAAATTTGGGTAGTGAAGCGAGCGTTGAACAGGCAAAACGAGCGGTTGATATGATTGAAGCGAATGCTTTGCAAATTCATTTGAATGTCATTCAAGAACTAACGATGCCAGAAGGTGATCGGGATTTTACAGGCGTATTAGAGCGGATTGAACAAATTGTTACAAGTTCTCCGGTTCCAGTTATAGTAAAAGAAGTAGGTTTTGGTATGAGTAAAGAAACGGTACAGCAGCTAACTAATGTTGGTGTTACGGCTGTAGATGTTGGTGGTTATGGTGGCACAAATTTTGCTGCAGTTGAAAATGAGCGAAGGAAGCGAATGCTTTCTTATTTTAATGATTGGGGCATTCAGACGGTAGCTTCGATCATAGAAGCATCCTCTACAAATAAAAACCTCTCTCTTATTGCATCTGGCGGTATACAAACTGCGCTTGATGTAGCAAAAGCAATTGCATTAGGGGCACGGGCGACTGCTTTTGCTGGGTATTTTTTACGTATATTGATGAATGATGGTACCCAGAAATTAATGGATGAAATAGAACTTTTACATACGGATTTACAATTTATAATGACGGCTCTTGGAGCGAGAACACTCTCTGAGCTTCAGCGAGTGCCGCTTATTGTGAAGGGTGACACGTATCATTGGTTATCGCAACGCGGGATTGATACGACGTGCTATAGCAATAGGTAATGTTTTTTAAGTTTTTTTGCAGGTTATTTATAAATCAGAATAAGATAAGAATAAAAAATCAACCGAAAGAATCAACCGTTCGGTTGATTTTTTTTATGTACCCGCCTCGTACAATGAAGAGGAAAGGGGAAGATGAAATGAATAAGATTATTGAAGTGGATAAAGTAACGAAGTGCTATGAAACTTTTAAAGCACTATCTTTAAAAGTGAAGAAGTAACAAATACAGTGCTAAGTCAGAGAGAATTAGAGGTGTTAATTGTTCTAGCTACTGGAGCGACAAATAAAGAGATTGGTGAGAAACTCTTTATTTCAATTTCAACGGTTAAAACACACATTATTAATATATATACTAAGCTCCAAGTTTCTAATCGTGTAGAAGCAATAAAGAAAGCGTTGGAGCATGGATTAATAACATAATGAATTGTGGGAAAATGAAAAAACAGCCGATGTCGGCTGTTTTTTCATTTTGTTTAATGCTGATTTTGCTTGCGAGCTTGCTCTGGTGTATCAAGCCCAGTTGCTCCAGGATATTGCAGCGATTGGTCGCGGTCAGACTCGACACGGCGCGATTGTTTTAGTTTCTTTTCTTGGCGGTCTTTTCCCATCGTTATCTACACCTCCTTAATAGAAAGTGTTGCTGTTATAAGAAAAACTATGCAAAAAGAAGAAAAGGATTAGTTTTCATAAAAAGTTCCCATAATGGAAATGATAGGAGGAGAAAATATGGATGGAAGTTATTTTTATTTTTTAGCGTGGGTGGGCTGGGTTGTTACAACGTTTTTTTTGAAAAAAGATGAAATTCGTTGGAAAGTTAGTGCTGCTATATTAATATTTATTATTTGTTCACAGATAACGGTATCTATTGCTTCTTTCACTGTATCATTAAACGCTCTTATACTCGGTATTATTTCCTTTTTGGGGATTGCTCTATATTCTGTGTGGGAAAAAATGTATGCCTTATTGTCGGCACTTATCATTGCTATGCTATATACAAGCTTTCATTTATTAGAGGTGTATGATCCGATTTGGATTGTTATTGATCGGATTTTTATGTTAAGCGGTGCTCTTGTATATGCATCAATTTTATTACATCGAGATCGTTTATTGCGTCTATGTTCTTTATATGCCGGAGCACTACAAGGAGAAATATTGGTAACATTTATTTTTCGCAGGCTTCATTTTCCATACGAATTTGGTGGTTTGACATTCTTTGATATCATTGCTGTTTCTACACTACTGGTTATGATGATGTCTTATATCGCAAAATTATCGGCGTATAGAGGACAATTTAGAAAAAAACATGTAAAAGAAAGGCAAGGGTAATACATGACTGAATATACACCAGCCATTTTATGTGGCGTCATTGCTGGAACAGTAACGCGAATTTTGATGCTTCGTACAGATACGAGGCAGTATCCGACACGTTTACATGGAAAAATCATTCACATTGCTATGGGATTAATTGCAGCAGCTTTAGGAGCAATTGCTATTCCATCCATTTTGAAGAAGGATTTTTCAGCGATTACTTTCTTAACATTAGCTGCGTCTCAATTTCGAGATGTTCGAAATATGGAAAGGAATACACTGCAGCAATTAGATGGGTATGAGCTTGTACCGCGTGGAAACACATATATTGAGGGAATAGCTCTTGTATTTGAAAGTCGCAACTATTTAGCGATGTTAACAGCATTTGTGACAACATTTACATATATAGGGTTTCATTCGTGGATAGCTGGTGTAGTTGCTGGCACAGCGGGATTCTTTATTGCCAAAATATTGATGTCTGGTAAAAGGTTACGTGATCTTGTAGACATTGAGCATGTCCCTCTCCGCTTTGAGGGAGCAGGACTATATATTGATAATATTTATATTATGAATATTGGATTGCCCGCAAGGCAAGAAGAAATTATGAAGTATGGAATGGGCTTTATTTTAAAGCCTAAGTCTATTGACGCAAGAATAACAATTTCCAATCTTGGACAACGACAAGCAATCTTACATGATGTATCGGTTGCATTAGGCATATTTAGAGATTCTGGAACCCCGGCGTTAGTCCCCTTAGCTAAGCGCGATTTAGAAGATGGAAGAGTAGGGGTATTTGTACTCCCGCAAGATCAAGATGTAAAAAAAGCGATTGCAGTAATAGGGAATGTACCAACATTAGAAAGTGCGGTTCATATGTCATCAGAGGCCCCAAAAGGAAGGGGAGATATACGATGATGTTAGAAAGCTATATTCTTGCTGTAATTACAACGACGCCAGAAAAGTTTGCTGGGGGGGCACCTTTATTTACTTGTGACTCAAAAGAAGAAATGGAATTTGTAGCAAATAATTTAGAAGCGATTTTAGACGGTATCGCACACCGCTTACAAGAGAATGTATATATTATTGTGAAACATTAGTAACGTGTGCTATAATATGAGATGTTTTGATACGATGAGAAATATTCTGGAATGCAAATCCCTTCTTGCACAAAGAAGGGTTTTTTACATAATAAACAGAAGCAAGTTGAAAGGATGAAATTATATGCCGAAACCAGTAGTGGCAATAGTAGGACGCCCGAACGTAGGGAAATCTACTATTTTCAATAGAATTGTTGGAGAGAGAGTTTCAATTGTAGAAGATATCCCAGGCGTAACGCGAGATCGTATTTATAGTGCGGGAGAATGGTTAAATCATGAATTTAACATTATTGATACAGGTGGAATTGATATTGGAGACGAGCCGTTTTTGACACAAATTCGTCAACAAGCAGAAGTTGCGATTGATGAAGCGGATGTTATCATTTTTATGACAAATGGCCGTGATGGTGTAACAGCTGCAGATGAAGAAGTAGCAAAGATTTTATATCGTTCTAAAAAGCCGGTTGTACTAGCGGTGAATAAGGTTGATAATCCAGAGATGCGTAATGATATTTATGATTTCTATGCATTAGGATTTGGTGAGCCATTCCCAATTTCAGGTACACACGGATTAGGTTTAGGTGATTTATTAGATGAAGCAGCAAAGCATTTCCCTAAGATTGAAGAAGAGGCATATGATGACGAAACAATTCGTTTCTCATTAATTGGGCGTCCAAATGTAGGGAAATCATCACTTGTAAATGCATTGCTTGGTCAAGAGCGTGTAATTGTAAGTAACGTAGCAGGAACGACCCGTGATGCTGTTGATACACCATATAGTAAAGATGGTCAAGATTACGTTATTATTGATACAGCGGGGATGCGTAAAAAAGGGAAAGTATACGAGAGTACTGAAAAGTATAGTGTACTTCGTGCATTGAGAGCGATTGAACGATCTGACGTTGTTTTAGTCGTTTTAGATGGTGAAGAAGGAATTATTGAACAAGATAAAAAAATTGCTGGTTATGCACATGACTCAGGAAGAGCAGTAATTATTGTTGTGAATAAATGGGATGCAGTTAAAAAAGATGAAAAGACAATGAAAGCATTTGAAGAAAATATTCGTGCGCATTTCCAATTCTTGGATTATGCACCGATTGTATTCTTATCTGCGAAAACGAAAAAACGTACACAGACATTATTACCAGTTATTAATGAAGTTAATGAAAGTCATAGTATTCGTGTACAAACAAACGTATTAAACGACGTGATTATGGATGCTGTTGCAATGAATCCAACACCAACGCATAATGGACAACGTTTGAAAATCTTCTACGCAACGCAAGTCGCGGTGAAACCACCAACATTTGTTGTATTTGTAAATGATCCAGAATTAATGCACTTTTCATATGAGCGCTTCTTAAAGAATCGTTTGCGTGAGTCGTTTGGCTTCGTAGGAACGCCAATTCGAATTATTTCTAGAGCAAGAGACTAATGGAGAGGATGTGATTTTATGAAAAAAATCACAGTAGTAGGAGCAGGTAGCTGGGGCACAGCGTTAGCGATGGTATTAGCTGACAATGGTCATGATGTACGTATTTGGGGAAATCGTTCGGAGCTCATGGATGAAATCAATATGAAACATGAGAACAGCCGGTATCTCCCAGGAATTACATTGCCAAGCACAATCGTAGCCTACTCTTCTTTAGAAGAGGCATTAGTAGATGTAGATATAGTACTTTTAGTCGTGCCAACGAAAGCGTATCGAGAAGTATTGAAAAATATGAAAGATATTGTTTCACAGCCAATTACTTGGATTCATGCAAGTAAAGGGATTGAACCGGGAACTTCAAAACGTATTTCAGAAATGATTGAAGAAGAAATTCCAGCGCATCTTATTCGTGATGTTGTTGTCCTATCAGGACCAAGCCATGCGGAAGAGGTAGGGCTTCGTCAAGCGACAACTGTTACTTCAGCTGCTAAACGTATGGAAGCAGCTGAAGAAGTACAAGACTTGTTTATGAATAGTTATTTCCGAGTATATACGAATCCTGATATTGTCGGAGTAGAGCTCGGTGGGGCATTAAAAAATATTATTGCACTAGCCGCGGGTATAACGGATGGCCTTGGATTAGGTGATAATGCAAAAGCAGCTCTTATGACACGTGGTTTAACGGAAATTGCTCGTTTAGGAAGAAAGATGGGTGGTAATCCGTTAACATTTGCTGGTTTAACGGGAATGGGTGACTTGATTGTAACTTGTACAAGTGTCCATAGTCGAAATTGGCGTGCGGGAAATATGCTTGGAAAAGGATATTCATTAGAAGAAGTATTAGATAGTATGGGTATGGTAGTTGAAGGTGTACGAACAACGAAAGCTGCATATGAGATGGCTGAGAAAATGAAAGTTGAAATGCCAATTACGGCAGCCTTATATGATGTACTATTCAATGGAAATAATGTGAAAGATGCAGTAGGGTCATTGATGGGGCGTGTTCGTAAACATGAAGTTGAAGCGATACCTGATTTATTGTAAATAAAAGCTGTATGCGTGAAAAAACACGTATACAGCTTTTTATTTTTCTGGGTTTTTTCACCATTTATTTCTTTTTGCATACGATGGATTGTAACTTGAAGAGAGGGTGAAGAAAATGGATAATAACATTTTCAATAATATTGAAAAAGAAGCGAAAGTAAATAAAGACGATATTTTTAAATTAGCATCATCTGTACAAAATGCAAATTTACGCGATGAGAAAATACTACGCCAATTAATCCATCAGGTCGCAGTAATGGCAGGGCGAGAGGTACCAAAAGAGCAAGAAGATCAAATTGTAAAAGCGATTATTAATAATAATATGCCAACAGACTTTAGCTCGTTAAGTAAAATGTTTAAAAAATAAAGCATGAGAAACAAAGGGTTCGAGGATTGCATACGATAGCTATGAAGAAATGGGATTGGAGCTGTTTGTGGGCGTATTTGGTCAACCGAAGCGAAGATGATACATTCGCTTCGGTTTTATTTTTGTTTTTTATTTACATTTATCCATTTTGATTTTCGAATATATAATTCGCCATTATGAAGAACGAAAGGTGACCTACACTCATTTTATTTATTTGTTTTCAATTGGCATGGGGCAGGAAAAGGATCTAACCGTTTCTATGTATGGCCGGATGCTCTCTACCAGCTAAAAAGAATGGTCTTATATTATTTTTCTATTTGTTTAAAATTTTTAATTTGTTAAAATAGTATAAAAATAGATTGATAATTAAGGGGTGGGTATATGTCTGAAGGACTTATAAAAATGTGGTTTTCTTTAGGAGCAATGGGATTCATGTTTATTGCAGTAGCTTTTATTTTATTAAGTAGGCATAAAATAAAGAATAAAATTTTGAAAGGTATTACAGCGCTGGTTGCTTATACACTTATGGTTGTATCTGGGATTGTTATTTTCCTCGTTGTATTTAGTGGGCCAGTCGAACAATAAGAATGAATAATCGCCACTCTTTGTTTTCAAATAGATTGTGGGGAGGTAGGTGGAAATGAATAAACAAGATTTAATAGATGTGAGCGAGAAAATAAAGGATGGATTGACTGTGAAAAAAAACTATATTATTTTAATATTTTGTTGTATAAGCCTTTTGTCAGGATGTATGTATCCTAGAGAAAATATGAAACAGAATGCTGTCCCTTATGAAGATCAGCTGCAAGCTGTACAAAAGGCAGTCAATACATATAAGGAACAAAATAATGGTTTATTGCCAATTAAAACGCGTGATATGAGCACACCAATTTATCAAAAATATCCAATTGATTTTCAAAAAATTGCACCACGTTATATACAAGAAGCACCTGGAAATGCATATGAAAGTGGTGGTGTATATCAATATGTATTAGTAGATGTAGAAACAAATCCAACGGTAAAATTAATCGATGTAAGAATGGCAGAACAAATTCGGGATGTTAAGTTGAAATTGCAAATGTATCGTGATGAACATCAATATCCTCCCTTTAAAAAGGTTATTGCAGATGGTGTTTATGAGCTAGATTTCAAAAAGATGGGATATAAAGATGTGCCTCAAGTGACAAGTCCATATTCTGGAAAAGGATTACCGCTTGTAATTAATGAAAAAGGGGAAATTTTTGTTGATTATCGAATGGATTTATATGAAATGTTACAAAAAAACGGAGAAAAGTTGAAAGAGGGGGAAGATATTCGTAATATGCTTTTAAAAGATACACCATTTGTGCCCGCATACTCTTTACCGTATACAGTAAGAAACGGAGAACCAATTTTTTTTAAATGATAAGTCATGAACCTTTCTTCTAGCGAATAAGTTCTAGAAGAAAGGTTTTTTCATGTATTACAACTTATGATGCAAACAAAAAGTTTTTTTTAAATAGTCATATGAATTTAGGACAAAATCATATGATATATTGTCCACACTTCTAGAATATTTTTATGTTATTTCATATGATAGGAGACATCAGTGAAGGATATTGTATGTGAATACAAATTGGATTATTCCCAAAAATTTTGAGGGAGGGAATCACTTGGAAAAGGTCGATATTTTTAAAGATATTGCTGAGCGCACAGGCGGTGATATTTATTTAGGGGTTGTAGGAGCTGTTCGAACAGGAAAATCAACGTTTATTAAAAAATTTATGGAGCTTGTTGTTATTCCAAATATCGAAAATGATTCAGATCGTCAGCGAGCACAAGATGAATTACCTCAAAGTGCTGCTGGACGTACAATTATGACAACAGAACCGAAATTTGTTCCAAACCAAGCGGTTTCCATCCATGTTGATGACGGTCTTGAAGTAAATATTCGATTAGTAGATTGTGTTGGTTATACGGTTCCTGGAGCGAAAGGGTATGAAGATGAGAATGGCCCACGCATGATTAATACACCTTGGTATGAAGAACCCATCCCGTTTCATGAGGCTGCTGAAATTGGAACGCGTAAGGTGATTCAAGAACATTCTACTATTGGGGTTGTCATTACAACTGATGGAACGATTGGAGAAATTCCAAGACGAGATTATATAGAAGCAGAAGAACGTGTTATCAATGAGTTAAAAGAAGTGGGTAAACCGTTTATCATGATTATTAATACAGTACAGCCGTATCATCCAGATACAGAACAGTTACGTCAAAGTTTATCAGAGGAGCATGATATTCCTGTATTAGCAATGAGTGTGGAGAGTTTAAGAGAAACAGATGTTTACAATGTACTTCGTGAAGCTTTATTTGAATTCCCTGTTTTGGAAGTGAATGTGAATCTACCAAGCTGGGTTATGGTATTAAATGAGGGACATTGGTTACGTCAAAGTTATCAAGAAGCTGTTCAAGAGACAGTTAAAGATATAAAAAGGCTTCGTGATGTAGATCGTGTTGTTTGGCAATTTAGTCAATATGAGTTTATTGATCGAGCGAGTTTAGCTGGGATTGATATGGGGCAAGGCGTTGCAGAGATTGATTTATATGCACCAGATGAATTGTACGATCAAATATTAAAAGAAGTTGTAGGTGTAGAAATTAGAGGGAAAGATCATTTATTAAAGCTTATGCTTGATTTTTCTCATGCAAAAACGGAGTATGATCAAGTTTCAGAGGCTTTAAGAATGGTCAAACAAACAGGATATGGCGTAGCTGCGCCGGCCTTAGCTGATATGAGCCTAGATGAGCCAGAAATTATTCGTCATGGATCGCGATTCGGTGTGAAATTAAAGGCGGTTGCACCGTCTATTCATATGATTAAAGTTGATGTTGAATCTACATTTGAGCCAATTATTGGTACTGAAAAGCAAAGTGAAGAGCTTGTCCGCTATTTAATGCAAGATTTTGAGGATGATCCGCTTTCTATATGGAATTCTGATATCTTTGGACGCTCGCTTAGTTCAATTGTTCGAGAAGGAATTCAAGCAAAATTGTCTTTAATGCCTGAAAATGCTCGTTACAAATTAAAAGAAACGCTAGAAAGAATTATTAACGAAGGATCTGGCGGATTGATTGCCATTATTTTATAAGGACCCCCCTGCGAGCAGGGGGTTTTTGCTTTTTTATCCCGCTATTTGCAGGCTGTAAGACTCCAGTCTCAAGATTCAGAGAAAAGTGAGGAAGATAGGTGGAGAGGAGAAAAGAAATAGCCATTATCTAATATTTTGTAGCATATTGTCAAGTTTCATCGTTTTTTCACATTTTCGAGGTAACAATTTCTTTAAAAATATTGAATTATACAGGAGAATCGTATAATATAGGCGTTGATAATGATTTATCTACATCTTTGTAGTATAGAATTTGTAAAAATTGCCTACAAATGAAAGTAAGACTCATTTTATGATCATTATACAGTCTTATCTTTGGGAGGAGGTGAATGGCATGAACAAGACAGATTTAATCAATGCTGTTGCAGAAGCAAGTTCCCTTTCTAAAAAGGACGCAACAAAAGCAGTTGACGCTGTTTTTGATTCTATCTTAGAAGCTTTAAAACAAGGTGATAAAGTACAATTGATCGGATTCGGTAACTTCGAAGTTCGTGAGCGTGCGGCTCGTAAAGGACGCAACCCACAAACTGGTGAGGAAATTGAAATCGCTGCAAGTAAAGTACCTGCATTCAAACCTGGTAAAGCGTTAAAAGATGCGGTTAAATAATCCTTACATATTAACAGGGAAGAAGAGTTTCCTTTTTGGAAACTCTTCTTTTTGCTTTTAAAATCATAAATATGCTAGAATGTGTTCGTATCACTTTTAGGTTTTTCGGGAGGGTTAAGCGGATGGCAAAAGTTAACTTAGAACAAATCGAGCAAGCAGTGCGTCTTATTCTAGAGGCAATTGGAGACGATCCAAATCGTGAGGGAGTACTTGATACACCGAAACGTGTTGCGAAAATGTATGCAGAAGTATTTTCAGGTATGCATGAAGATCCAAAGGAGCATTTGCATAAAGTGTTTGGAGAAGAGCACGAGGAGCTTGTATTAGTAAAAGATATTCCATTTTATTCGATGTGTGAGCACCATCTTGTTCCGTTTTACGGAGTTGCTCATGTTGCATATATTCCACGTGGTGGAAAAGTAACAGGTTTAAGTAAATTAGCTCGTACTGTAGATACAATTGCACGTCGTCCACAACTTCAAGAACGTATTACGTCAACGGTCGCTAATTCTATTATGGAAGTACTAGAACCTCATGGTGTGATGGTAGTTGTTGAAGCGGAGCATATGTGCATGACAATGCGCGGCGTGAAAAAGCCGGGTGCAAAAACGGTAACTACAGCAGTGCGCGGTGTGTTAGAAAATGATGCAGCGGCACGTAGCGAAATTTTGTCTTTTATTAAGACAAAGTAAAGGAAAGCGGGAAACTGCTTTTCTTTTTTATTTATATTATTTTATTTTAATAAGAGTTTCCTGTCGATGCAGGCTATTTGTAAGAAGAAATATCAGTATCAAAAAAAGAGATTAGGTGGAGGACTACGGCTTGTAAAATTTACATGTTTATAGTGAGGTAGATAGAAAGGAAACTTTCACTTTAATGTGAGTTTATTAAGGAAATATAGTCTTTGAACAAGGGTTATATTTTTTTATGGTTGTTCAAAAACTTATAGGTGAATGAAATTTTGTTTTTTTATGCGTATCGCACGAATAGAATTCTAAATTGTAGTTTGTTTTGATTCCCTAAGTTTTGGTTATAGAAAATAGAGTGTATGTGTTATAATAGGTTTTATGAATTAGAAAACAAGGGTGATTTTTTGTGTGTGACATCTACGGAGGGTATGCGGATATAAAGGAGCAGTTGTTATCAAACCTGCGCCATCCTTATTTTATAAACTATATTGAAGAACCATTTATTGATGAAGAAAAGGTAGTACTTTTATATGCTGCTTTAAAAAGTGCAAATTTACATAAAGACCAAATCGATCACTATGTTGTGACGATTATGCTTGTACAAATCGCTCTTGATACACATGAAAAAGTATCAAACAAGGCAGATGAAGAAACAAGTGGATTCCATAAGCGTCGTCAGCTTACAGTACTTGCAGGTGATTACTATAGTGGATTGTATTATTATTTACTTTCAATGAATTGTGATATTGTATTAATTCGTGCGCTTGCTGAGGGGATTAAAGAAATTAATGAACATAAAATTATGTTATATCAGAGAGCATATGAAACAGTAGATGAAGTAGTTAAAAGTGTTATGACCATTGAATCGGCACTTTTACAAAAAACGTGTGATCATTTTCATTTATCACATTGGAAACCGTTTATAGCGTATATGCTAGGGAATAATCGGCTTCAAAAAGAGTATCAATTGTATGCTGAAAGAAAAAATACACCTGTTTTTCAAGCGGTTCAAGCAGTATTGTCAAATGATGACAAAAATGTGGAAGCTGTCTTTACAGAGTGGATGGAAGAAATGAATAAACAAGAAAAAATATTTCTACAAAGTCATAAAGAAATTGATGGGGTAGTTTCTGCTTTAAAAGATAAATTGAAAACATAAGCAACTTTATATTGGAAGAAGGGTAAGCGCATGCAACAATCAAAAGAAGAAAGAGTACATGACGTATTTGAAAAAATCTCTGATAAATACGATGTAATGAACTCAGTTATAAGTTTTCAAAGGCATAAAGCATGGCGAAAAGAAACGATGCGAATTATGGATGTGCAGTTAGGAAGCAAGGCGTTAGATGTGTGTTGTGGAACTGCTGATTGGACAATTGCACTTGCTGATGCGGTTGGAACGACTGGGAAAGTATATGGATTAGACTTCAGTGAAAATATGCTATCTGTTGGGAAAGAGAAAGTTGAAGCTTTAAATTTAAAACAGGTAGAACTTATGCATGGGAATGCAATGGAACTTCCATTTGAAGATAATACATTTGATTATGTAACAATTGGCTTTGGTCTTCGTAATGTTCCTGATTATATGCATGTACTAAAAGAAATGACTCGAGTAGTAAAACCAGGCGGCAAAGTAATTTGTTTAGAAACATCTCAACCAACAATGATTGGTTTTCGTCAGATGTACATTTTGTATTTCAAATATATTATGCCGTTGTTTGGTAAAATGTTTGCGAAAAGCTATAAGGAATATTCATGGCTTCAGGAGTCTGCTAGCACATTCCCTGGGATGAAAGAATTAGGGAAGATGTTTGAATCTGCAGGGCTTGAGCATGTACAAGTGAAACCATTTACCTTTGGTGTAGCAGCTATGCACTTAGGATTCAAACCAAAGTCAAAATAGAAAAAAGAAAAAAGACGTTTTTAGGTTAAGGTGAACAATATGAAGTTACAACTTATGTACTCTTTTTTACGATCGGATATTGATGTAATAGAAAAAGAATTAAAAAAGGTTGTTGCCTCAGAGCAACAACTAATAGAAGATGCGGCATTACAGCTTATCGAAGCTGGTGGTAAACGAATTCGTCCTGTTTTTGTGCTTCTTGCAGGCAAGTTTGGAGACTACAAGTTAGATGCAATTAAACATGTTGCAGTTGCTTTAGAGCTCATTCATATGGCTTCTCTTGTTCATGATGATGTAATTGACGCAGCACTCTTACGAAGAAGTAGTGCAACCGTAAATGCAAAATGGGGAGACCGTATTGCAATGTATACGGGAGATTATTTGTTTGCAAAGTCTCTTGAGTGTATTACAAATTTAGAAGTTCCTGAAGCACACCAGGCATTATCGTATACAATTTTGGAAGTATGTAAAGGTGAAATCGAACAAATTAAGGATAAATATAATTATAATCAAAATTTAAGAACATATTTACGACGGATAAAGAGAAAAACAGCATTGTTGATTGCGGCTAGTTGTCAGTTGGGAGCTATTGCTTCTGGTGCGAGCCGTGATACAGTAAATCGTTTGTTTTGGTATGGTTATTTTGTTGGTATGTCTTATCAAATTATTGATGATATTTTAGACTTCGTTTCAACAGAAGAAAAATTAGGAAAACCTGCTGGTGGAGATTTGTTGCAAGGGAATATTACACTCCCAGTTTTGTATGCAATGGAAGATCCAAAGCTTCGCGCGAAAATAGTTTCTGTGCATGAAAATACAACTGCAAGTGAGATGAAAGAAATTATTCATGATATTAAAACAAGCTCAGCAATCGATCGGGCATTTGCATTTAGTGAACGTTATTTACATAAAGCATTAGAGGTAATAAAACCATTGCCACGTGGACAAGCAAAATATGCTTTGCAAAATGTTGCAAAGTATATTGGGAAACGAAAATTTTAATGACTTTCTTTTATAAATAAAATAATCTCTCTATTTCAAAACTATTGCACAATTGTGACAAGGGTGATAATATGTGTGTGGGGATATACAATTACATACATAATTCAGAAGTGGAGAGATTTTTTATGGAAAAAACATTTCTAATGGTAAAACCAGATGGTGTACAACGTGCCTTCATTGGGGAAATTGTAGCTCGTTTTGAGAAAAAGGGCTTTCAATTAGTTGGTGCGAAATTAATGCAGGTTACTCCAGAAATTGCAGGAGAACATTACGCTGAGCACAAAGAAAGACCTTTCTTTGGTGAATTAGTAGATTTTATTACATCTGGTCCTGTTTTTGCAATGGTATGGCAAGGTGAAGGTGTAGTAGATACTGCTCGTAATATGATGGGTAAAACAAGACCTCATGAAGCGGCACCAGGTACAATTCGTGGCGATTTTGGTGTAACAGTTGCGAAAAATATTATCCATGGTTCTGATTCTCTAGAAAGTGCAGAACGTGAGATTGGTATTTTCTTTAAAGAAG
>Ga0102589_1000600_pt1 | contig 66219 bp, 61 predicted proteins | sample AraplaMF_Col_mLB_FD_76858 | JGI IMG/M metagenome (GOLD analysis project Ga0102589, IMG submission 76858) | Arabidopsis root microbial communities from the University of North Carolina, USA - plate scrape MF_Col_mLB | ecosystem: Host-associated > Plants > Roots > Endosphere | place: USA...
CCGGCAGCCGCATGGACGAAGTGATCTTCGAAGAGTTCAAGGGCACCGGCAACTCCGAAATCCACCTCGACCGCCGCCTGTACGAAAAGCGCGTGTTCCCCTCGATCCAGCTCAACCGCAGCGGCACGCGCCGCGAAGAATTGCTGCTGGCGCCCGAGATCCTGCAGAAGACCCGCATCCTGCGCCAGCTCATGTACAACATGGACGAGATCGAGTCGATGGAGCTGATGCTCAAGAACATGAAGGCGACCAAGACCAATGTCGAGTTCTTCGACATGATGCGTCGCGGGGGTTGAGCCGGTCTTCGACCGAAGCTCGCCTCCCAAGAAGCGCGTTGCATCGCAAGATGCAGCGCGCTTTTTTCATGGGCGCGCGACCGGCAGCGCGCGGCCTTCCTCGGCGCTGCGCCGGCCGAGATCGAGCAGTTCCATCAGCGCCACCGCCTGCGCGGGCAGCACGGGATTCGGGCCCTGGCCGAGGATCGCGTCGCGCACGGCCGCGTAGTAGGCGACATAGTCGCCCGCGCGCGTGGGCCAGGCGCGCTTCGCCGCCGTGCCGTCGGCCGCGGGCAGCACGAGTTCGCCATCGATGGGATCGGCACCCCACCCCGCCACCGGCGGCCGTTGGCCGGCGCGCAGCGCATCCTCCTGCGGATCGACGCCATGCTTGACGTAGCTGCCGCGGGTGCCGTGCACGAGGTAGCGCGGCGCCGCATGGGCGGCGAGCATGGTCGAGTGCAACACCACGCGCAGCGGCGCATGCGGCCCCGACTCGTAGCGCAGCACCGCGTGGAAGTAGTCTTCGACCTGGGCGCCGTCGCGCAGCACGGCGGTGTCGAGCTGCAGGGTGTCGGGCATGCCGAACAGTTGCACCGCCTGGTCGACCAGGTGCGCGCCCAGATCGACCCAGATGCCCGCCCCCGGCACCTTCTGCTCGCGCCAGCGCTCGCGCACCTCGGGGCGGTAGCGGTCGAAATGCGACTCGAAATAGACCGGGCGGCCCAATTCGCCGCTGGCCAGCAGTTCCTTCAGAGTCAGGAAATCGGCGTCGTAGCGGCGGTTCTGGTAGACCGCGAGCACCAGCTTGTTGCGCTCGGACAACGCCTGGAGCTCGCGCGCCTCGGCGGCATCGAGGGTGAAGGGCTTGTCGACCACCACGTGCTTGCCGGCCAGCAACGCCGCTTTCGCGACCGGATGGTGCTGGGCATTCGGCGTGGCAACCACGACGAGGTCGATGTCCTGCCGCGCGACCAGCGCCGCCGTGTCGGGCACCACGGCCACGCCGGGCCAGTCGGCATGCACCTTGTGCGGCTGGGAACTGGCCACGGCCGCCAGTTCGAGCCCGGGCACGGCCGACAGCACGGGGGCATGGAAGGTCTGGCCGGCGAAGCCGTAGCCGACGAGGCCGGCGCGCAGGGGTCTGGAGGTCATGGGAGGGCTGGTTTCGCTGGGGACGGGCCGGAGTGGCCGCCATCGGCCCAGTATGCGATAATCGGCGGCTTCGCGAAAAGTGCGGCCGGCGTCCTGCCCGCCAGTGGCTCTCGCATCGACCCCCAAGGAAAGACCATGGCAAAAGAAGGCATCCACCCGAATTACCGCGAAGTCCTGTTCGTCGACATGTCGAACGGCTTCAAGTTCGTGACCCGTTCCTGCGTGAACACGAAGGAAACCGCCAAGGCGGACGACGGCCGCGAGCTGCCCCTGTTCAAGCTGGACACCACCAGCGAATCGCACCCGTTCTACACCGGCACCCAGAAGTCGGTCGACAACATGGGCGGTCGCGTCGAGAAGTTCCGCAACCGCTTCGGCAAGACGACCGGCGCCGCTGCCTCCAAGTAAGGCACGCACCCAGGCTCAGGCCTGGCGTCGAGGGCAGCCCGGTTTACCGCGCTGCCCTTTTTCTTTCCCCCACCCGCCGCCGTCCATCGCCCTTTGAACCAGCCCACGCCCGCGATCGTTGCCCAGAATGCCGTGCGCCGGCTGCCGCGCATCGCGCTGCTGCTGCTGTGCGCCGCCTACCTGCTGCCGGGTCTGGTCGGCCGGGGACCCTGGAAGAGCGCCGACATCACGGCCTTCGGCTACATGGCCGAGCTGGCGCGCAGCACCGAGGGCCTCGCGCGCTGGTTCGATCCGCGGCTGCTGGGCATCGCGCCCGAAACGCCCGCGCTGGTGCCGTACTGGATCGGCGCGCTGGCGATCAAGATCGCGCCCGCCTGGCTGCATCCCGACTTCGCGGTGCGCATCGTGTTCGCGCTGCTGCTGTGGGGCACCTTCACCGCGACCTGGTACGCGGTCTATTACCTGGCGCGCACCGCGCGCGCCCAGCCCGTGGCCTTCGCCTTCGGCGGCGAGGCCCGGCCGACCGACTACGCGCGCGCCATGGCCGACGGCGCCCTGCTCGCGCTGATCGCCTGCCTGGGCCTGGCCCAGCTCGGCCATGAAACCACGCCCGCGCTGGCCCAGCTCTACTTCGCCTCGCACCTGTTCTACGGCGTGGCGGCCCTGCCCTACCGGCGCGCCGGGCCGGTCATCGCGCTGGTGGTCGGCACGCTGGGCATGACGCTCAGCGGCGGCCCGACCGTCGGCCTGGCGCTGGCCACCGGCAGCGTGCTGTTCATCGCCTACGAGCGCCGCCGCATGCGCCGCGCCGCCGAGCCCGCGAGCACCGGCTGGTCGGGCATGGGCGAGGACGAAGGCCCGGGCTACACGCGCGGTGCGCTGTTCACCATGGCCGGCGTGACGCTGCTGGCCGCGGCGCTCGCGATCGGCCTCGGCCTGCTGCAATGGAAGATCGACCTGCCCGGCGCCCATCCCGGCACCTCGATCGCGAGCGACATCCGCAGCCAGGCCCGGCTGCTGCTGTGGTTCACCTGGCCGGCCTGGCCGCTCGCGCTGTGGACGCTGTGGCGCTGGCGCCGCCAGCTCGCGGCGCGCCACGTGGCGCTGCCGTTCTGGTTCGCGCTGGTGCCGCTGGCCGCCACCTGGACCACCGACTACTCCGACCGCTCGCTGATGCTGGCGCTGCCCGCGATGGCCACGCTCGCGGCCTTCGCGCTGCCGACCTTCCGGCGCAGCGTGGCGGCGCTGGTCGACTGGTTCACCCTGCTCTTCTTCAGCGGCCTGGCGCTGCTGGGCTGGATCTACTGGATCGCGATGCAGACCGGCTACCCGCCCAAGCCCGCGGCCAGCGTGGCGCGGCTGGTGCCGGGCTTCGTGCCCGAGTTCTCGCCGATCGCCTTCGTGCTCGCGCTCGCCGCCACCATCGCCTGGTGCTGGCTGGTGCGCTGGCGCACCGGCCGCCACCGCGCGGCACTCTGGAAGACGCTGGTGCTGCCGGCCGGCGGTACCGCGCTGTGCTGGATGCTGCTGATGACGCTGTGGCTGCCGCCGATCGACTACGCGCGCAGCTACGCGCCGCAGGTGCGCGCCGTGACCGAGCGCGTGGGCCATCCCAAGTGCGTGGCCGAGTTGGCGTTGAGCCGCGCCCACATCGCGGCGCTGCAGTACCACGGCCGCTTCGACCTGCAGCCGCTGCTGCTGGGCACCGACTGCCCGTGGCTGCTGGTGGCCCCCGAGACCATCGAGCGGCTGCACACCATCATCTCGCTCGACCAATGGCGCTTCGCGGGGACCCTGCGCCGCCCCAGCAGTCCTTCCGACGACCTGCTGCTGTACGAGAAGATCGCACCGCGGTGAGGGGCGAACGCGGACTGATCGCCCGCCACGCGGGCACGGTGCTGGTCGGCCAGCTGGCCGTGATGGCCTTCGGCGTGACCGACACCATCGTGGCCGGCCGCTATTCCGAGGATGCGCTGGCCGCCCTGTCGGTCGGCGCCGCCATCTTCGTCAGCGTCTACGTCTCGCTCATGGGCGTGCTGCAGGCCCTGCTGCCGGTCTGGGCCGAGCTGCACGGCGGCGGGCGCAGCGCCGAGGTCGGCCGCTCGGTGCGGCAGTCGCTCTACCTCGCGGGACTGGCGATCGTGGTGGGCATGGCGCTGCTGCTGCTGCCGGGCCCGGCGCTGCAATGGACCCAGGTGCCGCCCGCGATGCGCGGCGAGGTCGAGGCCTACCTGATGGTGCTGGCCTTCGGGCTCGCACCCGCGCTGCTGTTCCGCCTGTTCAGCACGCTGAGCCAGAGCCTGGGCAAGCCGCAGCTCGTGACCTGGCTGCAACTGGGCTCGCTGGCGATCAAGCTGCCGCTGTCGGTCTGGTTCACCTTCGGCGGTGCGGGCCTGCCGGCCATGGGCCTGGTCGGCTGCGGCTGGGCCACGCTGGTCGTCAACTGGGCGATGCTCGGCTGCGCCGTGTGGCTGCTGCGCGCCAGCCCGTTCTACCGCGGCTACCGGCTCTGGCAGGCGATCGAGAAGCCCGACTGGGCGCAGATCGGCCAGTTCGCGCGCCTGGGCGTGCCGGCCGGCCTCGCGGTGCTGGTCGAGGTCACCTCGTTCACGCTGATGGCGCTGTTCATCGCGCGCCTGGGCACCACCGCGGCCGCCGCGCACCAGATCGCCGCCAACCTGCTGGCCGTGGCCTACATGGTGCCGCTGTCGCTCGCGATCGCGACCAGCGCGCGCGTGAGCTTCTGGCTCGGCGCCGGCGATCCGGTGCTGGCGCGGCGCGCGTGCCGCACCGGCTTCGAGCTGACGGTGCTGTGCGCGCTGCTGTTCGCGCTCGCCATGTGGGGGCTGCGCTTCCAGCTCGCGGCCGTGTACTCGGACAAGCCGGCCGTGATCGCGCTCGCGGGCGCGCTGCTGCTCGTGGTGGCGCTCTACCACTTCGCCGATGCGCTGCAGACGCTGTGCGTGTTCGTGCTGCGCTGCTACCGGGTCACGCTCGCGCCGCTGGCGATCTACTGCACGCTGCTGTGGGTCGTGGGCCTGGGCGGCAGCTACCTGCTGGCCTACCGCGGGCTCGGCCCCTGGCCGGCCATGCAGTCGCCGCTGGCGTTCTGGATCATGGGCGCCGCGGCGCTGGCCGTCACGGCGCTGCTGTTCGGCGCATTGCTGCGCTGGACCATGGCGCACCGCGTGCGCGGCTGACCGGCTGAACGGTGAAAGCGCCGCGGCCGTTCAGGCCGGCTGCCGCGCCATCACCCGCGCCTCGCGCACGCGCGTGGCCGGGAACAGCAGCGCGAAGCGCGAACCCTTGCCCACCGTGCTCTCGATGCGCAGCTCCGCGCCATGGCGCTGGGCGATGTGCTTGACGATCGCCAACCCGAGCCCGGTGCCGCCGGTCTCGCGCGAGCGGCTTCGGTCGATGCGGTAGAAGCGCTCGGTCAGCCGCGGGATGTGCTCGGCCGCGATGCCCGGGCCGGTGTCCTTCACCGCGTACTCGCCGCGGCCGTCGGGCAGCACGCGCCAGCTCACCGCCACCTCGCCGCCGCCGGGCGTGTAGCGGATCGCGTTGCTCAGCAGGTTCGACATCGCGCTCTGCAGCTCGGTGGCCGCGCCCGACACCTCGGAATCGGCATCGATGGCGAACGACAGCTTGTGGCCCAGCTGCGGCGAGAGCCGGCCCGACAGGCCACGGCCCTCGTCCTCGCACTGCGCGAGCAAGGCGCGGATGCGGGTCCACTGGGTACCGCCGGGCGCGGCGCTGCCCTCGAGCCGCGACAGGGTCAGCAGGTCGTTGACCAGCGTCTCCATGCGATGCGATTGCTGTCCCATCAGGCCGAGGTAGCGCGCGCGCTCGTCGGCATCGAGCGGCAGGTTCTGCAGCGTCTCGACGAAACCGGCCAGCACCGTGAGCGGCGTGCGAATCTCGTGCGAGACGTTGGCCACGAAGTCGCGCCGCATCGCCTCGGCCTGCTCGAGCGCGGTGATGTCGCGCGTGAGCAGCATGCGGCGGTTGCCCGCGTAGGGATGCACCTGCACCGACAGCCGCACCGGGTGGCTGCGCTGGGCGCCCAGGCCATGGCCGTCGATGACGACGTCGCGGCTGTAGTTCCACGACGCGAGGTAGGCCACGAACGCCGGATCGCGCACGAGGTTGGCCAGGTGCTGCAGCAGGTCGCGCTCGGCATCGATGCCGAACTGCGCCGCCGCGGTCTGGTTGCACCACTCGATGCGGCCCTGCTCGTCGAGCAGCACCACGCCGTTGGGCGAGGCCTGGATCGCGGCCAGGAACTCATGCAGCCGGTCCTCGGCCTGACGGATCTGCTGCTCGCGGTCGCGCAGCAGCTTGCGGATGCGCTCGGCCAGCTCGCCCCACATGCCGACGCCGCGGCTGGGCAGGCCCACCGCGTCGTTGCGCAGGATCAGCAGCAGCCGCTTGGCGCGCCAGGCATCGAAGCCCAGCCAGACCACCGCGCCGGCCCAGGCGCCGAGCCAGCCGAGTTTCCAGCCGAAAAAGGCTGTAACGCCCGCTCCGCCAAGGAGAGACGCTATTAAAAATGTAGCGATGCGAAACGGCATGGCGGGCGATTATCCGCGCCCGCGGGCGGAGACGCTCACGGCGGTCAAACGGTGGCTTGGGCCGTCAGGCGGTAGCCGGCGCCGCGCACCGTCTCGACCATCGGCGAGGCCGCGCCCAGCGATTCGCGCAGGCGCTTGACGTGCACGTCGACCGTGCGCTCCTCGATGTAGACGTGGTCGCCCCACACCTTGTCGAGCAGCTGGGCCCGGCTGTGGACGCGCTCGGCGTGCTGCATCAGGTAGGCCAGCAGCTTGAACTCGGTCGGACCGACCTTCAGCGCATTGCCCTGCCAGGTCACGCGGTGGGTGGCGGTGTCGAGCGCGAGCTCGCCGATCTCGACGCGCTCGGTCACCACCTCGGGCGCGCGGCGGCGCAGCACGGCGCGGATGCGCGCCAGCATCTCCTGGGTGGAGAACGGCTTGGTGATGTAGTCGTCGGCACCGGCATCGAGGCCGGCTACCTTGTCGGGCTCGTCGCCGCGCGCGGTCAGCATCAGGATCGGGACGGCCTTGGTACGGGGGTCCTTGCGCCACTGGCGCGCGAGCTGCAGGCCGCTCTGGCCCGGCAGCATCCAGTCGAGCAGGATCAGGTCCGGCAGGAAGGCATCGATCTCGCGCTGGGCCGCCGCGCCATCCTCCGACCAGATCGGCTCGAAGCCGTTGTGGCGGAGGTTGACGGCGATCAGCTCGGCGATCGAGGACTCGTCTTCGACGATCAGGACTCGGGGTTTTTTCATGCTTTCTTGGGAGTCTTGCCGCAGTCGTACTGGCCGTTACTGCAGCGCCGACTCGATTTCCTGCATCGAAGTGTGCCGCACATCGGCACCCTTGACGATGTAGATGATGAACTCGGCGATGTTCTTGGCGTGGTCGCCGATGCGCTCGATGGCCTTGGCCAGGAACAGCAGGTCGAGGCTGGCGGAGATGGTGCGCGGGTCTTCCATCATGTAGGTGACCAGCTTGCGCACGAAGCCGTCGAACTCCTTGTCGATCAGGTCGTCGTCCTTGAGGATCGACAGCGCCGCGGCGGTGTCGAGGCGCGCGAACGCGTCGAGCGCGGTGCGCAGCAGGTTCGACGCCAGGTCGGCCGCGATGCGCAGCTCGGTGGTCGGCAGCATGCGCGAAGCGCCGCTCTCGATGATCGACTTGACCATGCGCGCGATCTTGTTGGCCTCGTCGCCCACGCGCTCGAGGTTGGCGGTGGTCTTGGAGATCGCGATCAAGAGGCGCAGGTCGCGCGCGGTCGGCTGGCGACGCGCGATGATCGACGACAGCTCGCGGTCGATCTCGATCTCCATCGCATTCACGCGGTGCTCGGTTTCCATCACGCGGTCGGCCGCGTCCGAATCGAACTGCAGCAGCGCGTAGATCGCCTGGTGGATCTGCGACTCGACCATGCCGCCGAGTTCCATCACGCGCGACGAGACGCCGTTGAGTTCGCTGTCGAACTGGCTGGAGAGGTGTTTTTCAGTCATGGTGTCGTCCTCTTTGCGTTGTTGCATCAGCCGAAGCGGCCGGTGATGTAGTCCTCGGTCTCCTTGCGCTGCGGCTTGAAGAACATCTGCTCGGTGGCGCCGAACTCGATCAGGTCGCCCAGGTACATGTAGGCGGTGTAGTCGCTGCAGCGGGCCGCCTGCTGCATGTTGTGGGTCACGATGACCACCGTGTATTCGTTCTTCAGCTCGGCGATCAGTTCCTCGATCTTGGCGGTCGAGATCGGGTCCAGGGCCGAGCAGGGTTCGTCGAGCAGCAGCACTTCGGGCTTGATCGCGATGCCGCGCGCGATGCACAGGCGCTGTTGCTGGCCGCCCGAGAGGCCCGAGCCGCTCTGCTGCAGCTTGTCGCGCACCTCGGTCCACAGGGCCGCCTTCTTCAGCGCCCATTCGACGCGGTCGTCCATGTCGCTGGCCGAGAGGTTCTCGAACAGCTTCACGCCGAAGGCGATGTTGTCGTAGATCGACATCGGGAACGGCGTCGGCTTCTGGAACACCATGCCGACCTTGGCGCGGATCAGCGCCACGTCCTGCTTGCTGGTCAGCAGGTTCTCGCCGTCGAGCTCGATGGCGCCTTCGGCACGCTGCTCGGGATAGAGCTCGAACATGCGGTTGAAGGTGCGCAGCAAGGTCGACTTGCCGCAGCCCGAGGGGCCGATGAAGGCCGTGACCTTGTTCTCGGGGATCTCGAGGTTGATGCCCTTGAGCGCGTGGAACTTGCCGTAGTAGAAGTTCAGGTTCTTGACCGAGATCTTCGCGGGCGATGCGGCGACGGTGGGAGCGGTGATGGGTGCCATGTTGCGTTTCTCTTGTTCGTTCTGTGCTGTGTGCATGAAAGCCGCGTCGGCTTCAGTGCTTGGAGCGCGTGAGGACCCGCGCCAGGATGTTGAGGGCGAGCACCGCGACGGTGATCAGGAACACGCCGGCCCAGGCGAGCTGTTGCCAGTTCTCGTAGGGGCTCATGGCGAACTTGAAGATCGTCACCGGCAGGCTGGCCATCGGCTGCGTCACGTCGGCGGTCCAGAACTGGTTGTTCAGCGCGGTGAACAGCAGCGGCGCGGTCTCGCCGGCGATGCGGGCCACGGCCAGCAGGATGCCGGTCACGACACCGGCGCGCGCGGCGCGCAGCGTGATGCTCAGGATCACCTTCCACTTCGGCGTGCCGAGGGCGTAGGCGGCTTCGCGCAGGCCCGGGGGCACCAGCTGCAGCATGTTCTCGGTGGTGCGGATCACGACCGGGATCACGATCAGCGCGAGCGACAGCGCACCGGCCAGGCCCGAGAAGTTCTTGAAGTAGGCCACGACCACCGCGTAGACGAACAGGCCGATCACGATCGACGGCGCCGACAGCAGGATGTCGTTGACGAAGCGCGTGACCGAGGACAGCATGCCCTTGGGGTTGTATTCGGCCAGGTAGATGCCGGCCATGATGCCGATCGGCGTGCCGACGAAGGTCGCCAGCAGCACCATCACGAAGGAGCCGAAGATCGCGTTCAGGATGCCGCCCGCTTCGTTCGGCGGCGGGGTCATCTCGGTGAAGGCCGCGATCGACAGGCCGCCGATGCCGAGGCGCAGCGTCTCCCAGAGGATCCAGACGAGCCAGAACACGCCGAACACCATCGCGGCGAGCGACAGCGTGAGGGCGATCTTGTTGACGCGGTTGCGCGAAGCGAACCGGGCCTGGCGGGTTTCGGCCAGGGTCTTGGCGTTGATGAGGGATTGGCTTGTGCTCACGACTTCTTTCCTTCGCTCTTCTTCATCTGCGCCAGCAGCACCTTCGACAGCGACAGCACGACGAAGGTGATGAAGAACAGCACGAGGCCCAGGTACATCAGCGCGGCCTGGTGCAGGCCGGCGCCGGCTTCGGCGAACTCGTTGGCGAGCGCCGAGGTGATGCTGTTGGCCGCCTCGAACACCGACAGCGAGTTCAGCTGGTTCATGTTGCCGATCACGAAGGTGACGGCCATGGTCTCGCCGAGCGCGCGGCCCAGGCCGAGCATGATGCCGCCGACGACGCCGGCCTTGGTGTAGGGCAGCACGACCTTGGAGACGACCTCCCAGGTGGTGGAACCGAGGCCGTAGGCCGATTCCTTGAGCAGCGGGGGCGTGACCTCGAACACGTCGCGCATCACCGAGGCGATGAACGGGATGATCATGATCGCGAGGATGATGCCGGCCGAGAGGATGCCGATGCCCACCGGGGGACCGGACACCAGCGCGCCGAGGTAGGGCACGCCGGCCAGCAGCTTCTGCAGCGGCTGCTGGACCCAGGTCGAGAGGATGGGGCCGAACACCAGCAGGCCCCACATGCCGTACACGATGGAGGGCACGGCGGCCAGCAGTTCAATGGCGGTGCCCAGCGGGCGCTTGAGCCAGCCGGGCGAGAGTTCGGTGAGGAAGAGCGCGATGCCGAAGCTCACGGGCACTGCGATCACCAGGGCGATGGCCGAGGTGGCCAGCGTGCCGTAGATCATCACGAGGCCGCCGTATTCGTTCTGGACCGGGTCCCACACGCTGCTCGTGAGGAAGCCGAGGCCGTACTTGGTGATGGCGGGCCAGGCGCCGACGATCAGCGACAGCAGGATGCCGATCAGCATCGCGAGCGTCAGCAGCGCGGCACCCTTGGCGGCCAGGCCGAACAGGCGATCGACCATGGGACCGGAGCGCGATGCCTTCATCGGCGGCGGTGCGGTGGTGCGGCCCTGCTCGGCGGAAAGATCGAGCGCGGTGGCGGCGGCGGGGAAAGTGGATGACACGTGTCGCTCCGGCAAGGACGAAAGCGGCGCGCCATCGAGCGGATTGCTGCTCATGGACGCGCCGTGTTTTCTTTTTCTGATCGGGAAGGAGAAGGCTTACTTGAAGGCGACGGGCTTGCCCGAAGCGTCCTTCACCTCACCCCAGGCCTTGGCGATCGTGGCCTTCACGGCGTCGGGCATCGGCACGTAGTCCAGGTCGTCGGCCGTCTTGTCGCCGCTCTTGTAGGCCCAGTCGAAGAACTTCAGCACGGTGGTGGCGTTGGCCGGCTTGTCCTGCGTCTTGTGCAGCAGGATGAAGGTGGCGCCGGTGATCGGCCATGCACCCTTGTCCGACTGGTTCGTCAGCACTTGATAGAAGCTCTTGTTCCAGTCGGCGCCGGCGGCGGCGGCCTTGAAGGCGGTGTCGTCGGGCGAGACGAAGTTGCCGGCGGCGTTCTGCAGCTGGGCGTACGTCATCTTGTTCTGCTTGACGTAGGCGTATTCCACGTAGCCGATCGAGTTCGGCAGACGGCCCACGAAGGCGGCGACGCCTTCATTGCCCTTGCCGCCCGCGCCGGTGGGCCAGTTCACGGCCGTGCCTTCGCCGACCTTGCTCTTCCACTCGGCGTTGACCTTCGACAGGTAGTTGGTGAACAGGAAGCTGGTGCCCGAACCGTCGGCGCGGCGAACCGGGGCGATGGCGGCGTCGGGCAGGTTCAGCGAACCGTTCAGGGCCTTGATCGCGGGGTCGTTCCACTTCGTGATCTTGCCGAGGTAGATGTCGCCCAGCACTTGGCCGCTGAGCTTGAGTTCGCCGGGCTTGATGCCCTGGATGTTCACGACCGGGATCACGCCGCCGATGACGGTGGGGAACTGCATCAGGCCCTTGGCCTGGAGTTCCTCGTCCTTCAGGGGAGCGTCCGACGCGCCGAAGTCGACGGTCTTGGCTTCGATCTGCTTCAGGCCGGCGCCCGAACCGACCGACTGGTAGTTGATCTTGACGCCGGTGGCCTTGTTGAAGTCCGAAGCCCACTTGGCATACAGCGGTGCGGGGAAGCTGGCGCCGGCACCGGTCACGTCCTGGGCGAACGCGGGAAGAGCGAAAACCGCGGCGACGAGGCCGGCGGTTGCAAATTTGAACGTCGTTTTCATGAAGCTTCCTTTAGAAGTAAGAAGTAGTCCCCTTGCGGGCTTGCGACGGACTCTAGAAAGCTTGTGTGACATCGATGTGACACCCCTCTGTCGAGGGAAAATGGGGCCGTGGAGCCCTCCGGCTCTGTGACGCTGTCACACAACCGTCATGCGCCCCAACTAGCCTCTCGAACCTCGCTGCGGTGGGGTTGGAAGGCGGTGGGGAAACCGTCAACGACATACGAATCAGGCTCCGCCTCTTTACTACAACATGCAAAACGGCACCCGCCTCGCAGCGGTCGATCTCGGTTCCAACAGCTTCCGGCTCGAGATCGGCCAGGTCGACCACGGCCAGATCCACCGCACCGAATACCTGAAGGAGACCGTGCGCCAGGGCAACGGCCTGGACAGCGCGCGCAACCTCACGCCCGAAGCCATGCAGCGCGGCTGGGACGCCCTCGCCCGCTTCGGCGAGCGGCTGGCCGGCTTCAAGCGCTCGCAGGTGCGGGCCGTCGCCACCCAGACGCTGCGCGAGGCGCGCAACCGCGAGGAATTCCTGCTGCGCGCGCGCACCATCCTGGGCTTCGGCATCGACGTGATCCCGGGGCGCGAGGAAGCCCGCCTGATCTACCAGGGCGTGGCGCACATGCTGCCGCACAACGACGCCTCGGGCCGCGAACGTCGGCTGGTGATCGACATCGGCGGGCGCTCCACCGAAATGATCATCGGCCGCGCCCTCGAAGCCGAGCTGATGGAGTCGTACCGCGTCGGCAGCGTCGCCTGGTCGATGAAGCACTTTCCCGAAGGCCAGTTCACCGCCGCCGCCTTCCGGGCCGCCGAGGTCGCGGCCAAGGCCGTGCTCGACGACGCGCTCGGCAGCTACACGCGCGACCAGTGGGACGTGGCCTATGGCGCCTCGGGCACGATCGGCGCGGTCGGCGACGTGCTGGCCGCGGCCGGCGGCGAGCCCGGCGTGGTCCGGCGCGAGGGCCTCGACTGGCTGCTCGACCGGCTGCTGAAGGCCGGCGGCGCCGACAAGCTGCGCATCGAGGGCATGCGCGAGGACCGCAAGGCGGTCATCGGCGGCGGCCTCAGCGTGCTGCGCGCGGTGTTCGACCTGCTGGGCATCGAGGAAATGAAGGTGGCCCAGGGCGCGCTGCGCCATGGCGTGCTCTACGAACTGCTCGAACGCGACGAGAGCGTGGCCGACATGCGCACCACCACGGTCGCGCGGCTCGCCACCCGTTTCGCGGTCGACCCCATCCAGGCCCGGCGCGTGGGCGATGCCGCCGCCGCCCTGTTCGTGCAGCTGGCACCGGCCGCGCGCGGCGGCAGCACCACCAGCCGCGCCGGCCGCGCGCTGCGAAAGCTCGGCTGGGCCGCGCAGCTGCACGAGATCGGCGCGCTGGTCTCGCACAGCGACTACCACAAGCACGGCGCCTACATCCTCGACAACACCGACGCCCCCGGCTTCGCGGTCAACGAGCTGCACGCCCTCGCCCAATTGGTGCTGGGCCAGCGCGGCAAGCTGCGCAAGCTCGAGGCCTCGCTCGATGACGAGACCTTCGTCATGCAGCTGCTGGCGCTGCGGCTCGCGGTGATCCTGTGCCACGCGCGGCGCGATCCCGCGCCCGACGCGCTGCACCTGTCGACGCTCGGCACCCGCACCTTCTCGATCGCCTGCGCCCCCGACTGGGCCGAGGCCTTTCCGCAGTCGGCCCACCTGCTGCGCGAGGAGGTGCTGGCCTGGCAGAAGATCAGCACCTGGCGCGTGGACCTGGCGGGCTGCTGAGCCGTCCGGCCGGATGGCCGGCGGACAGCCGGCGGCGCCGGCACCGAATGCGCGGCGTGGCCGCGCGCAGCCTCAGAGCAGCTCGGGCGACTGCACCGTCACCACGACGGTCTGCACGTCGCCATCGCGCTCGCGCGTGCGGATCCACCACAGCGCGCCCTTGCGCACCGGGCAGCTGTCCTGCTTCAGGCCCAGCAGCAGCGAGATCGCCTGCCCGAGCGAGGGCTGGTGGCCGATCATCAGCACCACCGACTTGCCGTTGGGCCAGCCGGCCGAGGCCAGCAGCGCATCGGCGGTGGTGTCGGGCGCCAGTTCGCTGCGCAGCTTGTACTTGCGCCCGAGCGCCAGCGCGGTCTGTTCGCAGCGCCGCGCGGGGCTGCTGATGATGCGCGTGCCGTCGGGCAGCTGGCGGTCGAGCCAGCTGGCCATGCGCTTGGCCTGCTTCTCGCCGCGCGCGGTGAGCGAGCGCTGCATGTCGTCGCAGCCCTCGGTCCAGTCATCGGCTTCCGCATGGCGCCAGAAGATCAGGTCCATGGTCATCGTCTTTCGAACTTCGGCTTCATTGACCGGATGCGACGTCACGGGGCCCTCGCGCTGCGTAGCGGTTCATCAGGGCCGCCTGCGCGCCATGCGCCTCGATCGCGCGCGACGCGCCGGCCTCGCCCGGGTGCGTGTCGTGGTCGACCCGGGTGTAGACCCCGTCGGCGCCCAGGTCCCAGGCATCGCGGCCGTCGTGCAGGTAGGCGACCAGGCACTCGTCGATGAGGCGCTGGCGCAGCACCGGGTCGGTCACGGGCCAGGCGAGCTCGATGCGCCGCATCATGTTGCGGTTCATCCAGTCGGCGCTCGAGAGGTAGAGCGACTCGTCCTCGCCATGGCGGAAATAGAACACCCGCGAATGCTCGAGGAAGCGGCCGATCACCGAGCGCACGCGGATGTTGTCGGTCAGCCCCGGCACCTGGGCCGGCAGTGTGCAGGCACCGCGCACGATCAGGTCGATCTTCACGCCCTTCTGCCCCGCATGCACCAGCGCCGCGACCAGCTCCTCGTCGGTCAGCGCATTCATCTTGGCGACGATGCGCGTGGGCTCGCCGCGCTCGGCGGCAGCGGCCAGCGTGGCGATCTGCGCGCGGATGTTGCTGTGCAGGTCGAAGGGCGCGAGCCACACGCGGTGGAGCTTGGGCAGCTTGCTCTGGCTCGCGAGGTGCACGAACACCGCTTCCATGTCGGCGGTCAGCAGCGGATCGGCCGTGAGGTGGCTGATGTCGGTGTACAGGCGCGCGGTGCGCGGGTTGTAGTTGCCGGTCGACAGGTGGCCGTAGCGGCGCATCTGCTTGCCCTCGCGGCGCGTCACCAGCAGCATCTTGGCGTGGGTCTTCAGTCCCACCACGCCGTACACCACCTGGGCGCCGATCGACTCGAGCATCTCGGCCCAGTTGATGTTGGCCTCTTCGTCGAAGCGCGCTTTGAGCTCCACCACCACGGTGACTTCCTTGCCGCGCCGGACCGCCTCGCGCAGCAGCTCCATGAGCTCGGAGTCGGCGCCGGTGCGGTAGATGGTCTGCTTGATCGCCAGCACCTGCGGGTCCTGCACCGCCTCGCGCAGGAAGGCCAGCACGCCCTCGAAGCTCTCGAAGGGCTGGTGGATCAGCACGTCGCCGCGCTGCAGCCGCTCGAAGAAGGACTGCGCGGGCGACAGCGTGATCGGGTAGGAGGCCTGGTAGGGCTTGAAGCGCAGCTTCGGCTCGTCGAGCAGGTCGGCCAGCTGGGTGAAGCGCGCCAGGTTGACCGGGCCGTGCACGCGGTACAGCGCCTCGGGCGGCAGGTTGAACTGCTCGAGCAGGAAGCTCGCGAGCGACTCGGCGCAGCTGGCCGACACCTCCAGGCGCACCGCCTGGCCGAAGTGCCGGTGCTGCAGGCCCTGGCGCAGCGCGGTGCGCAGGTTCTTCACGTCCTCCTCGTCCACCGCGAGGTCGGAATGGCGCGTGACGCGGAACTGCGAGAAGTCGCCGACCTCGCGCCCCGTGAACATCGAGGACAGGTGCGCGCGCACCACGCTCGACAGCGCCACGAACAGCGTCTTGCCGTCCGACACCTTGGCCGGCATCTTGATGAGCCGCGGCAGCACGCGCGGCACCTTGACGATCTGGATCGGGTTCTCGCGCCCGAAGGCGTCCTTGCCGCCCAGGCGCACGATGAAGTTGAGCGACTTGTTCGCTACTTGGGGGAACGGGTGCGAAGGATCGAGCCCCACGGGCAGCAGCAGCGGGCGCACCTCGCGCTCGAAATACTCGGCCACCCACTTGCGCTGCGCCGGGTTGCGCTCGCCGTGCGAAATGATGTGGATGCCGTGCGTGCCGAAGGTCGGCATCAGCTCGTCGTTGTAGAGCGCGTACTGGCGCGCCACCAGCTTGTGGACCGCTTCGGCCAGCCGGCGGAACGACTCGACCGTGTAGGTGCCCTTGTGGTCGTCGGCGCTGCCCGCGATCAGGTGCGGCGCGGCGCGGACCTCGAAGAACTCGTCGAGGTTCGACGAGACGATGCAAAGGTAGCGCAGCCGCTCGATCAGCGGCACCTCGGGGCGATGCGCCCAGTCGAGCACCCGCTCGTTGAACGACAGGATGCTGTGGTCGCGGTCAAGCAAGGTGAATTTCGGCGTCTCGGCCACCGAAGGCAGCGAATCGGCCGGATCTGAAGGCATGGACACGGATTCTGGAACAAGCGGCACCACGGCCGTGCTCGATAAAGGGAATGTGACAGTGTCATGCGGGTTTGTGACATTTGGATGACTGTCCCGTGACGCTGTCGACATGCCTACTTTCGACCGCTCTTCCCCGTCCGCAGGCAGGACGGACGACCCGTTCGCGGGTCGGACGACGGCTGGTTTCATGCGCCCAGGAAGTGCTTGCGGTAGCGCGCCGGCAGGTCGTCGATGCGCATCAGCATCGGCAGGTCGGCGGTGTTGAAGTCCGGGTCCCAGGCCGGCGCGCCGAGCACCTTGGCGCCCAGGCGCAGGTAGCCCTTGATCAGCGCGGGCGGTTCCACGTCGAGGCTGCCGTCGAGGCGCTCGACCGGCAGCGCGAGCCGCGGCTGCACCTGGTACTGGATCGGCGCCATGTGGCTGGCCGAGAGCTGGCGCCAGATGCTGGCCGCCGCGTCGCCGCAGGTCACGCCGTTGTGCGACATCGGGATGCTCGCGCAGCCGATCATCGTGTCGAGCTTGTTGCGGTGCATGAAACCGGCCAGCGCGCCCCACAGGGCCAGGATCACGCCACCCTGGCGGTGCTCGGGGTGCACGCAGCTGCGGCCCAGCTCCACCATGCGCTCGCGCAGGTCGCGCAGGCGGGTCAGGTCGAATTCGGTGTCGCTGTAGGTGCTGCCCACGCGGCGCGCCTGGGCCGGCGTCAGCACGCGGTAGGTGCCGATGACCTGCTGCGTCAGTTCGTCGCGCACCAGCAGGTGTTCGCAGAAATCGTCGAACAGGTCCACGTCGTGGCCGGGCAGCGAGGTGGAGATGCGGGCCCCCATCTCGCCGACGAACACTTCATAGCGCAGGCGCTGGGCGGCACGGACGTCGTCCTGGTGACGGGCCCAACCCACGGTGATGCCCTGCTTGGCCTCGATGACGGGGGCCGGCAGCACGACCGCGGGGCCGATGGCAGCGGGGGCCTTGGGCGTCGCGCTGGCGGTGGCTGCGGTGCCGGCGACGACGGGCGCGGGCCAGAGGGCTGCGCGGAGCCCGATCTGCGACAGCGGAAATGTCGGGTTGGGCAGTTCTTTCATGTGGAAACCCTTTCTGCTGGGCGAGTCTCGGCACCCGTGGTGAAAAGCGCGTGTCATGGCCGTGGCAATTGCATGACGATGTGACGGGCCGCCGGGCGCCCGTCTTTGGCGTCTAATGCCCCGACCGCCGACGTTCGGCAACCCCCACCGGAGACCCTGGACCGATGGCCACCGCAGAAACTTCCAGCACCGCCGCCGCCGGCGGTAACCGACAGTTGCAGACCTTTCCGGTGCTCAACGACACCGAGATCGCGCGCATCGCGCGTTTCGGCAGCGTGCAGCACTTCGCGCGCGGCAGCCGCTTGTTCACCGCCGGCGAAGTCGGCGCCGGCATGTTCGTGCTGCTCAAGGGCGTGGTCTCGGTCACCCAGCGCGACGGCCTGGGCCACGTGGTGCCGATCGTGCGCCAGGGGCCGGGCGAGTTCCTGGCCGAGGTCGGCCAGCTCAGCGGCCGCCCCGCCCTGGTCGACGGCCATGCCGAGGAGGACGTCGAGGCGCTGGTGCTGCCGCCCGCGCAACTGCGCGCGCTGCTGGTGGCCGAGGCCGACCTCGGCGAGCGCATCACCCGCGCGCTGATCCTGCGGCGCGTGGCGCTGATCGAATCGGGCGCCGCCGGCCCGGTGCTGATCGGCCAGCCGCAGTCGCCCGACATGGCGCGGCTCGAGAACTTCCTGCGCCGCAACGGCCATCCCTATCACCTGGTCGACGCCGACCAGGACCCCGACGCTGCCGCGCTGCTGGCGCAGTACGGCGACCACCAGTTGCTGGCCGTGTGCCCCAACGGCTCGGTGCTGGTGAACCCGAGCGAGGACGCGCTGGCGCTGTGCCTGGGCATGGTCGATGCCGCCGCGCACGACGAGCTCTACGACGTGGCCGTGGTCGGCGCCGGCCCGGCCGGCCTCGCGACCGCCGTCTATGCCGCCTCCGAGGGGTTGCGCGTGATCGTGCTCGACTGCCGCGCCTTCGGCGGCCAGGCCGGCGCCAGCGCGCGCATCGAGAACTACCTGGGCTTTCCCACCGGCATCTCGGGCCAGGCACTGGCCGGCCGGGCCTTCGTGCAGGCGCAGAAGTTCGGCGTCGAGATGCTGATCCCGGCCAAGGTGGCCTCGCTCGACTGCGCGCGCACCAACGCCGACGGCAGCCTCGCCATCGCGCTGGCCGACGGCCGCCGCATTTCGGCACGCACAGTGGTCGTCGCCAGCGGCGCACGCTACCGCCGGCCCGGTGTGCCCAGGCTGCACGAATTCGAGGGCCGCGGCATCTGGTACTGGGCCTCGGCCATCGAGGCCAAGCTCTGCGCGCAGCAGGAAGTCGCGCTGGTCGGCGGCGGCAACTCGGCCGGCCAGGCGGCCGTGTTTCTCTCGCACCATGCGGCCAAGGTCAACGTGCTGGTGCGCGGGCCCTCGCTCGCGGCCAGCATGTCGCGCTATTTGATCGACCGCATCGAGGCCACGCCCAACATCTCGCTGCAGCCCCACACCGAACTCGTGCGGCTACACGGCGACCCCGACGCGGGCCTCACCGGCGCCACCTGGCGCTGCCACAGCACCGGCGCCGAACACGACTGCCCCGCGCGCAACATCTTCCTGTTCGTCGGCGCCGAACCCGAGACCGACTGGCTCGCGGGCTGCGGCGTCGCGGTCGACAAGCACGGCTTCGTGCAGACCGGTTCCGACGCCAGCGCCGGCTTTCCCGCGCGCCCGGCCACCGCGCTCGAGACCAGCGTGCCCGGCGTCTTCGCCGTCGGCGACGTGCGCTCGGGCTCGGTCAAGCGCGTGGGCGGCGCGATCGGCGAAGGCGCGGCCGTGGTCGCGCTGATCCACCAGCACCTGGCCTCGAACTCGGCCGTGGCCTGAGTCCCGATCCCTCACCCATTCATCCAGGAGAACCCGCGCATGCGCATCAAGCCCTGCGAACACGTCCCCGCGGAGATCGCCGCGCCCCACACCTTGCGCGGTTGCGAGGAATGCCTCAAGACCGGCGACAGCTGGGTGCATCTGCGCCTGTGCGTGCACTGCGGCCATGTGGGCTGCTGCGATTCGTCGAAGAACCGGCATGCCACGCGCCATTCGCAGGCCGAGGGCCATGCGGTGATCCAGTCGCTCGAACCCGGCGAGGACTGGATGTGGTGCAACGCGCACGAGCGGCAGGTGGGCTGAGGCGCGCGCCGGTCATTGGCCGTGCGGCACACGCCCGCGCGGCCGCCTGTATATGCTGACTGCCGCGTCGAGGAGCCCCTCTTCGTCGCCCCCATCCAGACCGGAGACTCGACAACATGCCCGAACCGAAGACCATCGAGGTCTATTCCTGGCCCACGCCCAACGGCCACAAGATCCACATCATGCTCGAGGAGTGCGGCCTGCCCTACCGCGCGCATCCCATCGACATCGGCAAGGGCGACCAGTTCGCGCCCGACTTCCTGCGGATCAGCCCCAACAACAAGATCCCCGCCATCACCGACCCCGACGGTCCGGACGGCGCGCCCATCTCGCTGTTCGAATCGGGCGCCATCCTCGTCTACCTGGCCGGCAAGACCGGCCAGTTTCTGCCCCAGGGCGACCGCGCGCGCTACGACGTGCTGCAGTGGCTGATGTTCCAGATGGGCGGCGTCGGCCCCATGCTCGGCCAGGCGCATCACTTCCGCCTGTACGCGCCCGAGAAGATCGCCTATGCCATCGACCGCTACACCAACGAGGCCAGGCGCCTTTACGGCGTGATCGACAAGCAGCTGTCGACGCACCGCTTCATCGCCGGCCCCGACTACAGCATCGCCGACATCGCCATCTTCCCGTGGCTGCGCAGCTGGCAGAACCAGGGCATCACCCTCGAGGACTATCCGCGCCTGAAGGACTGGTTCGACGGCATCGCCGAGCGTCCCGCCGTGCAGCGCGGCGTGAAGGTGCTGGCCGACCTGCGCAAGCCCATCACCGACGACAAGGCGCGCGAGATGCTTTTCGGCAAGACCCAGTACGAGAAGCGCTGAGACCGCCTCATATTCGGGCTAGAATAGAAGGCTTGTCGGGGTGTAGCGCAGCCTGGTAGCGCATCTGGTTTGGGACCAGAGGGTCGAAGGTTCGAATCCTTTCGCCCCGACCAAGAATCTTCTTTCCTGCTTTGCTTTCTGTTCCGCCTGGAATCTGCCCGTAGCTCAGTTGGATAGAGCACCTGCCTTCTAAGCAGGTTGTCGGGGGTTCGATCCCCTCCGGGCAGGCCAACATCGGCGTCCGCCGCTGCACGCAGCACAGCTCTCTCCCCTCCATGCTTCTTTCCAGAGAACGACACATCGTCGCCATGCTGTGCGCCGCAGCCTTGGCGACCGCTTGCGGCACGTCCACCGATCGCGCAGCCGATCGGCCCGCGCCCTCGTCCGCAACCCCTCCCACCCAACTCTCGCCCGCGCAAGCCCTGACGCCCGAAGCCCAAGGCAAACGCATCCACTTGAGCGGCGGCATCAACGCCATCACGCCAGAGGAAGGCGCTCGCCAGTGCTTCACCCTGCTGCACGCCACCTTCGATGCGCAAGGCGTCCTGCAGTGGCCGCGCGACGGACAGGAGTTCATCGCCTGCGGCGCGGGCTACTACGACCGGGACCTCGTGGCCCAGTACACGCTGGTGAGCTTCGACGGCCGCGTGGCCGGGCAGCGGATGATCCTGGGCAAGCCGGTGCCGGTGATCGAGATCGAAGCCCTGTACCGGCACTCCGACTGCACGCAAGGCAACGAGAAGATTCCCGAGTGCTACTCGGGCCTGCTGCAGCCCCGGAAGCCCTGAGGCCGCGCCGAATCCGAAGCGCGCTTGCGCGCGTATCAGTGGCGCGTCATGGCAACGAGCATTCCCGCTCCGCGCGGACATCGAAGACGCGGGAGACCCATGAAAGCTTCGATCCGCCTCGCGCGCCGGCCCTGGATGTTCGGCGCATTGCTCAGCAGCGCCACGGCCTGGGCCCAGCCCGTTCACCTGCCGCCCATCGAAGTGAGCGGCCCGCGCGACGCGGCCATCGGCACGGCCGACAGCGCGAGCGAAGGCGCGGTGGAGAAAGCCTCGTTCCAGGCCCGCCCCAAGCTGCGCCCCGGCGACATCGTCGAGGCCGTGCCGGGCGTGGTCGCCACGCAGCACTCGGGCGACGGCAAGGCCAACCAGTACTTCCTGCGCGGCTTCAACCTCGACCACGGCACCGACTTCGCGGTCACGGTCGACGGCATGCCGGTCAACATGCCCTCGCACGGCCACGGCCAGGGCTTCGCTGACCTCAACTTCCTGATCCCCGACCTGGTCTCGGGCGTGCGCTATCGCAAGGGACCCTACTTCGCCGATGGCGGCGACTTCGCGCTGGCGGGCACGGCCTCGCTCGACTACGTGAGCGCGCTCGATGCGCCCTTCGCCGAAGTCACGCTGGGCGCGAACAACTTCCGCCGCCTGCTCGCGGCCGGCTCGCGTACCGTGCAGGACCAGACCTGGCTCGGTGCCATCGAGCTCGAAGGCAACAACGGGCCCTGGGACACGCCCGAGCGCCTGCGCAAGGCCAATGCGGTGCTGCGCTATTCGCAGGGCTCACCAGTGCGCGGCCTCAGCATCACGGCCATGGCCTACCAGAGCCGCTGGAACTCGACCGACCAGATCCCCGAGCGCCTGGTCGACAGCGGCGAGCTCTCGCGCTTCGGCTCGCTCAACACCACCGACGGCGGCAAGACGCGCCGCATCAGCCTGTCGGGCAAGTGGTTCGACAACAGTCCCGAAGGGCAGACGCAACTTAGCGGCTATGTCATCGACTACCGCTTCGACCTGTTCTCGGACTTCACCTATTTCCTCAACAACCCCGAGCAGGGCGACCAGTTCGAGCAGACCGACCGCCGCCGGGTCTTCGGGCTGCAGGGCACGCACAGCCGGCCGAATCAGATCGGCGGACTGGATGGCGTGCTGAGCTTCGGCGGCAGTTGGCGCGGCGACCGCATCGGCGAGGTCGGGCTCTACAACACGGTGGCGCGCGAGCGGATCTCGACCGTGCGCAACGACAAAGTGCAGCAGGACCTGTTCTCCGTGCACGCCCAGCAGCTCGTGAACTTCAGCGAACGCTGGCGCGGCTACGTGGGCCTGCGCGGCGACCTGCTGCGCTACGACGTGCAGGGGCGCGAGCCGCTCTACGGCCCAGTCAACAGCGGACGCGGCCACGATTCACTCGTGAGCCCCAAGGCCGGCCTGGCCTTCACCGTGACACCGGCGCACGAGCTCTACCTCAACGTGGGCACAGGCTTCCACAGCAACGACGTGCGCGGCGCGACGATCAACGTCGATCCGACCAACGGCCTGCCCGCGGACCGCGTGCCCGCGCTCGTGAAAGGCCGCGGCGCCGAGATCGGCTGGCGCTTCCAGCCCAGCGACGACTTCAGCCTCACCACGGCGCTGTGGCAGCTACGACTCGACTCCGAACTGGTCTATGTCGGCGACGCCGGCACCACCGAGCCCGGCCGCGCCAGCAGCCGCCGCGGCATCGAGGCCACGATGCGCTGGAAGCTCGGTTCGCGCTGGCGCTTCGAGGCCGACGCGGCGATCTCGCGCGCGCGCTTCCGGGGCCTGGCGCCCGAGGGCGAAGGCAACTACATCGACAACGCGGTGGAGCGGGTGTTTGCCGCGGGCGTGATCTACACCGAAGGCCCGCTGACGGCCTCGCTTCGGCTGCGCTACATGGGCCCGCGCGCGCTCGACACCTTGAACACGGTGCGCTCGCGTGCCACCACGCTGCTGAACTTCGGCGCGCGCTATGCCGTCAACAAGCAGCTCACCTTGGGCATCGACGTGTTCAACCTCGCGGGCAGGAAGGGCAACGACATCGAGTACTTCTATGCCTCGTGCAGCGCGGGCGAAGTGGCGCGCGGCGCCTGCGGCGATGGCATCGACGGCCGCCACATCCATCCGATGGAGCCGCGCAGCGCGCGGGTCAGCGCGCGCTGGACCTTCTAGATCGGGCGTCCCCGTTCAGGCGAACGGCAGGATCTTCACGTCGAACACGCGCTCGCAGAACCAGATGGCCGCCACCGCCACGGCCACGACCGAGCCGCCGCGCAGCACCATCGGCGCATAGCCGCGCCAGCCGCGCAGCGACAGCAGCACGACCAGCGCCACGGCCACCACCATGAGCTGGCCCGCTTCGACGCCGAGGTTGAACTGCAGCAGCGCGAGCACGAAGCCGCGCAGCGGCAGGTCGAGTTCGCCGAGCGCGCCCGCGAAGCCGAAACCATGGATCAGGCCGAACAGGAAGCTGAAGAGCTTGCGCCTGCCGCGCAGCAGCGGCCGCAGGTTGTCGACGGCCGCGAGGATGATCGTGATCGCGATGCCCGGTTCGACGATGCGCGGCGAAAGGCTCACGATCTTGAGCCCGGCCAGTGCCAGCGTGATCGAGTGCGCGATGGTGAACATGGTGACGATGCCGAGCATCGGCCAGATCGCGTCGCGCCAATGCCTCACGGGCGTCCAGCCACCGTCGCCGCGCCGCAGCAGCACCGCGGGCAGCAGCAGGCACAGCAGGAACAGGATGTGGTCGTAGCCGATCAGGATGTGATGGATGCCATCGCGGAAGAAGCCGGGGCTGTCGCTCTCGGCGTTCGCCGCGGGCGAGGAAGCTCCTGCCGCCGCGCCCGGCCATGGCAGCGCCACGCTGCCGGCCGCGGGATCGAGCGAGTGCACGGCGGGCGAGCCGCCGCCGTTCGAAGCCAGCCGCAGCAAACCGCGATGCGTCGGATCGATCTCGCGGAACAGCCGGTAATCGATCTCGAGCGTCGGCCCCGTATCGCACCGCGCATGCAGTTGCAGCACGAGGTAGGCGCCGTCGACGCGGTCCTCGACCGCGGGCGGCCGCGCCTCGGCCAGCGCGCAGCGGCCCTGCTGCAGTTGCAACCGCGCGAGCGCATAGGCGCGGATGTCGTCGAGCCGCGAACGCACCTCGCCCCAGCGCAGCTGGCGGTCGCCGTCGCGGTCGAGTTCGAGCGTCGCGTCGAGATCGCGCAGCGCGATGTCCCAGCGCAGGTCCAGGCCCTCGGCATCGCGCTGGATCTGCAGGTAGGCATCGCTGGCCTTGTGGGCGCGCGCGCTGCCCGGCGCGAGCGCCAGCAGCAGTGCCAGCACGAACAGCAAAGCGGTCGCCAGCCCGATGCGGCGTGGTTCAGGGAATGGCATCGACACGGGCGTCCTTCAGTCCGATCTCGCGCATCAGCGCCCTCGCCTCCTCGCGCGCTGCCGCATCGCCGGCGGCCGAGGCCGCGCGCGCGAACACCAGCAGGTCGACCGGCTCGCGCTGCAGGCGCACGTTGAGGCGCGCCAGCTCGACGGCGCGCTTCGCATCGCCTTGCACGTCGAGCGCGAACATCGCCTCCTCGCGCGCATGCTGCGCGGTGGTGCCGGGGCGCAATGCCGCGGCCTCGAAGCGCTCGCGCAGTTCCTCGGCTTCGGGAACCACGGCGCGCGATGCCGGCGGCTTGCCTGCCTGCGTGCGCGCGATGGCCAGCCGCAGCAGCACCGCATCGCTGCGCGCCTCCTTCGCGAGCAGCGACGGGATCTCGCCCGCGCGACCCGCGCGCTGCAGGAACTCGCTGTAGGCCAGCAGCAGATAGCCGGAGCGCTCGGCCGCGAGCGCCTTGCGGTACGCAGCATCCGCCTCGGCGGGCCGGCCCGCGAGTTCCTCGATTTCGGCGATCGAGGTCCACAGCCATTGCCGCGTGCCAGCCTGTGGCGATCCGGCCAGCGCGGGGTCGGCCAGCAGGCCTCGCAGCGCGTCGCGCGCGGCGGCATGGTTGCCGCGCAGGCCGGCGTTCTCGGCCAAGCAGGCCACGCCATAGAGCGCCGGGCCCACGCGGCCGAGCGCGCGGCAGGCGGCATCGGATTCGTTGTAGCGCCCGCGCACGCGCAGCACGGTGGCGAGCGTGATCCACCCCTGGGGATCGGCGGGCCGGCGCGCCAGCGCGGCCTTCAACAGGGATTCGGCGCCGTCGAAATCGTGCAGGAACTGGGCCACGGTGGCGCGCATCACCAGCACCGCGGGCGGTGTCTGGGCGATGGGCGTGGCGTCCCAGGCCTGCAGCGCGGCCGCGGCCTGGCCGGCGTAGCGCGCATCGCCCTGCGAGCGCGCGAGATCGAGGTAGGTGGTCGCGGCCTCGATCGCGGTGGCCTCGTCGCCGGGCCGCTGCGCGAGTTCACGGCGCAGCTTGCGCTGCGCATCGAGCCAGCCGGCGATCGCGGGCAGCTTCTCGACCACCTCGTCGTCGCTGGCCGGCACGCGGGGCGCCGCGAGCGCGGTGCCGGCCGCGGCCAGCGACAGGAGCAGCGCCGCCGCGGACCGCTGCGCCAGCCTCATTGCGTGGCGACGGGGTCCTTGGTCTCCGACGTCGGCGCCGGGTCGAAGGCCGCCACGTTGGCCGGCTCCGCCGTGTCGAGCACCGAGGCGACCAGCGACTGCACGTAGGCGATGAAGCTGTCGTACGCGTCGGCCTGCGGCGGCGGGTTCTCGGGCGGGTTGTTGCCGCTCACCGGCGGGAACGGATAGAACGCGGCGCCACCGCCGCCGCCCCCGCCGCAGCCGGCGAGGAAGGCGGCTGCCAGCAGCAGGCCGGCGATGCGAGGAATGTTGCGGTTCATGCCGGCATCCTCCTCAGCGCGCGGCCGAGACCGAGGTCGAACCCGGCAGCGGCGTGTTCAGGTACGGGAAGGCATCGGGGAACTCCGTGGGGCTCTGGGCGGCGCCGTCGGTCAGAGGGGCACTGCCCGCGGGCGCGTCGGCCGGCTTGCAGCCGACCTTGAAGGTGTCGTTGGCACCGGTGGCCACGCACAGCACCCCCATCGCCACGCGCAGTTCGGCATCGACCACGTCGTCACCCGGCCGGCGTCCGTTCGGGAAGCCCGCGAGGTCGTTGCCGAGCACGCCGAGGTTGCTCTGGTTCGCCTTGATCGTGGGCACGATCGAGGTGTTGAGCCGCAGCATCTCCGAGGCCTTGACGTTGGCCGGCTTGTTCAGGCCCTCGACGCCCGTGAGGAAGGCCGCGACCAGGTCGGTTCGCGGGAAGTTCGTGGGCGCGGGCGCCTGGAACAGCGTCTGGACCAGCGCCGGCAGGGTCGGGTTGGTCACGTAGTCGGCGAACTGCGCGTCGTCCTGCGGCTTGGAGCTGTTGAAGCGATCCTTGTCCTTCAGGCCGATCACCACCTCGTTGACCAGCGGCATGCCCAGTCGCGAGACCTGCGCCCAGGCACCGCCGTTGATCGCGGTGGTGCCGTGGCCGCTCTTGGGCGGGCTGGCGATCAGGCGGCCCTGGCGCACGCTGGCCGTGGTCCAGCCGCCCACGATCGGCTGGCCGGCCGTGGTGATGCACGAGATCGGCACCTCGAGCGCCATCGTCGTCACGTTCTTGCCGGCCAGCGCGTCGGGGTTGGCCGAGCTCGAGCCCAGCGGATTGAGGTTGATCAGGTCGAACACCTGGCCCAGGGCCACGCTGAACGGGTCCTTGCGCTGGCCGACGAACACGCGGCCCGGCGTGGCGCAACCCGGGATGTTGACCGTGTAGAGATGCTGGTTGGCATAGCTGGCATAGCCGGTCGGGCCGCCGAAGGTCTTGTCGCCGATGTTGTCGGTGGGCTTGTCGAACTCGGTGCCGCCGCCGGCCTTGGTCACGGCCTCCACCTTGCCCTTGCGGCGGTCGCCGCGCACGATGTTGAGCGTGTAGGTCTCGCGCAGGTTGCTGGTGGCCTGGTTCGGCCCGCTGATGCCGCCGGCCTGCACCAGCGGAATCGACACCTGCTTGCCCGCGATCGGCAGCTGGATGTCGCGCAGCGTGTTCTTGAACCTGAACTGGAAGGTGATGTCCTCGACCGCGTTGCCGTCGGTGTCGAGGTGGATCTCGTACAGGCCGTTCGGGTCCATGGTGAAGTAGTTCGGGCCGCCGTACGGGCTCTGGTCGGGCTGGTAGTTCGCGATCAGGGTCACGAAGTCCTGGCGGCCGGCTTCGTAGCTGCGGAACATGTAGAAGTCGGTGGCATCGAGCTTGGGCATGCCCGCGATCGACGGCGCCTCGCGGTGGCTGGATGCGATGGCACCCACGGCGGTCACGGCAGTCAGCACGAAGACGCAGGCCCTCGCGGGCGGCAGGGAAAATTTCATCGGCATCACCTCGGTGTAAATGGTGGATTCGGCAGGCACGACTCGTCCGACGCGAACGTCGGCTCTGGATGAGTACGGGCCGGAAGTTCAACCGGATGCGCTTTTTTTACCGAGGGTATTCACCACGCCGCGCGGGCGTGGAAGTGCTATCCGCGCGCTCCCGCGAGGGCACGCGCGGTCTCTCCTTGCGTCACCGGAATGCCGCGGACTCAGCGGCTCGCGAAGACCAGCACCGAGCGCCCGGTCGCGAGATAGTCGGCGCGCGGCGCGTCGTCGCCCAGGGCCGGATCGGCCGTGTCCAGCACCAGCGTCCACGCACCGGCGGGTGCGGCCGGCAGGGTGAAGGGCACGGCCTCGTGCCAGGCGTTGAACACCAGCAGCACGCTCGCGTCGTGCGCCGCCACCGGAATCGCCGACACCGGCGCGCGGCCGTCGAGCAGCAGCGCGAACGAGCGCGTCTGCGGATCGTCCCAGTGCGAGGGCTGCATCTCCTCGCCGGCCGGGGTGAACCAGGTCGAGTCCTTGGCGCCGATGTCCTCGAACCAGGCGCCGGCCAGGAAACGGTTGCGCCGCAGCACCGGGAATTCCTTGCGCAGCGCGAGCAGGCGGGCCGAGAACTCGCCGAGCGCGCGCCCCGCGTCGCCACCGGCCGTGGCCCAGTCGACCCACGAGATCTCGTTGTCCTGGCAGTAGGCGTTGTTGTTGCCCTGCTGCGTGCGGCCGAACTCGTCGCCGGCCAGCAGCATCGGCGTGCCCTGCGACAGCAGCAGCGTGGCCAGCAGGTTGCGCTGCTGCCGCGCGCGCAGCGCGAGCACGGCCTCGTCGTCGGTCGGGCCTTCGACGCCGCAGTTCCACGAGCGGTTGTCCGAGTGGCCGTCGCGGTTGTCCTCGCCGTTGGCCTCGTTGTGCTTGTCGTTGTAGCTCACGGTGTCGGCCAGGGTGAAGCCGTCGTGCGCGCTGATGAAGTTGACGCTGGCCCAGGGCCGGCGGCCGCGGTGGTTGAAGCGCTCGCCGCTCGCGGTGAGGCACTGCGCGAGCTTGCCGGCCATGCCCTCCTCGCCCTTCCACCAGGCGCGCACGGTGTCGCGGAACTGGTCGTTCCATTCGGCCCAGCCGGGCGGGAAGCCGCCGACCTGGTAGCCGCCCGGGCCGATGTCCCAGGGCTCGGCGATCAGCTTCACGCTCGAGAGCACGGGGTCCTGCCGGCAGCTCTTGAGGAAGCCGCCGCCTTCGTCGAAGCCATGCGGCTCGCGCGCGAGGATGGTCGCGAGGTCGAAGCGGAAGCCGTCCACGCGCATCTCGGTCACCCAGTAGCGCAGGCTGTCGGTCACCATCTGCAGCACGCGCGGATGGCTGAGGTTCACCGTGTTGCCGGTGCCGGTGTCGTTGATGTAGTAGCGCGGCGTGTCGGGCAGCAACCGGTAGTAGCTCGCGTTGTCGATGCCCTTGAACGAGATCGTCGGGCCGAGCTCGTTGCCCTCGGGCGTGTGGTTGTAGACCACGTCGAGGATCACCTCGAGGCCGTGCGCATGGAAGCGGTCGACCATGTGCTTGAACTCGTCGATCTGCGGCCCGTCCATGTAGCGCGGATCGAGCGCGAAGAAGCCGATGGTGTCGTAGCCCCAGAAGTTGGTCAGGTCCTTCTCGAGCAGCGAGGACTGGTTCAGGAACATCTGCACCGGCAGCAGCTCCACGCTGGTCACGCCGAGCGCGCGGATCGGCGCCAGCACCTCGTCGCGCGCCATGCCCGCGAAGGTGCCGCGGAACTGCTCGGGCACCTGCGGATGCTTCATGGTGAAGCCGCGCACATGGGTCTCGTAGAACACGGTCTCGGGCCAGGGCACGCGCAGCGCATCGGTCTGGGTCCACTCGAAGCGCGAATCGACCACCACGCACTTGGGCACCAGCGGCGCGCTGTCGCGCTCGTCGAAGCTCAGGTCGCCGTCGGCATGGCCCACGGTGTAGCCGAACAGCTCGGGGCCCCACTTGAGCTCGCCCATGTAGGCCTTGGCATAGGGGTCGAGCAGCAGCTTGTGGTGGTTGAAGCGGTGGCCCTTCTCGGGTTCGTAGGGACCGTGCACGCGCAGGCCGTAGCGCGCGCCGGGCTGCAGGCCGGGCACGAAGCCGTGCCAGATCTCGTCGGTGTACTCGGGCAGCGTGACGCAGCCGACCTGCGTGGTACCGGCCTCGTCGAAGATGCAGACGTCGACCCGCGTGGCATGGGCCGAGAACACGGCGAAGTTGACGCCGTCGCCATTGAAGGTGGCGCCCAGCGGGTGCGCGGTGCCTTCGAGCACCGTCAGGGGGGTCGTAGCGTGAGGGGTGTCGGCCATGGCGTGTGGGTGATCGGGCTGGGAGTTGCGGGAAGGGACGGCAAAGTCTCCGTGTCCCCCGCGCCCGCGTGCGGCAGCACTTGGCGCGGCCTCGCGTAGGCGGCGCGCCCGTCATCCCGCCGAGGCGGGTGGCGGCTCATAATGCGGCCCGTCGCCGGACCCGGAACCCCGGGCTCCCCGCCCGAGTCCACCACGGCTCCTTCGCAACCGCCTTCCCCTCCCATGACCGACAAAGAACGCCTCGACTACCTCCAGGGACAAGTGGCCGCGCTCAAGAGCTTCTGCCTCGCCCTGATGTCCTCGCACCCCAATCCCCGGCTGCTGTTCGACCGGATGGAGCGCTTCGGCAACCAGCAGGCGGGCATCCTGCTGGGCCAGCCCACGTCGGACGCGCTGCTGCAGGGCGCCGATGCCATGCGCGACCAGCTGCTGGCCTATGCGCGGGAGCTGCAGGCGGCGATCGACAAGAAGGCGGACGCCGACAAGGCCTGACGCCCGCGTTCGGCTGCAGCGGCGGCCCGGGCCGCTATCGCGCGTCCAGCTCGGTCGAGGTCTCGAACTCGATGCCGCCGACGAACTTCTGCAGGACGTTGTAGATCAGGCAGCCGATGGCCACCGCGCAGTAGGCGAAGACCAGGTACATGAGCGGCGCGAGCAGCAGGAGCAGCAGTGACGGCCCGCTCTTGCCGGCCGGCTGCACCAGCGCGAACAGCAGCGCGAAGGGCACGAGGAACACCAGCGAGGTGACCGCCATCATGACGCCGAACACCTTGCCGTTCTGATGCGGCGAGAGCCGCGAGATCTGTTGCTTCATGGGGCGGCGCCTCCTCGCGCCTGGGTTCGAAATCGGACGGATAGCGTACCAGCGCGGGCCTGGCGGCGACGGTGTTACGCTCTCGGGCGCCCTCCTGCCCGCCCCCGTGCAGGCAGTGAAGGCCCAGCCACCCGCGGCCCGTCCGCCACGCAAGGAAGCCAAGGCCACGGCCTGCAGCGCAACCTTCCCCGACATTCCATTTCCATGTCCACCTCCACCCCGATCACCTCCTCCCGCACGCTGTCCTACGTCGCGCTGTTCGCCGCGCTGATCGCCGCGCTGGGCGCCGTCCCGCGCATCGACCTGGCCCTGGGCGTGCCGATCACCCTGCAGACCCTCGGCGTGATGCTCGCGGGCTGCCTGCTCGGACCGCGCCGCGGCTTTCTCGCGGTGGCGCTGCTGCTCGTGGGCGTGGCGCTCGGCCTGCCGCTGCTGTCCGGCGGCCGCGGCGGTCCGGGTGCGTTCGTGACGCCCTCCGCCGGCTTCCTCGTGGGCTGGCTGTTCGGCGCCTTCGCCTGCGGCTGGATCATGCGGCGCTTCGCCGCCGCGCGCGGACGCGCGCTGTTCGCCGCGGCGCTGGCCGCCTCGTTCATCGGCGGCATCGTCGTGGTCTACCTGTTCGGCATCGCGGGGCTGTCGCTGGTGGCCCACCTGCCGCTGCAGAAGGCGGCGCTCGCGAGCCTGGTCTTCGTGCCCGGCGACCTCGTCAAGTGCGTGGTCTGCGCGCTGGTGGTGCAGACCGTGGCGCGCGGCCTTCCGAGCTGGCGCCTCGATCGCGACTGATGACCGGCCCGGCGCCCGATTTCCAGACCGTTCACGCGCCGCTCGCCTGGTGGGCGCGGCACACGCCCGATGCCCTCGCGCTCGACGATGGCCACACGCGACTGGGTTTCGCCGCGCTCGCGGCCCGCGTCGCAAGTGAGGCCGCCGCACTCGACGCCGCGGCCACGCCGACGGTCGCCTGGGCCAGCGCGAGCGCATCGCCGGCCGACCAGCTCGTGAGCTTCCTCGCGATCCTCGCGAGCAACCGCACCGCGGCCGTCGGCGATCCCGACTGGCCCGAGGCCGTCCGCGACAAGGTAAGGGCGCGCATGGCGCAGCACCTGGGCGCGGCCGCCGGCATCGAGGAAGCGCACGCGAACACGCCCTTCTACATCGGCTTCACCTCGGGCAGCACCGGCGTGCCCAAGGGCTTCCGCCGCACGCACGGATCGTGGACCCACAGCTTCGAGATCTGCGTGCAAAGCTTCGGCCCCGCCACCGGCACCACCGTGCTGGTGCCGGGCCGGCTCTCGCATTCGCTGTTCCTGTTCGGCGCGCTGCTGGGCCTGTGGACCGGCGCCGGCATGCGCCTGCAACGCCAGTTCTCGGCGGCGGCCGCGCTCGACACGCTGCAGCGCGGCCTCGCGGGCAGCCTGGTCGCCGTGCCCAGCCAGCTGCTGCTGATGCTCGAGCATGCGCAGCGCCATGGCCTGGCGCCCGTGACCGGCACACGCCTCGTGATGATCAGCGGCGCCCCGTGGCCGCGCGCGCGCACCGCGGCGCTGCGCGCGCTGTTTCCCGCGGCGCGCATCGTCGAGTTCTACGGCGCCTCGGAAACCTCGTTCATCGCCTGGGCCGACAGCGACGAGGCCCTGCCCGACGACGTGGTCGGCCGGCCCTTCGCCAATGTCGAGCTCAGGATCGAGCCGCCCTTGCCCGGACTGATCTACGTGCGCAGCCCGATGGTGTTCAGCGACTACGCGACGCTGACGGCCGAGGAAGACGGCACCGCCGTGCTGCGCGACGGCGACTGGCTCTCGGTGCGCGACATGGGCCATGTGGACGCGGACGGCTTCCTGCACCTGGTCGGCCGGCAGCAGCGCATGCTGCTCGTGCAGGGCAAGAACCTGTTTCCCGAGGAAGTCGAGAACGTGCTGGCCGGACATCCGGCCATCGCGGCCGCGTCGATCCAGGGGCTGCCGCATCCGCTGCGCGGCATGGAGGCCGTGGCCCTGCTCGCACTGTCGCAACCGGTCTCGCGCGAAGAACTGCAGGCCTGGTGCCGCGACCGGCTCGAGCCCTTCAAGCTGCCGAGGCGCTTCTACCGCGTCGATGCCTGGCCTCGCACGCCGAGCGGCAAGACGGATCACGCCGCGCTGGCGCGACAGTTGGCCGACGCGTCCTCGGAGCCATGGAGCCGGCTGTGAATCCACCCGTGATCCTCGGCTGGGCCCGCAGCGCGGTGGTGCCGGTCGGCGGTGCACTCGGCGCCCTGGCCGCGCACGAGATCGGCGCACCGGTGCTGCAGGCCTTGCTGGCGCGTTCGGGCGTTCCGGCGCAGGCGGTCGATGCGGTCGTCGCCGGCAACGCGCTGGGCGCGGGCGGCAATCCCGCGCGCATGGTCGCGCTGGCCGCCGGCCTGCCCGACCGCATCGCCGCGCTGTCGGTCGACACCCAGTGTTGCGCCGGCCTCGATGCCCTGACCCTGGCCGCGGGCCTGCTGGCCAGCGGCAATGCCGCCATCGCGATCGCGGGCGGCGTCGAGGCCTGGAGCCGCGCACCGATGCGCCAGCATCGCCCGCGCGATGCCGGCGAGGCGCCCGTGCCCTACGACCGCCCCGCCTTCGCGCCCGATCCGGCGCGCGATCCCGACCTGCTGCTCGCCGCCGCGCGCCACGCCGCGCTGCATTCGATCGGCCGCGCACAACAGGATGACTTCGCCGCCCGAAGCCATGCGAAGGCGCTCGCATGGCGCGAACGCATGTCGCCGGAGATCGTGCCCATCGGCGATGCCACGCACGACAGCTACGCGCGCGAACTCACGGCCTCGCGCATGGCCCGCATGCCGATCGAGGCGGTCGCCGACACGCTGTCCGACCCGGTCGTTGCGCTAGAGATGGCCGTCAGCCGCCTCGCGATCGCGCCGCGCGCCGACGGCGCCGCCTTCGTGCTGCTCGCCACGCCGCAGGCCGCGGCCGCGCTGAAGATCGCGCCGCGCTTCCATTGGCTGGGCGGCACCTCGATCGGCGTGGCGCCGGAGATGCCGATGCTCGGCGCCTCCACCGCCGCCGAAGCGCTGCTGCGCCGCGCCGGCCTCGATGCGGGCGCGCTCTGGGGCGCGGAGCTGCACGAGGCCTTCGCCGTGCAGGCGCTGTCGTTCATCCAGGCCTTGGGTTTGCAGCCCTCGCGCCTCAACCGCGGCGGCGGCGGCCTGGGCCGCGGCCATCCGATCGGCGCCTCGGGCGCGGTCAGCCTGGTGCGCCTGCTCGCCGACATGGCGCACGATGCGCCGTCGGGCGCGCACGGCCTCGCGGCGATTGCCGGTGCGGGCGGCCTGGGCGCGGCGGGGCTGGTGCAGCGGCTCTAACGCACCACGCGAAAGAAGTCGTCGAGCGGCCGCCGCGCGGTCCGCACGGCGTTCTCGGGCGCCCGCGGATCGGCATAGCCCAGGGCAATCCCACACACGATGTGGTGCTCGTCGCCCAGCCCCAGCGTCGAACGCACCAGGCCCGGATAGGACGCGATCGCGCCGATCGCGCAACTGCCGATGCCCTGCGCGTTCGCGGCCATCATCAGCGCGAACAGGCACATGCCCAGGTCCATGTAGCAGCCGCTGCCCATGCGCGCATCGATCAGCACCAGCAGCGCCACGGGTGCATCGAAGAAGCGGAAGTTGCGCTCGAACTGCGCATCGCGCGCCGCCCGGTCCTCGCGTGCCGCCCCCAGCGCGCCATAGAGCGCCTGCGCCGCCGCGACCTGGCGCCGGCGCAGGCTGTGCGGCATCGGGCGCGGAAAGTAGCTGTAGTCCTCGGCTTCCTGCTCGCCGTTGCGGAACGCGCCCACCAGCGCCGCGCTCAGGCGTGCGCGGGCATCGCCTTCGAGCGAGATGAACTCGCCGGGCTGCAGGTTCGCGCCACTGGGCGCGCGGCGCGCCTGGATCAGCAGCTGCTCGAGGCAGCCCTCGGGCAGCGCCTGGTCGGTGAAGCCGCGGGTCGAGCCGCGTTGCGCGAGCAGCGTCTGGAGTGCGAGGGGGTCGGGGACGGGAGAAGCGGCTGCCGGGTCGGTAGCGAGGAGGCTGTGCATGCCGCATTTTCGCAAGCAATGCCCGGCGCCCCCGCTTTCCCCACTCCCCGCATATCCATGCATGGATTTCTTCGTTGGTCCGGCACCGGCCGCTTCCTAGCATCGGCCATCCCTGTTCAGAGGCAGTTCCGCTGCCGGTCGCCATGTCCATCGAGAAGCTCTCCCCCTCCCGCGAATCCGCAACCGATGCGCTGCGCGCGCCCTCGCGCCGCGGCCTGCTGCAAACCCTCGTCTCGCTGGGCACGGTCGGCAGCCTCGGCGGGCTCGGCGCGGCCGCGCTCGTGGGCTGCTCGCGCGACGAGGCCAAGTCGGCCTCGGCCGACGCGCCGGCCATCGTCAGGAAGACCGGCGACAAGGTCGCGTTCAAGTACCCCGACAACCCCTCGTTCGACCTGATCTACCTGGCCGACCAGCTCGGCTACTTCGAGGGCACGAACACGCGGCCGCAGTACGTGGGCAAGATCGCGGCGCCGCAGATCATTCCGCTCGTGGGCACCGGCGAGATCGACTTCGGCAGCCGCATGGTGCCGCTGGTGATCTCGGCCATCGCCTCGGGCGCCGACCTCAAGGTGGTGGCGGCCGGCGGCAAGACGCTGGAGGAAGCGCCGCACATGAAGTACTTCGTTCGCAAGGACTCGGGTATCTCCAAGCCCAAGGACCTCGAGGGCAAGACCATCGGCTTCAACAGCTTCGGCGCCTGCGCCGAGTTCGTGACCAAGAAGTACCTGCGCCAGCATGGCGTGGACGTGAACAAGATCAACTTCGTGGTGGTGCCCGACGAGCAGGCCGAGCAGACGCTGGTCACGCGCAACACCGACCTCGCGATCATCCATGCGCCCTTCTCGGGCCGCGCCGACCATGCCGACGCGCTGGTGCGGCTGTGGAGCGACTTCGACCTCGACGGCGGCCTCGGCGGCATGGCGCCCTACAGCGCGCACGGCCGCTTCATCCGCGAGCACCCCGAGGCGGTGCGCGACGTGGTGACGGCGCTGGCCAAGGCCGGCAACTGGGTCAACGCGAATCCCGAGGAGGCACGCAAGCTGGTCGCCAAGCGCATCAACATGGACCTGCAGAACGTGGACCGCTACGCCTACGTCGAGGACTTGGTGGTGACCGAGCCGCCGATCGAGTACTACGTCGACATCCTGCAGTCCGAGGGCAAGATCCCGGCCGGCAAGGTGGCGGTGAAGGACGTCTACACGAACGAGTTCAACCCCTACGCGCAGGCGCCCTCGCAGCCCGCCGCGGCGAAGACCTGAGCGGCACGCGCATGAGCGGCATCAAGATCTCGGCGCGCGACGTGCGCATGGACTATGCGGCGCGCGGCGCCAGCGAGCGCGTGCGCGTGCTCGAGGGCTTCGACCTCGACGTGCGCGAGGGCGAGTTCCTCTCGGTGCTCGGCCCCTCGGGCTGCGGCAAGTCGACCTTCCTCGGCATCCTGGCCGGGCTCACCGAACGCACCGGCGGGCGCATCGCCATCGACGGCCAGCCGGTCGCGGGCGTGCACCGCAACCAGGGCGTGGTGTTCCAGGGCTATGCGCTGTTCCCGTGGCTCACGGTGCTCGACAACATCGCGGTGGGCCTCGAGATCCGCGGCATCGGCAAGGCCGCGCGCCGCCGCACCGCGCAGGAGTACCTCGAGCTGGTGGGCCTGCACGGCTTCGGCGAACGCTATCCGCACGAGATCTCGGGCGGCATGAAGCAGCGCGTGGCGATCGCGCGCTCGCTGGCCTACCGGCCCGACGTGCTGCTGATGGACGAGCCCTTCGCCGCGCTCGACGCGCAGACGCGCGAGATCCTGCAGGGCGAGCTGCTGCGCATCTGGGAGCAGTACCGCAAGACCATCGTCTTCATCACGCACAGCCTCGAGGAGGCGGTCTACCTGTCCGACCGCGTGGCCGTGATGACGCAGCGGCCCGGCCGCATCAAGGCGATCATCGACATCCCGCTGGCGCGGCCGCGCTCGGCCGAGCTGCGCCATTCGAGCGAGTTCGCGGCCCTGCGCCAGCGCGCCTGGGAGGTGCTGAAGGACGAGGTGCAGGTCGGCCTGAAGCCGCGTTCCCTCGAAGGAGTGGTCTCGTGAGCGCCGTGCTCGAAGGCGCGCCCGCCGCGCCCGCGCCGCGCCGCACGCTGGCGCGCTTCGCCCGGTTCGCGGGCCGCTTCGCCGAACGCGCCGCCGGCATCGTGCTGTTCCTCGCGCTGTGGGAAGCGCTGCCGCGCCTGGGCATCGTGAGCGACGCCTACCTGAGCCCGCCCTCGGCCGTGCTCGCGAGCATCGGCCAGCTGCTCGACAACGGCCAGCTCTGGAAGCACGTGGCCGCGAGCCTGCAGCGCTCGCTCTGGGGCCTGGTGCTCGCGAGCAGCGCGGGCGTGCTGCTGGGCCTGCTGGTCGGCGGCTTCCGCCGGCTCGCGGCCATCGTCGACCCGGTGCTGCAGCTGTTCCGCCAGACCTCGGCCTTCGCGCTGTTCCCGGTCTTCATCCTGTTCCTCGGCATCGGCGAGCTGTCGAAGGTGGCGATCATCTTCTGGGCCTCGTTCTGGCCGGTGCTGCTGAGCACGGTGAGCGGCGTGAAGCAGGTCGATCGGCTGCTCGTGAACTCCGCGCTGTCGATGGGCGCCTCGCGCCGCTTCGTCTTCTTCAAGGTGGTGCTGCCGGCCTCGCTGCCCTCGATCTTCACGGGCGTGCGGCTCGCGGGCGCCTACAGCATCACGGCGCTGGTGGCGGCCGAGATGATCGGCGCGCACTCGGGGCTGGGCTTCCTCACGCTCAATTCGCAGGAGACCTTCCAGATCCCGACCATGTATGCCGGCATCCTGATGCTGGCGGTGCTCGGGCTGCTGCTGAACTACCTGCTGGCGCTGCTCGAGCGCCGGCTGCTGCGCTGGCGGCGCGGGTTGAGCCTCGATGAGTGAGAACCCGCGTCCTTCCTCCGCCGTGGCCGGCCTGCTCGACGGCATCGGCCGCTGGCCCAGCCTGGTCGCGGCCGGGCCGGTGCTCGCGGTGGTCGCCGCGCTGGCCGCCGCGGGCGGTGCCTGGCCGAATGCCGACAACGCACCGCGCGAGCGCGGCCTGTCGGGCCCCGCGACCTGGCTCGCGTGGCTGCCTCCGCTGGCCGTGCCCGCGCTGGCCACGCCGCTGAACCAGTTGCCCAAGGGTCCGGTGCTCGCACGCGCGATCGCGCGCGGCGAACTGGTCGTCGGCGTGCGGCGCTATCCGCGCCCTGCCCCGCCCGGCTCGCCCACGCCGCCCGAACCCGATGCCTTCGACGCCACCCTGGCGCGCGAACTCGCCGCCTCGCTGGGCGTGAAGGCCGTGCTGGTCGGCCTCGCGCCCGATGAACGCGACGAAGCCCTGCGCGACGGCCGTGTCGACCTGCTGGTGGCCGGCGTGCCGGCCCAGGGCGCGCGCACCGACGAAGGCGGCGCCGGCATCGATGCCGCGCCCGGCAGCTACGACACCGGCCGCGGCCAGGTGGTCGCGCTGCGCCGCGGCCGCGTGCAGGACGAGGAGGCGCTGCGCGGCGCCTCGGTCTGCGTCGGCGAAGGCTCGGGCTACGCGGGCGCGGTGGCGCTGCGCTATGGCGCGCAGCCGCGCAACTATCCCTCGGCGGTGCATGCGGCCTCGGCCTTCATGGCCGGCGAATGCGCGGCACTGGCCGAAGACGCGCAGGTGCTCGAGCGGCTGATGGGCAACGAGGAATGGCGCTTCTACAAGCCGGTGGCGCAGGACCTGCGCGCACCGGCCGACGCGGCCGTGCGGCTCGCGGCGGGTGACACGGCGTCGCGCGACTACATCGCCGCCGCGCTGCGGCGCTGGCGCGCCGATGGCACGCTGGCGCAGGCGCGGGGGGCGCGTGCGGGGAATCTGCAGTTCGAGATCACGTTGTTGAAGGACGGGTTGGTCTGCCATTCGTGAGGACGGCAGCCAACACGCAGCCGCTCAAAAACCGTTCTCGCTGAGCTTGTCGAAGCGCCGCGCGAGGCTTCGACAGGCTCAGCCCGAACGGTTGGAGGCATTCAGCCTTCTGCGCCCTCGCGCGACGCCCACTGCCACTGCCCCAACGCGAAGTCTTGCGTTACCAGCTTCTCCGCCAGCAGGAACTTCTTCACCTCCTCGATCAGCCCCAGCCCTTCGGCGGGATAGGCTGACTCCGGGTACTGGCTCAGCGGATGCGAGGCCTTGACCGCCTCGAGCGGGAAGCCGCTGACCTCGGCATGGAAGGCGTAGTAGGCCGCGCTGTCGGCGCGCATCTCGGCGATGGCCGCGCGGCGCGCGCGGGTCCAGGCGGCGGGCAGGCCGGGCGCGGTGGCCAGCAGCTTCGAAGAGGCGACGATCACCGAGGTGCCGCGCAGGGTGGGATGGCGGTCGGCCTCGTCGATCACCGGGTAGCCGCGCGATGCGAGCAGCGGGCCGACGTCGATCTGGGCCGCGAAGGCGGCGATCGAGCGCTGGTCGAGCGCGGCCTCGCCGTCGCGCGGGAACATGTGGATCACCTTCACCGACTTCTGCAGGCCATGCTCCTTGAGCAGGCCCAGCACGTAGCGGTGCATGTAGGAACCGCGCGCCACGCCGATCGCCTGGCCCTCGAGTTCGCGCACGCTGCGCACGCCGTCGCGCGGCGTGAGCAGCCAGACGTTCATCCCCACGGTGTCGAAGCCGATCAGCCGCGCATCGAGGCCGCGCGAGCGCGCGACCACGGCGGGCGTGTCGCCGTAGATGCCGACGTCGAGCACGCCCGAGATGAAGGCCTCGTTGAGGTCGGGTCCGTTCGGGAAGTTGCGCGTGACAACCTCCTTGAAGCCCAGCGGCGCGAGCTCGCGCTGCAACAGGCCCTGGCGCAGCGCCCAGCCGGTGGCGGCCGCGGGCTTCCTGCCCGGACCGATGTAGCCCAGGCGCAGCACGCCCGCGCCCGGTGCACCCTGCGCGATCGAGAACAGCGGCAGCGTGGCGGCGGTTGCGGCCACGGCGCCGCGCAGCAGCCGCCGGCGGCCGCTATCGACGGGCGCCGCCATCAGTGCGCGCGCCGCAGCAGTTCGAAGCTGGCGTCGGCCGAGGCCGTCGACTGGCGGCCGCGCCCCCAGCCGATGTCGCGGCGGTAGCTGCCCATCAGCGCCTGGGCGGCCACGTCGCGCTCCTCGGCGGTGGCGCCGCGGTCGGCGATCGGCGCGACGTAGAGCGCGTCCTCGGGGCAGTAGAGCTCGCACATGAAGCAGGTCTGGCAGTCGTCCTGGCGCGCGATGCGCGGCAGGCCGCCGGGCACGGCCTCGAACACGTTGGTCGGGCAGGCGCTCACGCAGATGTTGCAGGCGGTGCAGCGTTCGGCGCTGATGAGTTCGATCATGCGGCCACCTCTTCCTCGGCGCGCCGTTGCACGGCGTGGTGCTGTACCCAGACCTCGTCGAGCCCGCCGCTCAGGAGGCGATGGCGCTGGGTCGGGTCGATGGCCGAATGCTCGCGCCGGCGGTGCATGCCGCGCGTCTCGGTGCGCTGCAGCGCGCTGCGGTACATCCAGCGCGAGGTGGCCAGCATGGCGGCCGCTTCGCGCGCGCGCACCGCGTCGGCCGCGCTGGCCGCCGGCGCGCCCTGGCGCAGGCGCTCCCACAGGGCGTCGAGCCGCGCGAGCGAATCGCGCAGCGCATCGCCTTCGCGGAACCAATTGCGTTCGTAGGGGAAGACCTCGGCCTGCACCGCGCGCACCACGGCCTGGCTGTCCCAGGCCTGCGCGCCGCGCGTGGACAGCGCGACGCCGCCGGCACGCAGGGCCGTGCGTTGCGAACGCGCGCGTGCATCGCGCCCGAAATCGGCCGCGCCGGCGCCGGCCCAGAAACCCGAGGACAGCGCCCAGGCCGCGTTGTGGCTGCCGCCGCCGGTGAAGCCGCCGCAGATGAGCTCGCGCGTGGCCGCGTCGCCCGCGGCATAAAGGCCGGCCACGGTGGTGGCGCAGCTGTCGTCCACCAGGTGCAGGCCACCGGTGCCGCGCACCGTGCCCTCGAGCCGCAGCGTGACCGGGAAGTGCTGCGTGAAGGGATCGATGCCCTGGCGGTCGAAGGAGACGAAGAAGTTCGGCTGCGCGGTGCGCATCCAGGCGCGGATCTGCGCGTCGGCGCGGTCGAGGCAGGCGTAGACCGGTTGCGTCTGCAGCGTCTGCGCGATCACGCCGCGGCCCTTGGACGAGCCCGCGCCCTCGATCGCCACGCCGTCGGCCGTGTAGAAGGTGGCCCAGTTGTAGAACAGCGACTTGGTGACCGACGAGAACGCCGGGCCGAGCCCGTAGGCATTGGAGAACTCCATGCCCGACAAGGCCGCGCCGACTTCGGCCGCCATCAGCTGGCCGTCGCCGGTCAGCACGTTGCAGCCCAGCGCGCGGCTCAGGAAGGCGCAGCCGCCGGTGGCGATGACCACCGCGCCGGCGCGCGCCACCCAGCTTTCGCCGCTCTGCCGGGTCACGCCGGTGGCGCCGCAGACGGTGCCGTGCTCGTCGACCAGCAGCTCGAGCACCGGGCTGTGGTCGAGGATGCGCGCGCCCGCAGCCTTCACGCGCTTGCGCATCAGCCGCATGTACTCGGGGCCCTGCAGCGAGGTGCAGCGCAGCGCGCCCTGGTCGTCGACCGGGAACGGATAGCCCCATTCCTTGAGCGTCTCGACATTGGTCCAGGTCTGCTCGAGCACGCGGTCCATCCAGGCGTGCTCGGCCAGCTGGCCGCCCATCGCGAAGCGGCTGGCCTTGGCCTCCTCGCGCGCCGTGCCTTCGGCCGGCACGTGCCACAGGCCGGTGCCCGAGGGCGCGGTGGCGCCCGAGGTGCCGCAGAAGCCCTTGTCGGCCAGCAGCACGCGCGCGCCGCGCGCGGCCGCGCTCACCGCGGCCCAGGCACCGGCCGGGCCGCCGCCGATCACCAGCACGTCGGCCTCGTGGCGCGTGCCGCCATCGGCGCCCGAAAGAAGCTGCCGCTCGAAATCCCTGGCGCCCATGTCGCGTGTCCTCTGCTGCAAGAAAGAAAAGAGGACCGACCGTAGCGCCGGCACGGGCGCGGCACAAAGAAGGAATGCGTGCTTCGATATGCGCGGCCCTGGAATGCCGCTCAGGTACCCAGCCGCAGCCTGAGCCCGGCCCAGACCGCCAGCAGCACAGCCGCGCCGAACACCCAGCCCGAGAGCGCGCCGGCCATGGTGCCCGACAGCAGGTTGCCGACGGTGCAGCCCAGGCCGGTCATCGCGCCCCAGCCGAGCAGCAGGCCGCCGCCGAGCCCGCGCGCGACCTGCGCCGGCCGCGGCCACGCGGGCCGGAACTGCCCGCTCGCGAGCGCGGCCGCGAAGGCGCCGGCGACGAGGCCGCCGACCAGCAGCGCGTTCGGCGTCTGCCACAGGCTCTGCGCCACGGCCGTGACGCAGCCCGCGAAGCCGTCGAGGCCCTCGAGCCGCTGCGGCAGCAGGCCCTGCCCTTCGCCGGCCGCGCGCGCCGCGCTGCCGAGCGCGGCCGTCACGCCCAGCGGCCGCAGCCGCAACACCACGATCACGGCGATGGCACCGACCGCGAGGCCGCCCCAGACATAGGGCCAGCGCCCGTGCAGCAGCGCGCGCAACGCGGCGCCGAAGCTCGCGGGCGCGGCGGCGTTCCGTGCGGGCGGCAGGCGCCGCCACAGCAGCGCGCTCGCGAGCGCCAGCACCGCGAGCTGCAGCGCGGCCGAGCCCGCATAGCCGAGGTGATGCGGCAGCCAGGGCACGGGCGCGGTGGCGATGGTCGCGCTGTAGAGCGGGTTCCAGGTGTTGAAGCCGAGCACGAAGCCCAGCGCCGCACCCGCGAGCGCGAACGGTGCGGTGGGCGAGCCCTCGCCGAGCCGGTACCAGTGCGCGCTGATGCACGAGCCCGACACCACCATGCCCGCGCCGAAGGCCAGGCCCGCAAGCACCAGCGCCCAGCTCACCGGGCCGATGTGGGCATCGGGCGGCAGCCGGCCCGGCTGCGGCACCGGCAGCCAGCCGCTCATCACCACGTGCATGCCGAGCGTGCCCACCGCGAGCGCCGCGACGATCGCGAGCAGGCCGCGCGCGTCGCCGCGCTCGAAGTAGTCGCGCGCATGGCAGTAGAAGCAGAAGCGCGAGCGCTGCAGCACGATGCCGAGCACCGCGCCGATGCCCAGCGCGAAGGCCAGCGCGCGGCCGCCGCTGCGCTCGCCGAGCAGGTGCACGCCGGCCGCGAGCAGCACCAGCACGACCGAGGCCGCGGCCAGCGCGGGCCAGCGCGCCGCGCCCGTGCCATCCAAAAAAAACGAGCCCGAAGGCTCGCCCAATGCCGTCCGCGCTTGATGCGGACGGCCACCCAACTCCTGGTGACTCATTGAAGTACCTTCGTGCTTCGCACTACGGTGCGAGCTTGCTTGGGGCGGCCCGGCGCGGCGCTCATGCACCCTCCTCGTTCTTCTCCTCTCCTCGCATCACTTCGACGCCCAGACGGTGCCGCTCGGGTTGTTCACCGGCACGCCGACCGCGTTGCCGTACTCGGTCCACGAACCGTCGTAGTTGCGCACGTTCTTGTAGCCGAGGATGCGGTGCAGCGCGAACCAGGTGTGGCTCGAGCGCTCGCCGATGCGGCAGTAGGTGATGACCGGCTTGCTGCCGTCGATGCCGGCGGCGGCGTACAGCGCCTTCAGCTCGGCCGGCGACTTGAAGGTGCCGTCCTCGTTGACCGCGCGGCCCCAGGGCACGTTGGCCGCGCCGGGGATGTGGCCCGCGCGCACCGCGAGTTCGGCCGCGCCCGGCGGCGCGAAGATCTTGCCGCTGTATTCGTCGGCCGAGCGGATGTCGACCAGGCGCGTGTCCGACTTGCCGTCGGCCACCGCCACCACGTCGGTCAGGCGCGCGCGCAGCGCCGGGTCGGGCCGGCTCGCCTTGAAGGCGGTGGCGGCGTACTCGGGCGTGCGGTTCTCGAGCGTGCGGTTCTCGGCCTCCCACTTCTTGCGGCCGCCGTCGAGCAGCTTGACGTTGCTCAACCCGTACTGCTCGAACACCCAGGCACCCCAGGCCGCGAACCAGTTGTTGTTGTCGCCGTACAGCACGATGGTGGTGTCCTTGTCGACACCCGCGGCCGACAGCAGCTTCTCGAACTGGGCCTGGCTCACGATGTCGCGGCGCACGCGGTCGTTGAGGTCGTTGTGCCACGAGAAGTTGACCGCGCCGGGGATGTGGCCGCGCTCGTAGAGGCCGGGGTTCACGCTGACCTCGATCACGCGCACCTTGGCGTTCCGGAGATTCTTCTCGAGCCACTCGGTCGACACCAGCGCCTCGCCGGCTTCGGTCGTGGATTGGGCGAAGGCCGCGGGGGCGCTCGCGAGGAAGGTCAGCGTGGCAAGGGAGGCGACTCGCCACCAGCGGCTCAGGATCGACATGCGTAACTCCTTGTGAAAAGTGCAGGCCGCACTGTAGGGAGTCGACGCACGCTCACCAACGAAGCGTTTGCGATATGGCTATGACCAATGCATCTGAACGCCCGCGAGACTTCAGGCCCCGTCGACCACCGGGTTCGACAGCAGGCCCACGCCCTCGATCTCGACCTCGCAGACGTCGCCGGCCTTCATGAAGACCTGCGGCTTGCGCGCCAGGCCCACACCCGAGGGCGTGCCCGCGATGATGATGTCGCCGGGCTGCAGCGCGAAGGGCTCGGAGCACACCGACACCAGCGTCGCCACGTCGAAGATCATGTCGCGCGTGTTGGCGTCCTGCAGCACCTGGCCATTGAGCCGGGTCTGCAGCCTGAGGCCGGCGGCGCCCGCGGGCAGTTCGTCGGCGGTCACGAACTCGGGGCCGAACGAGCCCGAGCGGTCGAAGTTCTTGCCCATCATCCATTGCGCCGACTTGAACTGGTAGTCGCGGATCGAGCCGTCGTTGAACACCGAGTAGCCGGCCACGTGGTCGAGCGCCTGGTCCTTGGCGATGTAGCGGCCGGCCTTGCCGATCACGATGACCAGTTCGCCCTCGTAGTCGAACTGGGTCGAGACGTGCGGGCGCTCGAGCGCCTTGCCGTGGCCCACCCACGAGGAGGCGAAGCGGTGGAACAGCACCGGGTAGGTCGGCGGGTCGAACTTGCTCTCGGCCGCATGGTCGATGTAGTTGAGGCCGACCGCGATCGCCTTGGCGGGCGACTGCACCGGCGGCAGCCAGTCGAGGCCGGCCAACGGCAGCCGGCTGCGCGCGGTCTCGCCGGCGCGGCGCGCGGCGGCCAGGCCCTCGGGGCCGGCGCGCAGCAGCTCGTCGAGCGTGGCGGGCAGGCCTTCGGCGCTGAGGTTCACAACTTCGTCGCCAAGACGAAGACCGAGGGCGGGCTTGCCGCTGCTTTGAAAGGCCAGGAGGCGCATGGGAGTTCCTTGTGGTGGGTGAAAGAGGGAAACGAAAAGATCAGGCGGCGGGATCGGCGGCCGGCGGCGCGGGCTCGATCTCGAAGTTGGTGACGAAGTCCTCGGGCACGCGCGGGCCCCAGGCATAGAAGGAGTCTTCGGGCGGATGGTCGGCGGCGGGCCAGTCGAAGTCGCCGGGCACGAAGTCGATGTCGTACGAATACTCGGAGTAGCTGCCCCAGGGATCGCGCACGTAGTGGAAGTAGTTCGAGCCCAGCACGTGGCGCCCCACGCCCCAGCCACGCACGTGGCCGGCGGCCAGCATCTGCTCCATGCCGCGGCCGACCTCGTCGATGTCGGCCACGTCCCAGCTCAGGTGATGCAGGCCGGGCCCGCCCGACTTGGCCATCGCGATCAGGTGGTGGTCGCTGCCGTGCACGCCGTGCATGAACACGATCAGGTCGCCCGACCGGTCGGAGACGCGCAGGCCCAGCGCTTCCTCGAAGAAGCGCACCGCTTCCGGCACCCTGGCGCTGAACAGCAGCACGTGCGAGAGCCGGCGCGGCTGCACCTTCGGGATGCGCGCACGGTTCAGCGAAGCGCCCACGCCCGGCGGCGGACGCGGCGCGAGCACCCGTTCGCCCGCGACCTCGGGCGAGCTCTTGGCGGCCACCACGACCTGCACCGGAAAGCCGTCGGGATGCAGCAGCCAGAGGCCGGCCTCGCCGCCCTGCCCCGCGCTCAGCGGATGGGCCTCGCAGCGCGGCAGGCCCAGCTGTTGCGCACGCGCGGCAATGGCGTCGAAGTCTTCCGCGAAGCAGGCGAAGCGCAGGTACTGCAGCTTCTTGGGCTGGCCCGGCGCCTCGTACAGCGAACCCCAGGCCTGCGGATGGCCGACGGTGTGGAGGTCGAGCCGGCCGCCATCGCGGCGCGGAGCCAGGCCGAAGGCGGCATAGAAGCGCTCGGCCTCGGCGAGGTCGGGCACGGTGAACACGAAGCGGTCGAGCGAATGCACGGCCTGCAGCGCGGCGCGCGGCGGGTTCTTGACGGTGCGAAGCGAGGTGTCGGTCATGGCGGCGTGTCTCCAGTGGACGGGTGGATCCGTGGTTTTTCGTTCGAATAATATATTATTTATTGAATCATAGATTTAAAAGCCTGCCAAGTATGATCCGGGCCAACGCAACGCCACGGCGCGAAAGGACGCGATGAACGAGAAGACCAAGGGCATGAGCCAGACCCGGCTGGTGTTCACCCACCTGCGCGCCGCCATCGTCGGCGGCCGCCTGCTGCCCGACGCCAAGCTCAACATCGCCGCGCTGGCCGAGGAGCTCGACGTGAGCGCGGGCGCGGTGCGCGAGGGGCTGGCGATGCTCGAGGCCGAATCGCTGGTGGTGTCGGAGCCCGCGCGCGGCTTTCGGGTCAGCCCGATCTCCGAGCCCGAGCTCGAGGACCTGGTGCAGGCACGCATCGAGATCGAGAAGCTGTGCCTGGCCGAGGCCATCCGTCATGGCGGCCTCGAATGGGAGGGCCGCGTGGTGTCGGCCCATCACCGGCTGTCGCGGCTGGCCGAGCTGCAACACGAGCTGCCGCGAACCTTGCTGAGCGAGGACTGGACCACGGCCCATGCCGAGTTCCACCATGCGCTGGTGAGCGGCTGCCCCAACGGCTGGCTGCTGCGCATGCACCTGATGCTCTACCAGCAGAGCGAGCGCTATCGGCAGCTGTCGGCACCACTGGGCGGCGACCAGCGCGACGTGCGCGGCGAGCACCAGGCGCTGGTCGACGCCGTGCTCGGCAAGGACGTGCAGGCCGCGCAGGCGCTGATCGTGGAGCATCTGCAGACCACGGGGCGCCTGCTGGTCGAGGGCCTGCGCGCGCAGGCGCCGAAGGCCGCGAAGCGCCGCGCTTAGCCGCGCGGCCATCCCGCGGCCATTGCGCCGCCACATCACAGCTATATCGCGCGGCCCCTTCAACCGGCCCGCCCGGCATCGCAAGCTTGCTGCATCTTCAACAAAGCATGCAAGGAGCGACACGATGTTCGCGATGCAGTATTCGCACCGGCTGCCGGCCGGCCACGACATGGAAGCCATCCGCCGCCGCGCGGCGCAGCGCGGGCCGCTGTGGGACGACACCGAGGGCCTGGTGTTCAAGGCCTTCGTCTCGCAGGAGCGCGGACGGCATCGTGCCGTCGGCAACCTCTACGCCTCGGTCTACCTGTGGCGCGAACCGGCGGCCGCGACCTCGTTCCTGATGACCGAGCGCTTCCAGAACGTGATCGACAGCTTCGGACGGCCGAGCGTGGAGAGCTGGCTGCCGCTCGATGCACGCGCCGGCGCGGCTCGCACCGAACGCGCGGCCTGGCTGCGACGCAGCGAACAGACGCTCGACGCCGATGCCGACCGCGCGGCGGTGCTCGCCGCGCAGGCCCGCGAGCCGGAAGCCGGCGTGGTCGCGACCTGGAGCGCGCTCGACCTCGCCGCCTGGCGCATCGTGCGCTTCACGCTGCTGACCGACGCGCCCGAGCCGGCCGACGGCGCAGCGATCTACGAGGTGCTGCACCTCGCGAAGCCGGGCCTGGCGGCGCTGCCATGAGCACCGCCTTCGACCTGCTCGCGGGCCATCTGCTGGCCGTGCTCTCGAGCGCCGCCGTGCTGGCGATGGCCACCGCCGTGGCGGCCATCGCCCTGCGCGCGTTCAGCGCCTGAAGCCGCCGGCCGTCGCGCGCATCGCATCCGACAGCGACTTCAGGGCGCGCCGCGCGGGCGCGTCGGACACGCCCGCATGCAGCACCACGTCGCGCGCGGGCAGCGGCGGCAGGCCCAGCACCGGGCCGATCTCGATCGTGCCGGCCGGCGCCACGCGGCGCCCGAGCGCGGCCACCGCGAGTCCGGCCGAGACGGCCGCGCCCACCGTGAGGATGCCGCCGCCCACGAACACCTCGGACCACGGCACGCCCCCCTGCGCCAGCGCCGTGATGGCCATCTGCCGCACGCTGCAGGGCTCGGCCTGTGTCGCCAGCGGCAGCGGTTCGCCCGAGTGGTGGATGAAGTCGGGCGCGGCCATCCAGCCGAAGCCCTCCTCGAACAGCACCTCGCCGTCGAGCCGGCGGCTGTCGTGGCGCAGCACCAGCACGGCATCGAGCGCGCCGCGGTCGAAGGCCTCGAGCAGTTCGCGCGAGGTCGAGATGCGCACTTCCATCACCACGCCGGGCTCGGCCTGCTTCACGCGGCGCAGCAGCAGCGGCAGCTCGGCGCCGACGATGTGGTGGCTCAGACCCACCACCAGCCTGCGGCGCGGCGCCGCGAAGGCATCGAGCGCGCCGCTGTGCGCGGCCAGCAGGTTGCGCGCGAAGGGCAGGAAGGCATCGCCTTCGGCCGACAGCCGCACGCTGCGCGGCGTGCGTTCGAGCAGCCGGCGGCCCAGGCCGTCCTCGAGCCGCTTGATGCGCAGGCTCACGGCCGACTGGGTGCCGTCGAGCGCCTCGGCCGCGCGCGTGAAGCTGCGCAGGTCGGCGACCAGCACGAAGGCCTGCACGGCCTCGATGTCGAGCGCCTTCATGGCGCGCGCCCGTCGAAGGCTCGGGGATCGGTGGGGACGATGGAAGGCGCTCTCATTTCGATGCGATCATTTCACAAGGCATTCGCCCGCGTGTTCCGGCGCGGCACATCGACCCTCCACAGAAAGAGACATCCCGTGTCCCTCGAAACCCACTCCCCCGTCAATGCGCCGCTGATCGGCGTGCCCGGCGGCCGCCAGCAGCTCGACACGCCGGCTCTCTTGATCGACCTGAGCGCGATGACGCGCAACATCGAGCGCATGGCCGCCTTCGCGCGCTCGCGCGGCGTGGGCCTGCGGCCGCACGTGAAGACGCACAAGTCGGTGGCGATCGCGCGCATGCAGGTCGCGGCCGGGGCCATCGGCGTGAGCTGCGTGACGGTGGGCGAGGCCGAGGTGATGGTCGCGGGCGGCATCCCGGGCGTGCTGCTGACCTCGCCCGCGGTCACGCCGAGCAAGATCGCGCGCGTGCTCAAGCTCGCGCGCCAGGCCGGCCCCGGCGGGCTGATGGTGGTGATCGACGATCCGCTCAATGCCGCCGAGCTCGCGCGCGCGGCCGCCGCCCTGCCCCATCCGCTCGACGTGCTGGTCGACTACGGCGCGGGCTACAACCGCACCGGCGCCGCCACCGAGGCCCAGGTGCTGGCACTGGCCGCGACGATCGCGGCCGAACCGAGGCTGCGGCTGCGCGGCCTGCAGGCCTATGCGGGCAACCTGCAGCACATCGTGGAGCGCGAACACCGCAGCGCCTCGGCCGCGGGCCTGCGCCAGACGGTGGCGCGGATCGTGGCCGCGGCCGAAAGCCAGGGCATCCGCTTCGAGATCGTCACCGGCGCCGGCACCGGCACCCACGACCTCGATGCGCAGGGCGACGGCTTCACCGAGCTGCAGGCCGGCTCGTACGTGTTCATGGACGCCGAATACGCGCAGGTGCTGGCCGGCAACGCGCCCGGCCAGGCATTCGAGGTCTCGCTGTTCGTGCAGACCGCGGTGGTCAGCACGCAGGCGGCCGACTGGGTGACGGTGGACGGCGGCAGCAAGTGCTTCGCCACCGACAGCGGCGTGCCGCTGGTGGCGCGCGGCGCGGGCACGGGCAGCCGCTATGCCTTCTTCGGCGACGAGCACGGCAAGCTCTTGGTGCCGGCCGACGCGCGCCCGGCGCTGGGCGCGCGTGTCGAGTTCGTGACGCCGCACTGCGACCCGACGGTGAACCTGCACGACGTCTACCACGTGGTCGAGGACGACACGCTGGTCGCCATCTGGCCGGTGGACGCGCGCGGGAAGCGCTGAGGAAGAGGAAGAAGGCCGCTCAGACGCGCGGCAAGGCGGCCAGGTAGGTCGACACCACGATCGCCGCCGCGCGGTCGAGTTGCAGGATGTCGGCCACGTCGAAGGCATGGGGCGCGGTGCGCCCGGTGGCGCCCAGCGGCTTGCGGATCTCGACCAGCACCTCGGCCGCGAGCTCGCGATCGCTGCGCGGACGGCCGTCGGCATGCATCACCCAGGCATCGACGTCGTCCATCGCGATGGTGCGGAACACGCCGACGATCGGGACGTACTTGTAGCGATCCTCGCCCACCAGGATGGGGACGTTCAGATTGCAGAAAAACGTGGTCGTCGACATGCAGGATCGCTGCCGTTTGGCAAGGTTCTTTTAGTAGTTGATGAAGGTGATACGAAGAATTTCCCGGAACTGGCGTGAACTGACCATCAGTCCGTGACCTACTGCACACAAGTGGCCTGAAGAGCCTCAGGACGCCAAAAAGAATACTTACATTTTACATGAACGTAAATCTTTGTGTCAGATCCGCATCAATTTGTTAATCATTTGAGCGAAAAAGATCACATGTGACGGCCATGAGGCAGGCGGCGCCGGGCTGACGCGCAGGCGCACGCCGCGGCGCGGGACGCGTCGCGGACGAGAACGGACCGCCTCGCGGGCGGTGACGGTGAGATTTCCCCGGGAGGGTGTCGCGGTCGCTCAGCCCGGCGCGGTGAAGCGCGGCGCGCGCCGCTCGATGTTGGCGCGCACCGCCTCGACCTGGTTCGGGCTGCAGATCAGCGCCTGCTGTTCCACCGACTCGGCGATCAAGAGCTCGGCCGCGCTGTGCGCCAGCGAGGCATTGAGCAGCCGCTTGCCGGCGCGGATCGCGTCGGGGCTCTTGCCCGCGATCTCGTGCGCCATCGCGAGCGCCTCGGCCAGCGGATCGGCCGCAAGGCGCGTGGCGAAGCCCAGCTGCAGCGCCTCCTCGCCCGAGAACACGCGGCCGGTGTAGGTGAGCTCGCGCACCACGTCGCTGCGCGCGAGTTCGCGCATCAGCACCATGCCGCCCATGTCGGGCACCAGGCCCCACTTGATCTCCATCACCGACAGCCTGGTGTCGGGCGCGACGATGCGGATGTCCGCGCCCAGCGCCACCTGCAGGCCGCCGCCGAAGGCCACGCCGTGCACCGCGGCGATCACCGGCACCGGCACCTCGCGCCACACCATCGCGACCTGCTGCGCGGCATTGGCCAGGCCGTGCGTGCGCGCCACCAGCCCGGCGCCATCGGCCGACTGGCCCAGCACCTCGCCGGCCGCGCCCTGCTCCATGCGCTGGAACGAGGCCATGTCGAGCCCCGCGCAGAAGGCCTTGCCGCGCCCGGCAATCACCACCGCGCGCACCGTGGCGTCGGCGCGCAGCGCTTCGCCAGCGGCGATCAGCGCATCGAACATCGCGGGGTCGAGCGCGTTCATCTTGTCGGCGCGGTCCAGCTGCAGTTCCACCACGCCGTCGGGGTGGCGGATCGTTTCGATGCGTTCGGTCATGCGGTGTGTCTCCTGGGGTCGTTGGCAAAGTATCGCGCGCCGCGGCGCTCGGCGATGATGGCGGCTGTCGCCGACCCAACACCGCACCGCCGCCCATGTCCCTCGACCGCCGCCGCTTCCTGCAATCGGGCACCGCCGCCGTGGTGGCGCTGCTGGCCCAGCACCCCGCCGGGGCCACCAAGCCCACGGTGTCCATCGAAGCCGCGGAAGCGCTGGGCTTCACGGCCGTGCCGGCCTCGCTGCGCGACGCGGTCGTGGTGCCGCCCGAGTACGAATGGCAGCTGCTCTACCCCTGGGGCACGCCCACTGGCATCGCGGGCCAGCCGATGCCCGCCTTCGCGCCCGACGGCGGCAACAGCGCGGCCGACCAGGCGCTGCAGGCCGGCATGCACCACGACGGCATGCATTTCTTTCCGCTCGCCACGCCCGGGCGCGCGCTGCTCGTGATGAACCACGAGTACACCGACGAGCAGCTGCTGCATGCCGACGGCGCGAAGGAATGGAACGCGCAGAAGGTGCGCAAGTCGCTGCATGCGATGGGCGTGTCGGTGATCGAGATCGCGCGCACGCCCGAGGGCGGCTGGCGCCAGGTGCTGCCCTCGCCCTATGCGCGCCGGGTGCACGGCAACACGCCGATGCGCATCGCCGGCCCGGCCGCGGGTTCGCCGCGCCTGCGCACCGCGCTCGACCCCACCGGCACCGAGGTGCTCGGCACCTTCGCCAACTGCGCGATGGGCGTCACGCCCTGGGGCACCTACCTGACCTGCGAGGAGAACTTCCACGGCTACTTCGGCGGTCCGAAGGAGACGGCCAAGGAGGCCACGCCCGCGCAGCGCCGCTACGGCACGGTGGCGGGCTCGCAGTGGGTCGAGTACTGGCGCTTCGACGAACGCTTCGACCTGAGCCGCCATCCCAACGAGCCGCACCGCTTCGGCTGGGTGGTCGAGATCGACCCCTTCGATCCCGCCGCCAGGCCCGTCAAGCGCACCGCACTGGGCCGCAAGCGCCAGGAGAGCGCGACCTGCACCGTGACCAGGGACGGCCGCGTGGCGGTCTACATGGGCGACGACGCGCGCTTCGAATACATCTACAAGTACCTGAGCAGGGACCGCATCGCGCCCGCCGGCACGGGCTCGCGCGCGGCGGCCAACGCGCGGCTGCTCGACGAGGGCACGCTGTACGTCGCGCGCTTCGACGCCGACGGCCGCGGCCGCTGGATCGAGCTGGTGCACGGCCGCCCCGGGCTCGACGCCGCGGCCGGCTTCGCCGACCAGGCCGAGGTGCTGGTCCATGCGCGGCTCGCGGCCGACGCGGTGGGCGGCACGAAGATGGACCGCCCCGAGTGGATCGCGATCAGCCCCGGCGGCGAGGTCTACGTCACGCTCACCAACAACAGCCAGCGCGGCGACCTCGGCAAGCCCGGCCCCGATGCCGCGAACCCGCGCGCAGACAACCTGTTCGGCGGCATCCTGCGCTGGCGCGAGGACGACGGCGACGCGGCGAGCGCGGGCTTCGCCTGGGAGCATTTCGTGCTCGCGGGCGACACCGCGCAGCCCGGCAGCGGCGCGCGCTACCCGAGCGCCGATGCCGACCTGTTCGGCAGCCCCGACGGCCTGCACTTCGACAGCGGCGGCCTGCTGTGGATCCAGACCGACATGAGCGGCCAGCTGATCGGCAAGCCGCCCTACACCGCGCTGGGCAACAACCAGATGCTGGTGGCCGACCCGGCCACGGGCCGCATCAAGCGCTTCCTGACCGGGCCCAGCGGCTGCGAGATCACGGGCTGCGTGGTCGCGCCCGACCGCCGCGCGCTGTTCGTCAACGTCCAGCATCCGGGCGAGTCGCGCGACGACGGCAGCGCCACGCACAACAGCGCCTGGCCCGATGGCACCGCGCCGGGCAGCGCGCGGCCGCGCTCGGCCACGCTGGTGATCCGGCGGCGCGATGGCGGCATCGTCGGCACCTAGATCGGCACCGGAGGAGACGCCCATGAGCATCCGCATCGTTCGACTCGGCACGCCGCGCAGCCCCGGCGAAGGCCTGCGCGTGGGCACCGTGCGGCGCCCGCCGCGCGGCGTGCCCAGGAGCGAATTCGCGTCGCAGGACTGGTACGACGTCTGGTACCCGAACCTCGCGCCCTCGACCGAAACCATGAAGCTGGGCCAGGCCGCGCAGACGCCGGCCGAGTGGACGGCCTTCATGCGCAAGTACAAGGCTGAGATGGCCGAAGCCGACGCGAGCCGCAGCCTCGACCTGCTCGCGGCGCTCTCGCACCGGACCGCGCTGGCCGTGGGCTGCTACTGCGAGGACGAGTCGCGCTGCCACCGCTCGCTGCTGCGCGGCCTTTTGGCCGAGCGCGGCGCCGACATCGCGGCCTGATCAGACCTGCGGCAGCGCCGCGAACACCGGCAGGGCCTCGGCGCGCGCGGCATGGGCCGCGAGCGCCGGACAACGCGCGGGGTCCGCCAGCTCGGGCAGCATCAGCTGCGTGAACGACCAGGCCACGGCACCCGAGACGGCGTCCTGCGTCAGCGCCGCTTCGTCGGCGGCCCAGGGCGCCACCGCCACCTCGCGCTCGAGTTCGTCATAGGCCGCCAGCAGTTGCCCCAGCACCCGGTCCACCCAGGGCTGGTGCAGCTTCTCGGCCGGCCGCAGCTTGCGCTCGTAGACGATCTGCACCGTCTTCTCGCAGGCCGCGAGCGCGAGCCCGGTGAGGCGCAGCGCGCGCAGCCGCGGCGCCGCATCGGCCGGCCACAGGCTGCGGCCGGCGAGGAACTCGGCGTACTCGACGATCAATGTCGAATCCATCAGCACCGCACCGTCGTCGAGCACCAGCGTCGGTGCCTTGACCACCGGGTTGATCGCCTGGAATCGGTCGAAGGTGCTGAACACCGAGAGCGAACGGTGTTCGAAGGCAATGCCCAGCAGCCGCAGCGAGACGGCGGTGCGGCGCACATAGGGCGAGTCGAGCATGCCGACGAGTTGCATCGAAGGTTCCTCCTTCTTGTCTTGAACGAAGCCACGACCTTAGCGGCGCCTGCGCGCGCGGGCCACGGCCATTCATCGAAAATCGGCGCTCCCGGCCGATGGACCATCGGCGAACCCCTCTTCTCATCGCGCATGGACATCGACAAGAAAGACCGCCTGATCCTCGAGGCCCTGCAAGCCGACGCGCGCCAGAGCCTCGCGGCGCTGGGCAAGCGCATCGGCCTGTCGCAGCCGGCCATGAGCGAGCGCGTGCGCAAGCTCGAGGACGCGGGCGTGATCGAGGGCTATGGCGCGCGCGTCAACCTGCGCGCGCTCGGCGTGGGGCTGCAGGCCATCATCCGCATCGACACCACGCATGCGGGCATCGCGCGCTACCTCAAGCTGTTCGAGCAGATGCCCGAGGTGCTGAGCGCCGACCGCGTGACCGGCGAGGACTGCTTCATCGTGCGCTGCGCGATCGCCGAGCCGGCCGACCTGGAGCGCGTGGTGGACGCGCTCGCGGTCGACGGCGCGGTCACCACCTCGCTGGTGCTGTCGAGCCCCGTGAACAAGCACGTCACCGTGCACGCGGCGAAGCCGCCGAGAAAGTAGCGCGCAGGCTCAGCGCTGCGTCTTGTCCTTCTGGTTCTGCGCCTCGATGCGCTCGCGCGCGGCCAGCCAGTCGCCGTCACTCCACTGGCGCAGCTCGTAGAAGTTGCCGCCATTGGCCAGCGCGTTGGCGCCGTCCATCATGATGCTCTGGCCCGTGAGCCAGTCGCACTGCCCCGGCGACATCAGGAAGGCCGCGAGGTTCTGCAGCTCGCTCATGCGGCCGGTGCGCGCCATCGGGCTCATCGCGATGGTGCGCGCGCCGGGCTCCTCGCCGGGGTTCAGGCGCTTGCTCATGCCCTCGGTCGGGATCTCGCCCGGGCCCACGGCATTGAGCCGCACGCCATAGCGCGCCCACTCCACCGCGAGCGACTTGGTCATCACCTCGATGCCGGCCTTGCTCATCGCCGAGGGCACCACGTAGGGGCTGCCGTTGTCGACCCAGGTCACGATGATGCTCATCACGCTGCGGAAGGCGTCGCCGGCCTTCCACTGGCCCGACTTGGCCTCGGCCACCCAGCGCTTGCCCACGGCCTGCGTGACGTAGAAGCTGCCGTGGAAGACGATGTTCGCGATCGCGTCGAAGGCGCGCGGCGAGAGGCTCTCGGTCGGCGAGACGAAGTTGCCGGCCGCGTTGTTCACCAGGCCGGTGAGGCCGCCGCTCTGCCAGAGGCTCTCGACCATCTCGTCGACGCTCTGGGCAACGCGGATGTCGACGCCGAAGGTGTCGATGCGCCGTTCGGGAAACCGCTGGCGCCATTCGGCCGCGGTCTCCTCGCAGACCGACTGGCGCCGGCCGCAGATCGCGATGTCGGCGCCCAGGCCGAGGAAGCGCTCGGCCATCGCGCGGCCGAGCCCGGTGCCGCCGCCGGTCACGAGGATGCGCTGGCCGCTCATGAGGGAAGGTTGGAACATGCGTCGTCTCCTGGAGGTTTGCCTGACGGCGGCCATGCTACGCGCGGCGGGCGCCGCGCGCATCGGGGGCCGGGTCGCGGGCGCGACGCGGGGCTGGGGCGAGAATGGCCGCTTCCGCAGACTGCCCCGATCCCCTCGCCACCCATGCCCGACTCCATCGACGCCTCCTCGCAGCCGCTCGCCGGCGTGCGCATCCTGAGCCTCGCGCTCAACTTGCCCGGCCCGGCCGCGCTGCTGCGCTGCCGCCGCATGGGCGCCGATTGCCTGAAGTTCGAGCCGCCCGCGGGCGACCCGATGTCGCTCTACAACCAGGCGGCCTACGCCGCGCTGCACGAGGGCATCGCGATCGAGCAGGCCGACCTCAAGAGCGAGGCCGGCCAGCGCGCGCTGCACGAGGCGCTCGCGCGCACCGACGTGCTGCTGACCTCGTTCCGTCCCTCGGCGCTGGCCAAGCTCGGCCTGGACTGGAACGCGCTGCATGCGCGCCATCCGGCACTGTCGCAGGTGGCGATCGTCGGCGCCCACGGCGAACGCGCCGAGGAGCCGGGCCACGACCTGACCTACCTCGCCGAGAGCGGCCTGGTCACCGGCACCGCGCTGCCGGCCACGCTGTTCGCCGACATGGGCGGCGCGCTGCTCGCGAGCGAGGCGGTGCTCAAGGCGCTGCTGCCGCGCGCGCGCGGCGCCACGGCCGAGGGCGTGTACCTCGAGGTTGCGCTCAATGTCTCGGCCGACTGGCTCGCGCTGCCGCGCACCTGGGGCCTGACGCAGCCGCAGGGCGCGGTCGGCGGCGCGCATGCGGGCTACCGCGTCTATCCCTGCGCCGACGGCCGCGTGGCGGTGGCCGCGCTCGAGCCGCACTTTGCCAACCGGCTGTGCGAGGCCGCGGGCCTGGCCTCGCGCGACATGATGGCGCCGGCCACGCACGAGGGCGTGGCGGCCTGGATCGCGCTGCGCAGCCGCGCCGAGCTCGAGGCGATGGCGCGCGAGCGCGACGTGCCGCTGCTCACGCTGGCGGACTGAAGCCCGCCGGGCCGGCGGACCTCAGAGCTTGATACCCGCCGCCTTCACCGTCGGCCCGAGCACCGCCACCTGCTCCTTCACGATGCCCTCGAAGCGGGCCGTCGTCTCGGGCTTGGCCACGATGCCCAGCTCGATCAGCTTCTTCTGCACCTCGGCCATGGCCAGCACCTCGTTGCAGGCGGCGTGGAGGCGCGCCACCACCTCGGGCGGCAGCTTCGCGGGGCCGCTGAGGCCGAAGAAGTTCTCGAGCACCAGCTTGGGCTGCCCCACCTCGGCGATGGCCGGCACCTCGGGCATCAGCGGCGAGCGCGCGTTGCCCGTGACCGCCAGCGGCACCAGCTGGCCGCTCTTGAAGTACGGCACATAGGCGGTGATCACGTCGATCCCCACGGGGATGGTGTTGGCGATCAGGTCGGTGGTCATCGGCGCGCCGCCGCGGTACGGCACATGCTCCAGGTGCAGCCCGGTCACGCGCCGGATCAGCTCGCCGTGGATGTGGCCGATCGAGCCCGGACCGCCCGAGCCGAAGTCCAGCCGCCCGTCCTTGCGCGCGCGGGCTTCGAGGTCGGCGAAGCTCGCGATGCCCGAACCCTTGCTGGCCATCACCACCAGCGGCGCCGAGCCCAGCGCGGCGATGTGGCTGAAGGCCGCGACCGGGTCGTAGGGCTGCTTGTCGAGCGTGAACGGCCCGAGCGCGATCGGCGTGGTGTTGGCGAGCATCAGCGTATAGCCGTCGGGCGCCGCGGCCGCGACCTGGGCGCCGCCGATGGTGCCGCCCGCGCCGGGCTTGTTGTCGATCACCACCGCCTGGCCGAGCCGGCGCGCGAGCTGCTCGCCCATCACGCGCGCCAAGATGTCGCTGGAGCCGCCGGGCGGGAAGGTCACGACGATCCTGATCGGACGGTCGGGCCACTGCGCGAAGGCCGGCAGCGCCAGCGAGGCGGCGCCGGCCGCCAGCAGTTGCAGCGCGCCGCGGCGCGAGGGTCGAGCGAGGGAGAGGTCGGTGGAGGTCATGGCACGGTCCAGCAAGAGCGATGCCCGCACTCTAGGAAGCGGCCCATGGCACGCCAATCGCTAGCGCGTTATGCGCGGCATAGCAAAGCGCCGGGCCTGCACGATGGCTCGGCACCAAAGCTGTGCGGCGCCCTTCCCTCCATGTCCCGCGCCAACGATCCTTTCGACACCTACCTGCTGCGCGTCTTCGCCGTGCTGCTGGCCGAGCGCAGCGTCTCGCGCGCCGCCACCCGGCTCAACCAGTCGCAGCCGGCCGTGAGCGCGGCGCTCAAGCGGCTGCGCGAGATCTTCGACGACCCGCTGCTGGTGAAGGACAAGCAGCGCATGGTGCCGACCGAGCGCGCGCTGCGGCTCGAAGCCTCGGTGCGCGTGGTGCTCGGCGAGATCGACGCCCTGCTCGCACCGGCCGACAGCTTCGATCCCGCGACCACGCGGCTGACCTTCCACCTCGGCACGCCCGACTACCTGGCGCCGCCGCTGATGGCCGCGGTGGTGCAGTACCTGCGCGGCACCGCGCCGGGCGCGCGCCTGTTCATGCATCCGCTGGGGCCCGAGTTCGATGTCGAGGCCGCGCTGGCCGACGGCTCACTCGACGTGGTGGTCGGCAACTGGCCGCAGCCGCCCGAGCACCTGCACACCACCTTGCTGATGGAGGACGAGATCGTCTGCCTGGTCGACCGCGACCACCCGGGCGCGCAGGGACTCACCTTGAGCGACTACCTGCACGGCGCCCACGTGGTGCCGCAGCTCTACAGCACCCTGCAGCGCGGCGTGGTCGAGAGCCACCTGGCCACGCTGCGGCTGGCGCGCACGCCGACCGTGACGGTGCCCTACTTTTCGATGGCGCCGCAGCTGCTGCCCGGCACCGACCTGATCTTCACCACCAGCCGGCATTTCGCGCAGCACTACGCCGCGCTGCTGCCGCTGGCGATCGTGCCGGCGCCGCTCGACTTTCCGCCGATGCGCTTCTACCAGCTCTGGCATGCACGCCACCAGCGCGCGCCGGGCCACGTGTGGTTCCGCTCGCTGCTGTCGGCCGTGATGCGCACGGCCGGCGCCACGCGGCATCTGCGGATGCCGCCGGCGCCGGAACCCGGGAAGCCGGAACTCAGGAAGGCAGGCGCAGCGCCCCGAGCTTCCTATCGAGCTTGATCAGCCACAGCCGCGTGGGCCGCTCGAGGTCGGTGCCGCGCGTGAGGCGCGCACCGGTCACGCCCTCGGGGCAGCCGCTCACGATCGCGCCGGCCGCGTTCACGGTGCAGTCCTCGACGCTGCCGGCCACGGTGTTGCCATTGGCGTCGAGCAGGATCGTGCGCAGGCCGAAGTCGTCGTCGTTGACCAGCGCCAGCGTCTGGTCGTCCACGATGGTCAGGCCCTCGGCCTTCTCGGCCAGCCAGCCCAGGGCATTGAGGTCGAGCAGCTCGGTCTTGCGCATCGTCACGACCTTCGAATAGTCGGCCGTGCCCGAGGGCGCCTGCGTGATGCTGCTGATCTCGAGCTCGTGCCCTTGCGCCGCGATGTCGGTCGCGTTGGCCGGCAGCTCCACCAGCATCAGCTTGTTGACCACCTTGGCGTCGCTCTTGCGCGCGCCCTGCTCGATCACGATGAAGCGGCCGTTGCCCAGGCTCACCACGTCGCCGAGCTTGGCGTTGCCGGTGCGGTCCTTGTCGTACTGGCTGCCGTCGATCGGGTAGGCATAGAGCTTCGAGGTCTCGGTCGCGGGATCGAACTCGAGCCAGCGCGTGAACTTCGCGATGTGGCGCACGTCGGTGTTGCTGCCGCCGGGCGGCTTGGCCTTGATCGACTTGCCGCTCTCGTCGCGCGGATCGATCGGGCTCTGCAGGAAACCGTGCAGCCGGCCGCTGGCGGCATCGAGCGTCAGGCCTTCCATGCCGCGGTTGGGACGGCGCTTGGCCAGCACCAGCGGCAGGTCGTGCGCCGAGGCGCCGGGCGCGTACTTCTTCTCGATCACGCCGGTGGCGATGTTCAGGCGCGCGATGAAGGGGCCGTACTCGTCGCTGGTCCACAGCACGTTGCGCGCCTTGTCGAGCACCAGCGTCTCGGGATCGAGGCCGTTGGCGTCGTAGCCGGCCTTGGCCTCGTCGAACACGTAGCGGTCGGTCAGCGGCGTCTCGCCGGTCGAGCCGATGCCCGAGCGCGGCGGCAGGCCGGTGATCTTGCGGTTGGCGTCGATCTTGAGGGGCACGCTCGAGCTCAGCACCGCGCCGGTCTTGCCGATGCGGATCAGGCCGAAGCTGGGCGCGAACGACGGCGCCGGGAACACCTTGCTGATGCTGAGCGTGTCGCTGCCGGGGATCGGCGCGTTCGGGCCGTCGCCGTTCGGGCCGCGGTCGGTGATGGCATAGAACTCGAGCGCGCCGTCGTCGGCCTTGCCCTTGAAGGCCAGGCCCGAACCGTAGGCAGGCAGGAAGCCCTTGGGGAAATCGGCCTGCACCTTCGGGTTCGCGCCCTCGTAGGGCACGTTGAACTTCTGGTCGGCCTGCAGCTGGTAGCGCGTGACGCTGGCGCCGATGCTGCCGAGCGCATTCGACTGGGTGAAGGCCTCGGTCACCGGTGCGTTGAGGCGCGCGGCCAGCGTGTTCTCGAAGTGCTCGCGCGCGAGCATGCGGCGCGCGGCATCGACGCTGCGGCTCGCGTAGGGCGCGGGAAGCCCGGCCAGCACGGCGTTGAGCGCGGTGTTGAAGGCCTCGGCCGAGGCCGCGAAGTCGAGCGAGCCGCCCTTGAGCGCGGCCTTCAGCGTGGGCGCGAGGCGGATGCCGTTGGAGGGATCGAGGTCCTCGTCGAAGCTCTGCAGCGCGAGCAGGCGGTTGACCACCGCATCGGCCTTGACGTCGCTGCCGCCCACGAGGTTCAGCGGCGTGACCGTGCTGCCGCAGGCGGCGCTGCCGATGGCGAGCGCGCCGACCGAGAAGCTCACCGTCTCGCCGTCCTTGCATGTGAACTCGCCGTTGGCGTTGGTCGCGGCCCTGGCGCCGCCGCCGGCCACGTAGTCCAGGCCCTCGACGGCGGCGTCGAGGAAGGTGCCGGTCTTCGATGACGCGGCGGGCGGGTTGTTGCCGCCACCGCCGCCCGGCTGGAGCACGAAGCCACCGCCGCCTCCGCTGCCGCCGCCACAGGCCGCGAGCAAGGCGCTCACGCCCGCGAGCGCCAGCCACCCGATCCCCGGCCGCGCGGCCGCCCTCTGCATCTTCTTCGTCATGTGTCTTTCATCTCCGTGTCATGGCCGCGCGCGGTTGCGCGCGGGCCGGGCGATTAGCTCCGGCGCGTGTGACAGGAAAGTGAAAGTGCGGGCCGGACCGTCAGCGGCCCAGCCCCTCGCGCTGCCGGTCCTCGCGCTTGAGCGCGAGGTAGGTGTCGAGGTCGATCTCGTGCAGCTGGCGCGGGAACTGCTCGGCGGCCGCGAACCAGTGGCGCTGCCGCTGCTCGGACTGGCCCTTGGCATCGGCCGCGAGGTAGGCGTCGAGCGTGAGGAAGTAGCGCATCGCGTTGCGCTCCACCAGCCCGCGCATGCCGCGGATGTACTCGGGCTTGCCGTCGGGCGCCTGCCCCACCACCGTGAAGCCGACCTTGTCGCGCCCGAAGGTCGCGAGGTAGGCCTGGGTGGCGAGCTTCACCATTATGCTGTGGTCGTAGCTGTAGCTGAAGTGCAGGAAGCTCTTGCGCTCGTCGAGCGCCACCGCCTCCAAGGTGACGTGGTAGTTGCTGGTGCCGAAGGGGCCGCTGGCGGCCGACAGGTCGATCATCAGGTGCTCGGGCGTCGCGCTCGCCACGCGGTAGGCGAAGGGCAGCTCGAAGGCCTGGTCGACCGGCTTGTCGTAGCGCCGCACCACGTAGAGCGTGAGCGTCTCGCGGCCCGGCGCGCCGCTCACACGGCAGCGCCGGTTGTTGACGTGCAGCAGCATCAGCTCGCACCAGTTGGCCGAACCCTTGAGCGCGCTGCCGACCTCCGACAGCGGATGCTCGACCACCGCATACACGTCGCCCTGCAGCCCGTCGGGCGTCTCGATCGAATCGAGCTGTATGGGGCGGCCGAAGCTGCTGCGCTCGAGCTTGTCCTTGATCTGCTTGTGCCGGGCGCGCAGCGCCTGCGCGGGCGCTTCGCCGGCCGCCGGCTCGGTGGCCGTGGGCGCGGCGCCGGCCTGGAGACTGCCCGCCAGCAGCCAGCCGCACAGGACGGCGGCACAGGCACGCCCCAGGCGCCGCGCTGGCGAGAACATGCCGGGACCGGGCCGGTGGAACGAAATGCGCATCGGGCCACACCATACAACGGCGCGGCCCTTCGCGTGCTCGGGCGCTTCCCGCCCCGCGACCACGCCGATCGAGCACGACCCCAGTGCGCCGTGAGGCGGGTTCGTCAGCCTGGTCGAGGTGGTCGAGAAGAACCGGTCGTTCGGGAACGCGCAGATGCAGTACGCGCAGTCCAGGCGCCGCCGGCCAATGCCACGCCCGGCAGCACCAGCGCTAGCGCGATCCAGGTCGAGGCCGTGAGCGGCTCGCGCAGCAGCCAGGCCGCGCCCACGGCGGTCATCAGCGGCACCAGCGCGCCCGACAGCGAGGCGCGCGCCGCGCCCAGCCGCGCCACGGCCACGCCGTAGAGCGCGAGCCCGAGCAGGCCCGCGCACAGCCCCTGCCCCACGGCCTGCAGCGCCACGTCGCGCAGGGGCGCGCTCAACAGCTTCGGCGCGCCCGCGAACCACAGCAGCGGCAGCAGCAGCGTCGAGCCGAGGTTGATCGCGGCCGCGCCCTGCCAGGCCGTGAGACCGCTGCGGCGCAGCGCCAGGGTGTAGCCCGACCACAGCAGCGCGGCGAGCAGGAACAGCAGGTCGCCGCGCCATGCCGAGGCGGTCGCGGCCAGGCCACCGAGGCCGGACACCGCGAGCCCCGCGGCCATCAGCGCCAGCCCGAGACAGCGCGAGCGCGCCGGCCGCTCGCCGTCGAGCCACCAGCCGCCGAGCGCGGTGAACAGCGGCACGCTGCCGGCCACGAACACGCCCATGTGGGCGGCCGGCGCCCACTGCGCGCCGGCCATCACCACCAGCCCGAACGGCAGGCCGCCGCCGAGCACCAGCAACGCGCCCTGCCGTGCCGGCAGCGCGCGCAGCACCTCGCGCGAGGCCCACGCCACCGGCAGCAGCATCAGCGCGGGAATCGCATAGCGCAGCACCGCGAGTTCGAGCGGGCCAAGCGAGGTGGTGACGCCATGGCGCGAGGCGATCTGCCAGCCGCTGCCGATCAGCGCGGTGGCGAGCGCGGCGAACACGCCTGTCCAGGGAAGGGATCGGTTCATGCGGCCAGTCTGGCCGCGCGCGCCTGGCGGCGCTATCAAGATCCTGCGCAGTCGCGCGCTAGCTCACGCGGCGTGAAGCGCGCGGCGCGCCTCGCCGGGCGTCACGCCGACCTCGCGCAGGAACAGCGCGCCGAGGTGGCTCTGGCTGCAAAAGCCGAGCGCGTGCGCCAGGCCCGCGATATCGCGTTCGCCGGCATCGAGGTGCGCGAGCGCGACGGCCAGTCGCAGGTGCAGCCGGTACTGGTGCGGGCTCAGGCCCGTGCGGCGGCGGAAGCTGCGCGCCAGATGGAACGGCGAACTGCTGGCGGCTTCGGCCAGTTCGTGCAGCGACAACGTGCGGCCATCGACGGCCTCCGCCGCCAGGCAGCGCCGCGCGCGGCCCACGGCGCCCTCGCTGTGCGCGAGACCACCAGCCGCGAGAGCGTCGGCGATCAATCGTGGCGTGGCATCGACGCCATCGAGCCCCGCTTCGAGGCGACGCCAGTGCAGTCGCAGCCGGTACAGGGCGCGCGGCGACAGCAGGCGCTGGGCCGGCTCGCCGGTCCAGGGCGCGTCGGCCACGCCGTCGGCGGCGCTCACGACCACGCTGCAGCGCGACTCGCGCGCCTGGGGGCGCAACTGGTAGCGCTGCGCGGGCGCGACGCGCAGGGCCGTCAGCGCATCGATCCAGGCACCAGGGCCGTCGTCGCCGCGGAACTCCATCGCGGCGGCATCGAAGGGCAGCACCAGCCGGCCCGAGGGCGCGGTGTAGACGGGACTCCATTGCGGCGCGCTCGCGTGCGAACGCACGCGCTCCACGCGCCAGCGCGGATCGGTGGCCAGGAGGATGCGTTGCTGCGCCATGGCGGCCGGGGCGATCGCCGGAGTTGGATCGCCCGCCGCTTCAGCGCACCTTGCGCGCCGAGGGCTTGCCGCCGGCGGGCTTGGCCGAGGGGCGGCCCGAACCGGTGTCGCGCGGCGGCAGCCCAGTGTGCTGCGTGAGGATGCGGCCCTTCGAGGGCTTGACCATCGGCAGCTTCACCGACGGCGCGGCCTTGGCGGTCTTCGTCGCGGGCGCGCTGGTCGAGTTCTTGCGGCGCGCGCTGGTGTAGCCGCCGTCGGTCAGCGGCTGCCAGGTCGGGATCAGGTGGTGCTTGCCGTTGCCGATCAGGTCGGCGCGACCCATGGCCTTGAGCGCCTCGCGCAGCAGCGGCCAGTTGTTGGCGTCGTGGTAGCGCAGGAAGGCCTTGTGCAGCCGGCGCCGCTTCTCGCCGCGCACGATGTCCACCGTTTCGCTCTCGCGCGTGATCTTGCGCAGCGGGTTGCGGTTGCTGTGGTACATGGTCGTGGCCGTGGCCATCGGGCTCGGGTAGAAGGTCTGCACCTGGTCGGCGCGGAAACCGTTCTTCTTGAGCCAGATCGCGAGGTTCATCATGTCCTCGTCGCTGGTGCCCGGATGCGCGGCGATGAAGTACGGGATCAGGTACTGCTTCTTGCCCGCCTCGGCCGAGTACTTCTCGAACATCTGCTTGAACTTGTCGTAGCTGCCGATGCCGGGCTTCATCATCTTGCTGAGCGGGCCCTGCTCGGTGTGCTCGGGCGCGATCTTCAGGTAGCCGCCCACGTGGTGCTGCACCAGTTCCTTCACGTATTCGGGCGACTGCACGGCGAGGTCGTAGCGCAGGCCCGAGCCGATCAGGATCTTCTTGATGCCGCGCAGCGCGCGCGCGCGGCGGTAGATCTTGATCAGCGGATCGTGGTTGGTGTTGAGGTTCTGGCAGATGCCCGGGTACACGCAGCTGGGCTTGCGGCAGGCGGCCTCGATCTCGGGCGACTTGCAGCCGATGCGGTACATGTTGGCCGTGGGGCCGCCGAGGTCGGAGATGGTGCCGGTGAAGCCCTTCACGCTGTCGCGGATGGCCTCGACCTCCTTGATGATCGAGTCTTCCGAGCGGCTCTGGATGATGCGGCCCTCGTGCTCGGTGATCGAGCAGAAGGTGCAGCCGCCGAAGCAGCCGCGCATGATGTTCACGCTGAAGCGGATCATCTCCCAGGCCGGGATCTTGGTCGCGCCGTCGTGGCTGCCGTTCTCGTCGGCATAGCGCGGATGCGGGCTGCGCGCATACGGCAGGTCGAACACGTGGTCCATCTCGGCCGTGGTCAGCGGGATCGGCGGCGGGTTAATCCAGACGTCGCGCGCGGTCGTGCCCTCGCCATGCGCCTGCACCAGCGCGCGCGCATTGCCGGGGTTGGTCTCGAGGTGCAGCACGCGGTTGGCGTGCGCATAGAGCACCGGGTCGGCGCGCACCTGCTCGTACGAGGGCAGGCGGATCACCGAGCGGTCGCGCGGCGGCACCTTGGTCTTGCCGCGGCCCTGCAGCGCGGGGTTGGGCACGAACTGCAGCGGCTTGATGGCGGGATTCACCACCGCGGCAGCGGCTGCCGCGGCGGCCGGCGAACCGGCGACCTCGGCCGCCTTCGCGACCGCCTCGGCCTCGTCCTCGCGCGCGCAGCTCGCGCCGTTGGCCTTGGCCTGGTCCGAGACCATCAGGTAGGGATTGACGTGCGCCTCGACGCGGCCCGGCTCGTCCACGCTGGTGGAGTCGATCTCGAACCAGCCCTCGGGCGTTTCGCGGCGCACGTAGGCGGTGCCGCGCACGTCGTCGATCTGGTGCACCGGCTCGCGCGCCGCGAGGCGGTGCGCGATCTCGACGATGGCGCGCTCGGCGTTGCCGTACAGCAGCAGGTCGCACTTGGAATCGACCACGATCGAGCGGCGAACCTTGTCCTGCCAGTAGTCGTAGTGGGCGATGCGGCGCAGGCTGCCTTCGATGCCGCCGAGCACGATCGGCACGTCGTTCCAGGCTTCCTTGCAGCGCTGCGAATAGACGATGGCCGCGCGGTCGGGCCGCGAACCGCCGACGTCGCCGGGCGTGTAGGCGTCGTCGCTGCGGATCTTGCGGTCCGCGGTGTAGCGGTTGATCATCGAATCCATGTTGCCGGCGGTCACGCCGA
>Ga0102589_1000604_pt1 | contig 65741 bp, 67 predicted proteins | sample AraplaMF_Col_mLB_FD_76858 | JGI IMG/M metagenome (GOLD analysis project Ga0102589, IMG submission 76858) | Arabidopsis root microbial communities from the University of North Carolina, USA - plate scrape MF_Col_mLB | ecosystem: Host-associated > Plants > Roots > Endosphere | place: USA...
ATACAGATCAAGGTAGTGTATATGCTTCTTATACTTATCAAAATTTCTTAAAAGAACATCATTTGATCAGCAGTATGTCTAGACGAGGGAACTGTTGGGATAACGCAGTGATAGAGTCTTTTCATTCAAGTTTAAAGAGCGAGGAATTTCAGTATTCAAATTCAATTCTCTTACAAATCTGAAGGTTGTATCGAAGATTGATGACTATATGTATCATTATAATGAAGATAGAATCCAAGAAAAATTAGGCTACCTTACTCCGAATGAATTCGGAATGATGGCAGCCTAAAATGGTGTTTTATATATGTCTCATTTCGCTAGGTAAGTTCAGTTTTTCTGCTTTTATCTTTTTATTTTGGATTTGTTAAAGTAAATTGCTGATTTTTGAGAAAAGAAAAAACCACAAAAATTATAATCCTTAACTTCCAATTAGTAAAGCAGCATATCAAGGTCCTTTAACTGCTATATATACTGGTAATGGTAATAAACCAGTTGATGGTGATGAACGGGTTGAAATAAAAAAAGGGACTGAAGTAATCATTACAAGCTACAATTCTGGTGCAGATAATCCTGTAGAAGCAGACGTTTACCAAAACTGGAAATATGGATATGGTGGCGTTAAGATTAACTTTGATTCTAAATCTCTTCAAATTAAATATTAGGAAATTAAGAGTCGATTTCTATTGAAATCAGCTTTTTATTTTCAGCATATAAGTAATTAGAAGCTAGAATTATTTGTAAATATTTATACAACTACAATGAAAATTAGTTAGTTCTGATATAACAAAATGACAATACTTAAGAAAACCCTGCTCAATCGTTAAAAAAAAGAGGAGAGCTTAAAACTAAAAAGTCTAGTGATTACAGTTGACTGGATAAGGTCAGTATCAGTATAGACAATTCCAATTAATTTTCATTCGCTGTGGTGCAGCGCTTGCGCTGCATGGGTGGCTAACTGGAGCGTTAGTTGAACAAATTCAGGAGTCGATGACGTTCGACTCCTGATTAATTATTTGGCAGTTTAGTTCAGTAAGATTTATTTGAAATTCTATGGAAAAAGACAAAACAAAACTACTGTTTACAAATATGTAGATGCTTAAGTCTACATTATTGATACGCCGGGAAAATGCTAAGTTAACTAATTTTAATATTCAAGAGAAATTTGAAGTTTTGTATTTACTTATCTAAATAATAATAGACAAGGTGCAATTTATCTGAATTGCACCTTGTCTATTATTAATGAAATGAACTTAACTTTTGAGTTATGATCTTAGAACAATAAATTTACGACTTTAAACGCTTTATTATACTTAGCGATATATGAAGTAGCTTTTCCTGTTCGTTCATAACCACCAACACCTTTATTGTAAGCACTTAAAATGGCTTCTCTTAATTTTACGCCATGATATCCTTTTGCTTTATACTTCTTTTGTAAAGAAGAGAGCATATATGTACCCCATTTGATATTAATGTAAGGATCTGTTGGTTTGTTTGCAGTGTGTAGAGTTTTGGCCAGACTTTTATGGTTTACTTTTGCAATTTGGAAGTAACCGTAGCTTTCCATATTTCGAGCGTTTGCATGATAATTACTTTCTATTTTAATGATTGCAAGTGCCGATTGATATGATAACCCACGTTGTTTACACAGATTATATAAATACTCTTGGTGAGCTTTTGGTAATGGCACTTTCGAATTATAATTAAATGCTGTATTAGTATTTGCTGATACATGTAATGTAGAAAATGAAGTGAGACTTAAAAATAATAAACATACTGTAAGGAACCCCTTTATGATAGTGGCAAAAGGGAAATTTATGTCGGATCTGTTCATGATAGTTCCTTTCTATTCTGCTTTTATTTAACCTTGTTCAATTTATCATATTTAACATTGATATGGAGCAATAACATCATCTATTTATGGTTTTGTAATGAAAATATCATCTTGCAATATTTTTGTAATAAAACAAATAGAATTAATAGATTTTGACAAAATTAAGCTGAAATGTTGGCGGAAAACTATAAAATGGATGAATGTATCGAGCAAAAGATTTGTAACGGGATAATTTACAGATGTGATTAAAAAAAATTGAAGAAGAATTCGTTTCGATTTTCCGAAATTGTTTAACATGTTTTACTATTGTCTCTCTTAATATTTTGTCTCTTTGTGGATGATCATAGCCTAAGCTTCCAATAAATGATCTAGTTGAAGTAATTTCTCTTAATGTATTAATTGGAAAAAGATCCTCTGACAACTCTCCACTCGCTAAATTAATTAGCTTAGATTCAACTGTCTTTTGACGAATTCTTTGAGTAACAGGTAAGTTTGGTAGAAAAGAACCAGCTTCAACATATCTGTTCCAACTTGGTATGCGCTTTTTGTAATTCTCCAAATATCTTTACTTATTGCTGTTCCGCTTCCTCTGTTTCTTTCAATAAGCCCATTTGATTCCAAATCATCATAGGCAGCAACTACTGTGCTTCGATTTATGTTAAATTCTTTTGCTAAATCCTTTCGGAAGGAAGTGGTTTATCTGGTGGAAAAGTACCATTAACTATTCCTTCTTCGATGTAATCGGCAAGTTGTTTATATATAGCTTTTTTCGCTTCACGATCTGGTTTCCAGTCCATATACAACAATCCTCGCAATTAATAATTCTTTTTCACTAATTTTTATATTAATTCTTATTTTTATATTCACAATGAAACCTATTTTAACAACTTAATTTTTATAAAAGAATTTAGATATTATAGATTATTTACCTTAATTCGCAATCATCCAATTATAAAATAAATTTACCATCCACTTTACAAAATAACCGGATTTTTATCAAAAATTGTAAATTAGACGATTAGCAGAAAACCAGTAATACCATTTTATGCTACCTAATTTTGATATCAAAAATCACCTCAAACACCGGTAAAAAAATTTTTTCTTTATTGTGAACATTTATTGACATAAATCCTATTTCGTTGACTTTGAAAATATATGATTCTATATTGTAATCAATTGTGAAATAAATTAACTCATTATTTACGTTATGAAAAAAGCAAAACAATTGAAAAGGAGTTTATTCATGAACATTTTGTTATCTGGGTGCGAACCGCTTATGGAGTTAGATCCTAAAGGTCCACAAGCTCAAACTCAAGCTATAGATATCATGTTATCCATTTGGATAATGTCTTTAATAGTCTTAGTCGTATTCCTTATGCTAGGTTATATGCTAATTAGATATCGTGCATCAATTAAAAGTAGAGGTTATGAACCTCCAAACATTAAAAGTAGTGTAATTAATTGAAATGATTTGCGTCGGAATTCCTGTATTGATTATCATTTTCCTTTCAATTGTTCCGGTTCAAATCAAAAATAAAGTAGTGTCTTCTCCAACTGGATACACTAATAAGAAATCATTAATTATTTATGCTTCATCTAATTGAAAATGGCACTTCAACTATCCAGAAGAAAATATTGAGACAGTAACTATTAATTTTACCGGCATTTTTACAAGCAGATCTTTAATTAGTAGTGTTTATACATGCAGGAGAAACAAGAGATAAAGGTGATATTAATACGAATATCTATTACGCTTTATCAATAGCACTAGTTGCCGTTTTCGGTACCTTGCTCTGTATGATTTGGGGAAATGTATAATCGTAGTAGAATATTAATTATTCTTTTCATGAATAAAACAATTTCTAGGGCATCAAAATAAATTTGGAGGTTATATTATGACAGGTGTATATATTGTTAGTGGAATAATAATTTTTGTTGTATTCGGTGCTTTTGTTATTACCGTAAATAAAGGATATGGAGTAAAGCATAAAGTTGATAAGATGGATGAAGTAAATATTAAAAATGTTAATGATGATAAAAATTATAAGTAATTGTAAACTAAGATATGAGAGCTTTGGTTATCTGTGATGTTTACTATTCAAAAAAACTAGAATATTATTATATTAATGATAAAAAATGAAAAGGTTTGAGCTGACTAAGATCATCTCAAACCTTTTTAATTATTGTTATTCTATTATAAAATTGCCTTTTATTACACATATTGTGATATGTAAGACTTATTTTATTGATAATAAATGTAAAGGTGAATAATTCTTTTTACGTAATAAATTTACTTCACACTTGTACAACTAACGAGTGCGTTAGTTGTACAAGTTCACGAGTCGCTAATGCGGCTTTTTGTGCGACGGGCAGTCGCATTGGGTACTGACTTAGTCAGTACCCTTCATTTACTTATCTAGATAGAGACGACACTTCTGTGTAACGACTAGATGTAGGATAAGATAATGAATTCCAGATGGTGAAAATCCATACTCGAGGAGACTGACCTAGCTCTAGAAGTCTAATCTAGGACATTATCGTGAGGTAATGTCTGAAGGAGATGCGGTAAATCGAGAGACCCGTAGACGAAAAGATAGATCCTAATGCAAGAAGTGTGAAGCACAGCGGCGGGATAAGTTGGCGACTTTTCGAAGAGTGAGGAAGCCCACTAAAACGGCATTTTCTTTAGAAGTCAGATCGAGAAAATGTGGCTTATAACGTGATGGTGCAGTGTATGTCTTGAAGGAAAATGCGATGACCCCGTGAGGTCTCCACCTTACCGAGCAGGCAGGGTTCTAATCTATAAGGGTAATCCGAAGTGATGAAGAATGGGTGGAGAAGTCAGACGTTCTCATAGTACGGAAGTAGTTCGATGACCATAACATCGAATGAACGGAAGGGGAACGACCTATGGCTCTATGTCATTGACAAAATGTAATGTTAACAATCGAGTTACTGCGGTAAAACCGATAGGATGAACATCTAGAAAAGGCATGGAATACGTATTGAGTCAAGAGTGGATGTATAATGCCTGGAACGCAACTTCTTGGTAATCAATATAACATATGGGTAAGCCGTATGCCTTAATAGGGCACATACGGTTTGATAAGGGGGAAGCCTTGAGAAAGGTTTCCCTACTTTCTTTAACAGAACCCATAAAAAATCATTTACATGTTGCAGATGCTTTTTTAATGGGGGAACATGATCATATGTAGTAATACGTTGTACGTTAGGTGCATCAATAAGGGTATATATAATCTTCGCGTTTTCAAATAGGCAGCACATAGAATGAGCCCATACACAACGTAAAATGGATAGAGTCTCAGGTCGTGCAGATTGTTTAGGTAAAATGCGCCAAAACTAAAGCTGCTGATACTCATCCCGACCCAGTGCCATAGCTTATTTTTTGCATCTAAAAATGTACCAAGAATGAGTCTTCGAAACACGATTTCTTCGAATAATGGCATCACCATGTTACAAATAAAGTTGTAACGACAGGATTGTAATAATAACCAGCGGGAATCAGAGTGGCATAAATTGAATCGGGCGACGATAAGGTTCCGATCAGGATCTCACTTGTCAGAAATAAACTGATGAGAATAATCCATTTCCATGTTTGATGGACGATGGTTTTCACAGATGGTAGCCCGTTTGCTCGGCAAATCTGTCTTTTAGCGCCCCGGGACTGCGAATAGTAAAAAAATGAGTTCTAATGCAACGAGTTGCCAGACGGCATAACTACCTGTCATATTTAAGTCAAAAACCGATGATGAAGTTTCTTCTAAAAAGAATTCTCCGATTGAAACCAGTAAAACGGATGCGATCATCCATGCGAAAACATAAAACCAAACTCTTTTTGTTCAAATTTTCCAAATTTTATCTTCCATTGTTTCCTTACCTTTCTTGCTTAATTCACTTTCATTATAACAAAGTATTCTATTTGTTGGCTCTGTTATAGTAGATAGTTGATTTTCTTATGCAATTAAATGGCAATTCAGTTTAAGTGAAACACTTCACAAACATGGTCTTGTTTTTATATTTGAAAATCTAATTTCATCTTCGTTTTTCTATTATCGGACAGAATTTTAACGAAGGGAGTAATTTAATTTACTATTTATTAGAAGGAATTAACACTTAACCGATAAGTAGTGGCATAATTTCAGGAATCTGATAATGAAGTGAACCCAAAAAGTTAGAAATATAGTTTTTATGCAGCTAAATAGGATTGGACTCTGTATTGAACAGGGAATATTCCTTAACAATGACCTAAAATTTGTTATTTTTCTTCCAATATAATCTTTAAATTAAAGTTATTAACACACCAAATCAATATTAGTCTTTCTTTATAAATCATTGAAACGTTTTATCGTTGGAAGAAAATAGAAAATTTCGTTTTATCTATCTAATTCAAACGAAAAATAGCATCCAAAAATACACTTTTAGTAAAAATTAAAATTAATAAATATGCAATACTCCGGAAAAATACATATTTTTATTTATAGAACTTTTTATTAAATCACTGAATTTTTTTATAAATACTTAGTCGGATTACTTATAAAAATACACAATGTAGTATTTTTATACTGAATATAAAAGCCTCGATTATCAAATGTATCGTTACTATTGAACTACTTTTAATTCGATAAATGAAATCGATTAAAAAGATAGAAGATTTCGATTGGACGAATATTTAGAAAAGAAATAATATTATAAATGTTTCGTACATCTTAAGGAGGTTGTGATTAAAATCAGCTTGTAAATCTATAAAAATTATTTTTGGAGGAGAAACATACATGAGTAAAAGAAAAAAAACAGATCGTTTAATTAGTAGTTACATAGCAAGTACTTTACTTTTAAGCAGTACCCTTCTACCAAATTTTGCATTTGCCCAAAAAGATTCAAAGGTTGCAAATGAACCATTAAGCCGTGTGATTGTGGAAATGGAAGGCGCTCCTGCACTTAACGCTTTATCTAAATCAGGATTAGACGCACTTTCTGCAAATGCAATAAAAAATATAAATGAAACAAGTGACCAAATTACAAAATCTCACAATAAAATTCTTTCTACAATTAGTAATGAAGGAATAAAGTATAAAAAAGCTCATGATTATTCCCTAGTTTTCAACGGAATTTCAGTAGAAGTTCCGGAGAGTCAAATAGATGAAATTAAGTCACTCCCTGGTGTAAAAGCCGTTTATAAGGATCAAAAATTTGAAGCAAATCTGGCAGATAGTGTGCCTTTGATCGGAGCCCCCGAAGTATGGAAGGGTAAAGATTCACTGAACCAAGAAGTCACTGGAAAAGGTGTTACCATTGCCGTAATAGATACCGGTGTTGATTATACCCACCCTGATCTTGGAGGTAAGTTCGGACCAGGTAATAAAGTGGTCGGTGGGTATGATTTTGTTAATAACGATAACGACCCGATGGATGATCATGGACATGGCACCCATGTGGCAGGCATAGCTGCAGGTAAAGGAGAAATAACGGGTGTCGCGCCTGATGCTCAGATCACAGCTTATAAAGTACTGAACAGTGATGGTGTAGGCTATAACTCTGATATCATCTCAGCGATCGAACATGCTATCCAGCCGGATAACCCAAACCGAGCTGATGTTATCAATATGAGTCTTGGTGGACCTGGTGATGGGAACGATCCATTATCGCGCGCAGCACAAAATGCTGTGGATGCAGGGGTTGTCGTGGTTGCGGCTGCTGGAAATGCAGGGCCAAATCACGGTACCGTCAGTGCTCCGGCATTAGCAGAAGGTGTTCTCTCGGTTGGTGCGAGTACGAGTGGTGTCAAAGTTCCTGACGCGACTATGACGTTTCCTATAAAAATGGATTTAAATCCTTCCTACATTAGTTATTCCGCGAATCCACCTGAAACACCCTACTCTTCTGAAGTAGTAGACGTAGGGGAAGGTTGGCCTGAAAATTACGAAGGAATTGACGTAAAAGGGAAAATTGTTCTCGTCCAGACACGTGCCATAGCAGATTTTGGTCTTGGAAAAGCATCGTTTGCACAAGAAAAAGGAGCTTTAGCAGTTATATTCTACGAGCCATCGGTACTTATACCACCTCTTATTGGACCTGGGGGAGCACAGTCCCAATCTAGCGTTCAAAATAAAAGGGAACACAATTTTAAAGCAGGTATGCCATTCGATGGTCGTTTGGAGTCCTTGAACGCAATGGATATTGCTACAGAGACAGCTCAGGAATTACAGGCTCAATTGGAAAAAGGTCCTGTCAAGGTTGAGATTAAAGGGACAGAAGATACTGACACGATAGCAAGTTTTAGTTCTAGAGGAACTCAAGATTTTAAGATCGGAACAGATATTGTAGCTCCTGGAGTTGAAATAAAGTCTACCGTACCAAAATCTTTGTACGAACCTGGATATTTCAGATGGAGCGGCACAAGTATGGCAGCTCCCCATGCAGCGGGTGCAGCCGCATTGTTAAAACAGATCCACCCATCGTGGGACTCGAATGATATCACGAGTGCTTTAACCGTTACAGCCAAACAAGTTCCATCCTATGGCGTTATTGATCAAGCAGCAGGACGTCTTAATGTGGCTGCCGCGGCAAAAACAAATATTATTGCTTCAAAGAGTGGTCTATCATTTGGATTGGCTGATTTAAATGGTACAAATATCAATGAAAGTACAACTTTCTCTTTAAGCAATAAAGGCAATAAATCGATTGAGATCGATCTATCGGTTAGGAAAGAAAAACAAACAAATGAAAAAGTAACGATTAAACCATCATCTGTCCATATCGAACCTGGAAAACAAGTCGAAATTCAGGTAGAGGTATCAATGGATAAACCATTCGCCACACCGATAAACGATAGAGATGTATCAGGATGGATCGTAGGAAAAGCAGCAGGAGAACCAGATTTGAGTATTCCTTATCATCTTGCATTGCGTCACTTACAGGTAACAGTTGCACCAGAACCTACTGTAACAGATACTTATGCAATGATATACAGCCCAGTTGATCTAACGTCCGTTCCTTCAATGACAATTATTTCACCTAAAGGAAAGAAAACCCAAGTGACTCCTAAGGAAGACACAAAGGCCCGTTGGTTTAGAGCACCTATTGACGTAGATGAAGCCGGAATTTATACGGTTGAAGTAAAGTCGACCACAAAGAATTCTTCTACCGGGGAAGAAATCACCATAAATGGATCAAGGAAAGTAGAAGTTTTATCCCCTGAAGGGAGTGGTGGCAATACTTGGAAGCCGGTTGGACCACTTTCTGGTGGTGGAATGATGAATATCGATCCGAAGAACTCCAAAAATATGATGGTAATTGATCCGGAAAATCCATCCATCTTCCATTCAAATGATGGAGCCAAGACCTGGAGCGAAGTAAGGAATCTCCCAGTTGATGATGGAATTCCGGTAAAAATGGTAATTGATCCGACCAATAAAAAACGATTGTATATGGCTATTAAACATAGATTACCTCAAGGGAGAGGGATTTATAGAGGAAAGCTCTTAACGAGTGATAATAATGGAAAAACATGGTCCGTCTTGCCGTACCCTGTGGATATGCCATTCAAAGACCTTGAAATAAGTGAAGATGGGAAACGTTTAGTTGCAGTTTCATTCAGTGATAAATTTGGAGCTGGAGCCCGTGTTTTCATGAGCAAGGATAGAGGAAAGAATTGGGAGATTGTTCCGGGGATTGCCGATATTTTAGGTGTCCACCTAAAAAATAATGATCTTTATATCGGATCTTCTGAGGGGCTGTTTGTATTAAAAGACGTGTTTTTTGGGGCCGATAAATGGGAAAAGGTGCTGGTACCATCTACCGTTACCCCATCAGTAAATGATGTAGTGAGCGACGGAGATTTCATAATCGCAAAAACAGGATTTGATGGTTTGTATCTGTCTCGTAACAATGGTATTAACTGGAGTAAAATAGAAAATATTCCAATCAAATATCCTACTCAAGTGGAAATTATTGATGGGGACATATATGTTGGGGCTTTTGATTCAAAATATATTTGGTTTAGTCGGGATAAAGGGGAAACATGGATAAAGTGGAACTCTCCAATCCCGGATGTACCTATTATAGATTTCGCGAAGGAAAGCCAATCCTCAAAATCGGTTTTTGTATCAAGTGAGGGTACAGGTGGTGTATTTAAAACCCAAAATCAAGGAAACTCATATACGAAAATTGGCGTTCCATCGGCACGTGTTTATGATTTAGAAATAGCCAATGACAAATTGATTGCAGGAACCGAGTATGGTACTTATCAAACGACAGTTCCTAAGAGTGAAAAAATAGATTCTTCTACACTAGATTGGGGGATGAGCGGCAAGGAAGGGTTTTGGGGACAAAGCGTTCGTCATGTAGCCACTTCCTCTGTAGATCGGAATCTTGTTTTCCAAATCCAGTTAAATGCTGACTTAAGGAGTTTTGTAATCAATAAGAGTGTGGATGGCGGCAAGAATTGGGAAGGAAAGATTGTTGGAGCTGAATCAGCCAATGCGATGATCATTCATCCAGCAGACCCGAAACAAATCTATGCTTCATACACAGCTGTTATACAAGGGTTCCAATTAAAAAGCGGCTTAATGATTAGTCATGACGGTGGGGAAACGTGGAAAAAAGTAGTTACACCGAGTCAATTTACAACGTTAGCGGGTGACCCAAATAATCCTGACAGAATATGGGCAGGTGGAAGTGAAGGTCTATTCCTTTCGAAAGACGGAGGAAAAACTTTTGAAAAGCTTCATGATGTTCCAGTAAGTGCCATTGACATTTCAACTAAGAATCCAAAACAAATGTTCATTGGTGGAAGAGATTTATACTACAGCACGGATGGAGGTATAACGCTCCAAAAGGGTAAATATGGTGATCTTGGGATTCAAGTTTATGATATTCAGCATTCACCTACTGACGCTAAAGTTGTTTATGCTGCTACTGGACAATTCGAACAAGCATCTATCCTCCAAGGAGGACGAGGGGTCTTGAGAAGTACTGATGGCGGAAATACATGGCACAACTTTTCATATGGTTTAAATAACAGAAATACGACTTCACTGGTAATGTCCCGAGATAACAAATACTTGTTCGTCGGTACGGATGGCGGCAGCGTCCATCGAATTTCTGTATCCAATAATGAATAGCTTTTTTCTTTAAACTGTTATCTCCTTTACAAAATTATAAGAGCATTCGTTATTATTTGTTTGTTCTTCTAACATCCATATCGTACTTATGTGAAGAAGTATAAGCGCATAGTCAAAAGCCCCAGATATTCTGGGGCTTTCAGACCGGAGACAACCCCCATCTCAAAATGCTTTGAGATGGGGGTTGTTCATTAATTTTGTTTTTTTAAAGAATTTTAACTTAAATTAAACTGGATATGGCCCTCGCCATGTCCAGTTTAACGGTATTTTTAGATTCATGGCAGCAAATGTAAGCATCTAACGCGTGGAACTTTTTAAGCCCTCTCAGCTACCTCCATCGCATATCATGCTTTTCTTTTGCATCAGCGAAGGCACGTTCAATAGTTTCTTTCCGCTGTGTGTATGTAAATTCATGTTACAGCAGATACGCTCATTGAATTACCAACAAATTCAAATTTTGTTTCAAGGAGTAATTATGTGTAATCTTAAAACTTCTTTTAAAAGGAGTCTTTTTATCTAAAAAAGCTTGAACCTGACTTTATCCTTTTGCGATATCCAGACCAATTACTGGATTCATAAACTATCTCCTCATAATACTAAAGTTTATCGGTTCCCCTAAAAGCCCCTCACAGTGTCGTAGGTTCACTTTTTATGCGAGATCAATGTCCCAACCATCCCAAATCATGTTTCTATAAGTAGGGGGTGAACTGTTTAGTAGACGGGGTCTAAGCCCCACGCAAGCTTCGTTCTACCTCGACTACTTTAATCATATAAAAAAATTGGTCAACCAGTAAATTAAACTGGATGACCTTATAATACGAACGCATTCGTTAGTTACACATTTGAAAAAGTTGTATTTCAGAAAGTTTATAAAATCTCATTAGCTTGCTAATTATTAGCGATCATTTTTTATTTGACAATAATATACACATTTAGTGCCTTTAGTAGTTCGCGTCTATTATTCTTACTGAAAAGTAACGTAAGGAAATCGTAAGAATCTGTTAAGAAAAAAGTTAATTTGTTATTCTAAAATATTAGTATCTAGTCGAAGAAAAGATGGATGAAAAATCGGTTGAACCATTTTTGTCAACAGGTGTCTTCTAAGCTGGAGTGTCCAGTAGAAGGTTGATATCGATTTCTTTAGACTAGAAAATCAAATTTTTAAAAATAGGATAAGTCCTTAGGAGGAAAATATGAAGAAGAAAATGATGATTGCTGCGGCAGCTACTGCCATTTCTATGACTGCTCTAGCAGGAAACTATACGTATGCTGCCACAAAAAAAGATGCTTCGGTTCAAGTATCAGTCCAACAGAGTAAGCTTGCCAAACAAGTAGACCAATTTTTGAAAGAGAACAAATTCAGCGGTTCGATACTCCTAGTCAAAGGTGGAAAAACGATCGTCAAAAAGGGCTATGGTTTGGCAAACCACAAAACTAAGGCGAAGAACAATTACGACACGATCTTCCGCATAGGATCAGTCACAAAAACGTTTACTAGTACTGCAGTTATGCAATTGGTTGAAAAAGGCAAGTTAAAACTGGATGATCCAATTAATAAATTCATTCCAGACTTCCCAAATGGTGATAAGATTACTATCGAGCATCTATTAACACATTCTTCTGGGCTCCCTGAATACTTCCCAGAAGATCCTGGAAAAGATCCAGAGAAATTATCAAAATATATTACGAACGAAGAACTTGTTGAGCAAATCTCTAAAATGGGACTTCAATTTGAGCCAGGAACTGATGCAAGCTACAGCAACTCAGGATTTGCATTACTTGGATATATTATTGAAAGAGTGGCTCACACGACATGGGAAAATTATGTCAACGAATATTTCTTTAAACCATTAGATATGGATCGTTCTGGAGTTGATATTAACCAACCAATCCTTCCAAACCATTCAGTTGGGTATGGCTGGGATTATGGAAATGTTGATATGTCATATGCTGGTCCTGCAGGAGCAATCTATTCAACAGTCGGTGACTTGCATAAGTTTGACGATGCACTCCTATCTGGAAAGCTTATCTCTAAACAATCACTGAAAAAGATGTTCACACCTGGATTAAAGGGTTATGGTTATGGATGGGTAGACGGTAAAAACCTAAAGTTGTCATCTGATTGGAGATGGCATAATGGACATATTCCAGGATGGCATGCCTACAACGGCGTAAACCAAAAAAAGAAGACTCAGTTAATCATGATGTCTAATTACGACAATCCAAAGAACGAATACGAAGTAGAGTTAATGGCGATGAAGTTAACTGAATTAATTGAAACTGGTAAAATTAAAAAGAAATAAGAAGAAAGACAATTTTATATGTTTCCTTTATCCACATAAAAAGCTAACTATGAGTATGCACCCCAAGCTTTAATATGAAAAACATATAGAAAAATAAATCAACCTGATCACCTTTTCGATTACAGAAGGAGATCAGGTTGAATTGTTGTTGTGATTCAATTTCTGATTTCTACTGAATTGATTATCGTGATCTGTCCAATGTTATTATGATTAAAGATAGGAAATAGAGAATTGAAGAAAATAAAAATGTACTTCTCGACCATTCACTATTGAAAATGTCTGATTAACCAGCTATTATTTAATCCAATTAAAAATCGACTAAACAGTTGATCAATCTGTACAACTAATGCATATGTTAGTTCAATAGTACTTCCAAATTTCAATATCATTAACAATAATATATTTTTTATTATTAATTTTCCCTTTAATAAGATTAGTACTTTTTCAATAGTTTTTAGCTTTGCAGTTCTTTCCGGTTCTACATTTAACAAAATCCTTTAAAAACTACAACTTCTTAAAAAATGCGCTTTAGTATAATATCAATAAAATACAACCTATTACTAATATATTTATAGTAGTTTTACAAGAACATCGAAGAAGGAGAAAGCATGGAGAATAAAGAGTATTTGTTATTGCAATTAAAAGAAATAGAAAAATGGGAGAAAGACCAGAAGAACTTATTCATTTGGGAAAAAATAGGTAGAATCCCATTTATGATTTTGGATAAAATTACTCCTAAATTTATTCATGAAAAGATTGGGGTTGTCTTAGATGAACTTTCAAAATATGTTAATGTTGGTGGACAATATTTAGTTAATGTTCCTTCAACACTTACAAAAATGAGTAAAGAACTAGAAATTCAGGAATTAACAGAAATTGAAAATGTTAGTCAATTATCAATTGAACAAATGGAAAAAGCATCGTTTGCTTTTATTAATAGTCGGAAACAACTTGCAACAGTTCAAGGTGCTACAACAGGGTTCGGTGGGATTTTCACATTAGCAATTGACGTACCTATTTTATTAGGACTAACCTTAAAAACACTCCAAGAAATAGCAATATCACATGGATATGATCCAAATGATCAAGAAGAAAGAATATTTATCATAAAATGCTTACAATTTACTTCATCAGATATAGTTGGTAAAAAAGCAATACTAGAAGAACTGACGAATGTCGAAGGAAAAAAAGGCTTTTCTCAATTACAAGGATGGAGAGAAGTATTTTACACGTACAGAGATAATATGGGATGGAAAAAATTATTCCAAATGGTTCCAATAGCGGGTTTAATTTTTGGAGCATACGTAAATAAACAAGCTATTGCTGATGTAGGGGAAGCGGGTAGTATGCTTTATAAAAAGAGAAAAATTATGGATAGACTTAACGAATTAAGTAAACAGACGTTGTAAACATTAATCATTAAAGATGAGTTGAAACAGACTAAATAATAAAATTTATAAATTGAAAACTGATTAGTTAAGAGAAATAATAGATTCCCGTCCTTTTTAAAGGGGGAGGTTTGTTTAAAATTTATTGAGTTTGCGATCGGTAATACTTGGTTAGTTAGGACTGAATTTGAAGAAGAGGGAGTTATCGGTCCCGTAAAAATTAATTCTTTATATATAATAATTGGATTGCTAAAACAGTTATTATAATTGACTCTAAAGAAGGGTTTCAACGAAAAAAAAAAGAAAGTAATCACTTTAAATTTATTTTTGGGTTTAGTAGTTGTTAATTACTTATTGAACTAAGGCATGCGATAGATATATAACACTCAGGAGCCGATCGTGGTTCCTTTTTTCTTAATGTCAGTCTTACATATTTCATTTTAAGAAATAAGTAAGAATTAATTAAGGAAAATGAAAGATTGATATTTTAAAATATGGTTAGTTAATCATTTTGATGATGTGTGTTATTAATTCAATAATTGATTAGATTAAATAGCTTGAAGCGCATATATTCATACTAACATTATTTGACAAAATAATGAAATTTTCAATTATTAAACCTAAATACTTTTCATCGAAATGGACGTATACGAGTTATGAAAATAGCTAATTTAATTATATCAAATACTTTAAACGATTGGAGATGTAGAGTGTTGTTGAAAAAATATCATAAAAGAACAATCCAATTATTAATTAAAGAAAATAAAAAAGAAATATTAAATGATCGAAAAGAGATTCAAAGGATTGAAAAGAAGATTGAAACTAAGTATGAAAGAGGAAAGAGTAAATTTAGGTGAAAATTTTAAACAAAACTAAATTATAAAAAGGACGGAAAATTTTGGAAATTAGGCAATTAAGATACTTCTTGGCAATCTGTGAGGAACTACATTTTACAAGGGCTGCTGTAAAATTAAATATTACCCAACCAACTTTAAGTCATCAAATAAAAGCATTAGAAGATCAAGTGGGTACTTTACTGTTTGATCGAATTGGTAGGAAAATAGAATTAACAGAGGCAGGGGAAATTGTAAGGGAACAAGCCCAAAAAATCTTCAATAATATTGAATGCACTTTTGAGAAAATTGATGAATTAGATAAAATAAAACGTGGTAATATTAAAGTTGGAGCTATGCCAGGTGAGTTAATGCAGTTAGCGTCAATAATAATATCTCAGTTCCATCAAAAATTTCCTCAAATTAAAATTCAAATTATTGGTTTAGATGATATTATTGAAAGAGTTACCCAAAATAAAATTGATTTGGCTTTGACCATTCTACCAATAGAAGATGATCGATTTGAAAGAATTCATCTCTATTATGAAGAATTTTACTTAGTCGTTCCAAACAACCATGTTTTATCTCATGCTATTGAAATAGATTTTGAAACGATTAGTAGATTTCCGATGGTTTTGTTTCCAAAAAATCATAATTGTAGGACATTAGTAGATGATGCTGCAAATTCGTTAGGTTTACAAATCCAACCAATTATTGAAACGACAACAGTAGATTCGATTTTGACACTTGTAAAAGAGGGTGCTGGCGTTACAATATTATCTAAAACACTGATCAATATGAGAAAAGAAGAAGGTTTAAAAATGATTAAAATTAAAAAGCCTGCGCTATGTCGTTCAGTTGGAATTGTATACAGTAAAGATAAATATATTGGTAAGGCGGCAAAAGAATTTATTCATATACTTGAAGAAAGTATACTAAACCTTAGTTTAAATTAAAGAGTAGTTTGTAATAGTTGAAGATAGGTAATCATTTGTTTTCATTTATATAAATAATTGTAGTTCGTTCTAATTGAACAAGGTCAATCTACATGTGATACACATTACGTAAAATAATAAAATATTAGATCCAAGATTGATCCCAGACATACAAAGTGGATACCAAAAAAGTAAAAGTAGATGAAGACTGAGTAGAAAGTAATGTGAGAACGCAATTTCTACTTTTGAATTATAAGTATATGTAATCCCTAATATAAGTCCAAATAGTGCTAGAGCAGGAGCCGCATACAAAGTTATTAATTTAAAATGAGGCAATCTTAGTTTCACGATTTCGTTGTTAACTGGAGTAAGGAACCATAAATTATGACAATATTAGACCAATAACAAAAGAAAGACACGAAGTAATTAAAAAAGGAATATATTTTCTGATATTATTCACTCACAATCTTATGAAATGAAAATTAATCATATAAAATGTTCTTACTTATTTCATAAAATACCAACTTCTTCTTATTCACCACAGTGAATGGAAGCACAATAAAACCTTCCATTCACTGTGGTGAATCTAAGGATTCATGGTTGGCAAGCGCTGAGCGTTAGTTACATAATTTTTAATTACCCCATTTCATGGTTAACATACTAGAACTTATAGGTTGCTAAGATACACCTATGTGTGCCAATAAAAGTACAACATTCCTTGGTACTACAATTTTGAATGCCATCCATTACCTGTATACCACCATATTTTTTAATAAATTGCTCCTAGGACACCCCAAATTATTAAAAAATAGTGAATAAATATAAGTACATTCATTCACTTAACTTCACCGATCTAAATACTTTTACCAACTCTTTATATTGTTACATTAGATTAAATTGATTAACTATGGAGGTTGTTGAATCACCTTAATTAAAAAAATTCTTTTGGTGAGATATTGTTTTTTTTTTGTACTTGAGAATCGTTCATAAGTACAGCGTAAATCAATCCATTTTCACCGTAATATATCCAGAAGCAACAATTTAGAATACTGATAAGTTTTTAGGGATTTTGGTCTATTTGAAATGAAAGTTTAATTTTGATTATTAATCTATTATTGAGAAATTCCCGCCTTTAAGTATACAAGGAAAAAAATTAATAATTTATTAAGAAATTATTAAGGGATTTGTTAGATTTAAGTTCTATAATTAACTCTTGTGAAATTTTTTTTTTTGAATTGTATAATAGTTGAATTTATTCAGAATCTATCGAAAATAAAAATATATATATTTTTTTATATAACAGAAATGAAACATATAGAAATGCAGATTTTACTCAAATCGAATGTTTCATCAGTTCTTTTGAGTTCAGTATGTTCTAAAGTATATAAATACAAACCAAAATTTGAAATGGATTGTTAATAAAAATGTAATTTACACTATATATTGAGACATCAGATTTAGAAGAAACTAATCTATTTATAGCTAACTTTATCTGTAAAGAAATGAAACGTAAATTTGTCTTGTCTATTGAAAAAATTCAAAAGTATCGAAAAATTGATAAAATGTATACTCTATCACTTGTAGTTAATCAAAATTTTCTTAAAAATGTAAATACTTCCCTATGTATGATTGCTTCAAAATGGTTGGAGTTTCCTGATGAATAGTTGGCTACGAAAATGTTGGAAAATTGTGAAATACATATTAGTAATCTTAATATGATAATTGTACATAGATAAACGCGAAAAAAATTTTAATTTAAACTTAACTGACTAGAAATAACAGTATTTTTACAGAAATAATTGATACTATCATAATTTTAGGGAAATATGAATTAATTTGGAAGCAATGTAGAAAAATTATTTGGAATACATAGGTGAAAAAGAACAATGAAATTTATTTTTTTTGGAAGCATACTCGCATTTTTAACTACAGGTCTTGGTCAACTTTCATTTGGAAGAGGGCTATTTAAAGAAGATATTACTCCTGTACAAAGATTAAAGAAATTATTTGGAATTATTATTTCTGGAGTTATATCTTTAGGGTATTTAACTTTTTATTTAGTTTTAGCAAAACAACCTGGACATTCCGTTTTAAGAGAAAATTTAAAATGGATTTTCTTTTGGGGGATAATATTAGTATCGCTTATTCCAACAATTATTATATATGAAAACCGATCAAAACAATATATTTTCGATACTATAAAACCAGTAGTAAATGTACTTACTATTATATCTACAATTTTCTTATTTCTAATGAGAACCTTCGGGGTTGTTAAACATGAATTATATGATTATTCTTTAAATTCAATTTTGAATAACATAGGTTATATTGTAGTGCAGTATTCACCTTTTTTAATATATCCTCATGCAATAGCCTTTACTTTGGGACAATATTTTGTAAAAGAAGAACAGTTAATACTAAAGCAGGCAAAACAGTTGAAATTAAATAAAAAAATTACCTCTTGAAGTAACGGATTATAAGAGGACAATTACTAGGAAGCAGAAATTTTAGATATAAGAAATACATCTAAGTAGTATTTAACTTAATTCAAATTAGTGAGAATTTTTCCTGGATTTGAAATTATTAATCTAAATTTAGCGTAAATTAGAAAAATTTACCGCTGAATAAAAAAAGAGATAGAGATATTATAGGGAGTTGCATTATGAAATCAACAGGGATTGTTAGAAAGTTGGATGGTTTAGGTAGATTTGTCTTACCAAAAGAATTGAGAGAGACAATGAATTTAGGTATTAAAGATCCAGTAGAAATTCACCTAGAAAAAGATAAGATAATCATTACTAAGTATGATGAAAATGCTGGTCAAAGTGGGATTGTTAGAAACATTGATAAATTAGGAAGAGTCGTTATACCGAAAGAAATTAGAAGAAGATTGAAATTAAATGTCTATGATCCTTTAGAGGTTTATATTGATAAACAAAGAGTCATACTAAAGAATTTTATCTCAGATAAAGCTTGTATAATAACTGGTATAGTTGACGATAGCAATATTACTTTTTATTATGAAAAACTTGTTTTAAGTAAAGATGGAGCAAGGATTTTATATAATAAATTAAAGGATTATTTAGCAGAATAAAATGATGCTAGTAATAGTGAACTGACCCAATAAAGTTAGACGACTAGAAATAGGCAACTTTCAAGACTTGAGAACGGTATTCGATTAGGTTCAAGTCTTTTAATTATGCCTTCATTCTCTTGTGATTATAGTAATCTATATAATCTGCTAATTCTGATTAAAAATCTTCCATACTCTTAAATTCTTGTTAATATAGTAATTCAGATTTTAATAGGCTAAAGAAGTTTTCAATGCCTGCATTGTCCAAACAATTCCCTTTACGGAACAAGCTTTGAACAATACTGTGTACTTTAAGATTAAATTGGTATCTGCTCATTTAATTGTGCCACCCTGGATCTGAATGGATGGTAACTTTATGATCAGGTTGTAACCTTTTTGCTTCTTCCTCTAACATTTCTCCTAACTAACGAATAAGTTTCACGTCTCATTATCTTATACGCAATAGTTTCTCCGTTACACAAGTCAAAAACTGATGATAAATAGCACTTTTAAAAAAATTCCTATCTTTTCTTTTGATGTAAAATTGGCCATAAAAAAACCCTATAAATGTTAGTTTTGTCTAACATTTATGGGCATATCACAGGTATATAAATTCTAATTACTATCTTTATTAATTTTCTTAGATACTATTTTAAGACCGCTCTTTTGATTTTTTAATTCTGCAAAAGCTTTTGCAAGTTCCTTTGAAACTCCTTGTTTAGCTATTGAATTCATAATATCCACCCCAGTTAATTTTTTAATTAGTATATCCATTGTAGAAAATTTTCATACAATTTAACAATTTTTCTCTATCTAAAGTTCTAACTTGTCCACCCCTTTCGTATATTTTCTATATGACACTACGACAATTTAACCCGACAACCCTAACTTAAATACACAAAAGCAGTTAGTTTTAGAAATAAGAGAGGGGGACTTTACATGGATTCATTCCATCCTATGTTTAACGAAATAAATGAAAACATTGTCCAAATAAGTACGAATATAACTCAACATCCTAAAAAAGTGCGAAAGGAACGATCTGATAAAAGGAAGGATATTAGGATTCCCTTAACATCAGAAACCAAACAGCTCATAAAAAAAATAAGTTTCCAATATAACACTTATCCTACAATTTTCACTAGTGATCTTCTTACTGAATCGTTGCATCGATTTAATGAATTTGAATTGGTTGAATACCCAATCCATTCAAAGAGCTTGGCCGTAGCAAAATTAGATAAGGAAACCTTTGAAATATTAAGGAACTATTGTATTGAATGGGATTGTAGCATTAGAAAAGCAGCACATAGGGTAGTAATAAACAGTTTGCGAAAAGAGGGCTATATTGTATGACAAATATTTATAGTGATTACGATATAATCGGTTCTGAATTGGAGTACTTAGAAGAAAAAGGACGCGGTTTTTTTTCTAAGAAAAGGACAAAAATCTATAAAGAATATCCTTTTAGATTTGATATTCCAAGTAAGGATTATCTTAAGGCTAAAGTGTTCTGTTCTGATGTAGAAGAATTATCTGAATACAAATTTTCAATAGATGATTTTATAACGATTCTATATGATGATTTTATGCGTAATGTGAGAAGACATTGTGGTGATCTTCAAAAATTATTCAAGTTAATATCCAGTAGAGATAAACGCTTAAAATTGTTAACGGAAGGTAAGCAGAAGCATCTTAAAGATGAATTTGTCGTTGAGGTTTGTTGTACAATCCAAAGGGAGGATGCATTGAAGTTTGAAGTTTTATTAATGGATATTGAAGAAATTTACAATGTTTATTATTCAGTTGAAGATGTTCTTGAGATTTTGGTTTGTGATTTTATTTATGAATTGAATACAGGAAATCTTAAATCGATTATGAGTAAAATCGTAAAGCATTGGAACACTCCAGATGAATGATGTTATCGGTTATAGAAGGATAAAATCATATAGTATATTTTTCATCTTCCATAACCAAAGGTCTAATAACATTGTTATAGCAAGGATTTACGCTTTAATTGTTATTACCCGTACAATCATTCATAACAACTAATTTTAGTATTTTCTAGTTCAATATGGACCTGAAGTTAAGCGTTTTTACTTTCACTAACGCAGTCGTCCAATAATTGATCGATAACTTCTATATCTTTATCCTTCATTAGCAACATGAACAAGTACCACCTTTATTTCAATAATTATTAAAAGTATTCACTTGAAAGGAGTTTGCTATTCATGAAAATCGAAGTAGATTTTAAAGAAGAGACAATCGAAAAATTAAAGGAATACGCTTCTTACTACAATATAGACCGAAAAGTAAAAGGTACTGATAGAGAATTGACAGTTGAAACGCAGATAAAAGGAGCTGTCATGTTGTATTTAAATAATCTTAATCTAAATTCAAGCCCTTTAGTCGATTCTAAAGGATTAGTTATTAAATCAAAAATACCGTCGATATATCGTCATAAATCATTAAGAATCGTAAATAAAGAAACAAAAATTCCAAAAAGTACTTTAAGTGGTATTTTAAACGGTAGTTTACCTAGTTTAGAAAACTTCATACGCATCTGGTTATCATTGGACCAACCATCAATGCATGATTTACTTGATATCGAGATAAAATAATAGGACAAGTTGTTCGATTCATCGAATAAATTTGTTTTTTTTTTCGTTTTTTCGAATAGGACAAAAAATACCCGTCATATGATTATTTCAAAGCAACAAAAACAGGAGGTGAGATGATTGTTGTTAATTATCTTAACCGCTGTACAAGTAACATCATTGATTACGACAATTGTGATAACTACTGCTTCCGCACTAACTGCTAGTAAAGCAAAAGGAAGTGATGTGAATGGCTAAAAAAACGACAATGAGTATTAGTGATTTCATGAATGAATGCAGAAAGAAAGAGAAATTAAACGAGGAAATTAGTAAAATTAATTTTTTTCTTCAAGAGACAAAGCAAGTACTAATGGAAATTCCGCGAAAAAAAAAGAAAAAAATCCACTCGATACTAACAACAGTCAATGCAACCGTAGTCAGTTTATTAGCAACACCAAACCTTGCAGCCGCATCAAGCACCTATACACTACCATCAGAAGTAACAAGCGGCCTTCAAACATTACAATTCACTTGTCTAGCAGTAGCAGGTTCACTGGCAACGCTTTGTCTCATGGTATCTGGTATGCTGAAAATGCTCGGACTACAAGAGAGGATGGCAAACTGGAACTCAAATATAGTAAAGGGTTTAATACAAGTCATGAGTGCACCAGCGATTATATTTGTGTTAGTCAGCATTCTCAAAATGCTTTTACTTTTAGTTCCAGGTTACAAAAGCTTTTAAGAACAATTAGGCAAACAAAGTTAAAATGGATTCCAGTTATGGTATTAGCAACTATTCCTTTATTAACTGGATTCTCAGCTGCAGAAGGTTCATCTGTAATAACTGCATTCAGTAATCACGATCATTTTAACCTTCTAAATTCATTGAGCGATTTCTTTTCCAACTTTAATATTAACCTTCACAATAAAATCTCAAATTTATTAGACCGTTTTGAGTGGATTCAGAACGGTAGAAGATTGCTTGACCAATTAAATGAATGGTCAAGTAAGTACCAAGATAAAGATCCTCTTAAATCCTTAATTATGGCATTATTTTCATTACTTGAGAAAGTAATCTATACTCCAGTTTTTCTATTCAACAATACGTATTTTACTAATTTACTTTTAAAGTTCGGGGCCCTAAGTATGGGGTTGCTCACAAGTTTTTGTATGGTTGAAGGCTTAAAGAGGATAATTAACAAAAGTACAATGAGTTATCGGCAGCTCCTTCAACGAATACCTATTGTCATGGCTTTAACTGGCTTTGCACCATTGTTAATAGTAGAAGGAATGAAGTTATTAAGTTATCTAACAAACCTTATCTTATCATTTGGTTTGTCATTAACTGAAAACGTTAGTCCTTTAGGAAATAATCCTGCATCTGGATTAATGGACACCATTTTGTATGTAGCATTTGTATTATTATTTGGCTACAACTTGATTCCAATTCTATTGTCGCATGGTAGACGGTGGTTTAATGTATTATCCTTAACACTGTTAACCCCAATTGCGATGCTTGGATATTTGTTTCCATCATTTCAACCTTTTCATGCAAAATGGTGGGTTTCTTTAAAGAAAAATTATCTATCTCAGCTTTATTATTCATCGTTTTTATCAATCCTTAACATCATTATGTTTGGAATTAGTACACCTGATAATTTTCAAGGCGTCTTCAGTAAGTTATTGATTCTTTTAGGTGGTATTCATGTCTTTAGTCAACCACCAACATTTTTAAGTAGTTATATGCAAATGAAACCTGATGTGTATGCAAGTGTCGCACAAGTACAACGTAGCATGAAAACCAACCCAACTATGTTACTGTGGAACGCATTTAGAAAACCAACCAAATCAAAAAAATAGGAGAGTGATCATAATGAAGTATTATTTAGGTGCTCAATTTAGAGAGAAATATCCAAGATTAAAAGTTCAAAATGGTGATGATTTTCAAAATTATGATGTCATTTTGGTTCATGTAACAAAAAGGAAGAAGTTTGCGTTGAATATAGGTTGTGATAATAATGTACCATCAATTATGAAACAGGTAGGAATTGAAAATGTTTGAGGTTGTTCTCTTAATTAATACTAGCTTTATTATTTTAAACACACTTTATCTACTCCATTTAGTTTCAAAAAGACTAAATAACTAGGTGATCGTTATGAAATGTGTTTCATATGAAAATGTATCAGCTAAGTCCTGGTATCAAACTGCTACTGGAGATGAAAGAAAAGTTGTTCATCATATTACGAATGATAGTATAAATTCATTTGGCTATAGTAAGTGGGGAAAAGAAGTAAAAGGAGATGAATCTCAATATGAAATAGATGGTAGATTGATTAATCCATTACCTGCTTGTTTTCCCTTTTTTGTGCCTAACTGGACTGATATAAAAGCGATTTTAAGGAAGGGAGAGGAAATAACCATTTCAATACATGCGAAAAGATGTCATATGAAGATGCAGCAACGACTAATCGAACTGTGTGACCTATTTAAAAAGGGGATTGATACACCATCTTTACTTTACCCAATTCAATTTCTTCAGCGAAAGGTCATTGATAGGCTTAGCAGTAGTGAAAGAGCACTCTTAGAAGGTATGGAAGAAAAAGCAAATAGCACTCATTATCGAGTATGTATCACCTTTTCATGTTCTCCAAGTGTGTTACACCGTTTGCAAAAACTATTCGGTGAATGGATTTTGAAAAAGGAATATAAGGTATCAAGTTTTTCCTATTTAAATAGTCATATCATGTCAGAATACGAGTTGAGCAAATGGCATATAGCACCACAAATAATGAAACCTATTGAACAACTACTCTTACCCTATTCACCTCTAAAAACACCAGTTAATGAAAAGTATGAGATTAAATTACCACTACAATATGCTATCTTGCCCATCTCTCCACCAACTGATTTACATGAAAATGTAGACTATTATCAAAACATACTTAATGCGTTCAATTTGTTAAATAGCAAAGGTTCAATTTCATTCCTTTCCATGGAAGTAGGACCGACATTAAACCAATTTATCTTTCAATTGAACAACATAAAGTTTACTGTCATAAGCAATTTAACAGAAGACTTAAGAGTAGCACTAGGTGTACCATATTTAAGTATCATAGGCGGAAGTAAACCAAACACGATACGTATCTCTATTCAGAGAAAAAATAGAAGTATTGTTACATTAGGTGATGCATTAGCTAGAATGAAAGAAGATTTATCAACAAATCAAGTACCTATTTTCTTAGGGGTAGATATGCTAGGTAATCCAGTCTTTGATGATTTCGGAAGGATTTCGCACCTACTGGTAGCCGGATCAACAGGCTCAGGTAAGAGTGTATTCTTAACCACTTTGCTAACGTTCTTCCATTTAACGAAAACACCAGAAGAGTTATTACTTTATTTAATTGATCCAAAACAAGTTGAATTTGCACCATTTGAAAAATCTCCATTAGTTGAAAAAGTCATTACTAATTCATCTGAAGCCATCAATTTACTAAACTCACTTGTTCATGAAATGGAAAAACGTTACGAATTATTTAAGAAGGAAAAAGTTCGTAATATAAGTCATTATCGAAAGAAAGGGCATAGTATAAAGAACATTGTATGCGTAATAGATGAGTATGCAGATTTATTTATGTTTGATAAAGCAGTCGAGGAATATGTCTGTTTATTAGCGCAAAAGAGTAGAGCTGCTGGTATCTTTTTGTGTATATGTACTCAACGACCATCGGTGGACGTGGTATCAGGTTTAGTCAAAGCTAATCTCCCAAGTCGAGTGGTATTTAGACTTACTAGTACTCATGATTACAAAACTGTTTTAGACGGAAAACCACCATTTACACTTATGGGAAAAGGGGATTCTGTTGCTCAATTGGAGGGTAAGGAAATGTACCTACGGTTACAAAGCTGTCTTGTTGCCCCAACTGATAGTGAAGTAGACGACATAATAGAGCAACTAACCACTTTGAAATCTAATTATGAAAAGGATAAATTTAGTTTACCAATATCAAAAGTACCATTTTCTAAGAAAGAAGTAGTTTGGAATTTTATACTTAATACCAACGACACGAGATTGCGATCTATTCTAAAAGAAGTCGGCGGAGATATGGGTGAATTAGTGCAAATCATGCGGGAATTAGTGAAAGATGGTAAATTGGATGCGCCAAATGGGAAAGAAAGGCGATATAAATTGATTTAAAGCTTACACATCTAACATGTTGGTTATTCAAGAATTATGGAAGAAGATTCAATCGGTGTGAGAATGAAAAACTTAATGATTACTATATAAATCTTGGTTATGAATGTGCGTATCAAAAAGAGACAACAGTTTCATCGATTTTACTATATAGATAAATTTAGAATACATTTATTAATTATGGGTATTTTTTATTCATGAATCAGTGAAGTTGGATATTAGCACAGTTTTTGTGCATCAATTGAATAATAATTAACAATTGAGCCAAACTATCACCAATCTGATAATCTCTTATCAGACAAAATAATATTTAAGGAGCTAAAATAACATGGCAAAAAACAGATCTTTAAATCAATATGCTGCACCAACTGCTTCTTCGGCTTTAGACGCGATGAAGTTTGAAATTGCTACAGAATTTGGGGTACACTTAGGTCCAGATTCAACTGCTCGTGCTAATGGTTCTGTTGGTGGAGAGATTACTAAACGTTTAGTTCAAATGGCTGAGCAGAGCTTAGGCGGTTTTTCACAATAAGTATAAAGATGGTAATGTTGTGAGACTCATGCTGAAACGAGTCTCATTTTTTATGCCCATTTTTCCGCCCAACTTTGATACTTTTTAATAATATTTGTTCAAAAGGATAGTTTTAATTTCAGTTTATTATATCAATAGCAGTATGTTCGTAAGCTTGAAAATTATTAAGTTCATTTTGAGAATATTATTGAAGAATAATTTAAATAAATAAGCTTTTTTAGAGAGGTATAAAGAAAATTAAAGACCATCTTCATATTTTTTAAAATTATCTTGATACGAATTAGACGCGGTGTTCCTCAAGTTCATTAAAAAAATACCGAAAATATATTTTGATGTTACTATTATATAAAATACTTTTAAAGTTCAAATTAAATGATTTATGTATTTTCTTTATTATGAACATATCGTTACCATTAAAACATTTATATTTTCTTTTCTGAGTAAATTTAAAAGCATCCTTTTTAGGATGCCATTTTCTCTTTTAGGGTAATGTTACTTAGTACAATTAATCAGTTTCTTCTATTATATATATATATATATATATATATATATTATTTTTATTAAATCTTAAAACGTAGTTTTATTCTTCCAAACCAGTCCTACGTTTGTATCCCGTTTTTCATGTTTCGCCAGATAAATCTGAGTTGTCTTTATATTTTCATGTCCTAAACTTGTTGAAATTGAAAAGATATCAGCTCCATTCTCTCTTGAATTAATCGCGAACCAATGGCGAAAAAAATGGGCTGAAATTTTACCATTGCGTGCATGGTTTTGCAGAAACGGTAACTTTGTCCGACTGATTATTTCAGACACAAATTTTGATAAATGATTTGGACTATATGGTTTCATTTTACTAGTTAAAATTAAATAAGAATCATCTAATGTATCTAATTCTGTAACTAATCCTTTTCTTTTTCTAAATTGTACAAGTGCATCAAATACATACTCCATTAGATAAACTTCTCTCTCTTTACGGCCTTTACCCATTATCTTTAACCAATTTCCACGATGATCATTCGAAATATCTTTCCATTTTGCGGTTGCTAATTCCGCTGCACGTAATCCTGTAGTTGCTAGTGTTACTAATATTGTGTAGTGAAGCGGAGAGTCTTTATAAAAATCTAATATTTGTTTTACTTCATCGTAGGTAATATCTCGATTAGGTAAATCGTTACGAGTTACATTTGCTGAGACAAGTGAGTAATGGAGCGGATTCTCAGTATATTTTTGCTCATACAAATATTTGAAGAAGCCTTTGAGTACAACTGATTTCTTCGCTAGAGTTGTCTTTTTATAAGGTTGACCATTTCGACCTAGTTGAGCTGTTACTAGCCATTTTTGGTAATTCAATACGTGTCTTGGTTCAAGAATCCTTAAGATACTAGGACTATCTGTTTGAAAAGTATCTTCTATTAATATTTGTTTGTTTTCAACCAAATTTTTATAAAATAATAAAAGTTCTTTTATGTAAGTTTTTCGAGTTTGAACATTTTTACTCCCACTTACCTCATCGATTTCATATAAGTCTCCAATTTCTTTTTTCTGATATGCAAAACGATAAATCATATCTATATCAGAAAAAACATTATGGATTTCTACCTTATACTTTTCTACATATTCTTGTATACGATCTAACGTCTGAATTTGCTCTTTCGATAGTGAAAGGGGGTATTTATTTATTTTTTCTATTACTTCGTAATTAATATTAACTGGAAATAAACTTTGAACTTCCATTAACCGACACTTCCTTTCTAGATTTTACCAAATAATAGAAATTTAAATTTATAAAACTATCTTAAACTATTTAAATTTTAATTTCTATATTAATAAATAAAAGATATGTATAACGAGTTAAAGTATAAAGTTATAATGATAAAAATATAGGCTAATTTAAATAAAAGTAATAAAAGAGTCCATTCTTTTACATTAATATAAATTTATTGATTTTGTATTTTAACATTGTATTTAAAGTATCATTACATATAGACTAAACTTTTTTTATTATGTAAAATAATGATTAATCCAATTATTACCTTATATTAAATGGTTTGAATTTCTCATAAGTGGAAATGCAATATGGAAAGAAGTTACACTTTTGGTAGGTGATTTTAAAAATAGAGAGTTATATATTTTATAAACCAAAATATTGATAGTAATTCATAACTAAGTAATTATTAATCTTTAAAATAGTAATAAAAATAATTTATTCATTTTTCTTATGAAAGGAAGTTAATATTTTGATTGGACAACAAAATACAATGAACGTCTATACTACAAAAGAAGTAATCGACTATTTATCAGAAGTATGGGGAGAAAAACCTTCAATTAATAGCATTTATTACTATGTTAGAGAAGGAAAGCTAAAACCGAAATATGAGGACAACTGGCGAATCGAAGGAACGATGCAGTTCGATAAAGATGTTGTTGAGGAATTTGCAAAGGACTATAAAAGACCAGATGGTTATACATTATCCGAGGTGTCCAAGATCGTAGGGCTACATGTGACCACACTTCAAAAATATATAAAGGATGGCTCGTTAGACGCATCGAAATTTGATTTTAAAGGTAAACCCACATATTTTGTCTCTCACGAATCTTTAACTAGTTTACAAGATTCAGATTATGTAAATAAAAGTAAATCAAAGAGAAAGTCGTTTTTTACAAGAGATAAAGAATTCTTTTTATATCAAGCATTTAGAAATGAAACAACTAATGATTATGGTCGCATAGTTCAAATCGAAAATAATATCCCTATCTTACAAACCGCTCATGGTAAGAAGATTACTGGAGCTGCTATTAGTGATAGTGGTTATATACCTATATACAAAGTAAAGGCATTTAAGCGAATCACTAAGAAAATTTATGCATCTTTTCACTTCGATTTACCAGATGATATTAGAATTAAAGAATACCGTATATTTGACTTCATCTATCAATTTATTGGAGCTGAGAATATTAACATTGCGCAAGGATTGAAAAAGGTGACTTTAAAAATTAAACCATTATTTGTTCAAATGGATAAAGAACAATTAGACGATTATAAAGATACGTTTGTTCTATTTGAATCCTTGATAAATGAAGGTACAGTTCAAGTAAGACATAACGGAATATATATTGGAACTGACTTTGAAAGTATAACAATAAATGTTCAGAAAAGCATTAAGGAGCAATTGCGTAAATTGGCTAATGATTCGAACTTATCTATAGAAGATTATATTAAGGAGAAATTGCTAAAACAATTAAAAGAGAAGGAACAAAATGAGGTATCTATATAATAAGAAGAAAGTTGTGCAAAAATCGATAGAGGCAGTTGATCAAATTAACTTATTCGATTTTGAAGTTGGGGATTTTTAAGTGGCAAACACACATTGTTGTTTGCTTTTTTTATGTGCGCCCAGCATGTGCATAATCTATAGGGTGCAAGTCCCGAGCCATGAAGGCAGTAGTAGTGGTTAGCTTAAGACAAGGTTGTCCGCGGTGACGCGGAAACTGAAGGAAGTCGGCGGCAAAATTCCGGCCTAAGGAACACGAACTTCATAGAAGGCAAACATTGGATTAGTTTGTATAACAAAACAAAGTCCTTACTGCCGAAGGTGTTACAGAGTAAATGAAGTAGGTAGATGGAATGAAAGATGATGTACTTACCTGGGGAGGTCCGACAGAAATGCTTCAACCAAGAAGTAACTTATCAAGTGATAGATAACTGAACTGTCAGAAGTCAGCAGACGCCAAAGTACCAATCTCAAAATAGATTGGGAAGGACTGCTTCGGCAGTCTTGGATTTCATTATTTGACCTATGAGTCGTCTGGATATGATATAACCATGTTTCTTGAGTTTATGCTTTATTTAACGAGTACCATAGTTTGAACGACTTACTCTAAATATTTCAATCAGTACCGGTGTTATTATTTCCACATCAGATCGCTTGAATTTTGCCTCATAATAGTATGTAGCTCTTGATAATTGAAGGACTTTACACATTGCTGAGATCGAGTATTTGTGAAGATTATTTTTGATCACGATTACTTTCGTCCTAGTATCAGCGCAGCTTGCTTTAAAATATCATTCTCCATTTGTAGACGTTGTAATTCATTTCGCATTTTTATTAATTCTTGCTCATCTGGAGACTTATCGTCTTTCTCTTTAAATGATCCAGAAGTATTACTCTGTTTAATCCATTTATCTAATGCCGACGGAGTTAGCTCATATTCATTAATAATGTCTTTTCTGGGTTTACCATTCAAGTAAAGTTGTACCACTTGTTGCTTAAACTCATCAGTAAAAGTTCTACGTATTCTTTTGGTCATTGTAGATTCTCCCCTAAATATTAATAATAGTCTACTTGACCTTAAATTAATTGTCTAACTAAGTGTATCCGATTCATTCTTTTGGAGTCTTGAATCGAGAACGGTTAAAACATTCTGTTTTAAAGTGGTTAAAAAAACCTCTATACAAGCATTATCAAAACAATTTCCCTTTCGGGATATATTTCCGTTTATATTGTTTCTTTCTAATAGTTGGTTATATCTTTTTGAGGTGTACTTTAATCCTTGATCGCTATGCATTTTACATCTCTTTTTTATGGCTAATTTCAAAGTATCAGCTACAAGTTTAAGATTATTTCTTTCACTTATCTTATACGAAACAACCTCATTATTATATATAGATTATTTTAATGTAGAAATGGGTATATTAAGAAATGCTAAATTAATAAATATAATTTAAGAAAAATGTAAGGTTCAAGTAAGAAAAAAGTTTTTTCCAAATTTTATTATTATACCTAAGAGAGTGTAAAGACTTAAAGGAGGAAATAAGTTGTTAAATATATTTAAAAAAATATTAAGTACAATTTTGATCGTTTTTTTAATCACTTTTTCTACTTTGTCGATGCAAAGTACAGCTTCAGCAGAGCAGACTCAACTTGATATAAATAATAAGGATGAGGTTGAAAAATATTTTGATGAGCATTTAGCTAAGCTATTAAAAAAATATCCAGTACCTGGAGGCGTTGTATCAGTCGTTAGAGATGGTAAGGTCTACTTCGCAAAAGGTTTTGGATATCAAGATCCAGGGAAGACTAAACCCGTAAATAACGATAGTGTGTTTAGAATAGGTTCAGTTACAAAATCATTTACGGCTACTGCCATTATGCAACTCGTTGAACAAGGGAAACTTGATTTGCATGCAGATATTAATAAATATTTAAAAGGTTTTAAAGTTGTTGGAAAAGGTGGTAAAAAAGTAACGATTCATAATTTGCTAACACATACTGCAGGTTTTGATGAATCATTAGATCATTTTATCACTGGGAAAAAGCATATACCTTTAGATGTAGTAGTAAAAAAATATATGCCTAAAATGATAGTTGAACCAGGTGTCGAACCAATTTATAGTAATTATGGATTCGGTTTACTGGGTTATATTGTACAAGTAGTTAGTGGTCAAACTTATGAAGAATATATGCAACAACATATATTTGATCCATTAAATATGAAAGATACTACTTTATTAGTAGCATCAAATGGAGTAAAGAGTTATGATGTGAAAAATGGTAAATATGTAAGTATGAAAGCCACTGATCTAAACTTACGTCCTGCAGGAACAATTTGGTCAACTGCATCTGATATGGCTAATTATATGATGGGACAACTTCAAACTGGACCGTACAAAGGTTCTGTTATTAATGAAGAAACATCGAAAGAAATGCAAACACCACACTTTACAGTGCATCCAGGAGTATCTGGTTTTGGTTACAACTATTATCAAGACATGCTTTGGAAAAACCATCAACCAGTACAGCATGGTGGGTCTGCGGAAGGATTTAAAGCACATATTTATTTGATTCCAGACTTAAAGTTAGGCGTGTTTATGTCAACAAATAGTACACAAGGACGCTTACTTATTACAGATTTCTTTGATCAATTTCACAAGGATTTCTTTCCACAATCATATAAACATACAATAAGCTCTAATCCAACAAGCAAAAAAGAATTGGATCAAACAGTTTCAGGATCTTATATAACAAATCGTCATGTGCACCATGGGAGAGGTAAATTTGTCCAACTATTAAATTTACCTGAGAATAAAATTAAAGCAGTTGACGATGGAATGATTGAATTGAAAACAACAGATGGTCATAAGAAAGTATTTATTGAAAAAGAGAAAAATCTATTTGCTGAAAAGAATGGACCAGATTCAATGGCATTTTATAAAACACCAGAAGGTGATACGCATTATTCCATAAGCTCACTTCCAGTTTCATATGGAAAAGTAACAGGAATGCATGTTATGTCAAAATTGATTCTTTTCATTGTTCTTGTTGTACCAACAATTTTAGCGATCTTCTTCTACCCAATTGGTTGGCTAATAAGAAAGATACTGAAAAAATCAAGCGATCCAAAAGTTACGAAATTTAGAAGGATTTCTTGGTTATCAGTAACTTTAAATACAATCTATTTAGTCTATGCATTTTTGGTTCAAGAAGCAGCATACAGTCAAGATACACCGTCATTAGCTATCCCAAGTGTAATAGCGATTGTCGCATTACTACTTAACTTATGGTTAATACCACAATTATCATCAATCCTAAAAGCTAAACTAATTAGTAAATGGGCAACATTTGTATTTATATTTATGATTGTATTCGGATTGATTTTTACAGCTAACATGATGTATTGGAATTTACTAGGATTATTATTTTAATTAAGTAAAGATAAATCTAAATGAATCTATGAGTATTATGAGGAAAATATTATTGCCAGGTATGAGGAATTAGTAGTACGAAATTAATGATAAAAAAAAGTACATCAAATTGATTTGATGTACTTTTTTATTTAATAGAATTATATTCATACCACTTTTAATTGCAGATTTCTTGAAGTTTGGTTCAAGTTTTCTGGAAAAAATCCTCATCTACACAATCGCAGGTGGATAATAACTGAAAATGTGAGCGATTATAACGAATCCGAGTTTCTGGATTGGGCAAACTGCCTATTTAATACAGAATCATGAATTTAAGCCAGCGAATTAATTAAAAAAGCCTCTGTGTCAAAAAATATGAAAGTTGCTATTAATTCAGGTGATAATAAAAACATAATTGCTAAAAATCCTGCAAGCTCTCGTAATAATTCAAGGAAAGAAAGCTCAGGAAACCCCTCGGATGTATTTCTAAAATTCTAATAGTTATGACCTTTACATTAATAAATATTATTTTAGCAAATATAATCATAAATGCTATTTTCTTTGTTTATAATAGTTTTGCACATGTGGTTTTAGATAATTTTGATTTAATTTTACTGGTTAAGCATTCGATAAGTGTCATTGTGACGGCAATCTCAGCAAGCTGCATAAGTATGATTCCACTAAATTTTTGGATGAGAAATTCTCTATACCAACAACAATTGTTTCTTCAATTATAGTCACTTCTCTTTTAAGCAGTAGTTTTAATGGAAGTTTCATACTTAGCGAAATTATTTTCATTCCGATCGTTTTTACAATTATAGGTTTAGTAATAGCATTCTTAGCGATAATTAATATAGAAAGAAACTATTGCATGTGATGTTATTTAACAGATCAGCTAATTTATAAATATTTTTGTATCAATTGAACAATTATTTACATTATCGAAATAAATAGTGTTAATGTTTGAAACACTGTATGGATATCATCAAATAGAAAAAGGAGGATGATATTAAATTGTTGAAAACGAAAATAAAGAATTTATATACTAATTGGACTAATTGCTTTAGCGAACATTTTATTAACTGGTTGTGAATTACAAAATGAATGACAATGAAACGCCACCATCGAACACAAGCACAAAAACATCACAGCTTTAACAAAAAAATGATGCAATCATTAAGAATACGGTTACACATGAAAAAATGGAGTGGGTGATTCCTTCTCGCGATCAAAATCAATTTGCCATAATTCGAAAAATTTTTGACACGACAGAGATGTAAAGGTCAAACGTACATCTTTTTAGCAAATGGAACATTCTACTATAAAAAAAGTTATATAAGTTAAATTGACAAAGAGATATTTAAAGAAAGAGGTGGAACAATGAACAATTTTCTAAAATGGAAGAATGCACTTCTATGTATGTTATTATTTCTTACTGTTACTGCCTGCTCTTCAAATAAAGGGGAGACTAAAAAAACTTCGCCTACACAGAATGTACAATCAACAGATAACGAAACTTCCAAATTACCGTTAAAACTCGCAAACTCAACAAGTTCATTTTCAAAACAAATAGCTACTGCTGCATCTTCGGGGCATGTATTGGGTGTGGATTTTGCAGCACATTTAAATACCATCTTGGAAGTTCAGAAAAAGTGGGGTAAATCTGATAATGTTAGTAAAGTTGGGATTACCAATTATGCTGAATATAAGAAAAAGAATATAACTTTCGGGTATATTAGTGGTCAACCAATTTCCGATATTCGTTCCTATTCCCCAGAATTGAAAACACTTACTATTTCAACAATTATTAAGGAAATCGGTAACCCATCAGCGAAAAGAACGACAAATAGTGAAAACATATATGTTTATATTCTAAATAATAACTTTCAGTTGAAATTTATCATCTCAAAACGAACTGGTAAAGTCGATCACATCTCAGTATTTAGCCCTTATGATTCAGTCTCTAAAATACCTAATTCACCTTATATTATCTCAATAAAGGGAGTATCGAATCAACTTTCACCAAAAGCTTGGGCAAATATGCAGCAATGGAGAAAAGACATCGCCCTCTTTACAAGAAAAAATCTTCCTAATATGTTTTTAAACGGGCCGAATAAGAAGCTGATTGCTTTAACATTTGATGATGGTCCAGATAATATAAATACACTTAATATTATTGATACATTATACAAATATAAAGTAAAGGGAAATTTCTTCTTTTTAGGATCAAAAGCGAAGATGTATCCTGAAGTTGTAAAGAAAGCATATGCAAATGGTAATCTTATTTTAAGTCATAGCTATTATCATAATGATCTAAGTAAAGAAACAACAAGTCAAATTACTTCTGATTTAAAAATGACTGAAAAAACAATAAATCAAATAATTGGAAGGCGCCCTGCAATTCTTAGACCACCATTTGGCGAAACAAACGCAAAAGTTATTTCGACAGCAAAATCAAATGGATATAAGATCGTACTTTGGTCTATTGATACTTTAGATTGGTCACAAAAAGAAAGTGCGAACATACAGAAAAATGTTTTAAACAATGTTCGTAATGGAGATATCATTCTAATGCATTCGAATGAGGATAAAGTTGAAACAGCTAAAGCTCTTCCAAAAATCATTTCTGAATTAAAACGTAGAGGATTTAAAATAGTTGATTTAGAAACATTACTCAAGATTAATGCATATAAGTAAGAGCTACTCTTTTGCGAAAACCGTTCGATTCAAATAGAATTTTTTTAACAAAAATGATTTAACTTTCTTGCCATTCAAAAGAAGGTCCAGCTCATAAGTTAAGATAAAGTCGCAGCAATAGACATCATAAAAAGTATGTACAGGTTCAAATATTTTCATTCACTGCTGTCAAGCTCTGATTTTTGAGCTTCGTGAATGGTCAAATCATGCGTTAGCTGATTATGAGTTGCTTTGGCGACTCTTTTTTATTTGAGAAGTATTTGGACTCTGGAGCTCTTATGCGTAGCAAAAGTAGCTTTAACAGCATATCCTTCTTCATACAGTTTAACCTCTTTATGGAATATTTTTTAAATATTGATCCTTTATCAGCCATAATAAAATCCCTGTAGTATACTGCTTGTTCTTTTGATGGGAAAGGCTTTTTAGTGTATGCAATAAGATACTATCAATTATAGAATGTCATTTTCTACATTTTATATTCTGAAGAAAATGAGTATTAAATTGAAGAGAATTTCCAAAAATATTAGTAACACTTTGCAATATTTTTATTATCTATATAGAATTATTTAACTAAGAAAGGTTGTTATAATTTGAGTAACTTAGATCCAAAATCAAAATTATATTTAGAAATGTTTAATAAACTACCAACTCTTTATAAAATGGAACCCCAAGCTGTTAGAGATTTATTAACACAGGATCCACCAGAAGGTATTGAACTTGCACCACTTGCAAAAATCGAAAATCGAATGATTCCTGTAAGTCAGGATACTGAAATAATGATAAGAATTTACACACCTAATGGAGAAGGACCATTTCCCATATTTATTTACCACCATGGAGGTGGTTGGGTTATTGGTAATCTTGATACTTCAGATGCTACTTGTAGAATGATTGCTAATAGAACAAAAAGAATTGTTATTTCAGTTGATTATCGATTAGCACCTGAATTTAAGTTTCCAATTCCAGTGGAGGATTCATACGCAGCACTAAACTGGGTAAGTGTTAACTCTAATATAATCAATGGAAATGCTTCTAATATAGTTGTTGGCGGGGATAGTGCAGGAGGAAATCTTGCAGCAGTTGTATCACTCCTAGCTAGAGACCAAAATGGGCCAGATATTAAAGCCCAAATTCTTATTTACCCTGTTACAGAATTTAGTTATAGCTCTAATTCGTATTACGAATTTCAAAAAGGCTATGGCCTTGATCGTGAGTGGATGATTTGGTTTGGTAACTATTATTTAAATAGTGACGATGAAAAACGTAATAAATACGTTTCTCCATTATTAGCAGATGATTTAAGTAATCTTCCCCCAGCCTTTGTGATTAACGCGGAATTTGATGTTCTTAGAGATGAGGGAATTGCTTATGCAAATCGTATGAAAGCTGCTGGAGTGAAAGTAGAAACATTATGTGAACCAGGATTAGTACATACGTATTTTACTAATATGGAATTATTTCCCGAAAGAATAAAAGCAACTATCTCTAAAATAGTTGAGTTTTTAGATAACATAGATCAAAATGTTCCAAATTAAAGTTAATAGGATAGATTATGTGTTCTTTATAATTAATAATTATATTTGATGACATTTTTGCGAAAGTAGGAACTAAATTTGCTCCATATACATTACTATTATCACCTTTCTGTTAGAATACTGTGATATATAAAGGTAATCTCCACTATATTTTTAATAAATTGTTAATTTATATTTGAAGTATTAATTAATAATTTTTAAGGATATGTTATAATTGGTTGAATTAAAACCTTGCTAGTGGTGTTATTATTGGTATTAAGATTTGAGTAATTATTACTAAAATAATAATGGTAAAGCAAAAGGTTCGTTTTTCAACATTAGAAACGATATGAAAGACTTTGAATTGTCAGCAAGGTGATATTTTGGAGTACAAAAGCGACGAATACATTCAATAGAAACAGACAACAAATTTTTTTAACAAACGGGTGTTGATAGAAAATTGTAGTCAAGTTGGAGATTTGTAGTGACCAATTATTAGCTAGACCTTATTGTCCAATTTGTAAAAAAATAGTTAAATCATAAATTAATTTGTCTAAAAACAGGACAAATTGCCACTTTATAAAGTAATATGATGTTAGAATTGTTAATTAAGTATGATATAATTAGGCTATAATAAAAAAGAGTTTGGTGCTGGTAACACCAAACTCAAGTACTACACCCGTAGTGATACGGCTGACAATAAATGTCCTTGGGGAAGGACGGTTACTTCTTCTTAGAAGTAATACTAATGATGGCAACGATTAAGCTAATAAGCGAGATCGTTGCCATTGCACTTTCTAGCATTAAACTTAACGTATCATGCACCGTCATAGGCTTCACCCCCTTTCAGAAAAAGGGTAGGTCAGCCGCATTCCCATGTTATGTAGTACTCTAATTATATCATTTTTCGACTATTTTTTCTTTATTAATTTGAAACAATTACCATTTTAATAGATTTAATGTAAATTAGAGTAATTAAATATAACACAAAAAAACAAATAATTGTACATTAATCCTAGACTTAGATTATTTTGCATATGAAAGTGAAAATGAATTAGGGCACATTTGTTACAAGCTTAAAAGTATTGAAAACATAAGAAATGATTTAATAATAATCAAAGATATGTAGCCTTGGGATGCAATAACTGTAGCGTTATCACCAGAGCATTATCATATAGGTGGACCCAATAATGCTGAAAATGTATTACAAATATTTTTAGAGGTATTCAATCTCGACATAAGTAATGGTATTAACTGGTAAGTTTAAGGAGCTTAAAAAGTATCATTTTAAATAATCTATACAAAGTATAAGACAGAATTTAATCATTCTGTCTTACTTTTGGTAGTTAAATACCTGAATTATCAACTGCTTTTTCTTGTTCTTTATCATTTAAGTGAACATAAATTAATGAAGTTTCTGATGAAGTGTGACCAAGCTGATTTTGTACAACCTTGATATTCCCATGATTCTCACGACTTAATCGAGAAGCAAAGGTATGACGTAACTTATGTGGACTCATTTTTTTACCAAAACTTGCAGTGTACTTATTAACTAAGTTCTGAATTGCCCTAACACTAAGAATAGAGTAGGGGGAGTCACCTTTTTTATTCCCTGTAACAAAAAGTGCTTTTTCATCTGAAGGTAATTTATATCGTTCTTTACGGATGCTTATGTATTGCTTTAAATCATCTAATGCACTTTGAGTAATCTTAACCGCTTGCTTATATACGTGACCTTTACGAACAACGTGAACTTGTCTTTCTATATGATCCACGTCATCTAAAGTTAATGAAGCTAACTCAGATACACGTAATGCACTACCTAAAAATAGTGTCAGGATTGCTAGATCGCGGTCTTTATTTTTTTGGAAGTTCGTAAGCATTTTTTTGTTATCTGCTATTTGATTTTCATACTTAGAAACTACAAACTCTAAAAACTCCTTGTCCTGATCCTCGTGAAATATCTTGCTAGATATTGCACTTGCAGCTTCAGCTTTATTTTTTGCTTTCGATATTTCAATTTTCTTCATGACGTTACGGTGGAAGTATGATTCACCTTTTTTTGGGCCTTCCTTATATTCAGTAATCTCAGTTAAATAACGGAAGAGGGACTTCAAAGATGATATTTTTCTATTTTTAGTGTTTTGGTTCGGCTTAATCGTATTAATTTGTTCAGCGGAGAATTTACGTTTTTTAGCCGAATCTTTCTTATTTTTAATAATTTCAAAACTTGCGGCTTTTAAATAAGCATTTATTGTATCCCTAGATAGATTTTCCAAGCAACCAAGAGGTATGTCTTTTATGTCAGTTACATCTGATTCTTTTTGCTCAATTAACCAATTGAAAAAGTGGATGAAATCGTGTAGATAACTGTACACTGTATGCTCAGATCGATATTTATCTTCCAATTGATAAATAACATATTCTTGAACGTAGAAGGGTAGGGTAGAGGATATCGTTTCAATCCGTTCATCTAATGGGATAGCTTCAATATTTCTAGGTTGATTTTTACGACTGTCTTTTGAAGTCACTCATAACACTCCTTGTCAAAATTTGTCGAAATACATTCGTAAAACACAATTTTAACGAATGTTAGATTACATAATTTTATTATCGTTAACTATATTTAGCATAAATCAATCAACTAAATTAAATATTTTTTTTCATATGAAGTTAATGCTAATATTCTTAATCTACTAAATATATCTGAGTAAAGCTTAAAAACTAATATGTCTGTTAAACCAATAAATAGGGCAGCACTTACACATTTAGGCAAGCTTTTGAATAAAAATATCCGATTACTATTGAAACACCTGAAAATATCGAATTTAAATTTAATATTCTTTTTAATAAAAATGTTTTTTTACTTTATGTAAAAACCTAATGATCATTATTTCTTGAACCTTTATACTTTTTCCAGTCCATCTAATTGTTGGTATTACAAATACTGTAGCAAGAAGTGTATTTATATATCTTAAACTTGTGCAAAAAGAAAACAACTTTACAAGACATACGATACTTATTCTAAGTAACGTAAAAGATTGTTGTGGAAAAAAGCAATGTTCCATAAAATGGAATTTATATATAAAAATTATATCTCTATTAATCTCTTTTGTAAACATTCGTAAAATTAGAATTAAACGAATGTATTTGTATTTAAGGATTCATGTAGGCTTCGAATTTATTCTGAATTACTGACGATTGACAAAAAAATACTTAAAAAAGTGACATAAAAATACTTAATATTAAATTTCCATCTATTTTTGATTTAGTAGTATTTATTTTAAAGCTGATTTTTCTTATATTAATGACATAAAAATACTTAATACGTTGAATTTCAATTCTAAAATAAAAACACCTTTTTAAATGTAAGTATATCTTTGTTATGATTCTTTGCTAACTAATTTATATATTTTTGCTTTGTAACATTAATTTTTTGCTGCAAAAGTATCATACGTTCGCCCATAAACTCACCAAATTAACGTTTTCTCTAATAATAACATTGAATAAATTGTCAGTTAATACAACAAAAGGACCGATTAACAGTCCTTAATGCTCTTCAACTACCATGGAAGAACGATAAATACTTCCATTCACTGTGGTGAATCGGAGGATTCATGGATGGCTAATGCGCTCGTTAGTTAAATAAGAAGTTCGCTTAGAACTCCAATTTTCAACTTTTCTACTAACTCATTTAAGAATTGTTCTTTCAAAACTAATAATATATTCTTTTTGTAAATTATAAGAGCCTTAATTTAACTTATTCTTTTTTAGCAAATGCTTGATCAGTAGATTGTACAAGGATTTAGTTAAAGATAGGCAATCCCGATACCTCTATACTAATATTACCTCTTTTAACTAGGACATGTGTAAAGAGACAAGTTCTTCATCGTTTGACCTATAACTTTGTTTTTTGCCTTCTCATCCACTGTGTAGCGACCCATTTTTCCCCAGTGATAACTGGTGCACCAGCATGCAGGGTTAACTTGTTTATGTTCTCATCTTCATAGAAATATTCGAATTAGACTGCTGTTCCTTTTTACGGTGTCACTGAAAGCTTCAGTTGAGGAAAAACCGTATCCCCACCTTGAACTACATTATTTAAATAAATTACAATTGTACTAATTCGGTTATTCTTCGCAGCTTGACAATTGTTTCTGGTCCCCAATGTTTACTTTGTTGTTTAATTGAACACACATTTCTTAACTCTACATGCTCTTCAAGTATAAAATTTTTATTAACGACTTGTGCACAAAACAACTTAGGTTCAGGAAAAGTTAAAAGAGACTTATCTGATACAAATCAGATAAGTCTCACTGAACTATTTTAAAATCGAAAACTGATAAGATATATTTCTCTATCAGTTTTATCAACTTACACAAATTAAAACAATTGGTTCGAATCAATTTGCTTAATACATTACTTTAAAGAAGATTAGTGGCTAAGTTTCTCTGCTAATTTTGTTAGTTCTGATTTAAAAGTATTTAACTTATTAAAATCATCAATAGTTTTCGGTCCTTTATTCGTTAACATAATGACTTCCATATTTTGTTTCTTGTTCACAGCATTGAAACTAATAAAACCTGGAATATGACCATCATGATATTTCCAATCTGAAGACAATTTTAGATCTTTCCCACTGAACCATGCGTAACTATAACCATCTAACACTGGTTTAAACATCTTTGCCAAGGATTGTTTACTTATTAATTTTCCAGACAACAGCGCTTGGTCGAATTTAAAAAGATCCCCTACAGTCGAATAAATTGAACCTGCACCAACTGCATAAGACATGTCATGGTTTTTATCTACAAGAATCCCTGTCCCTACCGCATGATTTGGGATGATAGGTTGATTAATATCTACACCGGAACGATGCATTTTTAATGGTTTGAAGAAATATTCATTGACATAGTTTTCCCAAGTAGTATGCGATGCCTTTTCAATTATATAGGAAAGCAATGCATAATTTGAATTTGAATACATATATTTTGTACCTGGTTCAGAGACAAGCTTCAAGTTTTTGATCTGATCAACCATTTCTTCCTGTGAAACATACTGGTTTCGTTTAACAGGATCATTCCAAATAGCCTCTGTTACAATTTCCGGAATGCCACTCGTGTGGGACAACAATTGATGAATCGTAATTTTATCTCCAGATGGGAAGTCCGGTATAAACTTAATAAGAGGATCATCTAACTTTACCTTCCCTTGGTCAACAAGCTGTAAAATGGCAGTTGCTGTAAAAGTTTTCGTAACAGAACCGACACGGAAAATTGTTTCAATATTATTAAGTGATTTTGTTTGAAAATTAGATTGGCCGTATCCCTTTGTTAAAACAATTTTTCCATTTTTTGCAATTAGGACTGTACCATTGAATTTTTCTTTCTTTAAGTAACTATCTATTTGTTTTACGGCTTTATTTTGTTTTAAATCTATAACAATTTTTTGACTTTGTTGCTCAGTCTTATGTTCATGTACTGAAGTACCACTTGATGCTCTTGCAATACTATAGTTAGTAGCCACTAGTGATGACAGAACTAATGAAGTACCTAATACTGGTATAATTATTTTTTTAAAACGTTCCTTAATCATGAAAAAACTCCCTTTGTTAAAATTAATATTTTTTTTCAGACTTTACAAACGATTAAGCTATTACTTTTCCTTTACCATTAAGACTCCCTCCTTTCATACTTTCATAATAAATAGGAAAAGTAAAAACGAGGTAAACAGGAGACAAAATGCAAAAAAAATTTAGAAACGAACCGATTGCATTAAAAGTAATTTCAATAGCTACTTCACCTTCATAAAATACATCCATTTCTTTTGTAAAGTAATCTTTGTTTCAGGCATCATAACTGGCTATTGTAAAATGAGGAATTCTAATCTCCACTTCATAGACATATAAACAAATCGACTTTTCTTTTTAGCTCTTTCCAAATATCTTTACTAATCTGTTCTGTCTCTTTATCAAATAAAGCTATTAACCCAAACATGAATATTTCACCTTAGAAATTTTATTGAACATAAAAATTCATAAATAAAAAAGCAGCCAATGACTGCTTTCGATCTTCAACTACTATCGAAGTACAATAAAAACTTCTATTCACTGTTGTGAATCTAAGGATCCCTTGTTGCTCTATCCATGTAACAAGATAAAGTAATTGGTAATCCATCATTTAACTTTTATATATTATTGACCTTTGTCCAAAACTACGTAGTTTAAAAAAAATCGTTTGGAGTGTACAAAAATTCATTATTATCTATAATTTGAACATCTGTTTAAACAAATCTACCTATACTAAGTTTTAGCTTTATATTATCTAAAATTGGAGATTCTTCAGAAATTAATTCAAAGAGATTAGGAAATAAAATGGGTAATTCAGATTTTAAATCATCACCAGTATGAAGTCCAAGAATTTCCCCTACTTTTTTTAACACTTGATTAAGATCAAGATATGCAGATGTAGATCCTTTTCGATTATATACACAATCAAATTCTCCAGATTCAAAAAGTAACCCGCCTTCTGTATTACCAACAACAAAAAATACGCGTTTTGTTTTTTCTTCTTATTTCCATTATCAATTAAAATCCACTATTTCTCTTACATTTGAATTGGAATTAAATGTGGATTTCCCCCTATATAGATATTCCCAAATAATTTACCAAGTTGCTTATTCTAATCTTTAGAATGTGGTATAAACTTTCTTTATGAGTTGTAGGGTCAATTAGTTTCATAATAAGTAAACCTCACCTACACAGAATTTATAAATATCTATCTTATATAGAAAGAATCACTTGAGATATAAAGTACTTTTTTTCTACATTTTGTCTCCTGTTTACCTCATTTTTACTTTTCCTATTTATTATGAAAGTATGAATGGAGGGATTCTTAATGACATTACAAATAAAAAATGTTTCAAAACAATTCTCAAATAAAATAGCAGTAAAAGATTTAACAATTGATTTATCTCCAGGGATCTATGGCTTATTAGGTCCAAATGGAGCTGGTAAATCAACCTTATTTAAAATGTTATCAACAATTGAAACACCATCAAAAGGAGAAATACTATGGAAAGGTAATAATATTGCCAAAAATCCAGGTAAACTAAGAAAAGAACTTGGCTATTTACCACAAGATTTTGGTGTATATCCTAATATGAATGCAATTGAATTTTTAGATTATATGGCTGCATTAAAAGGTTTACCAAAAGATTTTGCCCGCAAACGAATTAACGAGCTTTTAGAGGCTTTAAATCTTTCACAACACAGAAAACGTTTGTTAGGAACGTATTCAGGAGGTATGAAACAACGAATAGGTATTGCACAAGCTCTATTAAATGATCCCAAACTTTTAATTGTAGATGAACCAACTGTAGGTCTAGATCCTGAGGAAAGAATGAGATTTCAAAATCTATTATCTAATCTTTCGACAAATTCAGTCATTATTCTATCAACTCATATTGTTAGTGATGTAGAAGCAATTGCTTCGAAAATTTTACTAATGAATCATGGGGAAATTCTATTTAAAGAAAACCCACAAAAGTTAATTACATCTGTTAACGGTAAAACTTGGGAGGTTATTCTCTCCTCTCAAGCAGAAGTCTCTATGCTTAAGAAAGAGTTTTTAATAAGTCGTATATATCATGAACCAAATGGAATTCATGTCAGAATTATTTGCGATAGATTACCTCATCAAAATGCTCGAACAATAAATGCCTCTTTAGAAGATGCTTATTTATATAAAATTCATTCTAAAGGAGTGTAATAAATGGCTAATTATCTTCAAATTATTCGACTAAATGTAACAAGGCATATTCGTAGTTCTTCGTTTATGCTTGTGGTCGCTTTATCTATTTTTTTAAGTTATTTTTGCGTGCCATCTGCTAAATCAGGTTATGAAGTGTTTTATATTGGTGGTGTAAGGGGGATTTACAACTCAGCATGGCTTGGTGGGATGGTTGCTATGCTATCCACTCTACTTCTTTGGTTATTTGGATTTTTTATGTTTAGAAATAAACTATCAGAAGACAAAGAAATAAAAGTCACTCCTTTGATTCATACAACACCATTTAAAAAGTCATATTATGTATTCAGTCATTTCCTTGCAAATTTTATTGTATTGAATATAATTACAATTTTCCTAATCATTAGTTTTATGATTATGCAAGAAGTAAGAGGGGAAGATCAACTTATCCATTTCAGGGACTATTTACTACCTTATTTTTTAGTCGTCCTTCCATCGATTAGTTTCTTATCCTCACTAACCATTTTATTTGACATAATCCCTTTCTTAAGGGGAACGTTAGGGAACATTATTTATTTTTTCATTTGGCTTTTGCTTAGTGTCATCACTGTTGCAAATCCAAACCATCTATGGGATTTTTATGGTATGCATCTCATAATGAATGATATGGCTACAGTAGCAGCATCGAATTATCATTTTATAGAAGTAAGTAAAGCAGGAAGTTTTGGCTATTATCCAATTGAAGGAGCTATCCAAACATTTAACTGGGATGGTATATCAATTGAAGGCAAGTTAGTTATTACGAGAATTATTTGGATGACGCTTTCAATCATTATTGTTCTATTAGCTTCTTTCATTTTCAAGCCATTTTCTAACTCAAAACAAAAAAAGACTGTCCAACAAAATCATATGAACGAGACCAACCCTCAAACAACATTGTTTGATAAAAATATTACCTTAACACCAATATCATCAAATGGGAACTGGCAACTGTTTAACTTGATAAAAGCTGAGATACTGATTATGTTAAGGGGATTTTCGAAATGGTGGTATTTACTCTTAATAGTAGGTATTTTATTACCTATCTTCACACCTTTTAACCTTATTAAATTATGGTTGCCATTATTAATGATCCTGCCACTTCCAATTTGGTCTCAAATGGAGACTAGAGAAAAAGAACACTCTATCGAAGCATTTATTAAATCAAGTTGTTCTCCGGTAATAAAATGGGTTTCAGTATGGATAGGTGCATTTATTATTTCAAATATCATTTCACTTGGTGCACTTATTACCTTTATACGTTTAGGACATTTTAACTTATTGATCTATTGGGTTATTGGCCTAGTATTTATTTGCACTTTAGGACTTGTGCTTGGTAATTTCAGTAAATCTAAGAGACTATTTGAAATAATCTATTTAATTCTTTGGTATCTAGGTCCTATGAATTCCATTCCTTACTTTGACTTTTTAGGTTTATCAAAAGGATACCCTACTTTTTATTTAGGTTTATCGATCATATTATTGGTACTTCTATTCTTACGATTTAAGCGCTTAATAAAATAATTCAGGAGTGTTAAAAAATGAAAAAACTAGGCATTACTTTGGCTTTATTTCTAACTTTAGTTGGATGTTCTCATAAAAACAATGAGGAAGTAAAAAAGTATTTACCCGATGAAATAAAAAATGTATCAATCCATTCTAAAGGAGATAATATATTAATAAAAGAAACAACTACTTCTGAAATAAAAGCTAAAATAAATAAAGAGAATGTCCTAAAAATGAAAAAAAATGGAAATACGCTTAATATTTCCATAAAAGAAGACTCTTTTATTAACTTAAAAACTGCTACACTTACTTTATATATTCCAAGAAAAACACTAGACCATATATCTATTAATTCCGAAGCCGGAAAAATAACAGGTAATATCTCTAACGCAGAGAATGTGACCATAAATAGTGGTTCTAGTGATATCTCCTTAAATTCTTTCGGAGGGAAATCTTTAAGAAAAAGCACGATTAAAACAATGTCAGGATCCATTAACATTCAATTAGCCGAATCACCAAATGGGTATGATATAGATGCAAATACAGCATCTGGAAAAATTACCAAAAGCTTAAATATGCATGAAACAGAAAATTCGTCCAAAACCTTACGTGGCTATACTGGAACTGATAGTGGGAATAAATCCTCAATTAAAGTTCAATCGGGAAGTGGAAAAATTAAATTAACTGAGTAAAACTTAAAGAGGCTATTTTTCGCGAATAGCCTCTTTGTTATTTATAGGAAATTCTACAATTACAGTTGTCCCCTCTTCAATTCTAGATTCTATAGAAATTGTACTTTGGTGAGCTAATATTAATTTTTGAGCAATTGTCATACCTAGTCCGGTACCAATTGGTGAAGCACTTGTCGTTGTTCCACGAAAATATTTTTGGAACAAGTTTTGCACTGTATACTCGTCCATTCCTTTTCCTTTATCCCTGATTTCAATCATCACAGTTTCCCTAACTTGTAATTTAACCACAATTTCACACGGTGGATTATGAATAACGGCATTCATAATTAAATTTAAAAGTGCTCGGCGCAATAACTTCTCGTCAAAACTTACCATGACTAACTCTACTTCAGTAATAAATTTTATTGAATGATTTTGAGCTGATGGATCATTAGAAATATCTGAAACAAGTGTTTGAAGAAATACAACTAAATCATGATCTTTTCTCACTAAAGGAATTTCTTGATGGTTTAATTTAAATGATAAATTTAAATCATCGATAAGCTCTTTCATATGATTTCCCTTGTCTTGAATTTCTTTAACAAATTGCTGTTGCTCTTCTTCACTCCATACATAGTCAGTGGCAAGCAGCATATTTGAATAGCCGGTAATATATGTAAGAGGTGTTTTTAGGTCATGTGATATACCTGCTAACCACTCTTTCTTAAATTCATCAAGCTCAGTACGTTCTCTCTCAGTAACTTGTAGATTTTCGGCTAGTATCTCTAGATGAAGTATAACATCGCTAAATAATCGATATATTCCTTTTATTTTCCCATTTTTCTCATTAATAAATTGTTTTGATTTTTGAAACTCTATATAATTGCCTTCTGAAAGTAACTTTAAAGATTTAATAATATAGACAATTGGTTTAGCAATATACCATCCATAAAGACTGCTACCTACTATTAAGTTCCCTAAAATCATAAAAATTGCGATTAAATCTGAAAACCTTGTATTTTCTTTAATGCTTAGCATTGGATTGATGTATTCAAAGGTAATCATAAAAATTAGCGCCATAAATAATAACCACAATAAAATACTAATAATAAAAAAAATTGCTAATCGAGAATAAAGTTTCATTTAACTTCACTTAGATATTTTGGAACAAATTTATATCCAAGTCCTCTAATATTTTGTATATACTCAGGATTTTTATAATCTTTTTCAATTTTTTTTCGCAACTTTGAAACATACATCACTACAGTTTTTATATCACCAAAAAGTGTTTCATCCCATACCTTTTCATATATTTGTTCTGCAGTAAATATTTGATTTTTATTTTTACAAAAAAACAGGAGTAATTCAAATTCTTTTGCAGTAAGCGAAAGAGTTTCTCCGTTTACTTCAATTTTCCCTTCTTTTTCAAAAAGTGTAAACGTTTGAAATTCCCATATTCCATCTGTTTTTGCATCTTCTTGAGTACTAGTTGATAGCTTTTGACGTCTCAAATGGGCATTGATTCTTGCCACAACTTCTAATGGATTAAATGGCTTCGTAATATAATCGTCTCCTCCAATACCTAATCCGGTTAAAATATCCAAATCGCTGGATCTAGCTGTTAAAAATATTATCGGAGAGTTTGTATAAGTACGAATATCCCTACAAAGTTCAAATCCATCTCGATCAGGAAGCATTACATCTAAAAGTATTAAGTCAAATTCATTTTCTTTCACGAGTTTAATGCATTCTTTTCCTGTTATTGCTTTGTGAAGGTGATGAAAATTTTCTTTTTTCAATACCAATTCAAGCATATTTAATATACCTAATTCATCATCCACTAAGAGTATTTTTTCTGTTCTCATTAATAAAAGTCTCCTTGAAATATAACTATTTAGACTTACTTTATCTATTTTAACTTAGTCACACTTAAACTTCTATTTCCGGGTATTACATGAGTAATAAATATAAATCAAAAATAATAAAATTGGTGCTTCCAGAGATTCAAAGTTTTATATGAATAGATTGCATGCTTAGCCATCAATGAAACAAAAATTCACTACAGTTAATGTAAGTAATAGCTGTTCTTTCATAATAGTTAAATAAGAATTACACTCACAATATCCTTTTATTTACTTACTCATTTATTCAATTTATAGTCTTAATAACTGTATTTAAAGCGCCTCGTTAGTCCCTTATCTATTGAACGTTAATAAAATAAAATGATCACGTATTTATACTGTTCCATCCTCCATGATACGTTCAGAAGATGGTATACATAAAAACTCATTATAAAGCTTGTTTTTCAATCTCACTTCTATTCTTTTTTGGCAAAAGGATCATAAAAGCTAAACTTAATAATGGAAAAAGAAATAATCAAGAAAATATCTAACATTTGCTTACCTTAATTTTTTTATGTCATATTTGGAAATATCAGAAAGAATAACTATACTGTTTAACAACTTTTTTTACTAAAGTATATCATTTAATATTAAATATACTGCCAAATATATAAATAGAAAGCAGAAATGGGAGTTAAGTGTAAAATACTTCTAATCAAAATTGTGAAATTAAACTGCTATTTAGTTTAAGTGAAATCCTTCACAAACTTCAAGACAAAGACAACATAAATTACCATTCAACTCCCCTAATTAGAAATGAATGAGCCATTTAGTCACCCATGCAGCGCAAGCGCTGCACCACAGCGAATGAAAAAGAATTAAAACCGTCAATACTGCTTCTATGGCTGGGTGAGGAAGGTCGCTTCAACATGGTGCCATTAGAGCCCATCATTTAGTCTGACTCCAACGATCACGGTGCATCACAGACTGTCGCTCCCTTGCGGGAAGCACTCATGGTAGATTAATCCTATTCTGATTATTGCACCAGCCTCTATTTTTAACGCCATAGGAAGGATGAATTCAATGGAAGTTATCATTGAACGAGTTTGCGGAATGGATGTTCACAAGGACAACATTACCGCATGTATTATGACACCTGAAGGAAAGGAGATTCAAACGTTTTCTACGAAGACGATTTTTTTAATCAAATTGATGGATTGGATAAAGTCGCATGGATGTACTCATTCGCAATGGAAAGTACAGGTGTGTATTGGAAGCCCATTGTAAATTTAATTGAAGCTGAAGAATTGGAGTTTTTTGTCGTTAACGCACATCATATGAAAGCTGTACCCAGACGAAAAACTGACGTAAAAGATGCGGAATGGATTGCCCAACTTCTCCGCCATGGGTTAATAACAGCTAGCTTCGTTCCCAATCGAAATCAACGAGAGTTAAGAGAACTAGTTCGATATCGTAGAAGTATTATTGAAGAACGCTCTCGACAACTTAATAGAATTCAAAAAGTACTGAAGGTGCAAACATTAAACTAGGATCTGTTGTTTCCGATATTATGGGTGTTTCAGCTAAAGAAATGCTTTACGCTATTGCAGATGGCGAAGAAGATCCTACGAAACTAGCAAGTATGGCTCGGCGCTCATTGAAACGTAAAAAGGATGAACTTGAACTTGCGTTACGAGGTTATGTTAATCCTCATCAACGTATGATGCTGAAAACTATTTTAACTCACATTGATTTTCTAACTGAACAAATTGAAAAACTCGATTCAGAAGTAGCACTAAGAGTAAGTTCTTATCAAGAAGACATAGAACGACTGGACTCAATACCTGGTATCGCTACACGTATGGCTGAACAAATACTAGCCGAAATTGGAACAGATTTAGAGAATCAGTTTGGAAGTGCACCTCGATTATGTTCCTGGGCAGCAATAGTTCCTAGACATAATGAAAGTGCTGGTAAAAGGAAATCAACTAAATCAACTAAATCAACTAAATCAAAAAAAGGCAATAAGTATTTAAAATCAGCCTTAACCGTAGCCGCACATTCAGTGGGTGCATCCAAAAACTACCTTGGAGCAATGTATCGAAGAACAGCTGCACGAAAAGGTAGGAAAAGAGCAGGAATAGTAGTAGCCCATGCCATGTTAAGAATCGTCTATTATCTTCTGACTAGGAAAGAAATGTACAGAGACTTAGGAGAAGATTATTATGACAAACAAAAAGAAGTATCAATGGTCCGTCATTCAGTTCGAAGACTAGAAAAATTAGGGTATTCTGTATCGATCGAAGAAGTCTCTTAATCCATCAACCACTAATATAATTTTTTACTGTTGGACGCTTTTTAAAAATAAAATAAAGCCGTCTTCTTTAGTTATGCACTTTTTCACCTGAATACCGTAAGGTTTTTTCATGGTAGTTGAATAAGAAAAATCATATTTATTTAGGTTCATTCCGGAAAATTATGCAAAATATTCCGGTTAATTTTGCCAAAATTCCGATTAAATATGAAAAATCACATCTATAAACCAATTTGCAGTAGTAACTCCTCATTAATCGGTCCCATTTAGTCCTAATTCTAAGTGAAATAGGAAGTGTTCATTGTAAGATTTAAAAACAGAAAAATAGCTTGAGTTGAAAAAATATACATACAAAAATGATACCAATCGTTTAGATAGGTATCATTTTGACTTTAATATCATTAAAAATTTCGTTTTGTTCTTCACTATAATTAACAATCGAAATTTTTTCAAACTTCATATAGTGATGGGTTACTAGTTATAAAAACAGATTAAATGTATGAACGAGACATTTGGATAACGAAAAGATTAAACGCTTTCAAAATGATTGGTCCATATTCTTAATTGCTTCTTCTTGTGGGGAAATATATCGGTCATATTTAACATTCTTTTTTAGGATTTTACAGGGATTCCGGTTATTAATATCGTTAATGATTGTTTGTAATTTTATTATTCGACCTTTCTTCCAATGAAAATTTACATTGCCTTTTTTGGAATTAGGTATTTTTAAGATATACATTGGAATGTTGTCATCAGGATGAATTTTTGATTCTTATTTAAGTGGATGTTGAATTAACTCTAACCATTTAATATATCTCTCGATTAATAAGTGTCCTAGTATCCGATTAACAAAATAATTAATGCTATTTAAATTAAAAGAATCAAATTCCGTCTTGCTATTATTTAATACATTGCTTAAATGAGAAATAAATGTACCTTTCACAAAATAACTGAATTTCCCACTAAATCTTTCGAAATTATATGTTTCATTTATAGAATTATAATTATTTAATTCCCAAAAGTTATCCATGTCTTCACACTCCATTTTCCAAAAAATAAATGAAAGTGCAAAAGGACAAACATCATCACTCTGATTAGCCTTATTAAAAATTTGAATACATTTATTATGTTTATTTATTAGATGTTTTCTTATATATCTTGAGATTGACTTATAAATTATTCTATATTGTAAATAAACATCGAAATAATAAGAATCAATTTTATCTTTTTCATCAAATTCCCATTTATAATATCTAAAATTAAAATTATTAATATATTTCTCTTTCAATCCCTCGTAATTGGTCTGTATATTGAAAATATTATTATTAGAGTCAATACTAACATATTTGTCGGATTTATGATTTGTATCATAATCATTTAAAATAAGACTAGGTAAATCGGATAAATAATCAGATCTTTCATTTGCAAAATATTTCTTTTCATAATTCCCAAAAGGAAAAAAAATTTTATTTTGTTGTGTGTATCGTTCATTAATATCTAACCATTTAATTATTAGCTTGTTTTGAATATCATATTGGTTATCCCATTTACTAAAAATAGGATTTTGATTAGTTTTATTTAAAAACGTATTTCCACATTTGCAATGAAAAGCATTAATTTTTCCCTTATTTAACATATAGTCATTCATAGGTTTTTCGCAATAGATACATTTATCTAATATTTTCTGGCTAGGATGATAAATACAATGATCAAACATTCCTATTTAATGGAAAATACTGTGATATCCATTTTCTAAGCATAGTGGGCAAAATGAAAGTCGATCTCTATAGAATGTTCGAAAATTTTTTATATCTGGTATTTTTTGAATAACTTTATTAATTAATTCATTATTATATTCAAGAAGGTCGATTCCAAAATACTTAATAGATTGATTGGAATCAATACTATTTAGAAATATTAAATCTCTATGGCTGTCCCCAGCAGTTGAAATTTTATTAAGATTTCTTACATTTTTATTACCTAATAGTTCTAGGATAGTTGTGTTATCTATAGCATTTAAATATTTAAATTTTTCTATAATACCCCATGGAGACTCGTATTCTTGTATCCATTTAGTATTCCATGTAACGTTTGAACTATTTGAAATGACTCTCATAAGGTTCTTCTTCCTTTTCAAATTTTAAATTAGAATTAATCCTTTCTTTCCAAAAAAATCACTTCAGAGGAAAGATAACCAGTCTCAATAATAGCTTCTTTCCACATATTAATGGTTGGCCATTCGACACATTCTTCATTAAATCCGAACTTTAATAAAACGTAATTGATAATAGATATAAGATAATGCATAGGAATTTCAGTTTTAGAAGATATTCCAGCTTTTGTTCTTAATTCCGAAATACTATTCCATAAATCAGTTGCACTATTTTCTAACCTTTTTCCATTTGCGAATCCAATTGGAAAGAAAAAATTTGTGTAACTCCAACCACTGTTTTGAGGATATTCGGTAACACTGTCATAAGAAGTTAATAGATAAACTAATTCTTCAAAATCCTGTAAACCATAAAACCTCTTTTCTTGGATCATAAACCGGCCTACAATTTGTTTGTGAGATATGAGATAAGTACTTCTTTTAAAGGATAACTCAGCTTGTCCGACTAATATTGTCGTTAATGTAATACCGTAGCTTTCTAATTCATTATAAATATCCATTAACCATTCGTACTCATAATCTGTATATCTCTGAGCATCATCAATAAATAAAATAATCTGTTTCCGAACTACATTCTCTCCTTTATCAATTAAAAAATTAGTTAAACGATCTCGCTTTGCAGATGTTTTCCCGTTATTATAAAGTAAATGCCCTACAGATTTTAAAATACTTTCAAAAAATCTATCTTCATTAGGTTTTTTAAATTTTTCGGCCTTCACAACTATCATGTACCATTGGTTTGGGTATTTAAATTCAAAATATTTTTTCAAATATTTTATAGCCCATGTTTTTCCTAGTCTTGGTGGACCATAAATAATGGCACCTGGATTTCTTAATTGAATCCATTTAATAACGGAATCCAATAGTTCATTAATTGAAACCGTATAAAGAATGTAGTCACCATGTTCTATGGGATGAGTTCCTTTCGGTACTTTAGGTCTATTACTAGTTTTTATTATTGATTCGGTGGATACTTCCATTTATTTACCTCCCAAAAATTAATTATTAAAAAAGAGGCGCTCTCTTTTGCTATTTAAAGTCCTTTTCATTTTCTCAGTAAAATTAGCTACATTTTCTGGTAAGCTTTCTTCTGGTATATCCAAACTATTTAATGTTTCAGATAATTTTTGTTCTTTGTTAGCTCTATTGTCTCTTTCAAGTGATGCTAATTTATTTCTTGAATTCTTATCATTTTTCGATTTCTTTTTCAAATAATTATGATAAACCTCAATCGGATCTTCGTCTGCATAGTACTTTAACTCGCCGTGGCTATATAAACTGTTAATTGCTTTTCTCATTTTTAAAGAGTGTTTTCTAATTCCCCATTTACCTTTACCTTTCAAAATTTCAATTTCGGAGCCATCAGGTAAATAAGCTTTTAGGTTTCTTATATCCTCAACGTTTATAATGAGTTTTACTTTTTTACCAACTAATAAAAAGTTGTCAGCAAGGACGTCATTTCGATACTCAACCCCTTGATAGTGGATATATGGTCTTCTACCGGTTTTTTGATTACCTCTAACAACTCTTTCAACTTCAATTGTAAAAAAATCATTACCAGCTTGATATTTTTCATCCAAATATCGAATTGGCATATTTCTATTTATTCGCTGTTACATTGCTTCCAAAGGAGATAAATAACTTAAACCCTTCTGTTCTGTTCCATTCCTTTCTGCAATTAAATACTCAATTAATTGTTCAATTTCATCTGGTGTAATTTCATATTTTACCGCTTTTTCTTCAGCATTTTGTCTTCTTGGATCCTTTGGATTACTTCCAGTAGTGCTCACTAGTCTATGAAATCCGTTTTCTTCCAGGATATGAAAAAATTTTTCAATAATTGGCCTTCTAGTCGGTGTAGCTACTGGTCCAGTATTAACATTACAACCTACTATTGTTTTTAATCTTTGTTTAACCATATTAGCTAAATTTGCCTTAGCATTATCAAAACAGAGTTCATCCCAAACTGCGAATCTCGATTCTAAAATAACATTAGAATGAAATCCTCCAATTGAAGGCATTTGCAAACCTACAATTGTTATTTCTTTTTGCTGATGAGGAATAATTGAATTATAAATACAGTACATTACATCAACAGCGGTGTATTCTTTATTATATGAAACGTAATAACCGAGTATAGTCTTAGTTGCTACATCAATGATGGTTAACAACCAAATACGATTTAAATTTTGAACAACTACATCACCTTCAAGGGTTGTATATTTCAAAGCAATGGCAGCATCTATTCTGTGCCCATCAAACTCAACACGTTCAAAAGGTCTATCAATTATAGTATTTTGTTCTCCACTACCTGTACTTTTAAAATATTTTACTGCATCTTCTCCATATTCACTTACTAATAAAGATGAATTTCTCTCTTTTATTTTTTTAATGTAACGATAAAATGATCTTCTACCAAAATCTTTGGTATTAAATGGATAGTCACCGTTTTCAGGATTAAGATTATTTTTTCTACAAATTTGAATAAATTTTTTATGAAGGTCTATAGCTCGAGGAATTGGTGTTGTAAGTGTATTTTTTTTCTTTTTCAAAATCATTTCTTGAATTTCACTTTTTATGTTTTGATTATCCTCTAGGAATTATTCAAAAGCACCCGCCTTAACTTCGTCAGTTAATTGAAAACCATTTATCTCTTTTGTCCGTTTATATTTTTTTATTCTGTAACCAGATATTAATGCTCTGAAGCCATATATATTTCCATACTCATCAAGAAATAAACACCGTTCTATAATTCGATATAAATCTGTTTGGGTTACCTTAACCTCTTCACAAATGGAATGAATGCTTTTTTCGCTATTAAAATATAATTCAACAGCAGTTTTTCTTTTTAAGAAAACTTCTTTTTTTTCTGGTTTTAGGGATGATTCATTTACAGATGGCCATTTACTAAGATCCATCTCGGTAAATGAGACATGTAAATTTTCAAACCTTTTTTTCAACATCGTTTATCCACACCTTTGTATCTTGATTAAATGGAATTTCATCTAAGTTCATACTAATTTTTTTTTGATAATACAGAAAAAATAAGGTTGTATAAAATTGATTAGTGTTTGTTTGGTTTGTAGATTTAATAAGTTGGTATAATGCTTGTGGTGTTTCATTAATAGACTTAAATAATTTATGAATTTCAAGCTCAGAAATATTATTAAAGTACTTAATATAGGGGACGATCAATTTCAAATTATTTATTAGAGGTTGTGATCTAATTTCGTTTTCTGTAAGGATTCTATAAGATATGTTTTTTTCTTTGCACCAATTTTTTTGCAAATTTATTTGTTTATAAATTCTAGTTTTATTATCCTGCATTTTAATTAAGTCAGAAGAATATTTTATTTCGATAAATTCTTCTTTTCCATTTTTCAACTTTACCCACATGTCAAAAATAGTATCATGTGTTTCACCATCAACTACACCACTAATTCTTAATGGCTGTTCACAGAAGTTTTCTACCTCATTGTCTGTCTCAAGTTTTATCCATAATTCATACTCGAGATCACTATACAAGCAAACGTCTCTATTTAATTTATAACTAAAGCAATCCCAAGTGTTACTTCCATAATGATTATTTTTAAGATGTAAAACGGGTTTGTACATAAAATTGCCCTCACTTTTATAACTATTATGCCCATAACATTATATAATATACAGAAAATTCAGTGAATTAAACCAGAAAAATAAATATGGTTTAAAGTAATCTATTTTATAAATGTTCAATTAATATAAATTAGAATACAATCTTGTTTATGACGACTTGTTCAATATTTTGGTGTCACACAACCGAAGTATTCAGTATTTTTATGTCATTTTACAATAAGTTCAGTATAATTGTGTCATTATTTTATGACACAATTATACTGAAAGAAAAATAAAAAACTTGATACTACAAGGTTTAGGTATTCAGTATTTTTATGTCACTCGTCAATTACATGACGGTTGACACAATACTACTTACAAAAATTACACAAAAGTACAGACACCTCTATTTTACTAACTGAAGAAATTATTGAAATAATTATTAAGTGATATTTTGAATTCTTATAACTAAGAAATTAACAAATATGTCCGTACTTTTGTGTCATTCTACATAGTCTTCCGTACTTTTGTGTCACAAAAAAATGACATAATTATACTGAACTTATTGAATCTGTCAAAAGTGATAAAATATATTTGTTTTGTATACAACGTTTTAAGTATTATTACGTCACACTTTTCAGTATTTTTGTGTCACTTATTTTAAGTATTTTTATTTCAATCGTCATTACATCAACTTTTAAAGTATTATAAAGCAGAAATGGTACTTTTAAATCAGAATGATATAAAAAGCAACAGTAATATTTTCTAGAATTTCGTATAAGGAGATTTATGACGTACAACCTCTTCTATTATAACTCGATGTGAAGAATAACGAACTTATTTCAGATAAAATTGAATTAAGCGATAGATTAATTAAAAAAGCAGGAAATGGAACGCGATATTAGATGTAAGATTAAGAAAGAAAGCATGTGTAGAATAGGCATTTATAAAAAAAGATGCCTATCGAATAATTGGGTTGGCATCCTTTTAACGAAATAATCTAAACAATGATTTTGAAATCAATATTCAAATCTACTAAACCTCTTAATATATAAAAAGAGCGATTTACTAATAACACTAATATTACTAAAAATAAGTAAGTAGATTTTTAATGTCTATTTTCTTTCTATCTTTACCGACATGAGTTGTAAGAACATTCCTTTGATCTTTTTCACTTATCTTAAAAATTAGTATTTTTTTCCAATCTAAATTTCGGTTAAAAACATCGTAATGAAAATGTTTTCCTTTTGTATATTCTTTATAAATTAGTGCTAAATTTATTTCCAAAAATTGCTTACTTAATTTTGTATTATATTCAGCTAATAATTTATTAAGTAAATTTATTTTTTGATATGATATGACATCCCCTTCTGTTACTTCGAGGGGTATAAAGTAAGCAGTATTAATATTACTCTCAAATTCCAATAATACATTTAAATGATTAAGCAGATTTGGATGGATTAGGCCAAGTGACTTAATTTTTTCTTTTTCAAAAATTGTTCTTGCAATCAACTTTTCGTTGCTATTTGTTGATATTGTCTTACAAATGGTGTTTAATAAATTGTTCGATTTCTGAGTAGTATTTTGAATGGAATCATTATTGTTATTTATAATGTGGTTTATAACACCGGAAAACCTATTCACAGGTACAACAAAGAAATTTAAATTTGATAGTTTTATATTTGCAAATTCCTCTGTAATCACATTCTTTATATGTGCAATCCGACTTTTCCTTCTTCCTATATCTGTTAAAGTAAAGTCTTCATCAGTTATTACTGCTATTATTATATTTATTAAAGTTGAATTTTGAGTTGCTAATTGGATGAACTTTTGAATGGTACTTTTTATTCCATTGACAGCAGTATCTTTGATTAAAGTCGTTGAAAAATTGTCAATAACAATTTCAATTTTAGAATTTTTATAAATGAAACTACAATCAGATTCAATTTTAAGTTTATTTTGCAAAATATTATAATTAGAATGAGATCGTTTAAATTCATCCGTTAAAGCAAAAAAAAGATGTTTTTTTCTTGCCATTTGATAAAGTATTTCTTTAGAAATAAAGTTATATTTAGACTGCATATTAATATCTATTTCTTCATCTAAATATATTTTACATAATTCATTATCAAAATTAAGATTTGGAAATTCTTTTCTTAAAATTGATCGATTGAATAGAAAGTAATTTTCTCCTCTATCTTCAACAATTATCCCTGTCCTTTTACTAGCTAACTCATAATAAGTTAAATTAATATCAATAATTCCCACATCATATTCTAATCGTTTATTTTTATACATATTAGTTTTTATATTATTTACATTCACTCCAATTGCATTTAGTAATCTTTTTCCATTAATATCAAGTGTATAATAGTTTACCTTTACTCCTTTTGTCATTTTAAAGAAGGTTTTATTTTTTTTTAATATCTTAAAATCACAAAATTTATTAATTCGTCTTCGTATTGAACTATCTTTCAAATTGTCATCGCAAAACCTATAAATTCGGTTAATATGGAAACTAAATAAATAAGTAAATTTATTCAAAATCGATAAAAAAGCAATATCACTATCTTTTAATTCTAAACCTTGTCCATTCTTACCGAATACTAATTTAACATATGTTTCACTAACTTTTCTCTTCATATTTTCTACCTTCCCGTGTTTTTATAATTACATTATATGAAAATAGAAAAAAAATATTAGTATAGTTACTAAATTATTAATTTAGTAACAGTGAATCATCATTAAATTATTTGAGGTGAATTAAAACTGTAAGTGAATATTCATCGTGTAAAGATACTTTTTGATTTTACAAAATGGTATTTACTCGCGATTTTTTTTTATGGATAAAATAATTTAATTTTTTTCTCAAACATTGATATATAAATGTTCTAATATATATCTATATGTACTATTCAATATGTCCCCGCCATACATGATGTAATCGTACATATTATAATATGTACGATTACATCATGTATGGCGTATCAAATACTAGTAAATGAGCTTATCTTAAATAACGACTTTTATTATTCTGGGTTATTAATACATACGTCAACAATGTACAATTGCAGTAGTTGTCATTGATATGCCAAATTCATTATCAATTTAAGCAGTGATTGTATTTGATTGTACAGCATTAAAAATAAGACAAAAAGATAAAGTAAAATGATTATAAAAAAACTTCCCTAAAGGGGAGTTTTTTTTATTGATAATTACAAGTATATTTAAAATAATAATATTAAATTTAGACAATAAGAATTTGAGGGTTAGGAATAATTACACTTAGTTAAACAAAAGAATGTCGGTTTTGGTATTCAGACTTGACAGCACCTTTGGCTTTTAACCAAGTAGAGAATTGCCCTATGAATGACTTTACTGATGGTAAATCATTCATGCGTGCATACTCACTCCATTTATCCATACCTGAGAGAATAAAAAAATTGTAATGACATATTGCAACGTTAAAAAGCTGATTTTTACTGTAGTTTTGTCTATTAACTTTACCTAGGTCAAATTCTTTTATAAAATTATTCCAACCACCATAAATTAATGCCAATGTATCTGCAGTAGGTAGTTCTAAGTTTTTATTTGATAATCTGAACATATCCCAATTCTTTTTTGTAATATGGCCAGTTATCAATGTATCTCTGTTTGTATTGATCAAAGTTTTAATGGTCTCTTTAGTATATCTTTGTTTCATACCTTTTACAGTTTTTTTAAAACCTATTTCTTGCTTTGCACCATTCCACCCCCAAAAAAATACGCGTAAGTCTTTGAATTTGGTAAATTATTAATTGAGCTATATTCATCCCATTTTTTTTGAGTTGTAAATTCAATTGAATGAGTATGTGCAATTTCATTTAATATCTTTCTATATAGCACCTTGCGGCCATATCCTAGAATCTCTTGTCGAGCAATTTCAAATGTACCGAAACGTCTACTATAAGTACTGGAACTTGGAATAATTATCTCGTTATGTTCTTTATTTTTTAATTTTGCAAAGTTGTCCCATTTTTTTGAAGAGACAAAATAGAAAGGAAATCTAAATACAATTTTATATAGATAATCATCAGCATGTCTGCAAGAGGAGTAGCTACCTTTTGTTGGCTTTATTATATCTATGCCAACTTGGTATTTAAATTCATTCCAAGAGCCAAACAAATCCCTTATTGCTCCCGCGCTTATTAAATCTCGTTTACCTTTTGTAAATGATTTATAGAATTCGTAACTAGTTAGTAAGTGAGGGTGAGATTTCCCTTGACTAATTGCTGCTTCTTGTCTTAAACCTTTTGAATTAGTCCCATGAACTTTCAAAAGTGCATTTTCCCAACTTTCAAAATTACTTATATAAAAATGAGCTTTTTGCAAACCATTCAACGTAGCATATTCGTTCCAAATTGTTACAGTTGTAAAATATTTAAAATGGTTTTTAGCTAAATCTATTAATTTATTCATTCTTTCTATTTTTTTAGCAAGCATTAGTTTTAATTCTTCATTAGCAATTTCATAAATAAGTTCATCGTGTTCTTCGAAGTCTTCTATTTCTCTAATTTTTTCACGGTTTATTTTTAATAGAAATAAATCCTCACTAGACATTTTATTATTTGTCTCATAAAAATTAATGATGATATCTGAAATTTGAGGCATTAGCTTAAATATTTCTTCATGTATAATTTTTACTGAATTGTTCCGAGTAATTCTATTTATAATAAATAGTCCAGGTTTATTTTTCATTACTGGACAATATCTTTCCCTTACTCGAATAAGTGGAATTTTTATTTCGAACAAATTATTGTTTTTATCTATATCTTTAAATATGTCTTTATGCCAACCACTTCCATCATATTCTATTGCAATTCGAATACCTTTATAATTGATTAATATATCAACTTCAAATCCGTACGAAAGATCGCCACTGATAATTTCAACTTCTAAAATACCACTAAAAAGGAGATTAATGAGATAGAAAACATTAAACTCCGGAATAGACTTTCCATGTCCTTGAAGATATTTATTAAACTTCTTTAATACCATATTACTAACAGTCCACCTAACAATTATTTTGAAGTATCTTACCTTAGCCACATGATTCAAAATAATAGTATTTTCAGATGGGCGTTTTTATATTCATCCTTTTTTATACAAATTGTCTTTTTTCATAAAAAACACGGAATTTTCATGAATAATATAATCCAATTTTCAAAAAACTGCCCTTCCATAAAAGCATTAATTGTTAGCAGAAATACTATGGTCTAGTACTGTGCTTTATCTCAATCCCACCCAAAATAACAGTATCAGCCATAATAACAAAAAGTCCATTCTCCACAACCCCAGGGATCGAATTCTCTTAAAACAGTATTTGGAATTATACAAGTAACTTCACTAGTAACTTTGGTACTCACATCAATTACTTCCAACATAATGGCTAATAAAGCAAAAGGAAGTGATTTAAATGGCTAAACAACTATCTATGATCATTAAAGAGTTTATAAATTCCTATCGCCAAAAAAATCAGCTAGATAATCAACTGGAAAAAGTTGATTTTTTTCTGATGGAGTCAAGGCAAGAAGTATTAAGATTACCACGCAAAGACAAAAATTAGATGTTCACAATACTCCAGGGATTCTTTGCAACCGTATTAAGATTAATGGTAACAACGACACAAGCCGCCGCATCAAGCAATTACACACTACCAATCGAAGTAACCGATGGTCTTCAAACAATCCAATTCACATGTCTAGCAATTGCGGGTTTTCTAGCGAGTCTTTGTCTCATAATCAGTGGAATACTAAAAATGCTAGGACTTCAAGAACGCATGAAAAATTGGAATACAAACATCCTCATAGGGCTTGTACAGGTAATGACCGCCCCGGCAGTTTGCATCTGTATAAATACCGATAATTCCTATTATTTTACCGTCATGGTCTTTAATTGGCTCAAATGAGGATAGATAATTTCCATCCTTCTGATCATAGATCACATCTGTACTACTTGTGTTCCCTTTTAATACATCTTTTAGCTCGGCCGATATATTACACGTTACAGGTTCTCAAATTGCAGATGCCATATCCGAATTGATTGGTTGTCCATCAATTAAAATAGAAGGTATGTTGGATTCACCTCCCTGCATTGTATAAACATACAATGCACCTGTTTTCTTTCTATAATCATTTAACTGATTTCTTAATCTCCAATACACATTACTTTCTTTTTTGTTTTGTAAGAAACTTTGATATAGATCTTTATCAATAAGAGAAGACACTCTTTTTGCGTATTGTAATAACTAAATGGGATTGATATGGCTGTTAATGTGATCATCGCTAAAGCAGATATGAAAACGATAGTAGTAGATAAACTTGATTTCTTCTATCTGTTTATGAACTCACTTGCAATATATTATTTATCTTTTCATTTTATATCTGTATTTTCGAAGATGGTTTTGCGTTAGTTACATAAGATCTCTTCTTTTAATATAAAAGTAAGAATTACTTAAGAAAAAAGTAAGGAATAAAATGTAAAGTTTAATGTATATAGTAAGTATAGTTTACTATACAATGTTAGGAGTATTCGAAACGATGAAAAATAGTACAGTCAATAAAATTCGGGAAACTCGGGCTGCGTTTAAATTGACACAACTGGAACTTGCACAAAAAGTAGGAGTAACTAGATTGACCATTATTTCTCTAGAGAATAAACGGTATGAACCATCAGTTAGTTTAGCACTCAAACTTGCCAAGGTTTTCAATTGTACTGTTGAAGAACTTTTTATTTTGGAGGAATAATTTTGAATTACATTTTTAGTTTTTTATCAAAAATAGCAATCTCTATGTTGTTATTTTCGATTACCTTTCTCATTTGGAAAACAGACGATTCACAATTTTTTAATTGGCTTATGCCGATCATTGTAATCGTTTGGTTACTCGTAACGATTTTCGAAGGAGTAAACATTAAGAAAGAAAAGAAGTGGTTTAAAGAAAAAGAAGATGTAGATGAAAGAACGATCATGCACAGTTATCAGGCTGGATATTTAACGTTTTGGATGAACTTCATCATCTTAATCGGATTATTTTTTATCAATCCAATTGAAGAATTCTTTTTTAAGCCTATACATACGGTTGTTATCTTGATTATTTTGAATATACTTTCTTATTTTAGTATAAAATTTTATTTTAATTTTTATAAATAATATCGATGATAGGGGAAATCGTATGAGTAAATTGTTAGGCGTCATTTCAATTGTCATACCTTCAGCACTTTTATTATTAATCATTAATTTTCTGTTTGACATCGTTCATTTAAATAAAATACAAGGTTTACCAATTTTTCTACCATTGTTCGTCAGCCCGGTTGGTGCAATAATAGGTTTCATTGCGTATAAATTTGAAAGGTTGAAACTATCTTTAGTTGGGATAATTTTTAATTTGATATTGTTCATCCTATTCCCTTTTGTATTTATGATAATTGGTACATTGATTTTTGGGGTATAGAATCGAACAATATAATAAAAGGGTATTAATAAACCATAAAGGGGCTAATTTAGGCTCTTTTTTTGTATATATCAAGAACCTTATGTACTAATTTTTTCGTTTTTTCAAAATAGATAAAAATAATTAATATCCATAATTTGTTAAAAACCTCACTTATTGCTGCAACATATGGTTCGTTATAGTAGTGTCCATATAGCACTTTACTAAATTGCATTGAATAGATAAGACATGTGTTAAACAAACAAAAAAGCTCAGCAATTGATAAGATCGTTGCGATCACCATAAGCAACTTCGTCTTCTTTCATTTTAAGGGTAATATTTTGATTAGAAACAATTTTCCTTATTAAACTAATCTGCCAAAACTTAAAAAGGAATCGATTTTCATCGATTCCTGAATTTATGCTACTACTTATGAGTTAATTCTTAATTACTTCTAATAAATAATAAAATAAATTTCTCCCTTACATTAATAATTTGTCTAATCGTAGAAAAACGCAGATGAATTTAGGATTTACAAATATTAAAACACGTACCTATTTGTAAATCTTTTCACTTAATACAGATAGGTAAGGGTTTGAAATTATCGCCCCCTTTTCCCCCTGTTCACACCGTACGTGCGACTTTCACCGCATACGGCGTTCCAACTAATCCAA
>Ga0102589_1000608_pt1 | contig 65482 bp, 76 predicted proteins | sample AraplaMF_Col_mLB_FD_76858 | JGI IMG/M metagenome (GOLD analysis project Ga0102589, IMG submission 76858) | Arabidopsis root microbial communities from the University of North Carolina, USA - plate scrape MF_Col_mLB | ecosystem: Host-associated > Plants > Roots > Endosphere | place: USA...
TTAAAGTAGAAAATCGTAATAGAATTCCTGAATTAGTTGAAGAATTAAAATCAGGACGTTTTGATGCAGTTATTATTGAACAAACAGTAGCAAAAGGCTATCTTGATAAATTACAAAATTTAGAAGGTTTATTAATTGAAGATTTCTTCGAGCAATCTGGATCAGCAGTTGCATTTCCAAAGGATTCTAAACTAACAGCTAAATTTGATAAAGCATTAGCTGAATTAAAAGAAGATGGAACAGTAGATAAATTAATTAAAAAATGGTTTGGGGATCTTAAGTAAACGTCTTAAAAAGGATTCGTTTAGATCAGGAGGAATGATTTGATGGAGAAAGATTGGAGTCACTTACTTGAAAAAATGCCTTTACGTTTAGCGCCGAGTATGGCAAAAGATCACCCGAATTTACCAGTTGTGAAAGAAGAGGGTTGTTATTACTACGGTGTTGATGGAAAGCAATATTTAGATTTTACTTCTGGTATTGCAACTACAAATGTTGGACATCGTCATCCTAAAGTCGTACAGGCTATTAAAGATGGAGCGGATTCACTAGCGCATGGACCATCAGGCGTAATAATCTATGAATCTATTTTAAAATTAGCTGATCAATTAGCAGAAATACTACCAGGAGACTTAGATACATTCTTTTTTGGTAACAGTGGTACGGAAGCTATTGAAGGAGCCATTAAATTAGCAAAACACGCGACGAAACGACCATATGTTGTTTCATTTATTGGTTGCTTTCATGGTCGTTCAATGGGGGCATTAAGTGTTACGACTTCAAAAAGTAAATATCGTAAATTTCTAAATCCTTCTGGTTCATACCAAATTCCATATGCAAATGTTTCAGAATGTCCTGAAGGGATGGATGAAGAAATATTTGTTGTCGATCGATTAGAAAAAGATTTTAAGAGATTATTTAATCATCAAGTCACACCAGAAGAAGTTGCAGCCGTTATTGTAGAACCTGTATTAGGTGAAGGAGGATATGTAGTTCCTCCTAAAGCATGGTTGAAAAAGATACGTGAAATCTGTGATCAACATAATATTTTATTAATATTTGATGAAGTACAAACAGGATTTGGTCGTACAGGTAACTGGTTTGCAGCTCATACATTTGATGTAACTCCTGATATTATGGCAATTGCAAAAGGGATTGCAAACGGGATCCCGTTAAGCGCGACTGTGGCATCAAATGAATTAATGAAGCAGTGGCCACTAGGTAGTCATGGAACAACTTTTGGTGGAAATCCAATTGCATGTTCGGCTGCACTTGCTGTACTAGACATTATTAAAGAAGAAAACTTATTAGAAAATACAAAAGAGGTTGGAGCTTATGCTGTTGAGAAACTGCATGAGTTAAAGAAGAAGCACCCAGTAATTGGAGATATTCGTTCAATCGGTTTAATGATCGGAATTGAAATCATCAATCCATCAACAAAAGAACCGGATGGGGATGGCTTATTTAAAATTCTTGATCTCGCTTTAGAAAAAGGAGTTTTATTTTACTTCTGCGGAAATAATAGCGAAGTGATTAGAATGATCCCACCTTTAACAGTAACAAAAAGTCAAATTGATGATGGGCTAAACATCCTAGATGAAGCCTTAACTGAATATGAGCAATCAATTGGCTATGAATTATTTGAAACAAAAGGCATTGGTTTCTAAACCAGTGCTTTTTATCTAAATTAACAAAAATACACTTTTAAAGTCGAATAAATAAAGGAGTACAGTATATGAACTTAGATTTTACGCAAATCGTTCCTTCGATTCCATATATATTAGCCGGTTTAAAATTAACATTACTTGTTGTTGTATGTTCAATTTTATTGGGTTTAGTTTTAGCAATTTTACTTGCACTAATGAAAATTAGTCGTTCTAAATGGTTAGTTGTAATCGCTGATTTTTATACGTCAATCTTCCGTGGGACGCCGATGGTTCTGCAATTAATGATTATCTATTTTGGTCTTCCACAAATTATTGGATTTGAAATTGAGCAATTTCCAGCTGCTGTTTTAGCATTTGGATTAAACTCAGGTGCTTATGTTTCAGAAGTAATTCGTGCTGGAATCCAAGCGGTTGATAAAGGTCAACAAGAAGCAGCTTCTGCTCTTGGTATTCCATATCGAAAAATGATGGCAAAAATTATTTTACCTCAGGCATTCAAAAATATTTTACCAGCACTTATGAATGAATTTATAACGTTAACGAAAGAATCAGCAATGGTAACAGTAATTGGTGCATCCGATTTAATGCGTAGAGCTTATTTAGTTGGTGGAGAATCGTATTCTTACATGGAACCATTAATTTTCGTAGCAGGGGTATACTATGTTTTAATTATGCTATTAACACTCCTAGGTAAAGCAGTTGAAAGGAGATTACGTACTAATGATTAAAATTAATGATTTATATAAAAGCTTTGGAAATGTAAATGTGTTAAAAGGTATTACAACTACAATCGAAGAAGGATCAGTTGTGGCAGTAATTGGACCTTCTGGATCAGGTAAATCTACATTTTTGAGATGTATGAATTTATTAGAATCACCTACATCTGGTCAAATCTCTATGAATAATGTGGAAATTACAAATCCTAAAAATAATATTATGAAAATTAGAGAAGAAGTAGGAATGGTATTTCAACATTTTCACCTTTTCCCTCATATGACTGTTTTAGAAAATATTACGTATGCACCTATTAATGTTAAAGGGATTAGTAAGAGTAAAGCTGAAGAAAAAGCAAAGGAATTACTAGAAAAGGTTGGCTTGCTTGAGAAAGCAGGGGTTTATCCACCGAAATTATCTGGTGGACAAAAGCAACGTGTAGCAATTGCTAGAGCACTTGCAATGGAACCGAAAGTCATGCTATTTGATGAACCAACATCAGCATTAGATCCTGAAATGGTAAAAGAAGTTCTAGAAGTTATGAAATCATTAGCTCATACAGGTATGACAATGGTGATCGTAACACATGAAATGGGATTTGCTAAAGAGGTAGCTGACCGAATTCTTTTCTTAGATGAAGGGAAATTAGTGGAAGATGCAACACCAATTGAACTATTTACAAAACCAAAAACAGATCGCGCAAAGCTGTTTTTAGAAAAAATATTATAAGTTTGAGTAAACTTCTGTATAGGCAACTAATTAACTTGTTAATTGGTTGCCTTTTTTAATGAATTTATTATTTTTAAACTAAAATAACTGTATAATAGCATTTGGAACAATGGACTTTAATAGAAATCGAAATTACATAGGTGTAAATTAGTAAATTTCATTAATCATTAATGAAATAATACAACCGAAGTATAAGAAGATATAATGAAAGGAGTTAGAATGATGTCAGAAAACGTAAAACAGAGAAGAATCATTTTAGATTTAGCAGTTACGTTAGATGGTTTTATTGAAGGGAAAAATGGTGAAGTTGATTGGTGCATTATGGACCCTGAAATGGGATTCACCAATTTCTTGAATCAAATTGATACGATATTATATGGTAGAAAAAGCTACGACTTATGGGGAAATTATACGCCAAAGGCAACAGACTCTGATACCGATAAAGAAATGTGGGAATTGGTTCATAGTAAGGAAAAGTATGTGTTTTCCAAATCACCAAAAGAGGATCATCAGGCAATCATTATTCATGAAAATATTGCTGAAGAAATAAGTAACTTAAAGAATAAACCTGGTAAAGACATCTGGCTTTATGGTGGCGCAAGCCTTATTACAACTTTTATCAATTTAGGGCTAGTAGATGAATTTAGATTATCTGTCCACCCTGTTATTTTGGGAGAAGGAAAACCAATGTTTATCGATATAAACAAAAGGGTGAATTTAAAATTGGTGAATACGCGAACCTTCTCTTCAGGCGTTGTGCAACTAATCTATCATTTGGATGGAAATGAATAAATTAATCTATTCCAATGAATGTATATTTCAAATAGAATTAGCTTAAGAAAGGGGTAGCCTAAATGGTTTCCCTTTTATTTTTTGTGGTTTTTGTAACCATATTATTTTCTAATTCAGTAGTTATAACAGCTTAAAAGATTTCGAGTAATTTCTATGATGAAAATATGTAATTTTAGTAGCTTTTTCTAACAATAACTATATTTATTAGAGAAATTTCATATTTTTTGTCATACGAAAACATTTTATAAATCTCTCACAAATGAAATACAATAAAAATAAGTTTCTGAATATTCTTTCGTTTCACTTAAACTTTCTAACGTTCTTCTTATTCTTTTTTGGACTTGTTTTTGTACTCATATTCGAGAAACAAAAAATTGAAGGGAGATATGTGAATGGAGATCGAAAAAAATAATGTAAGAACTGAAAACGTTTACTCAGAAGTAGCGAAATCACCAGAGTTTAAACAATTATTAAAGGCGAAAAGAAAATTTATTTTACCTATGTCAATTTTCTTTTTATGCTTTTATATCGCTTTACCATTAATGACGTCTTATTCTAAAGTACTGAATACGAAAGCGATTGGTGATATTACTTGGGCTTGGATTTTTGCCTTCGCACAATTCATTATGACATGGGGATTATGTATGATCTATCATAAAAAGGCAAAATCATTCGATGAAATGTCTGAAGATATTGTTAAGAAGTTAACTAAAGGAGGGGAGTAATTTGAATACGTATGCCTTTACATTATTTTTAATCATTGTACTAGGGACACTCGTCATTACATATTACGCTTCTAAAAAAACTAAGGATGCAAAGGACTTTTACACTGCTGGTGGTGGATTGACAGGCTGGCAAAATGGACTTGCAATCGCAGGTGACTATATGTCGGCTGCTTCATTTCTAGGTATAGCTGGAGCAATTGCTTTAACAGGATTTGATGGCTTTTTCTATAGCATAGGCTTTTTAGTTGCTTATCTTGTTGTACTCTATTTGGTAGCAGAACCACTTAGGAATCTTGGTAAATATACTTTAGCAGATATGATTGCTGCGAGATTCGATCAACGAAAGGTACGAGGTGTAGCAGCATTAAATACAATGACAATATCTATTTTCTATATGATTGCACAGCTAGTTGGTGCAGGCGCACTAATCAAATTATTATTAGGAATTGAATACACAACTGCAGTATTAATTGTAGGTGTATTAATGACTGTGTATGTAATTTTTGGTGGGATGACAGCCACAAGTTGGGTACAAATTGTAAAAGCTGTACTCCTAATGCTTGGTACATTAGTGATTTCAGTAATCGTATTTGCAAAATTTAACTTCAGTATTACAGAAATGTTTAGTCAAATGAAGACAGCAACTCCACTTAAGGAAACTTTTTTAAATCCAGGTGTAAAATATACTAATGGTTTAGACACTCTTTCGTTAAATTTAGCACTTGTACTTGGTACTGCCGGATTACCACATATTCTTGTTCGCTTCTTTACTGTACGTGATGCAAAAACAGCACGTAAATCTGTTGTATATGCAACTTGGTTGATTGGTGCATTCTATATTATGACGATTTTCCTTGGTTTCGGTGCTGCAGCGTTTGTAGGTAACGCCGAAATTATTAAGGCGAATCCAGCAGGAAACATGGCAGCACCTTTGTTAGCAGAAGTTCTAGGCGGTAATTTCTTATTTGCCTTTGTTTCAGCAGTTGCATTCGCTACGATTTTAGCTGTAGTAGCAGGATTAGTATTAACAGCAGCATCTGCTTTTGCTCATGATTTCTATAATGAAATTCTAAGAAGAGGAAAGGCAACTGAAAAAGAGCAAGTATCAATGGCAAGGTATGCATCTATTGGTGTTGCAATATTGTCTATCATACTAGCAATTTTTGCACAATCGTTAAATGTTGCGTTTTTAGTTTCTTTAGCATTTGCCGTTGCTGCAAGTGCAAATCTACCAGTCATCTTATTTACTATTTATTGGAAACGATTCAATACAACAGGTGCAGTTGTGGGAATGTTAACAGGCTTGATTTCTGCGATTATTTTAGTAGCAATCAGCCCAAATATTTGGAGTCCTATTGAAGGAAAAGCTATTTTTGTTGGTGATCCCTTAATTAGTTTAACGAATCCAGGAATCATATCTATTCCTTTAGGCTTTATTGCGGCATTTTTAGGTACAATCCTTTCAAGTAAAAAAGAAAGCGAAGCAAAATTCGATGAAATTCTAGTTAAATCAAATACAGGTCACGGTGTTGAGGGTGTTTCATCGCATTAAACGATTAACGAATTAATAGTTGTAAATATAGAAAAAGCTGAAGGAGTGCATCCTTCAGCTTTTTTTATCATTTATTCTTCATTTTGTCTTAATTTTAATGGTTTGGTTGAGATAATGCTCGCAATGTTTTTACTAATCAGTTTGTTGTTTTTTCGATTCTCAATTCTTGCTTTTGCAATCTCAGCTAATTCTCTTTCTTCTTCAGTTTCTAGAATGATTGACGGAACCGGTACTGTTGAGTCATCTTTCATCCCTACAAATGTTAAGAATGAAGTAGCAGCAACTCGGCGATCTCCTGTAAGTAGATTCTCAGCAATTGCTTTTACAAAGATAACCATCGATGATCTACCTGTTAATACGATAAATGATTCATAAGAGATACAATCTTGTTCAGTTACCGGATGTAAGAAGTCAACGTGATCAATTGAAGCTGTTACACATTTTGTTCTAGCATGTCTAGAAGCAGTAATAGATGCTGTCATATCCATATCGGCTAGTATTTTTCCCCCAAATAATGTACGGTGATTATTTAAATCAGTAGGGAATACGCGAATAATTAAAGTAGCACGAGATTCGTGGCAATATTTTGAACTCATAAGCTCACACCTTTTTTTAGATTATTTCTATTTTCACCAAACTGAAAAGCTGATAAGCATGGTTAATAAAATAGAATCAAATTTAATAGTTTATTGTCGGTAAAAGAGAATTAAATACTGCAGAAAGTAAAATCATAGACATAGGTGATTTTATGTATAGAATAGGTCCACGAGTAGTGAAAACTGCATTAGGTAGCTCAGCTGCTATCTTTATCGCTCAAACGCTTGGTTTAAGTTTCTATGCTTCTGCGGGAATTTTAACAATACTTTGTATTCAACCAACCAAGAGACGATCTTTAGAAACAGTATTAAGACGATTCGTAGCATGCATGTTAATTATAGTGTTTTGTTTCATCATATTCCACTTAATAGGTTATAATCCCTTTGCAATTGGACTGCTATTATTATTTTTTATCCCTACCTTGGTTTATTTGAAAATTCAAGAAGGGGTCATTTCTAGTGCGGTAATCATGCTTCATTTATATGGTTTAGAAAAAATGACATTATCAATTGTAGTCAATGAAATTAGTATCATTTTAGTTGGAATGGGTATTGCACTTTTATGTAATTTATATATGCCGAACTTGGAGGATGAAATAAAAATATATAAAGAACAAATTGATTCAAAGTTTTGTTTTATATTCGAAAAAATTTCTATTTTTTTAAAAGATCCTTCCAAAACCTGTCATTTAGAAGAATATGAACAAACATGTGCTTTGTTGGATAAAGCAAAAAAAGCAGCTAAACTTGAAATTGAAAATCATTATATTCGAACAACAAACGATGAAGACTATGATTATTTTTTAATGAGAGAAAGACAATTAGTCATTTTAAAAAGTGTCATTAACACATTGTCAGTCATTCAAGTAAGTAACGAACAATCGGACATTTTAGCAAGCTTCTTTAAAGATTTATGCTACTCCTTAAACCCTAAAATAACAGGTGTAATTTGTAGTCACCAATTAGAAGAAATTTATAAAATGTTTCGATCAATGCCACTACCTCACACACCAGATGATTTGGAAACGAGAGCTGCTATATTGATGATCATTCATGAAATGGAAAGTTTTTTGGTTATGAAAGCTAAGTTTAAGGAAAAATACGCTAAAAGTGTTTAAGAAGGAGGTAGGAGTACTAATTTGCTTAAGCTAGTTATTTCACTATTTCTTGTCATTAGTCCAGTGTGGCCACTTGGAGAAAACCCAAAGTTAGGCGATCCATTTATCATTATTAATAAAAAAGTTAATCAGTTAGCTTTTATTGATGACGGGAAAGTACAAAAAGTATATAAGGTTGCAACAGGAAAAACAGCCGAATTGACACCTGAGGGTATGTTTAATGCTATGTATAAAGCCAAGAATCCTTATTGGAAGAAAAAAAATATTCCAGGAGGCGATCCAAAAAATCCATTAGGATCGAGATGGATTGGGTTTGATGCATTAAACACTGACGGATCAATTTATGGAATTCATGGTAATAATGATCCATCTTCTATTGGTAAATACATATCAAATGGTTGTGTTAGAATGCATACAAACGATGTAAATGAGCTGTATGACAAAACCCCTTACGGAACCAAAGTATTTATTACAACTACCACAAAAACATTTGTTCAAATAGCAAAAGAAAAAGGGGCAATTAAATAAAGAAAAGGTTGCGTAAAACTAGAAAAATCCAGTTTCACGCAACCTTTTTTGATTGATTATAGAAATGAAGAGATTCCTGCTAATAAAGTAGTCGCAAGCATTGAAATTAGCATGATTATCACGACGATTCTTTGGGTTCTTTTTCTCATATGTTCATTACCACCTTACTAATTAAATAAACTTTCATTTTTATTTTTATTAAAATTTATACAAGTCTTGTCCCATTTTAGCATATGAATGATAGAAAAGCATTTGTTTTGAGGGAGAGGACAAGCAATGTTCACAAATATTGATCATATGGCAATTTGTGTAAAAGACTTAAATAGTAGCATTTATAAATATGAAACTGAATTACAGCTGAATTGTTCTTATCGAGAAATTGTTGAAGAGCAAGGTGTTGAAGTTGCATTTTTTGAAACTGAAAATATAAATATTGAATTAATTCAACCACTTACACCAAATAGCCCAGTATATAAATATATTGAAAAAAAAGGCGAAGGACTGCACCATGTTGCTTTTAGAGTTGATGATATCGACAAAGCCATTACAGATTTAAAAAACCGTCAATTTCATTTGATTCAAGATACACCTCGAAAAGGTAGCCATGGTTCGAAAATATTTTTTATTCATCCGAAACAATTTGGAATGTTAATTGAAATTGTAGAAAAAGGAGACCTTTGAGATGAGTAAATATGATGCAATTTATGAGTTGTATGAGAAAAAGTCTGAAGTCGAGCTTGGTGGAGGATATGAACGGATAGAAAAACAACATCAACGAGGAAAATACACGGCTAGAGAACGGATTGAACTGTTACTTGATGAGGATAGCTTTGTTGAATTATATGGGTTTGTAGAGCACCGTTGTACTGATTTTGGAATGGACGAGCAAAGTGGAGCGTGTGACGGTGTCGTTACTGGATATGGCAAAATCAAAGGAAGAACAGTTTTTGTATTTTCACAAGATTTTACAGTGTTTGGTGGAGCATTAGGTGAAATGCACGCTAAAAAAATTAGTCAAATGATGGACATGGCTGTTCAATGTAAGGCACCAATTATTGGATTAAATGATTCTGGTGGTGCACGGATACAAGAAGGTGTTGTATCTTTAGATGGCTATGGGCACGTTTTTTATCGCAATACGATTTATTCCGGAGTCGTTCCACAAATTTCCGTCATTATGGGTCCATGTGCTGGTGGAGCAGTCTATTCACCAGCAATTACTGATTTTGTCATCATGGTTAATGAAAGTAGTCAAATGTTTATAACAGGACCAAAAGTAATTGAGAGTGTGACTGGGGAAAAAATTTCTGCAGAAGATTTAGGTGGTGCAAAGGTTCACAATGAAATAAGCGGAAATGCACATTTTCAAGCGAAAACCGAAGAGGAAGCACTGCATGTAGTTAGAAATTTATTAGACTATTTACCTTCACATTGGGAAGAAAAAACACCTAGTTACGTAAAAAATGATAAAGATTTGGAAGATTTACTAGATTGTATACCAGAAGATAGTAGTCGCCCATATGATGTAAAGAATATTGTTTCAATGATCGTAGATAATGATTCCTTTTTAGAAGTACAAAAAGATTTTGCTAAAAATTTGGTAATCGGATTTGCTAGAGTGAACGGAGAAGTTGTAGGGTTAGTGTGTAATCAACCGAAAGTAATGGCAGGAGGATTAGATATTCATTCTGCTGATAAGGGAGCAAGATTTATTCGTTTTTGTGATAGCTTTAATATTCCTCTCATTACATTTGTTGATGTTACTGGATTTTTTCCCGGTGTAAAACAAGAGCATGGAGGTATAATAAGACATGGTGCGAAGCTTTTATATGCATATTCTGAAGCGACGGTCCCAAAAATTACGGTTATCACAAGAAAAGCTTTTGGCGGTGCATATGTAGCTTTAAATAGTAAATCAATTGGAGCGGATTTAGTTTTTGCTTGGCCAAATGCTGAAATTGCAGTTATGGGTGCTGCAGGAGCTGTTAATATACTTTATGGCAAGGAAATCAGTCAGAGTGAAAATCCTGAAGCTCTACGAGCCGAATGGATGGACCAATACAAAGAAAAATTCTCTAATCCATATGTAGCAGCAAAATATGGTTTAGTAGATGATGTGATTGATCCTCGTGATACTCGTAAAAAGTTGATTCAGTCATTAGAAGTATTAAAAACGAAAAATGAAAAGCGCCCAGCCAAAAAACATGGTAATATACCTTTATAGACATTTTTCTACATACTTATAATGGAGGCGTATCACATATGATTAACGAACAACGTATAGTTGACGAATTTTTAGAATTAGTACAAGTTGACTCTGAAACTAAGTTTGAAGCTGAAATTGCAAAGGTTTTAAAACAAAAATTAGAAGCACTTGGAATGAATGTATTTGAAGATGACACAATGGGTGTAACTGGACATGGTGCTGGTAACATAGTTGCAACGATTCCTGCTACAAAAGAAGGAGTAGATGGCATTTTCTTCTCTTGTCATATGGATACAGTAACGCCAGGAAAAGGTATTAAACCTTCAATCGTTGATGGTAAAGTTGTAACTGATGGTACAACAATTCTTGGAGCAGATGATAAAGCTGGTATCGCTGCATTTTTAGAAGCGGTTAAAGTAATCAAGGAACAAAATATTGAACATGGTGAAATTCAATTTATCATTTCAGTTGGTGAAGAATCAGGATTACATGGTGCAAAAGCAATGGATCCTAAATTAATCACAACTAAATTTGGCTATGCTTTAGATAGCGATGAAGAAGTAGGGAATATTATCGTAGCAGCTCCAACACAAGCGAAAGTAATCGCTACGATTTATGGAAAAACTGCGCATGCTGGCGTAGCTCCAGAAAAAGGTGTATCTGCAATTACAATCGCTTCAAAAGCAATTGCTAGAATGCCTTTAGGTCGAATTGATGAAGAAACAACTGCTAATATCGGTCGTTTCGAAGGCGGAAGTGCAACAAACATTGTTTGCGATCAAGTGAATATCCTTGCAGAAGCTCGTTCATTAATTGGCGAGAAAATGGAAGCACAAGTTGCTAAAATGAAAGCTGCGTTTGAAGAAGCAGCATCTGAAATGGGCGGACGTGCGGAAGTTGAAATACAAATTATGTACCCAGGATTCAAATTTGGTGAAGGTGATCATGTTGTAGAAGTAGCAAAACGTGCTGCTGAAGCAATCGGTCGTACACCAGCATTACAACAAAGTGGTGGAGGTTCAGATGCAAATGTATTTGCAGGACACGGCTTCCCAATTGTAAACTTAGCAATTGGATATGAAGAAATCCACACTACTAATGAAAAAATGCCAATCAAAGAATTAGTTAAATCTGCTGAAATGGTAGTAGCAATTGTTAAAGAGGTTGCAAAATAATAAACAAAAAGACGAAACGATCGTTTCGTCTTTTATTTTTACTGATTAAATGAAACAACTTTATATAATTCATTTTTATATTCTAAAATGGTAATGCTCGAGTTTTTTATTTCAACTTGTATATCTACTTCTTCAGAAAATTTTTTAACAATATTTCTAATAATATTTCCATGAGTGACAAGTAAAATATTTTCAACTTGATTCAAGCTTTCAGATACGACTTCATTTAACCCTTTTTCTAATCGTTCCCATAGTTCATGATAATCTTCTGCATGGTGATATGGATCAGACTTCTTGATGAAATTCGTTATTTCTTCTAGTGAGCGATTGCGAAACATTTCCTTAAAACTACTATATCCTTGGTCACTTGCTACTTTACCTAATGCTACCTCGGAAAATTCCCCCTCAAAACTACCAAAAAATGTCTCCCGAAATGCTTTTCTTTTTTGAATGACAGGTACCTTATGCTGATTTTGTTGCAGTAGGATTTCAGCTGTTTCAACTGTTCGGCCAGAATCACTTGTATAAACACGATCAAAATGAATAGTTGAAAGCTTTTTGCCAGCTTCAATTGCCACTAATTTACCTTCTTCTGTTAATGGGCTATCAGCCCAGCCTTGCATTCGTTTGTATCGATTTAAATATGTTTCCCCATGTCTAATACAGTATAAATTTATTTTCTTTACGATCTGAATCACCTCATTTATATATATATATTTTATAATTTTCTGTATATTAAAACAATCATCTATGATAATTCTGGAAAGGAATCATCAAATAATATGAAATAAATGAAATATTTTCCTTTTATTTAATAGAATTGTAACAAGTTTACATACAGAAAATATTATGTTAATAAAATGTTTTTTTGTTTTGTATTTTTATTTTCTATTATGAATGTTTATTTATAAATAGATTTTTATAAGATTTATACGTTTTTATTTAGATTTTTTATGAATAATGTTTTTGTTAACTTACCTATTGTTATTGTGGTATAATCTTTTTATCATCTGTGTCAGAAACTTTTTTCACTATAAAGTTGAAATAGAGTGAATGATAGGGGGGAGAATTTTGGAGCCTAATCTTACTCCTATAAAAAAGCAAAAAAATAAATACTATTTTTCAATTCAAAAAAAATTTTGGTTTAGTCACGTGATGTCCTTCATGTGGTTAATACTTTCTATATATTTATCATTACCTTGGTTATTTGATTTATCTGATATTGTGACGATGCCAGGTGCAATTTTTATTATCACTGGTATTGCATATATACCTGGATATATGAGCGCTTTTTTAATTATTAGTTTGATATTAGATAAGCAGCCTAATTTTAAAAATGAGTTTCCTACTGAATCAGTTACTTTACTAGTTGCGGCTTATAATGAAGAAAAAGGCATTTATCATACATTAAAATATGTTGCAGACCAAGATTACACTGGTGAGATACAAGTGATTGTGATAAATAATAACTCATCAGATCAAACGACTGAGGAAGTATTAAGAGCAAAAAAAGAATTAAAAGCTAACATCTCAATTTTACATGAATCAAATCCGGGTAAATTTAATGCATTAAATACAGGGTTAAAGCATGTGAAAACGCCTTATGTTATTACATTAGATGCTGACACATTGATTCACCCTTCAGCAGTTCGTTATTTAGTTTCAAGAATTAAAAGTAGTCCAGACGATGTTTGTGCTGTAGCTGGATCAATGCTTGTACGAAATAGTCGTGAAACAATTTGGACGAAAATTCAGGAATGGGATTATTTTTTAGGAATCGCTTCAATCAAAAGATTGCAGGGGCTATATCAAGGAACATTAGTAGCACAGGGTGCATTTAGTTTATATAAAACATCATGCGTTCAGGAAGTAGACGGCTGGCCTGATGCCATTGGTGAAGATATTGTTTTAACTTGGAGACTGTTACAAAAGGAATGGAAAGTATACTTCGAGCCTTTAGCAGTAGCATTTACTGATGCACCAACTACGCTTGCTCATTTCGCAAAACAACGTTCAAGATGGGCAAGAGGAATGGTTGAAGGTTTAAAAGAAATTAAACCTTGGCAACAACCACAAGTTTATACAAAATACCTTACTGGGATCAATTTACTGATGTTGTATTTAGATTTTGTATACACTTTATGTTGGTTACCTGGCCTAGTTTTAGCTTTTTTCGGTATCAACTGGATAGTTGGTCCAATGACTTTGTTAGTTTTACCACTAACATTTGTTAGCTATTCAATCCTTTATTTATATCAAAAGCACTATGTTTTTAGACATTTACATTTAAAAATCAGAATTAACAAGTTAGGATTTGTAATGTTTATTCTATTTTATCAAATGATTATGTCTCCAGTTTCATTATTTGGATATTTACAGGAATTCTTCAAGTTAAGACGAGTTTGGAAGTAAAATGCATCTAACGTTTTGAGTTAGGTGCATTTTTTGTTCACAAAATTAAAATAAACCACTGTCAAAGACAGTGGTAGTTGTTAAATTTAATTTGATTCTTTTTTTGAGCTATCTAATTTCATTTTTAATTGGATTTCTTGATCAGCAATAATATCGTCATCTTCGGCATTATCACGAACTACTTTTTGAGTTAGAATAGCACCAACAGCTACTAATAACATAACCGCGATATAATATCCTTTTTCGTTAAGCTCCATGTCCGCATTGTATAATCCAATACAAAATAATAGTACACCTGCTACTAAGGTAAAGTAGGCTAAAACTGTAAATGCTACTGTGTTACGTCTTCGGTGTTTCTGCAAAATTAATCACTCTCCGTATAAATATATATGCCTTTTTCTTTGTGGACAGTTGCAGTAAAAATTAGATAATTTCTAAAAATCAAAATCATATGGAAACTGTCCTTCTATCATTATATAAGATTCTGATATTAAATAGTAATAAAATTGTAATCTATTAACAATTATTTTAACGTTTTTTTAATTTGGTTAAGTTTTTTATGTAAAATTGGAAAAAGAAGGAATTTTATGCTAAGTAACTAAATAATTAATAAAAGATAGTTTTTTGTATCAAGTCTTAGAATTCAAATAAGTTTTGGAGTGTGTCATGGAAGTTATTTTTATGTTTTTAAAAATTTTTATGTGCTTAATCTTATTCATTTTTTTCATTTATGTGTTCATTAATATTATTAGTTATTTTAAATCATTAAAAAAAATACTAAGTAATATTGAGGAAAAGCTTGAAATAATCGCCAAAAAACAGAAGGATTTATAATTGTTTCATAAAGTATAAGTTCAATAAATGTTTAGTGTGAATTGACAGTTTAGAGGTTTTTCAAAAGCTAAAGTAAGCAGAAAAATACAGAGGAAGTGTGCCAAAATGAGTCATTCAAAATCTAGTATAGGTGGAATTGTCTTTGTTGGTTGTATGTTCTTAGGTGGAGGAATTGGAACTTTATTAGGAGAACCTCATTCTGGTTGGTTAATTGGTTTGGGAGCAGGTTTTATTGGAATGGCTTTGACAAGAGTATGGATGAAATAAAGTAGTAGAATTAACAAAACCACTGTTCATTTGACAGTGGTTTGTTTGTTGGGTACAAATAATTTTTATGATAAAAAACGATCTCTAATCTCTTTTGTAGGTATCATACATGTTTCACTCTTTCCAAATAATTTATAGCGATTAGATGCAAAAAGTTGATAAAAATAGTTGCGAATAGGTACTGGAATAACGATAAAGATATAAAAAAATTTAGGCCAACCATCTAACTTCTTTGAAATCTGAAGTGCTGCGGTGGATTTTGTATTTATGTTGCCATTTTGCAATAAAATGACTGAATCTAAGTCTTTAAGCTCAGGTTGTGTTTCGATTAGTTTTTTCCCAATAGATGATTGGAGTGAGGCAAATTGAAATTGACCCCGTTTATCATGTTTAATGATAAATTGAACTGCGCCATTGCAAAAATTACATACGCCATCAAATAAAATAAGAGGTTTTTCTTCCACCTTAATGCTCCTAATAGTTATTCTTGGTTTACCATGTGATAAGCAACATTTCTCAAATGCTGTAATAAAGGTTCTTTTATTTCTTCATCTAAATCTACGTCGTCCATCGCGTTTGACATACAATCTAGCCAATCATGTGCTAGTTCAATTGTGATTGGAAATGGAAGGTGTCTAGCTCTCATTCTAGGGTGACCACGTTCCAGACTATAATATTGCGGACCACCTAAAAATTGCGTTAAAAATAGTTTTTGTTTACGTGCTGTTTCTTCCCAATCGCCGGGGAAAATTGGCGCTAGTCGCTCGTGCTTTGATACATAAGAGTAAAAGGTATCTACAAGCTCCTCTAGTTTTTCTTTGCCTATATATTCGTACATCGTTTGATTTTGATTACTCAATGATTGATCCTCCATTAAAAACGTAATGTTTATAGTTTTATTTTAACGTTTTTTTTTGTGTAAGAGAAGTAATATAGATTTTCTATAGGTTCTGTAAAAAGACGTGTGTTGAATTCCACTCCAGGATGCTCGCTTTCCACGGGGTGGGAGTTGAGCCTTCTGTAAAAGGTAGGCATGCTAAAATCACGACGTCCTGTCGTAACGCATGCATGACCCACATCATGTGGGCAGCCTGTGGGGTCTCATCTGTCCCACAGGCGGCCATAGGTGTCGAGCATCCTTCCGTTCCATTCTACTTGGTAAAATAAAAACTTATATAACAGGGCAAACATTCAACTTATTGAAATAAAACATAACCTATTGTATATTTTTCTAGAATTTAAATTTGAACATTTTTTGTACCTCTTAATGTATACACTTTATTTAATCTCTTTTCCTTAATGTGGTAGGATTATGAATAGATAATATTTAGTATTGGAGGTGTAGCAATGAATTCATGGGCCCCTAGAAGTGGAAAAGTTATTTTACATGTTGATATGAACTCTTATTTTGCATCAGTTGAAATTGCTAATGATCATTCTTTAAAAGGAAAACCAGTTGTAGTAGCAGGAAACGAGAAGGAACGAAGAGGGATTATCGTTACAGCAAGTTACGAGGCGCGTGCTTTTGGAATTAGAGCCACAATGCCGTTGTGGGAAGCTAGGAAAAAATGCCCTGAGATGATTGTGAAAACTCCAAATCATGAATTATATCGAAAAGTTTCAAGACAAATATTTGAAAAACTTGGTTCAATTAGTCCAAAAGTAGAAGTAGCTTCAATCGATGAAGGATATATTGATATTACAGATTGTGATGATAGTCTGGGACATCCGATTCAAATTGCTGAATCTATTCAGAAGATGCTACTACATGAGTTGGAGCTACCATGTAGTATCGGAATTGCGCCTAATAAATTTCTTGCGAAAACTGCTTCTGATATGAAAAAGCCACTTGGTATTACAGTTCTTCGTAAAAGAGATGTACCTTCTATTTTATGGCCTAAAAAAGTAGGAGAAATGCATGGGGTTGGATTAAAAACGGAAGAAAAGTTACATTCCATTGGGATTTTTACAATTGAAGATTTAGCGAAATCTAATGAAGAGAAAATACATGAGTTACTTGGAATTAATGGCATTTCTTTAAGAAATAAGGCAAATGGAATTGATGAGCGTGAAGTCGATCCAAGTCGTATGCTTTCTTTTAAAACAATTGGACATTCAACAACTTTTTCAACTGATTTAATAGAAGAACCAACAATTGCCGAAAAATTTGAAAGTCTTTCAAATAGAGTGGGTGAAAAATTAAAGAAAAAGGGATTAATAGCAGAAACTTTAACAATTACCCTTAGATTTAGAGACCGTAAAACAATTAATAGAAGTAAAAAATTACTATCACCCATTCAAGAAGGATCTGAAATCTTTAAGGAAGCAATGGATCTTTGGAAAAAACATTGGAATGGTGAACCTTTACGTTTGATCGGTGTAACGATGTCACAGTTAAATCCAGTTGATGAGATTTCGAAACAACTAGACCTATTCTCCTACGAAAAAGATGCAAGACAAGAACCACTATTTGATACACTTCATAAATTACAAAGTAAATTTGGTGAACAAGTCATTGGACTTGGAAGGCAAAAAAAGAAGAAAATTGATCGAAATAATATATTGGATATTTTAAAGTCAACGGAATAGATATGATAGGATCTTTTTAAAAGATCCTTTTTTGTTTGGGTAGGGTTTTGATAAATATTGTCGAATGTATTAATAAGAATTCATTATTTTGTATTTTATACATATTTATACACACATTTCTAGTTATATGGAGGAAAAGCATGATATCAAAAATGAATAGTATGAGTCAAATCTACCCTTCAAATCGTAATGTAGTTTACGCAAGGAATGGAATGGTAGCGACTTCTCAACCATTAGCAGCACAGGCTGGATTAGACATATTAAAATTGGGAGGAAATGCAGTTGATGCTGCAATTGCTACGGCCGCGTGCTTAACAGTAGTTGAGCCAACTTCAAATGGAATTGGTGGAGATAATTTCGCATTAGTCTGGATGAAGAACCGACTGTATGGTTTAGATTCAAGTGGACCTGCACCAAAAGATATATCTATTGAAAAGGTAAAGGGATTAGGATACGATAAAATGCCTAAATTTGGATGGATTCCAGTTACCGTGCCTGGTGCACCAGCAGGGTGGGTTGAGCTTTCAAAACGCTTTGGAAAATTATCACTAAAAGAAGTTTTAAAGCCAGCAATTCAATATGCAAGAAATGGCTATCCCGTCTCACCAACTTTAGGAAAGTTTTGGAAAAGAGCTTTTGAAATATATAAAAAAGAATGTACTTCTTTAGAATTTGAAGCATGGTTTAAAACATTTGCACCTAGTGGACATGCACCTGAAGTAGGGGAGATGTGGTCATCACAAGATCATGCCGATACATTAGAAAGTATTGCAGATACAAATGGAGCTTCGTTTTATAGTGGAGAAATTGCTGATAAAATTGTTGCTTCAAGTAAAGAGTATGGAGGTTTTTTAGGAAAGTCAGACTTAATGGCATTTAAACCTAAATGGGTAGAACCAATCAGCATTCAATACAGAGGTTATGACGTGTGGGAAATTCCACCAAGTGGTCAAGGAATCGTTGCACTAATGGCATTAAATATATTAAAGAATGAACAGTTTACCGAAAAAGAATCAATATCCACATATCATAAACAATTAGAAGCGATGAAACTAGCTTTCTCTTGCGGGAAAGAATTTATCACTGATCCTAATTTTATGAAGGTAACAATAGACGAATTATTAAGTGAACAATATGGAAAAGCTCGATATTCAGAAATAAATGAATCTGCAAATCTCCCAACACCGGGGAAACCTGCAAGTGGAGGTACAGTGTATTTAGCAACTGCTGATGGTGAGGGGAATATGGTTTCATTTATCCAAAGTAATTATATGGGATTTGGTTCAGGTATTGTTGTACCTGGAACTGGAATTGCGCTTCAAAATAGGGGTCACGACTTCAGTTTAAATGAATTTGATGCAAATGCACTACATGGTGGGAAAAAGACATATCATACGATTATTCCTGGCTTTTTAACAAAGAATAATAATGCGATTGGACCTTTCGGTGTAATGGGCGGGTATATGCAACCGCAAGGCCATGTGCAAGTAATTATGAATAGTATTGATTTTCATTTAAATCCACAAGAGTCATTAGATGCACCAAGATGGCAATGGATTGAGGGAAAAACAATCGAAGTTGAACCAAATTTCCCGACTGAAATCGTTAATCAGTTATTAGAAAAAGGACATGAGATTAAAATTGCAAAAGATACTGGCAGTTTTGGACGTGGTCAAATCATTTGGAGAAACAATGAAACTGGCGTGTTAATGGGTGGTACGGAATCTAGAGCGGACGGAAGTATTGCTAGTTGGTAAAAGGAAGTGGACTAGATTAGATGAAACAAAAAGATATATTCGTTGCTTTTTTTCGCAGTAGTATTCTTGGTTATGGTGGTGGCCCATCAACAATTCCACTTATATATAAAGAAGTTGTAGAAACATATAAATGGATGAAGGATGAAGAGTTTTCAGATGTATTAGCGATTGGAAACATGCTACCGGGTCCAATTAATACGAAATTATCAGGTTACATTGGTTATCGAATCGGTGGTATTTTAGGGATGATAAACGCAGTTCTTGCTACTATTTTACCTACGATTATATTAATGATTTTACTACTTACAACCTTAACATCTTTTAAAGATATTAAATGGGTAAATGGGATGAAGGAATCTATTGTACCTGTTGTTGGGGTCATGCTTGGTGTGTTAACATGGCAATTTTACAAGAGTTCAAAAAGTGGACTAAAAACACCAACTATCATTATTCATTTAATTGTTGGATTGATTCTTATTCAATTTTTACATATACATCCTGGTATTATAATTGCTTGTTTGCTATTATTTGCTGTTTTCCAACCAGTTAAAACATCCTCCTCAACTAGTAAAACGGACAAGGGAGAGGCATAATGATTATTTATTGGAAGCTATTTCTTTCTTTTCTTATTACTAATTTACTAGGTTATGGTGGTGGGCCAGCTACTATTCCATTGATCAAAAATGACGTAGTTAATCGACATCATTGGCTTACTTCACAAGAATTTCAAGAAGCGTTTGCAATGGGAAATTCATTACCAGGACCAATTGCAACCAAAATGGCCGGATATATTGGCTATAAAGTTGCTGGACCATTTGGAACGGTTGTGGCTGTAATTGCAACAGTCATTCCTTCACTTTTTTTAATGATTTTATTGATGAGCATTCTTTATAAAAATCGTAAATCAATTCGAGTAAAGAGAATGACATCATATGTTAAACCTACAATCGTCGTTTTACTTGGGCTACTCACTTTTGAGTCATTTTCGGAATCTATACAGGAGATTGGAATGCTACAAGTAATCTTTATTGCATTATGTACCTTTATGTTAATGGAAAAACTAAAAATTCACCCAGCTATTATTGTATTTGCAGCTTTAGCATATGGTGCGATTAATTTATAGACCAAAATCATTGATTTTGGTTTTTTAATTTGAAAAAGTTTTTATAACAAATAAAAATCATTTCAATAAGAGAATGTTTTATATGAAAAAGGTTTTCTAATTGAAATGATGAATAGAATAATATTGATTGATTGTGAACAATAACTTTTTGATTGGGAGTTCGTAGTAAGGCCCATTAGTTTTTTAGTTTACATAACAATTTTATTGAAAAAGGAGTTGAAACCTAATGGAAATAAACGATCCATCCTTCGATTATGATAAATTCGGTCAAAAATATTCTGGCCAAAGACGAACTGATCCAAGAATTGAAAAGTATGTTCATGATGCATTAGGCTCAGCAAAGACAGTTTTAAATGTAGGTGCGGGTGCTGGGTCTTATGAACCGAAAGATAAGTATGTGATTGCAGTTGAACCGTCTTTTTCAATGCGGAGACAAAGAAATGAGGCAAATAAAGTCCCTGCAATAATTGGTAAAGCAGATCATTTACCTTTTGATGACGATTCCTTTGATGCCTCGATGGCTATGGTAACTGTACATCATTGGCCTGATATAAGAAAAGGTTTAAAGGAATTGAGAAGGGTTACTCGTGAGCAAGTTCTTATATTAACATTTGATCCAAAGGCATTAGATCTATTTTGGAATGTACATTACTTTCCGGAGTTAATAGATGTAGAAAAAATGAGGTATCCAGCAATTGATTTAATAAAGGAAGCTTTAGGAGGGAAATGTGAAGTACAACAAATTCCCGTTCCTTTTGATTGCGTTGACGGATTTCAAGAAGCTTTTTACGGCAGACCTGAAGCATTTTTAGAAAAAGAGGTTCGAATGGCACAATCTGCATGGGGATTTTTACCAGAACAAGTAGAGAAGCGGATAGTAAAAGCACTTGCGGATGATTTAAAGTCAGGTGAATGGGATCGGAAATTTGGTGAATTTCGTACTAAACCAAGTTTTACTTGTGCACTTAGGTTAATCATTGCTCGGTCTTAATTTGCATAAAAAAACCAATTAATTCTAAGAATTAATTGGTTTCATCATCACCTTTATAATCTTTATCCCACCAAAGTGGATCTGTGTTATCCATATCACCATTGTAATTAATTAATATTTCTTCGCCAGCTTTTATATCTTTATATGCAAAAAATTCAAAAGTATGATTGTCAAAATTGATTTCATAATCTGCATTTGCTTCATAGGAATGGTTAAATAGCATTCCGTAACCTAATAAAATACAAGAATGATTCATTCCATATTCGAATGCATAATCTGCAAGTAAAGTTTTCTCAATATGTTCATGCTGATCATTAGGGTAAGCTATTACTGGGGCTTCATGTAATAATTCGCCTTTAGCAATATCACGAGTAGCAAATACGCCACGATTAAATTCTCCATCGCTTAGTGTGGAAGTTTTGATTTCTATCATTATTAACACCTATTCATCTCTCTTTGAAGTATTTATCATTAGTTTGCCATTAATTGCTGGAGAATGCAATTTTATTATTTTACTTATATATAGTAAATGGATATTTTGAACTACCTGTGGTTGAATAATCAATAGTACACTCGCTTACTGTATGAGCCAGTTATTGAAGTTTCCGATCGTACTCACTTTTGTGAGTTTTTTTATTACAAAAGAATACTCAATTGGACAATTAAATTCCATGAATATTTTTACGCATTTTATCAAAGTCTATATTGTGTTTAAAGAATTTATGATGGAGGTATGGGATGAAGAAATTAATAATTTTGATTGTAAGTGCATTATTAATGATTTCAATAAAAATTCCTTCTCAAAAAGATGTGAAAGCAGAAATTGTTAGTGAGGGTGAAGAAGCAAGTACGATTGTAAGCAACCAATTGAAGAGACAGGTTCCCATGTTGTCGGAATTATTTCAAGTATCAACAAATCAATTATTAGTTACATTTGACCGGCCTGCTGATTTAAATGCTGGTACGAAAGCATCGAATTATTGGATACAAAGTGGAGATATGAAACCAACTGGAATTGCATCAATTGGTAAAAATGATACTGTATATCCTAATAATTCATTAACAGATGATAAAGTGAAAATTACGAAAGTACAAGGAAATAATAATTCGTTCTTATTAACTTTCAAGGAAAATATTCCTTCTAAAAAAACGTTTAAATTAATTGTTTGTTATGTCAACGTCCCAGGTGGCGGTCAGTATAATGGAGACAATGGTATGCAAGTTTTTGTAGGTAAATAAAAATCCCCAATTGGGGATTTTTTTATTTTGAAACCGGATAAACATTGTAATATTCCTCTAGTGTTATGTTACGTTTTTTCATTTGTTTTGCTAGTGATACGCCAACATAGCGGATATGCCAAGGTTCATATTTATAACCTGTTAATGATTCTTTTCCTTTTGGATAACGAATGATAAATCCATAATTTGTACTTTTTGATTGAAGCCACTTTGCTTCTTTTGTATTTGCAAAACAACTTTGGGCAGCACATTTACCGGTACTACTACTAACATCAATTGCTAATCCAGTTTGATGTTCACTTGAACCAGGTAATGCACTATACTTTCTTGCATTGTTATAGCCATCCTCTTTTACATATCGATTAAAAACAGCCTTTTGTGTTACATATGAGCGATAGGCAGAAACGCCGCTTAAATAAATTTTGTCTTTTTTTGCTCCTGTAAAAAGTTTATTTAAAGCTAGAGCAGCCTCTTTTCTCATTTTACGTTTTTCAATTTTTTCCTTAAAAATAAAAGAAACTGATGGATAAACCAAATCTTTCGGTACGTAATTTTTAGGTAAAAAGTATTTTTTATTTATGAGTACACTAATAGAGGCTGGTTGAGCTACAGTTTTTACAGCATTCGTTTTATTTGATACATTCATTTTCTCAAATTTATGTAAGTCCTTGTTGGAAGACTGCTGGTTTTCTTGATTTTTTGGTTTTTGGCTTTCATTCTGAAAATGAGAATTTGGTTTTTCTTTTGTACATGCGCTAACATATAAAAGTGTTATCAAAACGATACATGTGAGGAGATATCTCATTAATGTAAATTCCTCCAATTGATATTTTTTCTTTTATTTTGACGTTCAATCTTTATTAGCATGCAAAAATATGATGAAAAACTGAAAAAATGTTTGGAAAATCAATTGAGTTTGACGTTGCGTAAAGGTGTAAAGTTAAGTTGTCAGGAGGTAAAAATACATGGAATATACAGTTCAAAAGCTTGGAAAATTAGCAGGAATTAGCACTAGAACTCTAAGATATTATGATGAAATTGGAATTCTTAAGCCGGCAAGAATTAATTCGTCAGGATATCGAATATATGGTCAAACTGAAGTTGATCGACTACAGCAAATATTGTTTTATAGAGAGCTAGGGATTAGTTTAGAGAATATAAAAGACATAGTTAGTTCACCCTCTTTTGATGGTGCCAAAGCGCTTATTGAACATCGTGAAAGACTTCTTGACAAGAGAAAACAATTAGATGCATTGATCGAAAATGTAGAAAAATCGATTGCATCCAACGAAGGGAGAATAACGATGTCAGATCAAGAGAAATTTGAAGGTTTTAAACAAAATTTAATAGATGAAAATGAAAAAAAATACGGTAAAGAGGCACGTGAAAAATACGGAGACGAAGCTATTAATAAATCGAATGAAAAATTATTAAATATGACGCAAGAGCAACATGAAGAAGTAACGAGACTTGCTAAAGAGCTAGAAGTAACATTAGCAGAAGCGTTTAAAACAGGGAATCCAGCAGGGGATTTAGCACAAAAGGCAGCGGATTTGCATAAAAAATGGTTATCTTTCTACTGGAATCAATACAGTAAAGAAGCACATGCAGGCCTTGCACAAATGTATGTAGATGATGAGCGATTTACTGCTTACTACGATAAAGAACAGCCAGGTACTGCAGAATTTTTAAGAGATGCAATTCATATTTACACGGGAACAAAAAAATAAAAAAAAGGGTGTGATGTACTTTTGTACGCCACATCCTTTTTTATTATTTGTAACGAAAGTACAAATGAGAATTTGATTTTTGGTATAATTTGGATAAGATCAAAAGTAAATAGATATTTTTTAAGTATAAAAATGCTGGAGGGGTTAAATTTGGTTTTTTATTTTACTATATTTTAGAAATATATTGGAAATAATATTGAAATATTTTAAATAGAAGTATTTTTAGGTAAAATAAAAGTATGAATTTAAATTTTTAAATAAGGAAGTACTCCAATGGATGAACAGTTTATTCCGAGAAAAGAAAGACATAGAAAACATTTTTTTAAAAGACATGCTAATCAAGAACAAGAGAACATTAAATCGATCACTTATATAAAAGCATTTATTTTGTACTTTTTGCTATTTTCAATGTTTGAATTAGTACATATATATTTAGATCAAAAATTATTACATCATCCTTTAAAATCATTAACCAATAAAGAAATTTACAGATGTATTTTAGCTGGACTTATTTATATAGGAAGTTATTTATGTGTTGTTGATACATACTTTAGATTTGATTTTCCTTCTGTCTCAATTAGAATTATTATTCCAGTAATAGCTTTTGTTTTATCATTTTTAAGCATGTTAACGATGTTAATTCCTCATTTGTAAATACTAATGTAATAAATTCTTTCATAAAGCACTATTTCTGTAAAAGGAAGTAGTGTTTTTTTGTTGAACTAAAGAATATATGAACAGTTGCTTATTAAAATATGAGGAGGGTCAGTTAATGTTGACATTAAACCTAATAAACGAAAAAGATTTCGATGAATATTTTAAGCAAGCAATTATTGGTTATGCGAAGGAGAAAGTAGCTTCAAGTAATTGGACTGAAGAGGAAGCTTTGGAACGAGCTGAAAAGGAATTCACTTATTTATTGCCCAATGGTGAAAAAACTGAAAATCATTATATCTATTCAATTTTTAAACATAACCAGAAGGTCGGTGTCATCTGGTTAGGACAATCTTCACTTCAAAGGAAAACTGAAGGATATATTTATGATTTTGTCATTTTTGATGAGTATCAAGGTAATGGATATGGGAAAGAGGCAATGCAGGAAATAGATAACAAAGCTAAAGAATTAGGAATGAATCGAATGGAATTACATGTATTTGGTCATAACAAAATTGCTCGTTTGCTCTATGAGAAAATAGGTTATGAAATTACCAATATTATTATGGCAAAATCAATTTAAAGGAAATATTTTAAAACAAAATGAGGTTAGAGGATGGAAAATCAAATCAAGATACAATATCGTTTTCTATCATTGCGTGAATTGGATGTGCAATTTTTAAAGACTTTTAAGCGGTATCAAGTTACAAATAAAGTTTGGTATAAGGATGGCCAACAATACAACATAAAGGAAGATTATTTTGTGGAGGAATGGACTGATGATAAAAAGATACAAGTGATCCAGTCTCTACAAAATTGTATAAAATTAGGAGGGTCAGTAATCAGTGCTGATTATCAAGGTCAAGTAGTAGGGTTTGCTAGTATTGAAAATCAATTTTTCGGTAGTAATAGTCAATACTTGGAATTACCATATATTCATGTTTCTAATGAATGTAGACAAAGTGGAATTGGTAAGAAATTGTTTTATTTATGCTGTGAAAAAGCAAAGCAGATGGGTGCTAAGAAATTATATATAGCATCTCACCCATCTATTGAATCTCAACATTTTTATCAATCAGTTGGTTGTACTTACGCTGTTGAGGTTAACCAAAAAATTTATGAAAAAGAGCCTTTAGATATTCAACTTGAAATTACATTATAAAGAATCGTTACATTCTAATAGACGCTTATGAATCCATACGGCTGCTTGAGTACCTTCACCCATGGCAATGGTGACTTGTTGGGAATGTGCTACAAGGTCACCAGCTGACCATACATTTGGGACATTTGTTTCTTTTGTTCTTGGATTTACAATGACATGCTTATTATTTAATAACTCTACACCGAGTTGTTTAGCAAGTTCATTATGGATTTCGTTTCCACCGAAGCCTATAAAAGCGCGATCTGCTAATAGAAACTCACCGCTTTGGAGTGTTATTCCTTTAAAATTTGAATCTTCGTCTTTCACGATTTCTATAATTTTTTCTTTTTGATAAGAAATACCTTTTTGCCGGAGCTTATTTATGACATCTGTTTCTAATTCCTCGCCATCATGGTTAATATAAGTAATTTTACTTGTCCAATAGTTTATTTCTAAAGCCATGTTAGCACCTGCAATACCTGCTCCCAAAACTAATACAGACCGATCTGAGATTTCATAACCGTCACAGTCAGGGCATACATAAATTGTGGTGCCAAGGCAATCAAAAATATGTTTAATATCAGGTATTCGATCTAGCAGACCAGTTGCTAATAAAATTGTCTTTGCAAAGAAGGTAAGCTCTTTTTCTGTCACTATTTCAAAATGTATATCCTTTTTTTTCACGGTCATAACTTTATCTTCTATAAATGAAACACCATATTCAGTTGCTTGCTTTTTCCCTAGTTCTCTTAATTGTAAGCCACTAATACCGTTTGGCCAGCCTAAAATATTACGGTAGCTTTTACAGTATGTGGAGCGCCCATAGTTTGAGTCAATCACAAGAGTTTTGCGTTTATATCGTCCAAGTTGAATAGAAGCTTGTAATCCTGCAAAACCGCCTCCAATTATGATGCATTCATAAGTTTCCTTCATTCTTATAATTCTCCTAAATACGAATTTCACGTTCTTATAATGTTCAATTTTTCCATTTCGAAAAATTCTAATCAGAAAAATGATAAATTCATCATGCCATTTTGTACGATTTTTATTTTCTGAATATTTAAAGTGTGTTACGATTCTTCTATTACATTCAAATTAGCTATTCGTTTGAGGGGAGATTATATGAGTTCTGACAAAATAGCATTATCTTATTCAAGATCAAGAGGGATCATTCTTGTCCTTACTGCAGCGATTTTATGGGGAGTATCTGGAACAGTTGCGCAATACCTATTTCAAAGAAATGGATTTAGTCCCGAGTGGTTAGTCGTAATTCGGTTACTGATTTCAGGAATCATTTTATTAATCCTTGCTAGATTTAAAGAAAAAAAGAACATATTAGATATTTGGAAAAATAAAAATGATATTTTGAGTTTACTATTATTTAGTATATTAGGAATGCTAGCTGTACAATATACATACTTCGCCGCAATTAATAGCTCAAATGCAGCTACTGCTACGATTTTACAATATTTAGCACCGGTTATGATTACTTGTTATATAGCCATTCGCTTTAAAAAAATTCCTACATATAAAGAGTTACTTGCAGTCGGTCTAGCACTTGTAGGTACATTTCTTTTAGTAACTCATGGAAATATAAATGAACTATCCATTACAGGTTGGGCACTATTTTGGGGACTTAGCTCTGCTTTTGCATTAGCGTTTTATACTTTACAACCTCAAAACCTACTAAAAAATTGGGGCTCGACAATGATTGTCGGCTGGGGAATGTTAATTGGAGGCATAAGTTTTAGTTTCATAAATCCTCCTTGGGAATTTCAAGGACATTGGTCAATTAGTTCATATTTTGCAGTCATTTTTATTGTGATATTTGGCACATTAATTGCATTTTATTGTTATTTAGAAAGCTTAAAATATATTACTGCTTCTGAAACTAGTTTACTAGCAAGTGTTGAACCATTATCAGCAGCCGTTCTATCTGTTATTTGGCTAAAGGTAGAGTTCGGTATAGTTGATTGGATCGGATCACTGTGCATTATTTTTACGATTGTGATTTTATCAGTTGCAAAAAATAAAGATGAATCTTTGTCATAATTTGTGAAAGAATAGCCAACATGATGATGTTGGCTATTCACTTGCAAGGATTCCTTCAAGAAAATGGAAGAAGAGTTTTTTAGTAGAATAGAAAAAATAATTAAGAGACCTGTCAAATGAAAGCACAAAAAGACAGGATGGTATGTATATAAATTGATAGCATGTAGTTAAGGGAGTGAGTCACATGGCTTGGGTTGAATCATTACAAAAGGCGATTGATTATATTGAGGAACATTTATTTGAGGATTTGTCGATCGAAGACATTTCTAAACAAGCGAATTCGTCAGTTTTTCATTTTCAACGGACATTTTCAATTTTGACTGATACGAATGTTGCAGAATATATCCGAAGAAGAAGATTGACATTAGCTGCAAAAGAACTAACAACTACTGATCATAAAATCATAGATATTGCCTTAAGGTATGGTTATGACTCTCCTGAAGCTTTTACAAAAGCATTTCGCAAACATCATGGAGTGACACCAAGTGAAGCAAGAAAATTTATCGGCAATTTAAAATCATATAACCGCCTAGTCATACAGGTGAGTTTGAAGGGAGCAGAACCAGTGCAATTTACTATTGTAGAAAAAGGACGTTTTCAAATTATTGGCGTAAAAAAAGAATTTTCATGTTTAAATGATCAACAACAACAAGAAATTCCAAAATTATGGGAAGAAGTAAATGCTAACGGTACGAGTGATCAATTATATGAGTTAAATAATGGTCAGATAAAAGGGGTTTTAGGTGTCTGTACAATGGATCAAAACCAAAAAGATAAAAATCTGCTTGATTATTGGGTGGCAACTGAATATGAAGGTAACGCACCAGAGCGTTTCCAACATCATGAAATTCCAGCTTCTAAATGGGCTGTATTTGCAGTAAACGGTGCAATGCCTCACGCAATGCAGAAGGCATGGAAACAAATTTTCTCTGAGTGGTTTCCAGGGAGTGGCTATCAACATGCAGGAATTCCAGAATTTGAAATGTATCCAGAAGGCAATCCATTCAGTGAAGATTACTATTCTGAAATCTGGATTCCAGTAAAATAAATAATTTAAAAATAGTGCAACCAATTTGGGCTGCACTATTTTTGCATTTATCAGCAACATCAAATTTTTAGTAATTGAGTTACTTTCTCTGCGAGAAAAGGTTGAATAAGGGGATAAGTTAGATTCTCTGGAATTTCATCAAAGAAATCAATTTCACCTATTTCTAAATTAGGCAAGTTGCCTATAAGATCTACTTCGGCAAAGAATAACTGTCCAAATGTATGAGTTTGATGAACACTCACAGAGTAAACACAAAGCGATTCAATCTGAAACTTTATTGCACCAGTTTCTTCACTTAATTCTCGTCTGGCTGCTTCAATGATATTTTCATGTTTTTCTCGTTTTCCGCCAGGGATTTCCCAAGTCAATCTATTTTTATGTTTTACAAAAATCCATTTCTCATTATATCTAGCCATTATGACTGCAAAGGACAGTTCGTTTTCAGCAATTTCATCTAATTCATGAAAATTTACTTTTATCATTTTTATCCTCTTAAAGCTTCTAACACAACTTGTGCTTCGTACCCTTTTGCAAAGTCAATAATGACTGCTTCTTCGTCTTTGAGCGCTTTTACAATATTGTTAATTAATGAATCATTTAAAGATTGATCTATTTCGATCTTTTGAATTGGATCACCGATTTTAGCACCTTCAACATCTGCCCAGTTCACTAAAGATAATGTACCTTCAGTTCCATATGCAGTAAATTTGATTTCTTCAGTTCCTGCAATTTGACTTAGTCCATTAATTAAAATTGGTGTTTTGTCACTTAATTCTAAACTTGCAATGATACCAATTTCTGAGGCTTTTGGGTCATCTGGGTACTGTATACTTTTATGGATTACTTTCATATCTCCAAAAATCTTTTGAATTTGCTGAATATAATGTACGCCTACTTCGAGAACATATCCACCTTGTTCCTTTGTTGCTACCCATTCATTTTGTTGCCAAGGTCTTGGCCAATTTGGAAAATGCATTTTTAATTCAATTCTTCTTAATTTTCCTACATATCCATTTTTAATAAGAGCTGCGAATGTTTTACTTCCAGGGTTGTAGTTTAATGGGAAATTCATTGCATGAAGAATTCCTTTTTCTTTCGCTTGATGATAAAGACTAAGTGCTTCTTCAGTAGAGTTAGCTAAAGGTTTCTCACATAAAACGTTAATACCCTGATCAATCACGTCAGAAACAACTGTATGGTGATACTTTGGAGGAACAGTAACGTAAACTAAATTTAATTCAGCATTTGCAAGCATCTCTTTGTGATTTGTAAATGTTTGAACTGAGTCAAGCTGATTAGCAATTTCCTGTAATCTTACTTCAAGCGTATCACAAATCGCAACGATTTTTATTTCTGGATGATTTAAAAATAAAGGGATTAATCGTTGACCGATTGCTCCAAGACCAATAATACCAACTTTAATCATATGTAATAACACCTTTCAAAAATGGATTTATTTTCTTTCATTATAGTAAGAAAAATCCATTTATTAAAGGCGGGATTTCAATTTGAAAAAATAAATGATGATTTTCTTGTAGTTTATTTTGTATTTGTGACAAAAGTATCGAAAAATTCGGAAATAAAAAAGGAGTAATACCATAGTAGGGTGAATAAATATAGTAAAAAAGTACTGGAGGAGAAGCAAATGGAATTAAAACCTTACTATTATGATGGTAGTGGTCATTGCTATTTCTTTTTTCTATCAGAATCATTAAAAAAGCAAATAATGATGAATGGTGAGACGAGAAAAAGTATAAGCGGTAATCCATACGTTATTGACTGGAATCAAGTGAGACAAAGTGTAAACAATGATAAAAAATCAGATATTTAGACTAATTGATTAACGTAACGCTTGTCTTTCAAGATACGATGACTGATGAAGAGCGGAGTTACCTAATACAATTATGAGGATCGCAGACAGGCTAGTAACGAAGAAAGAGAGTGTTTCTCAAAAGTCAAAAGAGGTGTAGAAAATACACCTCTTTAGCAGTTCCCATCAATATCACAGCTTAATGAAGACTGTTCAACTTGTTTTTGGTTATTTAATGCATTAATAAATGCTTCTTTACTTTGCACACCTTGTAAAACAGTGTCCCCAATAATAAAAGAAGGTACTGCATTAATAAATGATGGATTTTGAATTGATTGATCATAAGATGTACTTGAAACAGCTTCAATAAATAAAGCGCGATCAAGTCCTAAATTCTCAGCTATATCAGCTAATACGTTTACATCGCCGATTTCTTTGCCTTTTGTCCAAAATTCAGCTAATACAGCTTGTGCATATTCAGAACCTTTGCCATGCTCATTTGCAAAAAGGAAACCACGATGAGCTTTTTTAGTAGAAGGATGTGGATCCATTGTTGGTAAAATCATTTCGACACCTAATTTTTCAGCAAGTGGTTGAACCCCAAACTTCCATCCTTGTTGAATATATGAACTATTAGGACTTAACGGCTCAGACCCTTCAGGGCGTAATTGGAATGGCTTCCATTCTACCTCAACATTTTCAACTTCTTTAAGTGCTTCTTCTAAAGGGTGTTTCCCTAAATAACAAAAAGGACATACATAATCAGAATAAACGGTAACTTTCACTATATTAAACCTCCTAAATCTATTAATGAAAGTATAAACATAATTGATTAAAAATCACAATTTATAAGTACTTGGAAAGCAAACAAAAAAGAAATAGAGTGCAAATGACTCTATTTCTTAATCGTTGAATAGTCAATTGGATTTCCATTTATTGATTCTACTTTGATTGAAAACTCTTCGAAATCTTCTAGGAAAGTACTACGTCTTAAAAGTAGTACAATCAGTAATAAAAATCCGCATAGTGATGTAAAAATCATACCAGTCAGTAGTCCACCTAAGTACATAAAGGTGTTCATTGATGAGGTGAAAATAATCCAAATTATGATAGAAAGTATACCATCAGCTAAAACGAATGCTAGTGAACATACTAAATACGGTAAGAAATCACCGGTTTTCCTTGTTTTTGTAGATACGTAACGATAACCAATTGGTACGGAAAGAAAAATAATAAAACAGTAAAATAATAAGAAAAAATCATGTAATGTCATCGTATAACACCTAACCTTTATTTGCTGGTAATATACTATATGCACAATGACAAGATTTTTGGACAAAGAGTTTTGATAACCGGAGTATTTATTATTTTATGACTTTAATCTTTTTATTAGTTGCTTCTTTTTCCGGTTTAACCGGAGAGAATTTGTCGAATTCTTCTTTAGTAGTTGGAACGACAATTTTACCTGATTTTATATTTTCTTCATATAATGAAATTTGCTCTTTTATATCTTTATTTAGATTTCTTTTCTCATCTGATAAGCGGACGCTATGATCTTTTATGCTAAATCTTAAAATTCTTCCACCTTGGAAGTTACCCTTAAGGGTTTTTGTGATTACTTCGTCAATTGCTTTATCTACGTCCTTAATTGCCGATGTAAGTGTAACATTTTCTGGTAAACCTTCTTTATACTGGTCACGATCTACACCGATAACCCAAACTTTTTGGCCATTTTTCTTCAACTTTTTTGCTTCTGAAAATACGCCCAACCCAGTCACACCGGCTGCTTGATAAATAACGTCTGCACCTGCAGAGTAAATTGTTGAAGCTAATTTCGTTCCTTGTTCTGGTTGGTCAAATGCGTTTGCATATTTTGATATAACCTTAATTTTTGGGTCGATCGACTTTACACCTGCTTTAAAACCGTATTCAAATTTTTCAATCTGTTTTCCCTTAGACCCTCCTATAAAACCAACTTTCATAGACTTTGTTGACATCGCTGCAACGATTCCTGCCAAAAAGGAGGATTGTTCCTCATGAAATGTAATACTGACTACATTTGGCTTTTCAACGATTGCATCTATTAATGCAAAATCATTTTTTTCATCTTTCCTGATCACCTTTTTAAGCGGTTCTTTAAATGGATAACCAACAGCAAAAATGAGATCATAGTCTTCTTTTGCAAATTTCTTTAAATGCTTTTGATAGTCGTCCTCTGACTTTGCATTTAAATTCTTGTAATTCTTATTTTCCTTCCATCCGTTTTTTTTAGCCGTTTTCTCTATTGCTTCCCAAACAGCCTGATTCAATGAATGGTCTTTAATACCTGTTTTATTAGTGACGATCCCAATCTTTACATCCTTATTTTTATTCAAATCATTTACATTATTATTCTGATTACTACAGCCGACGAAGATAGCGCTAGCGATCATAGAAAATGAAACTAGTTGGAGTAACTTTTTTTCCATCGGAATCCTCCATGAATTTATATTTAAAACTCTATTGTGTAAATTTCCCAATTTATGTATAAATCATTCTTTAAAGTGTTGGCATTTTCAGGTAACAAATGGTACTGTAACTAGTAGAAATGAAATAGATGGAGGCATGATCGTGAAGCTTGTATTTTTAGGAACTGGAGCAGGAATGCCATCAAAAGGACGAAATGTAACGAGTATTGCATTACAGCTTCTTGAAGAAAGAGGAACTACGTGGTTGTTTGATTGCGGTGAAGCGACACAACATCAAATATTACATACAAATATTCGCCCAAGAAGAATCGAGAAAATATTTATTACTCATCTTCATGGTGATCATATTTTTGGATTGCCAGGATTATTAAGTAGCAGAACTTTTTTAGGTGGAGAAGATTTATTAACGATTTATGGACCTAAAGGAATAAAAGAATATGTTGAAACTAGCTTTAGAATAAGCGGTACATATTTGAAATATCCAATTCAATTTAAGGAAATAATAGAAGGAATCATTTTTGAGGACGATACATTTTTAGTCAATGCAATCGAACTGGAGCATGGGGTACAGTCATTTGGATATCAAATAATTGAAAAAGATTTACCAGGTGAGTTAAACGTTTCTGCATTGAAAGAACAAGGCGTACAGCCAGGTCCGATATATAAACTTTTAAAAGAAGGCAGAACAGTTACACTAGAAGATGGAAGAGTCCTGAGTGGAAATGATTTCATCAGTACTTCTAAAAAGGGACGAAAAGTTGCAATTGCAGGTGACACGCGAATGACAGGTAAAAGTCAGTTACTTGCAAAAGGGATGGATGTAGTTGTACATGAATCTACATTTGCTGATGAAGAAACGAAGCATGCTTTCGACTATTTTCATAGTACAAGCACACAAGTAGCAACCGTTGCAAAAGAGGAACATATTCATACTTTGTTTTTAACACATATTAGTGCTAGATACCAAGGTGAATTATCAAATACATTATTAAATGAAGCACGTTCGATTTTTGAAAACACTTTTATAGCGAATGATTTTGATGAATTTGATATTTCGCGAGTTTAAATAAGATTGGATAAAACGCATAAAAGACCACTTTAGTGACATGATATAGTTATTATGTGTAAAGGGAAGGTCGGCGCTTTGAAACTGTTAAAAGTAATCCTTTTATTTTGTGTAATGATACTAAGTATTTCAAGTAATGTAAGTGCTGCAAGTAAGAATCGATATTATTATGAGAAGCAAGGTACTGCGATTTGGGAAGTGCCTGTTAAAGAAAAAGTTGTTGCAATTACTTTTGATGATGGCCCAAATGATTTATACACACCACAAGTGCTAGATTTATTGAAAAAGTATAATGCAAAGGCAACCTTTTTTTTAATTGGTGAGAGAGTTACAAGATATCCAGAAGTCGCACTTAGAGAGATTGAAGAAGGACATGAAGTGGCGAATCATACATTTAGTCATGCCAGACTTCAATACTTATCTGACGAACAAATTAGAAATCAGCTTGAAAGAACACATGAAGCAATCATCAATGCTACACATGTGGAACCTGTTTTATTTAGACCACCATTTGGATATTACAGTGAACGTTCAATCAACGCAGTACATGAGCTTGGCTATTTAACTGTAATGTGGTCTTGGCATCAAGATACATTTGATTGGTCGAATCCAGGCGTATATAAAATTGTCTCGAATGTGTTAAAAGATACGAGAAAAGGTGATATCGTATTATTTCATGATCATGGTGGCGATCGAACCCAAACGATTGACGCGCTAAAACAAATTTTACCTGCATTACAAAAACAAGGATATCAATTTGTTACGGTATCACAATTGTTGGAATTAAAGGCAGGAGTCAAACTTCCAAAATTCTAATGTAAAACCAGTACTTTAAAAGTACTGGTTTTTTGTTTTTTATGATTTGAATCTATTGATGCTAGTAGTATGTGTTAGTTTTTCAAACACAAGTGCCCTTAGTGTGTTATTAAATACAGTCATAAAAATTAGAATAGGTAGATCACTGCTAGCAGGCCTTCACTACAAAAAATGGAAGAAGTAAGTTCAACAATTGCCTATTAATCAGTAAAAACCAACTCTTCTACTTCTTAAGTCTGATATAAAACCATTCCTCAGGCCATTATTCATACGCAAAAACTTGTATAAGATAGGAGTATAAGTTGAAAGGAGGCGAACGAGGGCATGAAAAAATTTTTAATGTTTATCCTCGTACTAATATTAATTAGTGTTGCTTTGGCGAATTTAGGTGGATTAATTGCATTAGGACTTGGGTTACTGATCACGTATTACAGTTTTAAAAAGTTTATGAAAACAGATTCAATCTTTATGAAGATAGTTTGGGCGATTATTGGTTTAGTCGGATTGTCGATCGCAATTAGTGGTCTTCCTTCTTTAATAGGAGTAGCAGCGGCTGTTTTGCTGTATTACCTATATAAAGATTATAAAAACCAAAAAAGCTTTAAAGAAGATGATTTTAATATTTATGATGAAAATTTCAAACCATTAAAATAAGAGGAGTGTTGAACATGAAAAACTTATTTACTCGTATTAAAGACCAAATCTCTGCAGACTTACACGGAATTTTAGATGAAAAAGAACATAAAAATCCGATTTCACAATTAAATTATTTTATTAAACAATCAGAAAATGAATTAAGTAAAGTAAGAGGTTTACTAGAAAGACACTACTCATTACGTACGAAGTTCCAAGTAGAACGCGAAAGTGCGCTTCAAATGGTAACAAAGCGTGAAGAACAATTACAAGTAGCTACTGAAGCTGGTGTAGAAGACTTAACGAAGCGTGCAAATGAAGACCTTGCATTTTATAAAGAGCAGGCAGAAAAATTTGCTGCACTAATCACTAAAACAGAAGAAGAAATTAACTTTATGCATGAGCAAGTTGATCAAATCGAAAAAAAGTTAAAAGAGCTTCATACTAAAAAGTTTGATTTAATGTCTCGTCAAAATATGGCACATGCAACAAAGAAAATCAATGAAACTCATCACTTACTAAATAGTAAAATGCCTTCAATTGATTTCAATTATTTTGAGAAGCAAATTCGTGATTTAGAGCTTCGCGTTCGTTCTGAATTTGATCTTCAATCATTTGATTATAAAATCGAACAATTAAAAAAGGATTTAAAAAATACTTTTAAACAAGAAGCTTAATAGAAGAAAAGTAAGAGAAGAGATTATAAATCTCTTCTTTTTTTGTGCTTCTCTTTAGATTGTTTTCTAAAAGGTCAATTCTATGGGTATTTTTTCAGTATGTAAGAATCATTGAATAGTCAAATACAAACAGGGGAAAATAATGCTATCTTAAAATGTGAGGAATGATTCAATTGGAACAGACATTATATGAAAAATTTGGTGAAGAGGAAGCTATTTCGAAAGTAGTAGATTACTTTTACTCAGAATTAGTACTAAAAGACAAAACAGTAAGCCATTTTTTTGAGCATACTGATATGGAAAAACAAAGAAAGCATCAAGCGAAATTTTTAAGTTTTGCATTAGGGGGCCCTAATCAATATTCAGGGAAATCTATGGCCAAGGCACATGAGGGAATGAATATCCAACCAGAGCATTTTAATGCAATTGTAAAACATTTACACGATGCATTAGCACACTTTGGAGTAAGCGAAAGTGATATTGATCAGGCTTTAACAAAAGTTGCCTCATTGAAAGATGATATTTTATATAAATAATGTAAGTTCATACTATTTCCAAAAGAGAAATCACTTTTATAAGTGATTTTTTTTATTCGTTCTCCGTAAAGGAAGTCATAAAAAAGTCAAATTTCTGAGGAATGGATGATAATGTACATAATAAAATTAAAATAGAAAAAATAGTATTTTCATGGAATAAAATCCTTATTAAGTCAATATAATTAACATGTTGTGTATATTCTAATGTCATTTTAATAAAAATTTGCTAACTTGTATCGGAAGAAAAAGGTACTTTGACAAAAAGAGCGAATGTATTAGGAAACAAGGATTCCATTTGACCTTTTAGGATTGTAGATTTCTTAAATGTTAAAATAGATTCTTTGTAAAAAATAGAAAACAATATGAGTAAATAAATGAACGAAAGTAGGGATATAGTGAGAATTAAAGGTAATATCGTAAAAAAGCATGAAGTAGTACATTGTATGGTGTCAACAGAGGCACAATTTGCCTGGGAACTACTAAAGAAAACAAACTATCGTTGTATACCAGTATTAAGTGAAGATGATAAGCAATATGTTGGTAACCTATATAGAGTAGATTTAGCTGAGTATTTAGTAGAAAATGACTCATTACATGGAAAAACGGTAAATGATTTTGTACGTAAAGAATGTGATCCGATTTCAGAGGATTCACCTTTCTTTAAAGTATTCTTTACTATTAAAAGATTTCCATATTTAGCAGTAGTAAATGATTTAAACGAGTTTGTTGGAATTTTAACACATAAAACTGTATTTGAACTATTAGAGGAAGCTTGGGGCCTAAAAGATGGCGGCTATTCATTAACTGTTAGTACGATGGAGCATGTTGGTGCTTTATCTAGATTAGCTAATATCGTAAACAAATATGCAAATGTAAAAAGCTGTATTACTTTAGATAGTGATTCAGTATATAGAAGAATTTTAATTACAATCCCACCAACAATTAGTGAAGAACACTATAAAAAGCTGAAAGAAGCCATTTTGAAAAAAGAGTTTCATATTATTCATGAGGAAGTATCTGTAAAGAGCTAAATCATATATGCGGGAGGCAAGGTATATATTACCTTGCTTTTATTTTGTGTAAAAATTGAAACATAACAAAAAATGACCACAACTAGTGGTCATTTTTATTTAGAAATGCATTTATAGTTTGGTTGATAGAATCTAACTTAGTAATGAAGTCCTTTTTGATTACCAGGAGAGTTGTATCAAATTGGGAATAGGTTTTGGAGTCCATTTTTGGTTCTACCATTGAATTCCCAACAACATAACTAATTGTGATAAACCCTACTAGAATGATGAGTGTAACGATTAATGCAATAGTGATGAGAATACGTTTAATGCTAGCTCGTAATACCCTGTTGCTTGTTAATTTCATAATTAAACTCTCCTCCTTAGGACAACGTACGGTTACCTGTATCATTGTATTACCTAAAGAGCAGAGTCATGACAAGCTTATTAAATTTTTAATATTTTTTCATATTCCTCTTGTATTTCTCTAGAACGAACGGTTGCTTCAATAAAACAATTTAAAAATGATGCAGCGACTTCGCGGTCTTCTAACACTGAGATACCTGCTTCAGTTGTTCCGTTTGGACTAGTAACTTTTTTTCTTAAAGTCAGTGGCGATTTATTTGTTTCTTGTAGCATTGAAATTGAACCAAGTAATGTCTGCTGAATAAATGGTTTCGCAATATCACGGTGGATACCAAGTGACATCGCTGCTCTTTCAAATTGTTCAACCACAAAGTATATATAGGCAGGTCCACTACCAAATAATCCTGTCATAGCGTGTAATTCGTTTTCCTCGACTTTTGCTACAATTCCTACGCGTTCAAATAATCTTTTTGCGATTTGCGCTTTTTCAAATGGCAGATCTTCACTATATGAAATAGCAGTAGCTGATTTTCGAACTAATGAGGATGTTGTAGGCATGGCTCTTACAATATTTATCGATTCTTTGCCTAATAATTGTTTTATTGTATTAATTGAGACACCTGCAACTAATGAAATGATAAGCTGTTTCTCATTGATTAAATCCTTACATTGTTCAAGTGCTGCGCTGACATCCTTTGGCTTCATAGCTAAAAACACAACGCTTGCACCTGTAATCGCAAGCTGTCTGTTTGATGTTGCTAATACTCCATATTTGGTATGTAAACTATCAAGACGCTCAAGATCCTCTTTATTTGTAATGGCAATTTGATCACTCTCAAGATAGCCACTATCTAGCAATCCAACTATTAATGCTTCTGCAATACTACCTGCACCGATAAACGCAACTTTTCCAAGAAACATTACATTTCACCTCACCTATATTGTAATAGATATTTATATTAGAGAAATGATTTGTATATTCCTTGTTGACATCGTCTAAAAAATTAATTTTATTTGTTTTTTAGTGGATGTTAATGTTTTTTAATGATAATTTAATGAAATCCTTATTCTATATGCTTATCGAAATGAAAGATGTTTATTTTTGAAACATAACAATCTATAAAAAAGTTGATTGGAACAGATAGGCGAGAAGAGATAGATGTGAGATAGTTGGACCATACAAGAGCATACGGCTAAATCGAGGCTTTCCTCACGGATGAATAGTTGTGTATAGGGGAATAAAAAATCGGTATCCTTTTCTTATAACCTTACATTTAAGGAATAAGATATTTTTAATTTTGTGAAAGATGATTTATTATTTTAGATAAGTTGATTAAAATGAAGTATAGTTAATAGTTAAATAGGTAATTTCTTAGTTTGTCATTCATCATTTGTATATTAGAATATATTTTAAATAGATTCACATAAGGAGGCATTACATGATTCCTACTAATAAAATCCACAGTATTACCCTTCCAGTTCCGTACGCGATGAAAACAGTTAATGTTTTTTTAGTAGAAGGTGATTTATTAACGTTAATTGATACAGGAACAAATACACCGGAAACTTTAGATGCGTTAAAAAGTGGTGTAAAGTCAATTGGTTATGATTTAAGCGATATTGAACAAGTCATCTTAACGCATCATCATCCAGATCACTCAGGACTTCTTGAAGTATTTAAAGAAGATGTAAAGATTTTAGGGCATGAACGAAATACACCATATCTTACACAAGAGCAATCTTTTTTAGACTACTACAACGAGTATTTTATTGATAACGCAAGAAAATATGGTGTTCCAAGTCTATTTGTTCAAAAAATGCCACGTTCTATTAAAAAAATCCCATACTCATGCAAACGTTCATTAACTGATGTAATTAGTGAAGGCGATCATCTAGAAAGTTTATTTAATTTAAAAGTACTTTATACACCAGGACATGCAACTTCACATATTGCTTTATTTAGTGAAGATGATGGAATAGCTTTTGGTGGCGATTTATTATTAGATAAGGTGTCATCAAATCCACTACTTGAACCACCTTTATATGGTGAACTTGAGCGACCAAAGCCATTAATTCAGTATAATCAATCTTTACAAAGAATAGCTGCGTTACCGATTACGAAATTATATACAGGACATGGCGATCCAGTAACTGATGTAAAAGGTTTAGTCGAAATCAGATTAGAAAAACAAAGAGCTAGAGCAGAAAAAGTATTAGAAATGATTAGGAAGCAACCATTAACAGCTTTCGAAGTATGTCAGATGTTATTTCCAAAAATTTATGAAAAACAACTATCACTTACTTTATCAGAAACGATTGGTCAACTAGATTATTTAGAGAATCTAGGATTTATTCGTTTAGATGAAAGAAATGATGGTATACTTGTTTATAAAGCGAATGAGCATTCAGTCAGTAATTGAGGTGGAAATGTTTGAGGTTAAGGAACCAAACAATCGTTATTACAGGAGCATCTAGTGGTCTAGGTAAAGACTTAGCATTTTCTGCAGCAAAAGAAGGTGCAAATGTTGTTCTAATTGCAAGAAGAGAAGAAGAACTGAAAAATCTAAAGACGAAGCTAGTAGAAATGTATCCCGTTAAATGTCATTATTTTGTAGTAGATGTGACAGATGAAAATTTAGTATATGATGCATTCCATCAAATTGAAGAGCAGTTTGACGGAATAGATGTTTTAATAAATAATGCCGGATATGGTCTTTTTCAAACTGTTGAACAGATGTCACTCCAAGATATGAAGCAAATGTTTGAAGTGAATGTCTTTGGCGTAATGTGCTGTTCTAAGCTAGCCCTTTCTTCTATGAAACTAAAAGGCAAAGGTCATATTATCAATATTGCATCTTTAGCGGGGAAAGTGGCTACATCTAAAGCAGCAGCCTATGCTGGTTCGAAACATGCAGTGCTTGGGTTTAGCAATGCTTTACGTCAGGAAGTTGAAAAAGATGGGATCTTCATCACCAACGTTAATCCCGGACCAATGGATACACCATTTTTTGAGATTGCCGACGAATCAGGTACTTATGCAAAATCTGTTCGAAAAATGATGCTTGATCCTGAAAAAGTTGCATCAAAGGTTATTTCTTTAATTGGTCAAGATATACATGATGTTGATTTACCTTCATGGATGGGATTTGGTGCAAAGATTTACTCACTATTCCCGAAAATAAGTCATCGAGTCATGATGAAGTTTGGAAATAAAAAATAAAAATGAGATCGAACAAAAATAGCTTAGAGACTAATCTCTAGGCTGTTTTTTTGTTCCATTAAAAGTTGATTGTCGATGCTCGCCCTTAAGTGAGCGTATTTTCTTTTTCTAGTCTAACTTTTTACACGCACAACTATATATAGTAATAAGCATGAAATGAAAGTTGGTGGAGTAGTGTGGCTAAGCGAGAATATTTAATCAAACCGCTTGTAGGAGAAATCTATCCAACAATTGATCGAGGAGAATCAATTTACTTATGGGACAAGCAAGGAAAAAAATATATTGATGGTTCATCAGGTGCTGTGGCTGCAAGTATTGGGCATGGTGTGAAGGAAGTAATAGATGAAATGGTTGGTCAAGCAAAAAAGGTGGCATTTGTTTATAGGTCACAGTTTACTAGTGATGCAGCTGAAAACCTAGCAAAAAAAATAAGTGAGTTAACCCCAGGTGATTTAAACTGGAGTTTTTTTGTCAACAGTGGTACAGAAGCAACAGAAACAGCTATGAAAATGGCAATTCAGCATTTTCAAGAAAGAGGCTTGCATACCAAAACCAAAATTATTTCAAGAATGATGAGTTACCATGGTATTACCATCGGTGCGTTATCCATGTCAGGTCACCCACTTAGAAGAAAACGATTTACTAGTTTACTTGAGGATTACCCAATGGTTGAAGCGCCTTATTGTAAACGTTGTCCATACGGTTTAGAAATAGGAAGATGTGAATTATTATGTGCTACTTCGCTTGAACGGACAATTCAAAAATTAGGAGCAGAAAATGTAGCAGCATTTATCGCAGAACCAATTGTTGGTGCAGCGGGGGCAGCATTAACCCCTCCAAAAGGCTATTATGAAAAAATTAGAGAAATATGTACAAAACATGATGTGTTGTTTATCGCAGACGAAGTAATGACTGGTATTGGTAGAACAGGAGAAATGTTTGGTATTCAACATTGGAATTGTGTTCCTGATATTTTAGTGCTAGGAAAAGGTTTGGCTGCAGGGTACACGCCTATTGCTGCAGCTGTTGCTAGTGATCGTGTAATGCAGCCAATTATTGAAGGGAGTCGACTTGTCATGAGTGGCCATACATTTAGTGCAAATCCACTTTCTGCGAGTGTGGCATTGGCAGTGTTACAGTATGTTGAAAAGTATAACCTAGTCCAAAATTCGAAAGTACAAGGTAAGAAAATAATGAATACTTTAAAAGAATGGAAAAAGCAATTTCCATTCATATTTGATGTGCGTGGTGAAGGATTACTAATTGGAATTGAGCTGGATGAAAATGTATTTGAGAAACATAGTTTAACAACCCGGGTGATTGAGATTGCGAGAGATAAAGGGCTGTTACTGTATCCAGCTGTAAGTGGACCGAATGGAAGATTGGAAAATAGTTTTTTACTTTCGCCACCACTTGTGATCACAGAGCATCAAGTTGATGAATTATTAAACGTTTTAAAAGAGGTATTTCATGAACTATCTCAGGATGTGAAAGGGGTCATTTAATGCAAATCAATACATTTGGGAAAATAATTCGTATTGAGGAAGCTTTGTCATTCTTTCAAGATGATATGGTACTAATGTTTGGCGGATTTGGGGGAATCGGTAATCCTCCTACCTTGATAAAAGGAATTTTAGAAAAAGGGATTAAAAATTTAACTTTAATCGGAAATGATACAGGTTTTCCAGATGTAGGTATTGGGCAACTAGTTACTGCAAAAAGGGTCAGAAAAATGATTACAACTCATATTGGATCAAACCCGAATGCTGGTAAACAAATGACAGATGGTACATTAGATATTGAATTTAGTCCTCAAGGTACGTTTATCGAAAGGGTAAGAGCTGGTGGTGTAGGATTAGGTGGTGTACTAGTTGATATTGGAATTGATAGTGTAATAGATATTAATAAACAAAGAGTTTCTGTATCAGGTAAAGAATATTTAGTAGAAACACCATTAACTGCTGATGTATCAATTGTTTATGCCAAAAAAGCTGATCCCTTTGGTAATTTAGTTTTTGACAAAAGTGCACGTAATTCGAATCCATATGTAGCAATGGCTGGAAATATTACAATTGTTGAGGTTGATGAAATCGTTCCTTTAGGTTCACTAAATCCAGAGGAAATCATCGTTCCAGGCGCATTCGTTCATTATATTGTTCAATCGGAAGGAGTGGATTGGAAGTGGGTCTGGGAAAAATAACTGCCCGTGAAGTCATGGCCAAACGAGCAGCACAAGAAGTAAAAAACGGTATGATTGTAAATCTCGGTATTGGTATTCCTTCACTTATTCCAAATTATTTAGATAAAGATGCATCAGTTATGTTCCACGCTGAAAACGGTGTGTTAGGGATGGGTCCGACTCCTAGGAAGGGGGAGGAAGATGAAAATTTATGCAATGCTGCAGGTCTACCTGTTACGTTAATTCCTGGTTCAAGTTATTTCGATAGCAGTATTGCTTTTGCCATTATTCGTAGAGGTTTATTAGATTTAACGGTGCTAGGTGCACTAGAAGTGAGTCAAAATGGAGACTTAGCTAATTGGATTGTTCCAGGTAAAAGAGTGCCAGGCATCGGAGGCGCAATGGACCTTGCACAAAAATCGAAAAAAGTGATTGTTCTAATGAATCATACTAATAAAAATGGCGAACCCAAAATCGTTTCAAAATGTAGTTTACCTTTAACATCTCCTAAATGTGTTGACCTAATTATTACAGATATGGCTGTCATTGAAGTGAAAAAAGATAGTGGTGAATTATGGCTTAATGAAGTAATGGCACCATACACAATTCGTGATGTAATAGAAAAGACAGGTGCACCACTTTTTGTAAATCAAGATATTATTGTTCACAATTGGGAGTAACTAATTATGCGGGAGTTTCTTGATGCGGAACCAACAGGTGCAAATAGTATAAGAGGCTTACCACTTCTATATAATGCAAGTAACCTTTTGTAGAAAACAATCATCTTTTTAACAGTTTTTTAACAAATTTTCTAAACATTTTATTATGTTTTGTCGATAAATAGGAGGTTTGTGAAAAGCTTGTCTCATGTTATTATATAATAAGTGAGATATTAATGAGATAGAAAAAGGTGATTAAATGAGATCAGATCCATCTCAAAGACCATCACCGAAAATGAGGTCTGTTTGGAGAATTATTTCATTATTAAGTAGTATTTCTCTACTGGCGCTACCAATCATTTATTATTTTCTGATGAAATATTTTTCATTTCCTACATTTGTTTTGATGATTATTACTGGTATTGTATTGGCTGCTATTTTATTTTTAACTTTATTTTTACCTTCTTTAAAAATGAAATATACAGCTTATGAAATCTATGAAAATGAGCTAGAAATACAAAAAGGTATGTTCATCATTAAACGCATCATTATTCCAATGGTTAGGGTTCAACATGTTACGACAGAAGTAGGTCCCTTACTTCGCAGATATGGATTATCTACTGTAAATATATCCACGGCAGCTACCACTCATGAAATTGAAGGTTTAGAACACCATGTTGCTGAGAAGCTAAGAGATAAAATCGTATACTTAGCAAGGATCAGTGATGATGATGTATGAGCCAAAGCGACAACATCCAGCATACATTTTATCAGTTTTAATTGAACAAATTAGAAATATTATTATTCCAATTATTATTTTATTCGTGTCGGGTGATAAGGGATCTATTTTTCAATATTTGTTCGCAATCGTTTTGGTTGTTTTCCCTGTTGTTTCAGCAATTATTAAATGGTACAGATTTACTTATTATGTAACTGAAGATGGGTTTAGGATTCGTTCTGGATTATTTGTAATTGAAAACACTTTTATCCAAAAGGAGCGGATTCAATCTGTTGCCATTAATGCTGGGTTTATACAACAGCTTTTTCGTGTGGTTAGTGTTCGAATTGAAACTGCTGGCGGGAAGAAAGCAGAAGGTGTACTGAATGCAATACCAAAGGATGAGGCACTTGCACTCAGGAATGAAATATTACAATTTAAAAAGAAAAAAATAGATGACGTTCGGACCACAGAAAAAAGTGAACTGGTTGATGAGTCTTCAGCTGATTTTACAGCGAAAGTTGATAGTAAAAAACTTATTTTGGCAGGGATTACGTCATTTGAGGTAGGAATTGCGTTTGCAGTTTTAGCTTCTTTATTTTCACAAATAGAGGACTTGCTTCCAAACAGTGTGTATGAGGCAATTTATAATCAAATACAATCTTTTACATATATGATGTTTTTCATCCTTTTTTTAGGTTGTTTATTACTGTCTTTGTTTTTTTCTACGTTAAGATATGTCTTGAAATTTGCAAACTTTACTGTTCAAAGAAAAGAAAACCAATTAATGATTACTAGAGGTCTTTTTGAGAAAAATGAATTTAACGTTTCTATAAAAAGAATTCAAGGTGTAGTCGTTGAGGAAGGCATTTTAAGACAATTATTTGGTTATGCAACAATTTATGTAGAAGCGGTTGGAATGGGTGATTCCCAGGAGAATGGCAGACATGTTTTACATCCATTTATTAAGATGAAACATGTCCCAGAATTTTTAACGAATTTTATTCCTTCCATTTCTTACGATGTCATTTCGCATCGAGCACCAAAAAGAGCTAGGAAAAGTTATTATTCATGGAGTATTCTTATTTTCCTCATTGTCGCATTGGCAATCGTCTTGCTTCCTTTTGTCCAATTTTGGGCTCTAGGACTTGTCTTCATTGGTGTATTTATTGGGGAAATTAGATATCGTTCTGCTGGTTATACTTTATTGGATCGAACAGTTATTTTGCAGTCAGGATTTTTCTCTAGAACAACAGCAATTTTACCGAGGGAAAGAATTCAAGTATTGATTGGGAAACAAAGCTTGCTTCAAAAACATGCAAGGTTAAAGTCAATTTATATTACCATTCTTTCAAGTCAATACGGTCGAACATATAAAGTTAAACATTTAGATGAAAAAGATGTAAATCGAATGATTGGTTGGTTTAGTTAAAAACATTTTAATGTACTAAAAAAGACGTGCATACATTTTGTAACACGTCTTTTTTACTGCGTTTTTATTTCATTATGTTTTAAGGGGAGAAATTTATTTTGTGGAAAAAAATTTCAATTGGTTTCATTTTGATAACTGTATTTGTCATCGTGTTTTATACATTGTGGAATAAACCAATTTCGCTAGAAGAAGGAGTGATTGATGATGTTGCTCATTTGCTTCCGACTAAGATTGATCGAATTGAAAAAGGGAAGGAAGTAGAGCAATTAAGAAAAATTGTTCTTGATGCAAATAGTCATCATAAAACAGTATCAATTGCAGGGGAGCGCCATAGTCAAGGGGGGCATACTTACTACGAAGATGGCGTTGTAATCGATATGAAAACATTTAATAAAGTGAAAAAAGTTGATCCAATCAAAAAAACTGTTGTTGTACAAGGTGGTGCAACTTGGGGAGACATTCAAGAAGCAATTAATCCATATAATTTGGCACTGAAGGTAACGCAGTCACAAGAGATTTTTTCAGTTGGAGGCTCATTAAGTGTGAATGCACATGGTCGTGATCTTCGAAATCATTCATTAGCTAGTACAGTTAATTGGTTTACTTTATTACAAGCAGATGGAAACATCAAGAAAGTTAGTCGTACAGAAAATAGTGAATTATTTCCATATGTATTAGGTGGTTATGGTTTATTTGGTATTATCCTTGAAGTAGAACTTCAGCTTACCAACAATGAGCTTTATAAAATAGAAACAAGTACGATGGAATATGATGAATATCCTACTTACTTTAAAACTGAAGTATTAGGAGATAAACATGCTAAAATGCATATCGGACGAATCTCGGTTGCACCTGATAGTTTCTTAGATAAAGTCTATTCAATTAACTATATGGATACTTCTCGCGAAATGACTAAGTCAGATAAAGAATTAAAAGAAGATAAATCTGCATTTTTTCCAAAGCTTGCTTTAGGAATGTCTCGAGGATCTGATCAAGGTAAAAATATTTTTTGGGATATTCAATATTATTTTATTGATGCATTAGATGGTAACTTTGAAACTCGTAATAATGTCATGCGTTCTGAAAGTAAGTTTATGGAGTTTGAAGATCGACAAGATACGCAAGTTCTTCAAGAGTTTTTTGTGCCTGTTGATGAATTTGTTCCTTATATAGATGATGTTAGAGAGTATTTGAAATTTGAAGATTTAAACGTATTGAACATTACAATTCGTTATGTTGAAAAAGATGATGAAACCATTATGAACTATGCAAAAGATGACATGTTTGCCTTTGTTGTACTCATTCAACATGGTAGAGATCAAAGGTCTATTCAACATGCGAAAGAAGTGATTCGAAAATGGACTGATATTACGCTTCAGCATAACGGGTCTTATTATCTACCTTACTATCCATATCAATCAAAGCAGCAAATGAAACTGGCTTATCCAAGAACAAACGAGTTTTTTGATAAGAAAAAAGAATTTGATCAAAATGGTGTGTTTATGAATACTTTTTACAAGAATTATGGAGAGTAGGGTATGAATAAAATCGTAATCTCAATTTTAAGTGTGATTGGATTTAGTAGTTCTTTAGTATTTCCATATTATGTTCTCTATTTAAGAAATATTGGAGAAAGCTATGATGTGTTTAGTTTATTGTATGGGCTTTTTTCATTAAGCTTAAGTATTGTCGTCTACTTTGGTGGTAAATTTATTGAACGATTTTCTCCATATTTACTGATGATGCTTCATTCATTTTTCTGTAGTTATTTATTTTTCTCACTGCATACGATCGAAAATATTAAGTTCGTGTATATTGGGCAGGTTTTATTTGGTGGGTTTACTGCCCTTTTCAAGCTTGCAGAGAAAAGATTGTTTATGAATGCAACTTCTGAATTTTATCGTAGTTATTTATTTTGGACGTCCTTTGTTACCGCGCTTTGTATTATTGGAGTAGGTGTGCTATTTGATTCAATTGATATTCGCTTAATGTTTAATCTAGCAGCATGGTTGTTTTTATTTAGTGGTTTTGGTCTTGGCGTGACATTTATTGTAAGGAATAAGAAAGATTAAATGTAACTGAATCGTAAATCAGTTTAATGCAAGCAGTGTAATTTAAATGATAGTTAATACACAACAATGTTTTGTTACTTGTGGTGATGATGAATTCTTTCATAGATTTTAATTTGATAGGATACTAATCGTATTCGTATCATTAAATAAGTACTTGTCTATGCTAATGAGAGATTATTAAAAAAATCTAATGTTATTTCTATAAGATGGATATTGTGTAAGTAACGAAACAATGTTATATTATCTAAAAGTAGGCTATGAAATGTATGAAAGTATTTCTATGCTTTTTAATTGAATTAGAAAGGGAATGATAAAATGTTAAGACATGAAGAGGCTGTCGGTATATTTTACGCTGCATTTGTTATATTAGGATTAACAATTGGCTTAGGAGTTGGCTATTTTACATCACATTTAATTGCTGGTGGATTTCTTGGTTTTGGAATAGGAATAGGTTTAGGTCTTTTAAGCAATGCAATACTGTATATTAATAAAGATTGATTTTTAAGTTTTAGCGGTTAAAAGGAGAGAGAAAAATGCAAAAAAGGGAAACGAAATTGGTTCCAGTAATGATTGCATTGTTATTGGGTATATTTTTTGCTTCATTAGATAATACGATTGTATCTACTGCGATGCCAACAATGTTAAAAGATCTTGGTGGCTATGATCAGTTTGTATGGGTAACATCAGCATACTTAGTAACGGAAATGGCTGGTATGCCTATTTTTGGTAAACTGTCAGATATGTATGGAAGAAAACGATTCTTTATGTTAGGTATTATTTTATTTTTACTTGGATCGATTCTTTGTGGTACTGCTCAGTCTATCGTTCAACTTAGTATTTACCGAGCAATTCAAGGGATTGGTGGTAGTGCATTAATGCCAATCGCTTTCTCGATTATTTGGGATGTGTTTCCAGTTGAAAAACGCGGGAAAATGAGCGGTATTTTTGGTGCAGTATTTGGTCTTTCTAGTGTTTTAGGACCGTTAATTGGTGCCTATATTACAGATTATATTGATTGGAGATTTATTTTCTATATTAATATTCCGTTTGGCTTGTTAACACTTGGATTAATTAGCTTTTATTATAAAGAGTCTACGAACCATCAAAAACAACAAATTGATTGGTGGGGTGCAACTACATTCGTTATTAGTATTGTCAGTTTAATGTTTGCACTAGAACTTGGTGGGAAAGAGTACGCTTGGGATTCTATTCAAATTTTAAGTTTATTTGGTGGTTTTGCAATCTTCTTTATCATCTTTTTATTCATTGAAAGAAAAGTTCCTGAGCCAATTATTTCGTTTGAAATGTTCAAAATGCGTCTGTTTGCTGCAAGTAATTTTGTAGGCTTATTTTATGGTGCCGCGTTTATTGCTGCAACAATCTACATTCCAATTTTTATCCAGTTTGTGCAAGGTGGTACCGCAACAAATTCAGGATTAGTATTATTACCTATGATGGTTAGCGTGAGTATTTCTGCTGCATTTGGTGGAGCATTAGCAAATAAAACTAGCTATCGTAATTTAATGGCGGGTTCTGTCATCCTTTTATTAGCAGGAATTCTATGCCTAGGCACATTGTCGCCTGATACAACGAAATTCCAAATTGTACTGTATATGATTATTGTTGGACTTGGCGTAGGTGTATCATTTTCAGTTTTAGGTATGGCAGCAATGCACCATTTTGATAATGAAAACCGTGGTTCAGCAAGCTCTACGAATTCATTCCTTCGCGCATTAGGAATGACTGTCGGTATTACAGTGTTTGGTGTTATTCAACGTAATGTCTTTTCAGACAAAATTTCAAGTGCACTTGGAAATAGTGGAGCACCTCAAAATTTAGATATTAATCAAGCATTAACACCTGAGGCAAGCAAAATGATTCCAGCGCCTGTATTAGCCAAAATTTCAGATGTGTTTGCAACTTCAATCGCTCACACTTTCTTATGGACTTTAATTCCAGTTGGTTTAGCGATGATCTCTATTTTCTTAATGGGTAATGAAAAATTATCGAATAAAGAATTGCCACAAAGTAATGCTTCATAAGAATGAAGGCCATTTATTGGTCTTCTTTTTTATACTCTTTTAATTTTAATCTTTGATTTGCTTTAGAGAACGGAAAGTAGGTTGTCTTTTTTCAAAAATCGTATAGACTAGTATTTGAGGTGAAAGCTTTTGAAAGATAAGGTTTCTAGTACGAGATGGTTTGGACTTGCTCTTCAGTCTTTACTAGTTTTGGCAGAGCAGGATGGAATTTGTCCAAGTTCTATGATGGCTCAAAAACTTGAAGCACAGTCGACCTTTTTAAGAAAAATTCTTGCCAATTTAGTAAAAGCTGGTATTATTTCAGCGAAAGAAGGGCGAGATGGTGGTTATTATTTGGCTAGAGATGCAAGTGAAATTTCATTAAAAGATGTTTATGATGCAATGAGGTCTGACCCATATTCACAAGGGTTTTTAGATGTAAATAGCCATGAATGCTTTACAGCTTCAACTCGTTCAGCTTTATATAATTTAAAAGATGAAATGGAAAGTTGGCTCGTAGAAGGTCTTGCAAAGAAAACTGTCGCTGATTTATTACCAAAAGAAATTAGATAAATAAAATCGAAACATTGTTTCGATTTTATTTTTTTTTGATAAACTGTAGTTGACTTTTATACAGTTAAAGTTTTATACTGTATCTGTAAATAATACAGTTTCAAAGGAGAGATTTAAATGTCAAAAGTAACTTCAGATAAAGAAGAATACCTAAATAAAGTGAATGAAATAGATTTTGGAAACGAGGCACCTAAACAACTAGATAGTACGGATTTCTATACAGTGGCAAAAGAAAGACGTTCAGTACGTCACTATGATCCAAATTTTAAGCTAAGTGATGATGAAGTTCGTGAACTATTAGAAATCGCAGTTCAAGCGCCGTCTTCTTCAAACTTACAGCCTTGGAGATTTTTGGTGATTAACAAACAAGAAACGAAACAAAAATTACTTCCAATTGCTAATAATCAACAACAAATCGTTGATTCTTCAGTTGTAATTGCAGTTTTAGGAGATACAAAAGCTTATTTAAATGCCGATCGAATTTATGATGAATTAGTTGAAAAAGGTATGATGACTCAAGAGGTTAAAGACTTTTATGTCGGTTCAATCGTTAAAAATTATGGTAATTTCCCAGAAGAAATTGCAACAAAAGTAGCGATGATTGATGGTGGATTAGTGTCAATGCAACTTATGCTTGCTGCAAAAGCAAAAGGTTTAGATACAGTTCCAATGGGTGGTTTTGATCAAGCAAAATTTGTAGAAGTGTTTAATGTACCTGAAAACTTCAAACCAGTTATGTTAATCTCTGTTGGTAAGGGAATAAAAGCTGGTTTTGAAAAAGTTCGTTTGACGTTAGATGAAGTTCTTACTTGGGATCAGTTTTAAGAGCAAGGAAAGTAAAAGAGCAGGTTGAAGGGAGATTCCTTAACCTGCTCTTTTCTATTGTATTTTATTTATCTCCATGTAAACGATATGCCATATGGTTTGTTGGACCAACATATTCATTTAATTTAAATGAGTGGCGAATTGCTTCAGTAATATACTTTTTAGCAGTATATATAGCTTCTCTTGGTTCTACTCCTTTAGCTAATTCTGCACAGATTGCCGCAGAATATGTACAACCAGCACCATGTGTAAAAGTTGTTTCAATTCGTTCTGATTCTAAAATCTCAATTTTTTCACCATCAAATAAAACATCAACGGCGTTTTCATGTTGAATTTTGCTTCCGCCTTTTACTAGTACAAATTTTGCACCTAGTGCATGAATCTTACGCGCTGCTTCTTCCATTTGTTCAACTGTCTTAATCGGAGCCATATTTGCTAATTGTGCTGCCTCAAATAAATTTGGTGTTACTACCGTTGATAAAGGGACTAATACATCTCTTAATGCATCATTTGTTTCAGGATGTAAAGCCTCGTCATTCCCTTTACAAATCATAACTGGATCAACTACTACACGATTTATATTATGTTTTTTAATTGTTTCAGCTGCTAATTCAATGACTTCCACTGATCCAAGCATACCCGTTTTCATAGCCTGAATGCCTACACCGACAACGATTGTTTCTAATTGCGCGGCAATTGTACTGATATCAATCGGAAATACTTGATGGTGCCAATGATTATGTGGGTCCATCGCAACTAATGTAGTAATTGCGCTCATACCATAAACATCTCTCTCTTGGAATGTTTTTATGTCTGCCTGTAAACCTGCGCCACCACTACTATCTGATCCTGCAAGAGTTAATGCTTTATACACTGTCATGTCAAAATTCCTCCTTTGTTCAAATACAGTTTCATTATAGCAAATAGAACACTAAAAAGCAGGAAGTAGCACAGGTTTTAAAACAGGAATCATAAAGGAAATGGTAAAGACAATTTAAAGGACTCTTCCAGAGTTGTTGAAAAATACAAGTGTCAATACGGAAATTGTATGTACAGTTATAAATTGTCAAACAATATTATGCTAAGAATTTTATTTCTTATCTGGTAATGGACTTGTTATGGTGAAAAATGGTTTCAAATTATTATTAAGTTGTTGTAAAGGTCGATATTCCCATTAAATTTGATCTAAAAAGTTTATAAAATATTCTTTTAAGTTAATATTTAGAGTTAAGTTTAATGAAAAATCTTTTTTATATGAATAAGTTCATTGGAACGGATGTTGATCGACTCCTGTGGGAAATGCGGGAATGCTGAGACCCCGCAGGCTCAGGTCTCGCCCCTCGGAAAGCGAGCAACCTGTAGTGGAATTCAACCTGAAATTACTTTTTTTACAAGTTTATATTTCAACAAGGTCAAAAGAATTCTAAAGAATACTTTAGTTGTTCTTGTAGAATTTTGTAGAAAATAATTGACAACTAGATTATTAGATTGGTATAGTGATTTTATAAAAATTAATTAAATATGATCTTTATCTCGTATGGATAGAGGCGCGGTTTTGATGAGTAATTACTTGGAGGTTTATGGAACCTATGATAAGTATTGAAAGGCGAAACTGCCGAAGTAACAAAGTTGCCATTCAATTTTGTTGCTGGGCCTATTGCTAAATAAGCGTAGGACTGTCACAAGTTTACTTGTGGAGGGCTATTGAAGAGATGTTGGCTGTTAGACGCATATAAACTGAGTCTTAAACACGTGAACATTCTTCACGTGTTTTTTTGTGTTCTCTAAGAAATTCCAACATTACATAATGTAGGAATTTCTTGAGTAAAATACACAGCAAACAACACTTTTGCGCCCCTAATTCTGCGTAAAGATAGTATTGCAAGAATGAAGAGGAGGCAACAAAGATGGGACAATCAAATCTCCCGCAAAATGAAGGTGCTCTAAAAAGAGGACTGAAAGCAAGACACCTAACAATGATTTCAATCGGTGGTTCTATTGGAACAGGGTTATTTTTAGCAAGTGGCGCTTCAATCAGTGAAGCTGGTCCAGGTGGAGCTTTATTAGCATATTGTTTAATCGGTTTAATGGTTTATTTCTTAATGACAAGTTTAGGGGAAATGGCTACTTATCTTCCTGTATCTGGTTCTTTTAGTACGTATGCATCTCGTTATGTAGATCCAGCATTTGGATTTGCGATGGGTTGGAACTATTGGTATAACTGGGCAATCACATTAGCTTTTGAATTAGTTGCTTCAGCAATGTTAATGAAATATTGGTTCCCAAATACGCCAGCTGTATTATGGAGTGCAATTTTCTTAATAATCATTTTAGGATTAAATTTATTATCAGTTAAAGGTTATGGTGAATCAGAGTTTTGGTTTGCTTTAATTAAAGTCGTAACTGTTATCGTATTTTTAGTAGTTGGTGTTGCAATGATTTTTGGTATTTTAGGTGGAGATAGTGTTGGATTTAAAAACTTCACTGCTGGTGGAGCACCGTTCCATAATGGATTTTTAGGTGTGTTATCAATCTTCATCGTTGCTGGATTCTCATTCCAAGGTACAGAATTGATTGGTGTAGCAGCTGGGGAAACTGAAAATCCAGAGAAAAATGTACCTAAAGCAATTCGTCAAATTTTCTGGCGTATTCTTTTATTCTACGTATTAGCAATTTTTGTAATCGGCTTATTAATTCCTTATACTGACCCAGATTTATTAAGAGGGGACGTTTCAGTAAGTCCATTTACTTTAGTTTTTGAAAAATTAGGTGTAGCTTTTGCTGCATCAGTAATGAATGCAGTTATTTTAACTTCTGTGTTATCAGCAGGGAATAGTGGTACGTATGCTTCAACTCGTATGTTATATACGTTAGCCATTGAAGGGAAAGCACCAAAATTCTTAACTAAGATTAACAAAAATGGTGTTCCTACAAATGCTTTATATGTAACGCTTGCAGTTGGTTCATTAGCATGTTTAACGTCATTCTTTGGTGAAGGTCAAGTATATACTTGGTTATTAAACTTATCAGGTTTATCAGGATTTATTGCATGGTTAGGTATTGCGATTTCTCATTATCGTTTCCGTAAAGCATATGTTGCTCAAGGGAAAGATTTAAATGATTTACCATATCGTGCAAAATGGTTCCCATTAGGTCCAATTTTAGCATTTTTAGCTTGTTTATTTATCGTACTAGCTCAAAACTATCAAGCGTTCACTGGTCATGTAATTGACTGGCAAGGTATACTTGTTTCATACATTGGTATTCCAGTATTCCTAATTGTTTGGTTAGGTTATAAATTTAAAAATAAAACAAAAGTAGTTGCTTATGAAGAAATGGATTTAAGCAGAAACTAAATTGGAACCCTTTCATCTTTGATGGAAGGGTTTTTTGTTTGTGATGAAGCTAGTTTGAAATTCTAATTTGAACTATTTGGAAATAAATTGAAATAAGTATTTACAAAAACTAATGGCATTAGTATTATAAAACTAATACCATTAGTTTTAATTTAGGAGGAATTGTGATGAAGGTTACTAAATCAAATTTTCTTTATCAAATCAGTTTTTTACCTAATTTATTCCCTGTAAATTGTTTTTTAGTTGAAGAAGAAAATGAACTGACTTTAATTGATACTGCCTTATCTTTCAGTGCTGATAAAATCATCTCTGTTTCGAATGAAATTGGCAAAAAAATTACTAATATTGTACTCACTCATGCACATGGTGATCATATCGGTTCACTGGACCGTTTAAAATCTATGCTTCCTGATGTTGTTGTATCTATTTCCAAAAGAGATGCGAAGTTACTTAAGGGTGATGTTACTTTAGAGGAACATGAACCCAATTTGCCTATAAAAGGTGGGGTTCCTAAAAATATTCAAACCACACCTGATCGATATTTACAAGAAGGGGATACGATCGGGTCATTGTTAGCAATTGAAACACCTGGCCATACACCTGGTTCGATGTCGTTTTTGGATCAACGTACAAACGCTGTGATTGCAGGAGATGCATTTACACTAAGAGGTGGTATTACAATTTCAGGCCAATTGAACCTTTTATTTCCATTTCCTGCATGGGCAACATGGAGCAAAGACGATGCAATTAAAAGCGCTCGTAAAATCAGTCAATTGAAACCAACATTATTGGCAGTTGGTCATGGATCGATGTTAAACAATCCACAAGAAGCAATTAATCATGTATTAAAAAAAGGAGAATCATGAATGTCACCTAGAATTGGTTTGAATTTTAACGAATTACTGAAAACTGCTATCCAAATTGTCGACAATGAAGGGTGGGATGTGTTAACGATTAGTTATTTAGCTAAGAAATTAACAATACAGCCCCCTTCAATTTATAATCATATAAAAAATTTAGATGAACTGAAAAATAGTATTGCACTTTATGGTATTCAGGAGCTTTATGAGGAGCTTCACTCTTCGATTAGTGATCAATCAAAGGAGGCAATTTTTTCTTTATCATTTGCATATATACATTTTGCTCGAAAGCATCCTGGATTATATCAATCGACTCTGTCATCAACTCACACTGTAGGTGATCAATACACATTCGTTGCAAATCAAATTTTAGAGCTAATTTTCGAAGTTCTGAAACCATATGACTTAAATGAAATAGATCAAATTCATATCGTTAGAGGGCTAAGAAGTATTCTCCATGGATTTGTCTCACTTGAAGATCATGACGGCTTTGGAATTAATATTCCGATTGATGAAAGTATTAGATTTGTATTGAAACAGTATATGCAGAATATTGAAGCATTAAATAAGTAATCTGGTGAAAAAATCTTTTATTGTTAAAATGAAAGGTTTTTTTGTCTTTATTTTTCATGATTCCTAATTTACTGAATAGACAAAATATATGGTAAGATATAGTAAAATTCACTATGAGAAAGAAGGAATTTACATGAACGCTATGGTGATTCATCAATATGGAAATAGTTCCGAATTTCAAAAAATAGATGTTCCTTACCCGTTTCCTAAAGGAAATCAAATACTTGTTAAGGTTGCTGCAACTAGTGTTAATCCGATTGATACGAAAATTCGAAAAGGTGTTGTTCAAAACGCATTTCAACCTAATTTCCCAATGATTCTCCATAGTGATTTTTCCGGTGAAATTGTAGAGATTGGTGAGTCTGTTTCACGTTTTACAGTTGGAGATTTAGTATATGGGTTTAATGCATCAGGTGGAGCACTATCAGATTTTTTATTAGTCGATGAGTCAATCTTGGCAAAAGCACCTAAAAATATACAAATTCAAGATTCTGCTAGCTTACCTTTGACTTCAATTACAGCATGGGAAGCTTTAGTAGATAGAGGGAACTTAAAAGCAGGAGATCATATTTTAATTCATGGGGGTACAGGTGGAGTTGGTCATGTGGCGATTCAATTAGCGAAATCCTTAGGTGCTACTGTTTCTACTACTGTTTCCTCTAATGAAAAAGCATCATTAGTCAAATCACTTGGAGTAGATCATGTCATAAACTATAAAGAGGAGTCTGTCTTAGAATACGTCGAGCGCTTGACGAATGGTAAAGGCTTTGATGTTGTTTTTGATACTGTGGGTACTGACAATTTGGATAAATCTTTTCAAGCTGTCAAACAAAAGGGAACGGTTTTAGCGATTGCTGCGCGTTCTACTCATGATTTAACGCCATTACATAGTAAGTCATTATCATTACATGTTATTTTTATTATGCTCACTCAGAAAACCGAGGAAGGGCGCAAAGAGCATGGTGCCATTTTACACAAAATAGCTAATCTTGTAGAGGATGAAAAAGTAAAGCCACTGATTAATCCAAAGCGTTTTACATATGAAGAAATAAGCGAAGCTCATGATTATTTTGAAAATAAAGAAGTTGAATATGGGAAAGTAATTGTTGAAAATCAAAGTTTCAAAATAGAATAAAAATCGTACTTGTTACTCTATAGTAATTAATTATTTATCTTTTCGTAAACTCCGTATGCTATGATAGTTCTAGCATGGAGTTTTTTTTACTCATTTAGTTAATTTATCTAATAATAGGTTTATACAATATATAAAATTGAAATTTGGGAAGAGGGGATTGTATGCAATTAAGAGTTTCAGCTGTTCAATATCATCTCCACACAATCAATTCTTTTGAAGAATTTGCAAACCAAGTGGAGCATTATATAAAAACAGCAGAAGAATTTGGTTCGGATTTTATTGTTTTTCCTGAATTTTTTACAACTCAGCTTATGTCAATAGGTAATGATAAAGGTGAAGCTTTAACGATTCAGGAATTACCTAACTTTACTGAACAATATCGTACATTATTTATCAAATTTGCTGAGCAATATAAGATGCACATTGTTGCAGGAACGCATGTCATTCGCAAAGGTGATCGATTATACAATGTTGCACATTTGTTTTATCCAGATGGACGAGTTGCCGAACAGGCAAAACTTCACATTACACCAACTGAAGTGAATGAGTGGAACATGAGTCCAGGTGAAACGTTTGAAGTATTCGAGACTGAAAAAGGAAAAATAGCGATGTTAACTTGTTATGACATTGAATTTCCAGAAATCGTTCGAATGGCAAAGGCAAAAGGTGCAGATGTAATCTTCTGTCCTTCGTGTACTGATGATCGACATGGATTTCATCGAGTTCGTTACACAAGTCATGCTAGAGCTATCGAAAATCAAGTCTATGTTGTAAATACTGGTACAGTTGGTTCACTTCCAACTGTTGATTTCATGCGCGCTAATTTTGGACAGGCAGTTGTCATCACGCCAAATGATATCCCATTCCCTCCAAAAGGTATTTTGGTTGAAGGGGAGATAAATCAAGATATGATTGTTACAGCGGATCTGAATTTAGAGCTTTTATATCAAGTTCGTGAAAAGGGTTCTGTGACTACTTGGCGTGATCGACGTATTGATCTTTACCCAGATTGGGAAACAAATTAGGCTAATTCGTAAATGGGGGTTCTAATATGTATCGAAAAGAATTCTTTGTTTTCGACCAAGGCAAACCTGTCCCTGTAGTAATCCGTCAATATGTAGAAAAGGACTTTCCTGACTTAATTCGTATTCAACAGGAAAGCTTTCCACCTCCATTCCCATCTGAGCTTTGGTGGAATGTAGAGCAGCTTAGTAATCATGTGACACTTTTTCCACAAGGAGCATTATGTATTGAAGTGGACGGCAAAATGGCAGGTTCAATGACTAGTTTACTTGTAGATTTTGATTCAAACCAACCAGATCACTCCTGGGATGAAATGACAGATAGTGGCTTTATTCGTAACCATAATCCAAGTGGAAATACTTTGTATGTTGTTGATATTGGAATTAGACCAATCTATCGCAAATTGGGTCTTGGGAAGTGGCTGATGTTTTCAATGTATGATATTGTTGTTCACTTGCGCTTGGAAAGATTGCTTGGGGGAGGACGAATGCCTGGATATCATAAAGTTGCAAAAAATCTGTCTCCTGAACAATATTTGGATGCTGTTTTAAAAGGAGATGTAAAAGATCCAGTTCTCTCTTTTTTACTTCGTTGTGGTCGTACGCCAGTTAAAGTTGTAGCAGATTACTTAGAGGATGAAGAATCATGTCATTATGGGACGTTAATGGAATGGAAAAATCCATTTGCCAATTCAATATAAGATGGGAGATTTAGTAATGGAATTTAGTAGAATTGTCAATATCAAAGATCCGTTATTTTCACAAATGCATCAATTAATGCAAGACGTATTTCCCCCGGAAGAAGTATTAGAATTTGATCTTTGGAAGGAACCTTTGGAGGATCCTGGTATTCGAGTTTTTGTGGCTGTTCAAGAAGGGAAAGTAGTAGGGGCTACAGAGTATCGTTATTACGAGGATTTTAATGTTGCTATGACTGACTTTACGATTATTGGCCAAGCAGGTTTGGGAGTTGGCCCGTTTTTAGCTCAAAAAAGATTAGAAGATTTACATGCCCTAGCTTCTGCAAATGGTAAGAAATTATCTGGTATGTTTGCTGAAATCTATGATCCATATCAAGTAGATCATTATGAGTTCGGTGGGGTTAAGCCAATGGATCCATATGTTCGACGTGAAGTATTGGCTCACCTTGGCTATAAGCGTCTTAATTTCTCATATGTTCATCCTTCTTGGCACAATGATGGTGAGGCTATAACAGGTCTTGATCTTTGCTTCCTTCCAATGGACGGGGACATGAATGAGCTATCTACGAATTTAATTGTAAAATTTTTAAAACGTTATTATACAGTTTTACCAAATAAGCCAGAATCATGGTATACAATGATTGAAAACTTAGAAGCTAAAGAAAAAGTGGAGTTATTCTATTTTTAATTATGTTTATAAAAAGCTTGCCGAGTAAGTCTTGTGATTAGACTAGTCGATAAGCTTTTTATATGTTATTTTTTCATTTAACGATGTTTAATCTTCTCTTGCACTATCCTCTGCAATTACTCGCAGTTCTTGATAGAAAAGATCATGATTATGATTGCATTCTTCATTTTCTGTTTGTTTGTATTTGTCTACAATTTCCAAGAGTTCGCCAGTATCTCCTTTGGCATTAATGATTTCTAATAGCTGATTCATGTCATTTGTATATTCATCTTTTTTCATCGCAGTACCTCCTTTTTTAATGTTCGTCATTATTCTTTACTAGCTAGAAGAAAAAAAAACACTTGTGAATCTTTCCAATTTAAAGTTTAGAAAGCTTGATTTGATTAAAAGGGAGAATCACATGAAAGTATATCCTCTTGTTCATACTATTGATGGGAGGTATGCCATTTATGATCCGTACTTGGATAGCTAGTTTCTTCTTATTAACGCAACCTGTTCATCTTCCAGACAGTTTAACGATTAATCAACAGGGACAGCCTATTGCCATCGTTAACCGTGTGAATTTTACAGTGCCTATTCCTGGAATTCCAACGATAGATGAAAATAAATACGATCAATTTGTCGACAAACTTGATCAGCAAATTTATCAGGAACCGATTAATGCGAAAATTAATGAACAGGGCAGAATTGTGCCTGGACAGGTAGGTTACAGACTTTATAAAAAGGAGTTTAAAGAGCAGTTTCACGCTTACTTCTATGGGAATGGTCCTGCAAAAATCGAAGTGCCTGAGTTAGATATTTATCCGAAAGTTGACAGTGAGTTACTAGCTCATATTAGAATACAACAGATTGGCCAGTATGTGACTTATTTTAATCCAAACAATAAAAGCCGTTTAAACAATATTTCACTTGCGGCAAAAGCAATTGATAATTATGTAGTTTTCCCTAATGAAATTTTCTCATTTAACAAGGTTGTAGGAAAGAGAAGTAAGGATAAAGGATATTTGAGTGCTGCCATTATCGTTAAAGGGGAATTATCTGAAGGCGTTGGCGGAGGTATTTGTCAGGTGTCATCCACATTGTTCAATGCTGTGGATCGTGCGGGACTTCAAATTGTGGAGCGGTATTCTCATAGTCGGCATGTATCATATGTTCCATCTGGACGTGATGCTACTGTAAGCTGGTATGGACCTGACTTTCGCTTCCAAAACAAATACAATCAACCGATTTTGATTCGAGCAAAGCAATATGGAGGTAGTGTAGTTGTTACGCTTCATTCGTCAGATGTGATAAATTATGAAATTCGAAAAGTACCTAAAGCCCCATCTCGTTTACCTAAAGAGATTAATACAAAACCTGAAGTACCTATTTTCAATCCGCATTAATATGTGAGGGTATGCTTGGGATATAGATATTTTCTGATTACGAGTTGCTACGGCAGCTTGTTTTTTTGTTTTGAGATAAAAACAAAATCTTTAAAATTAAACTCATGAAATGGGAATTTTAGGTAACCATAATATGGAATGATGACTTAAAAGTAGGTAAGTAGATGAATCGAAAAACAACGATTAGTGGTTTTCAATTTTTTTGTATGATTTTTTTGTTTGAAGTGGGTACTTCATCATTATATGGACTTGCGAGTGACGCGAAGCAAGATGCTTGGATTAGTTTAATCATTGCTTCAATTTTTGGCTGTATATTATTTTATGTGTATATAAAATTATATGAATTATTTCCTAAACAAACGTTTACGAAAGTTACTCAGGAAATATTAGGGGAGTATGCTGGTAAATTTGTAGCCATAGTTTATCTGATCTATTTTATCTATATAGCAGCTAGAGATTTACGTGATTTTGAAGAACTATTAGTGATTACAATTTTTAATGCATCTTCGTTAATTTTGATTGGGATCTTAATGATGTTTATCGTTATGTACGGAGCTCATAAAGGATTAGAAACATTTGCACGTGCAAATGAATTCATTTTTTTTCTTATCTCTATTATTATTTTGATTATTATAGGCTTTGAGACTGTTTCTAAAATATATCAAATCAATAACTTAAGACCTGTTTTGGAAAATGGTTGGAAGCCAGTCATTAAAGCAGCTTTTCCACTAGCAACCACATTTCCATTTGGTGAAGTTTTCGTATTTACGATGATAATGCCTCATTTAAATAAAACAAATAAGGCTTTAAAAGTAGGGATACCAGCACTGATTTTTTCGGGTTTGGTATTAATATTTTTTTCAATTAAAAACATTATGATTTTAGGCGTTTCTGTTTATGAAAGAGCTACGTTTCCACTTTTAACTGCAATTAGTTATATCAATATTGCTAATTTTGTTCAAAGATTAGATCCTCTTATCGTCATTTTGATGGTAATCGGTGGTTTTATTAAAATTTTTCTTTTTTACTATTGTGCAGTGACTAGCTCTGCTGAACTTTTTAAAGTAAAGAAAAATAGTGATGTTGTTTATCCAATTAGTTTCCTTGTTGTTATTACTTCTTTATGGATGGCACCAAATGTTCTGCATCACTTTAAAGAAGGTTTAGAAATAGTCCCTTTTTACATGCATATACCATTTCAAATGATTATTCCGACGGCTTTGTTAATCATTGCTTTAATACAAAAGAAAACAAAAGTAAAAAACGAAATGGAAAGAGTTAAAAATGAACCATAAAAAAGGATAAAAATAGCAGCGTGTATGTCTGCTTTTCTATCCTTTTTTTCGTCTATTTAATGGTTTATGAATCCATTGAACTGCAAATTTCGATATAGTGTCCATCAGGATCGCCCACATAAGCAACTGTTTGACCCCAAGGCTTTGTAATTGGTTCTTTTATTACTTTTACACCTTTGTCGCGTAGTGCTTCTATTGTAGCAATAACATCCTCTGTTACAAAACCAATTTCAAATGTTTGTGAAGATTCAGGTGTACTTTTATAAGTTAATCCAGTTAATTCCTGTACATTGTCACGTTGGATCAATGCTAGAATTGTGTGCCCTGTGTCTAATTCTACATAAGTACCATGATTCCCACGAACAGGAAAGCCCAATGCCTCTGTGTAGAAAGTAAGAGATTTTTCTAGATTCGAAACATATAAAATTAGATATCTCATTTTTAACATTTGTTTACCTCCAGAATAATTAATAAATCTCTCACTATTTCTACAGATAGCTATGCTAAACCTTCTTATTCAAAGCGATAAGTGTAGAATGATTCTTTTGCAAAAAACATTTTTAATCGATCGTCTGCAATATCTTCAAATTTTTCAATTGTTGTAATATCTTTTAACATTGCTTCTGTTTGTGAACGATGTGCTTTCATTGTTCGGAGTTTTTGACTAGCAACATCCATAATATCATTCACAATGTCAGGTTTTCCTAGTACATCAAATCGCTCTTTCGTGATTGCGATACACCATACAACAGGTCTTTCATTTGAATCCATTCTGCCAACTGCTTCAATTGCTGCTCTTGCAGTAGCATCATGATCAGGGTGAACACCATGTTCCGGATAAAAAGTGATGATTAACGTAGGCTGCACATCATCAATTACTTCTTTAATAGCAGTAACAACTATTTCTGGATCTTCAAATTCAATTGTTTTGTCATGAAATCCTAGCATTCTTAAATCTTGGATACCCATTTCTTTACAAGCATCTATTAATTCTTTTTTACGAATTTTTGGAAGGGTTTCTCTTGTTGCAAAAAAAGGATTCCCCATGTTGCGTCCCATTTCTCCAAGTGTTAAACATGCATATGTAACTTGAATCCCTTTGTTTGTAAATTGTGAAATTGTTCCAGCTGCTCCAAATGCTTCATCATCAGGATGAGGGAACACGATTAATACTTTTTCTTCTTTCATTAGTAGTGCTCCTCTCTTAAAATGGTGTGTGACTTAATTGCAGTGCAATAGCTAGTTTGCCTTCTTCATTATGGCCTGCTAATAGGAGGCGGTTGTCGTCATCTATTTCAAAATCAGTTAAGCCTTCTGCGACTACCCAGCCCTCATCAAGCTTTAATCCAACTCTAAAAGGATTTTTTCCTGTTACTGTAGCACGACTGATATTTACTTTTGTATTTCGAATAAATGCGTTTACTGTCATTACTTTTTCGTTAAAGTGATTAGCATAAGCACCATTAGTTGTTTCTAAATGTAAATAAACTGTTTGATCTATAAAGTTTTGAAGTGCATCTTGAACTGCACTTAGTTCTAATTTTTGCATCGTTCATACCTCCTATAATGTGTATTATAATCGAACTCTTCTTAAAATGGTAATGAGATGGTTTCGACAATTGGAAACATAAAAAGATCCCTATCAAATTGGGTGATAGGGATTGGGGGGATGTGTATAACATGATTACTAAAATTTAACTGTTTAAATTTTCAGTTAATTTAAATTAAATATACACGATATAAAAAT